>MRWG01001605.1_pt1 | contig 13790 bp, 9 predicted proteins | sample 1013341 | NCBI WGS metagenome assembly MRWG01 (sample SAMN06117577, study PRJNA244670) | biofilm metagenome | biome: Water; feature: Cathode Biofilm; material: Biofilm; isolation source: microbial consortium enriched at the cathode of a solar microbial fuel cell | place: USA: District of Columbia ... | reverse complement strand
GAGAGGGAGAAGGAGCCCCGCGATCGCCACCGCCCCCTCGTAATCCCCCACCCGCCGCGCTACATTGCCGGGCATGGCGGATAGCGACCCGATTCTGACCGAACCCGGGCCCCGGGGGCGCCGCAAGGCGGCGGCCGAGGAGGCCGGGGCCGGGCCCAAGCGCGCGGCGGTCAAGGCCGCGCCGGCGCATGCGCACGCGCAGATTCCGAACCGGCGGCGGATCGTCGACCGGCTGGCGCTCGGCGCGGCGCTGGACGCGGCGGTGGCCGAGGCGTCCGGGGCCGACGAGCGGCGCGCGTCCTGGCTCCGGATCCTGAAGGAGGCGCTGCGCCGCGGCCAGTCGGAGGTCGAGCGCCGCTTCTTCGAGGACCAGGACGGCGCGGCGGCCGTCGCCGGCAACTGCTTCCTGATGGACCAGCTGCTGCGCGTGCTCTACGACGCCACCACGCGCCATCTCTACCCGTCGGGCAACCCGACCGACGCGGAGAAGCTCTGCCTCGTCGCCGTCGGCGGCTACGGGCGCGGCGAGCTCGCCCCCTATTCCGACGTCGATATCCTGTTCCTGCACCACTACAAGCCCTCGGCCCGGATCGAGCAGCTGGTGGAGGAGATCCTCTACATGCTGTGGGACATGGGGCTGACGGTCGGGCAGTCGACGCGCTCGATCGACGAATGCGTGCGCCAGGCGAAGGCCGACTGGACGATCGCCACCGCGCTCCTGGAGGCGCGCTACATCTGGGGCGAGAAGGGCTTCTTCGGCGAGCTGAAGCAGAAGTTCCGCCGCCAGGTGGTGGACGGCGGCGGCCCGGACTTCCTGGAGGCCAAGCTCGCCGAGCGCGACGAGCGGCACGAGCGGCTCGGCGATTCGCGCTACGTGCTGGAGCCCAACATCAAGGACGGCAAGGGCGGCCTGCGCGACCTGCACACGCTCTTCTGGTCGGCCAAGTTCCTCTACAAGGTGGAGGAGATCGAGGAGCTCGCGCCCCTGGGCGTGCTGACCGGCGCCGAGGTCGAGCGCTTCCGCAAGGCGCAGCAGTTCCTCTGGACGCTGCGCTGCCACCTGCACTATCTCGCCCGCCGGCCGGAGGAGCGCCTGACCTTCGACGTGCAGCCGGAGCTGGCGCGCCGCATGCTCTATACCGACCATGCCGGCGCGTCGGGCGTCGAGCGCTTCATGAAGCACTATTTCCTGATCGCCAAGGAAGTCGGCGACCTGACGCGCATCTTCCTCGCCGCCTTCGAGGCGCAGCACCGGCGCAAGGGGCTGTTCCGCCTGCCGGTCAACCTGTTCAAGCGCGAGATCGAGGGCTTCCCCCTGGAGAGCGGCCGGCTCACCACCGGCGGCAAGCATCATTTCGCCGACCGGCCGGTCGACATGCTGCGGCTCTTCCTAGTGGCGCACGAGAACGAGGTGCCGGTGCATCCCGACGCGCTCGCCCAGGTGAGGCGCAACCTGCGCCGGGTGGCGAAGCTGCGCGAGGATGAAGACGCCAACGCGATCTTCCTCGACATCCTGACCCATCGCCGCGACCCGGAAGGGACGCTGCGCCTGATGAACGAATGCGATCTGTTCGGGAAGTTCCTGCCGGACTTCGGGCGCGTCGTCGCCCAGATGCAGTACGACATGTACCATGTCTACACCACCGACGAGCACACGATCCGCGCCATCGGCATCCTGAACCGGATCGACAACGGCGTGCTGACGGCGGACCACCCGCTCTCGAGCGAGGTGATCCAGCAGCTCGAATCGCGCCGCGTGCTCTATGTCGCGCTCTTGCTGCACGACATCGCGAAGGGCCGCGGCGGCGACCATTCCGAGCTCGGCGCCAAGGTCGCCAAGCGCATCTGCCCGCGCCTGGGATTGACCGCGGCCGAGACCGAGACCGTCGCCTGGCTGGTCCTCCACCACCTCGCCATGTCGATGACCGCCTTCAAGCGCGACCTGGAGGACGCCAAGACGATCTTCGACTTCGTCGATCTGGTGAAGTCGCCGGAGCGCTTGCGCCTGCTGCTCTGCCTCACGGTGTGCGACATCCGCGCGGTCGGCCCGAACGTCTGGAACAATTGGAAGGCGACGCTGCTGCGCGAGCTCTACTACCGCGCGGAGGAGGTGATGACCGGCGCCTCCTACAAGGACGGGCGGCGCAAGCGCGCCGGCATCGCGCGCGCCAAGCTCGCCGACGCGCTCAGGCAGGACGGCTGGCCCGAGGCGGAGATCGAGGCGCATATGGAGCGCGGGCCGGACGGCTATTTCCTCTCCGCCGACCAGGAGACGCTGCACCGCCAGGCCCGCATCGTGCGCGACGCCGCCGGGCGCGACGCCGAATTGACGCTGGAGACGCGGGTCGACGAGGCCCGGGCGGTGACCGAGCTCACGGTCTATTGCGTCGACCATCCGGGGCTGTTCTCGCGGCTGACGGGCGCGCTCGCGGTGGCCGGCGCCAGCGTCGTCGACGCCAAGATCGCGACCTTGAACAACGGCATGGCGCTCGACAGCTTCATGATCCAGGACGCCGAGGGCGGCGCCTTCGCGCGCTCGGACAAGCTGGCGCGGCTGTCGGTGATGATCGACCGCGCGCTCACCGGCCAGATGCGCCCGGCCGAGGAGATCTCGGCCCGCAAGGTCGACGCCTATGCGCGCCGCGCGCGCGTCTTCACCGTGCCGCCGCAGGTGATCGTCGACAACAAGGCCTCCAACACCCACACGGTGATCGAGGTCAACGGCCGCGACCGGCCGGGCCTGCTGCACCGGCTGACCTACGCGCTGACCGGGCTGGGGCTGCAGATCTCCACCGCCAAGATCTCGACCTATGGCGAGCAGGTGGTCGACGTCTTCTACGTCAAGGACATCTTCGGCATGAAGGTGGACCACAAGGGCAAGCTCGAGAGCTTGCGCAAGGCGCTGGTCGCGGTGCTGATCGACGCCGACCCGCAGGCCGGCGCCCCCGCCGGCCCGGCGACCCCGATCCCGGGCGAGGCGCCGAAACTCCCCGCCGGCAAGGCCCGCAAATCCGCCGCCAAGGCCCGCGCCGCCAAGGCCAAGGCCGCCGGCCGCCAACCCGACAAGAAGGCCCCGCCGCCCAAAGCGGCCGCCCCCAAGACGGCGGCCAAGAAGACAGCAGCGAAGAAATCCCGCGCCAAGGCCGCCGCCAAGGACAGCCCGGTCAAACGCTCATTGAGGAAGCCGGCGGGGAAGTGAGTTAGGCCGGTCGCAAGATTTCATCTCTGAGGTCAGCGCCTGGGGCCTACTAGCGCGATCCGCCTATCTATATTCTTGAAAGACCATAGATAATTGCGGAACGCTTCGCGCGTACCCACGGTAAGCGCGGAAGTTCTTGGTTCCGCAAAAAATGTGTCAGCCGAGGCTTGTCGGCTCGGACACTGGGAGAGGTGTGAGGTCATGCTCTAAGCGCGGACACAGGCCCCGAATTGATAAAATATCGCTTTTAGCGATTTTCTACTTGATGCGCGTGGAACCGATCACTATCTTGCTCCTCGTGATGATCCTTGCATGCGCAGAACCCGACAAAGGCTGGGGCCGGAGGCCCTGTGAAGGCGAAATGCCTTCGATTAGCACCTGCGTCTCTGGCTGGGCCGTGGCCGCGCGCCGCGCCCATCCGGGACCGGGCGCGGCATGGAAGGGGTCAAACGTCGCTGATCGCATTCCTCGTTCCAACGGGGGTCAACGCTGTTGTTGGCCGGAACCGAGGAGAAGTAGCAATGCGAGGAAAGAAAGATCATCGCCAGCGGCGGCATCGCGAGCAACCATCTCGACGACGGTACATTTGGATTGTCGTCGTAGCCATCTTTCGGGTCTTGGACCTGGTGTTGTCTTGGTGGGAGTGACCGATGACCCCTTTACAGCCCTCGGACGAGAAGATGGCTGAATCAAAAAATCAAATGATCAACGAGGCACTTGCGCTTGCGCGCATGTATTGGGGCTATTCTCAGAAAGAAATGGCTGATTTATTGGGAATGTCACAGGCAATGGTTTCGGAGATTGAGCGCGGCTCAAAATCTGTAACTCTAGAAACACTTGATCGATACGCCCGTGCGCTGAGGGTTAAAAAGTCCGACTTAATGTTCTTTGCTGAAGAGATAGAAGGGAAAGGCCCAGTTCGCAGGGGGCGTTTAATTATAGCGAGTGCGGCACTTCGGATTCTTCAGAGGCTTAAGCCGACTGAGCATCCCGATGCCGAAGCGCTCTAAATTAAGTTCGAATGAAAGGTATACGCTAGAATCTTCGCCGTTTGCGCAGAACCCGACGCAGCGGGATGTCGCCGCTCTAGTCAGGGAAAGCAAAGAAAATTTGAAGAATCTGGCTACACCGCACTTCAAAGAGCGATTCTTGGTGCGGAGAACCATTGAAGCCAACAACAAAACTCGCGATCTGGTTTATCCCGAGGGGCGTCTTCGCGCGGTCCATGAACGTTTGAAGTTCCATTTCTCCAAGATCATACAGCCAAGTTATTTGATGAGCCCACGCAAGGGGCGCGCACAACGCGATAATGCCGAGGCGCACTTGGAGGCGGCGCAATTCGTCACGTTGGACTTGAAACAATTCTACCCTTCAACAACGCGTCAAATGATTCGCAACTCGCTCACCGCTCAATTCGATATGCATTCTGACGTGGCGGGATTGATCGCCCATATCGCGACTGCAGACGACCGAGCGTGTTTTGGTTCGCCTCTGACGCCTGTGCTTGCTGCCCTAGTCCATCGCCCAATGTTCAACGTGATAGCCGACCGTTGTGCCGAAGACGACCTAAGCTACACGGTTTGGGTCGATGACTTGACGATTTCAGGGGAACGAATAACTGGCGAGTTACGTGCCGACATAAGGAATATTGTATCGAAGAGTGGTCTCAAGTCACACAAGCTAAAAAGCCAAACAGGAAATCGACCGGTCTTCATAACAGGTGTTGGCGTTGTAGGGTCAAATCTGATCGTTCCTAAACGGACAGAGTTGCGATCGAAAGAGCTATGGGCCGCACTTAGGAACGCTGAGACTTTCGAAGAAGTGGACGATTGTTCAAAGCGCCTCTTGTCCCACTTAGGCGGAATTAGGTCTGTAGTTGGCGCTTCGAGCCGTCGAGGCCAGAAACTCGCCAGCGAGATGAACTCTATCCGACAAAAGCGAGAGAAAGCTTACCGTGAATATGAAGCTAGCGTGTTGTCAGTTTCGACCGTGGCCTCGAACGAGGTGGAATCCAATTCAACTGAACGTCGGGTAGAAGTTGAGGAACTTCCCTGGGACTAACCCTTCTTCTGTTACGGTCCTTATCGCGATTAGCTTGATGGCTCTCCTTAGCTAACCCCCGCATCCCCCTTGCCCATGTCTCTTGCTCCCTGGCCCGCGCTTCACCAAGCGGCGAAGGACGGCAGCGGGCAGGGACCCATCGACCGACCGGGGCGGCCGAGGCGGCCGGAGGCTCGGTGGTCGTCGCATCCCCCCCTTTCCCGACCGCACGGCATCCTATGAGTGCGCTTGCAGGTCGAATCGCCTTATGGTGGGCGGTACGGCCCGTGGAGCATCACCCCTCCCCCTTCTCGGACAAGGGCCGTCGTCGCGAACGGATCGTTGTCGCGGACGCGTCCGGTGGATGGGCCGGGGGTCGGGATGGAGAGCGGCGGGCAGGACCGAGGACAGGTTGACGGGCTGGACTGGTCGCGCGTCGGGCCGGAGGGCGCCTGGATGGTCGCGGACGCGGTCCGTGGCGTGTATGGGGAGAGCTATTTCAACCGGCGCGTCTATGACCAGGGCTGGCTCGCGAGCGAGATCGAGGCGGGCCGGATGGCGCCCGTCGTGGTCCGGGACGGCAGGACAATCGCCGGGCATCTCGCCCTGCTGCGGCCGGCGCCGAACCCGCATCTGGTCGAGCTCGGCCTCGGCGTCGTCCATCCCGCCTACCGCAAGCGCGGGATCCTGGCCTTCCTGACGCGGCTCCTGACCGCGGCGGCGGCCGAGGACGCGCGCTGCCCGGGCGTGCTGGTGATGCCGGTCGCCGCCCACCGCATCACCCAGCGCGTGGCGGCAAGGCAAGGCCATGCGGACACGGGCTTCCTGCTCTCCTATCTGCCGGGCGCGATGGTCGAACGCTATGGCGCGGCGCGCTCCGGCGCGGTGCTGCTCGCCTTCCGCGCGCTGGGCGCCCTAAAGGCGGAGGGGGAGACGGGCCGGGCGACGGGCCGGTCCCTCCACATCCCGGCCGAGGACGGGGGCTGGATCGCGCCGGTGCGGGCGGCGGCGCGCCTCGCGGAGCCGCTCATCGCCCATCGCGAGGACGCGGCCCCGGCCCGGCCCAGCAGCGCGATCTCCGAGAGCGTCAATCCGGCGAGCCGGCGGGCGCGGCTGTCGGTCGCGGCGATCGGGCAGGATCTCGACGCCTGCGTGGCGCGGTTCGAACGGGGCCTCGGGCCCGGCTTCGGCGCCGAGGCGATCCTCGCGCTCGACGACCCGGCGGCGCCGCGCGCGATCCGCCGCCTGCGGCGGCGCGGCTACGCGATGACGGCCCTCTTCCCGCATTACTTCGCGAACGGCGCGCACGGCGCGGTGATGTTCTCCGCCGCCGGCGATTGGGGGTTGGGCGCGATCGATCCCTATAGCGAGACCGCGACCGCCATCCTGGCCCAGGTGCGCGCCGCGCGCGAGCGCGAACTGGTGCCGGGCTAGCCGGAGACCCATCCCGCTTGCCCGCCGCCCTTGCCATCGCTCCTGCCATCCCGCTTGCCATCCCGCTTGCCATCCCGCTTGCCTGGGGGCCCGCGCTTCGCTAAGCGGCGAGGAGCGGCAGCGGGCAGGGACCCTGGATCATGGACCCCATCATCGATAAACGGCAAAGCGACGCGGTGCTCGACCGGCTGATGGGGCTGCACCCGAAGCTGATCGACCTGTCGCTCGACCGCACGCTCGATTTGCTGGAGCGGCTGGGCCGGCCGCAGGACCGGCTGCCGCCGGTGGTGCATGTGGCGGGGACCAACGGCAAGGGCTCGCTGGTGGCCGTGCTGCGCGCGATCGCGGAAGCGGCGGGCCTGCGGGTCCATGTCTACACCTCCCCCCACCTGGTGCGCTTCGCGGAGCGCATCCGGCTCGCCGGCGCGGTCATCGCGGAGGACCGGCTGACGGCGCTGCTGGAAGCGTGCGAGGCGGCGAACGAGGGCCGGCCGATCACCTTCTTCGAGATCACCACCTGCGCCGCCTTCAAGGCCTTCTCGGAAACCCCGGCCGACCTGCTGCTGCTGGAGGTGGGGCTCGGCGGGCGGCTCGACAGCACCAACGTGGTGGCCGCCCCGGCGGCGACCGCGATCACGCCGGTCAGCCTCGACCACGAGCAGTTCCTGGGCACGGGCCTCAAGGCCATCGCGGGCGAGAAGGCGGCGATCCAGAAGGCCGGCACCCCCTCGATCGTCGGGCCGCAGCGCCCGGAGGCGCTCGCCGTGATCGAGGATGCGGCCGAGCGGGTCGGCGCGCCGCTCGCCCGCTGGGGCAAGGAATGGGCGGCGGAGCCGCTGGCGGATCCGGAGGGGGGCGGCGGCTTCCGCTTCACCTCGGCGGCCTGGTCGGGCGACCTGCCCCGGCCCGGCCTCGCCGGCCGGCACCAGATCGACAATGCGGGCGCCGCGGTCGCGGTCGCGCTGGCGCTCGCCGACCAGGGCTTTCCGATCGACGCGAAGGCGCTCGCCGCCGGGATCGCGGGCGCCGACTGGCCGGCGCGCCTGCAGCGCCTCCGCCACGGGCCGGCGGTGGCGGCGCTGCCCGGCTGGCCGGTGCATCTCGACGGCGGGCACAACCCGTCGGCCGGCGAGGCGCTGGCGGCCCAGGCCGCCGCCTGGGCGGCGGCGGAATCGGAGGGGGGCGAGGCCCGGCCGCTGCATCTCGTCTGCGGCATGCTGAACAGCAAGGCGGCGGCCGAGTTCCTGGCGCCGCTCGCCCCGCACGCGGCGAGCCTGACGGCGATCGCGATCCCGGGCGAGGCCAACAGCCTTTCCGCCGACGAGCTCGCCGTCATGGCGCGCAAGGCAGGGCACCGGGCGGTCTATACCGCCGCCTCGCTCGCCGACGCGGCCGAGGCCGTCGCCGGGCGGGAATCGGAGCGGGGCCGGCTGCTGATCTGCGGGTCGCTCTATCTCGCCGGGCGGGTGCTGGCGGATCACGGCTAGGCGCCGACGATCCGCTGCGCCGCACAATCGGGCGGAATCCCTGGGCTCGAACCGGTGCGATTGCACGCGGCCCGGCGCCTGCTACACTTTTTGTCCGAGAACAGGGGGCGACAGGGGAGCTGCGGCGGCGACGCCCGCTCCCGGGTGGATCGACGCAAAGGAGGCGGGGAACGCCCATGACGCTCGACGGCGAAAGCGGCGCGGACGCGAACCGCGAGGCAACGGACAAGACCGAGGCGGCCGACGGCGCCGGCTCGGCCTCGCGGCCGCCGCGCACCTTCCTGGTGGTGGTCGACGACAGCGAGGAGATGCAGGTCGCGCTGCATTTCGCCTGCCTGCGCGCCAAGAAGACCGGCGGCGTGGTGGCGCTGCTCTACGTCCAGGAGCCGGCGGAGTTCCAGCACTGGCTCGGCGTCGGCGAATTGATGCAGCAGGAGCGGCGCGAGGAGGCGGAGGCCCGGCTGCAGGACCTCTCGGCCAAGGCCAACAAGCTCTCCGGCGCGGTGCCGATCCTCTATGTGCGCGAGGGCGAACGGGCGGAGGAGCTGATCAAGCTGCTGCACGAGGACGAGAGCATCTCGATCGTCGTCCTCGGCGCCAGCGCCAAGGGCGAGGGGCCGGGCCCGCTGGTCAGCCACCTGTTGAGCAAGGGGCGCTCCAGCATCTCGATCCCGGTGACGATCGTGCCGGGCAGCCTGTCGCTGGAGGATGTCGAGCAGCTGGCCTGAGGCGACCCGGAACGGGCCTGCGGATCGGACTGCGGACGGGGCGGCGGACGGGGCTGCGGATGGGACCGCGACACGCAAGGGCCTTGATCGAGCGGGCGCCGTGGCCCATCTAACGCTCGCATGACACAAGCAATGCTGACGGGACGGTAGAGAGATGTTCATCCAGACGGAACAGACGCCCAATCCGGCGACGCTGAAGTTCCTGCCCGGCCGCGCGGTGCTGGGCGACGGCGGCGCGGTCGATTTCCAGGCGCCGGAGGAGGCCGCCGGCCGCTCGCCGCTGGCCGAGGCGCTGTTCGAGGTCGACGGCGTCACCGGCGTCTTCCTGGGCGCCGACTTCGTGTCGGTCAGCAAGGCCGACGACCGGGAATGGTACGTGCTCAAGCCGGCCGTGCTCGGCGCGATCATGCAGCATTTCACCGCCGGCCGCGACGTGATGAGCGCCGGCGCGGAGACCGGCGAGGGCGGCGACGACGCGCCGCAGTTCGCCGAGGCCGACGCCGAGATCGTCGGCCAGATCAAGGAGTTGCTCGATACCCGCGTGCGTCCGGCCGTGGCCCAGGATGGCGGCGACATCGTCTTCCACGGCTTCGAGCAGGGCGTCGTCTATCTGACCATGCGGGGCGCCTGCGCGGGCTGCCCCAGCTCGACCGCAACATTGAAGATGGGCATCGAGAACATGTTGCGGCATTATATCCCGGAGGTGACGGAGGTCCGCGCCGCGGGCTGACGCGTCGCCACCGAGGATCCGAGGCCCCGCCGAGCGAACAACGAGCGGGCCCGGACACAGGGTAAGTCAGTTGAGTGTCGTTGGCGGGAAGAGGGGCCGCCAGCGGATCGAAGGCCAGGCGGCCGAACGCGCCGGAGAGCGCCGAACCCGCCTCGCGACGGATCCGCCTCCCGGTTCGTTGCCGGAGAGCCCGTTTTGGAAAACCCTGGCGAACAGCCTCGCGGCCCCGGCCGCGGTGCGGCGTTCTGCTATACGCCGATGCACCGAAGACGGGGCCAGCGGCGGGCGCGGCAATCCGGTCGGCGCCCGGCCGTACCAGGCATGACGGCACCGAGGGCGGGGGTCGCGGCGGAGCCGGCACGGCGTATGGAATTGCCGGCCGGACCGAATCGGCCTCCGATGAATCGATGACCAAACGAGAAACGGAGAAGCGGCCGACGACGGGCGTGTTCTCGGTCGTGCGGGAGAAGTGGCTGGCGGGCGCCATGCTCGGCCTCGGCCTGGTGACGGCGGGGCTGTGGGCCCTGCAGTCGGACGAGGAGAGCCAGTCGATCACGGCGCAGCTGCGCGCCCAGGCGCCGGTCTCCGACCTGCCGGCGATCGGGGTGGAGCGCGCCAAGGCCGCGCCCGGCTCGCAGACGCCGAGCCTCGATCCCGGATCCACGCAGCTCGCCCGCGTGCCCAGCGCCACGGTCGACCAGCTGGAAAGCCGGTTCGAGCGCTACAATTACGACCTCCATTCCGTGCGCAAGCAGACGGCCGACGTGCCGCGCATCGTGCCGGCCTCGGTGCCGCGCGATCTGAAGGAGGTGCAGCAGGTCGACCGCAAGAAGCAGGTCTTCCTGCAGATGGTCCTCCCGCTGGTGCTGATGGTGAACGAGCGGCTGATGGAGCAGCGCGAACGGCTGACGGCGCTCGCCGCCAAGCTCGAGCGCGGCCAGGCGCTCGCCGCCGAGCAGCAGGCCTGGCTCGACGAGATGTATGCGAGCTACAAGGTCGAGCCCGGCGACATCGACACGCTGCTGCTCCGGGTCGACGTGGTGCCGCCCTCGCTGGCGCTGGCCCAGGCGGCGATCGAGAGCGGCTGGGGCACGTCCCGCTTCGCGCGCGAGGGCAATGCGCTGTTCGGCCAGTGGGTCTGGGGCGACGACGCCAAGGGCATCGTTCCGGAACAGCGCCAGGCCGGCAAGACGCACAAGATCCGCGCCTTCGAGACGCCGCTCGAGGCGGTCGCCGCCTACATCAAGAACCTGAACACCCACCGCGCCTACCGCAAGCTGCGCCGGATGCGCTCGGACCTGCGCGACCAGGGGGCCGGCCTCAACGGGCTGACGCTCGCCGGCGGGCTGGAAGCCTATTCCGAGAAGGGCATGAAATACGTCAAGCTGGTGCGCAACATCATCGCGGCGAACGAGCTGCGGCCGCTCGACAAGGCGCGGCTCGTCGGCTCGCGCCGGGCGATGTCGAACGTGTGAGCGACCGGTCGACCGTTCTGTCGACCGGCGGGACGCGCCCTCAGGGCTCGACGTAATACTGCATGCCGAACCAGCGCCAGCGCCCCTGCGGCGTCGGCGAGGTGCAGTTGATGCGCGTGCGCCCCTCCTGGAAGGCTTCGTCGAAGCGCACCTCGATGCGCGGGCCGAGGCGCTCGACATCCTCGATCCGGCCGACGTTCGAGTGGTAGCAGGTGATCGAATCCGCCCAGTCGAGCGGCTCGGCCAGCGTGAAGCCGAAGGCCGGCGGGTTCTCGGCCCCTTCCGCGTTCAGGAAGGGCTCGTCCGGCGTCACGTCCTTGGCGTGGATCGGCAGCGTGTTGACCAGCCGGATGAAGCGGTCGATGCCGCCGAAACTCTCATTCACCGGAAAGCGCGGCAGGTAGTAGCGGTCGGTATAGGGGCCGATCGCGCCGGAATGCTGGCCCCAGCCGGTGGCGTAGCCGGCCTCGCGCACCATCGCCTTGAGCGCGTTGCTCGCCTCGCCATAGGGATAGGCGAACAGCGCCGGCGCATCGCCCAGCTCCGCCTCCAGCCGTTCGGCCGCGCGTCGGATCTCGCGCCGGTTGCGCAGCTCCGACAGGCCCGGCATGTGGGCGTGGCTGACCCCGTGATTGCCGATCTCGACCCCGGCTTCGTGCATCGCGCGGATCTGGTCCCAGGTCATGTAGCCGGGAATGGCGCGGTCGACCGGGTCGGTCGCGACGAACAGCGTGAAGGGCAGCCCGGCGTCCTTCAGCCGCGGCCAGGCCTCGCGATAGACCGAGAGGAAGGCGTCGTCGACCGTGATCGCGACGGTGCGCGGCGGCAGCGCCTTGCCCTCGGCGAGCGCGTCGGCGATCACCGACAGGGTCACCACGTTGTATCGCGGCTTCGACAGCTCCTCGATATGCGCCTCGAACTGCTCGAGCCGGATATTGGTCGTGGGATAGTCGTTCTCGCCGAAGCGATGGTAGATCAGCGCCACGGCCGAGCGCGCGTCCGCCGTCTCGGCCCCCATCCCCTGGGCGACCGCCGGCGCGGCGAGAAGACCGGCCGCGGTGGCCAGTCCCGCGCCGAGCGCGAACCGGGAAACCGCCCGCAGGAGATGCCGCGGGGAGAGGAAAGTGCATCGATTTCGTTTCATGGCCGCACTTTAGCCGTTGATTTGCCTCGGGAACAATGGCGAAAAGCGGCGCAAAGCGCGCACCCGCCCGCGCGCCCCCCTGGCCGTGCCCGCGCCGGCGCCCGCACCGACGCCCGTGCCGACGCCCGTGCCGACGCCCGCGCTTGTCTTTCCCGGGCGTCGCCGCCACCTTCCGGGGCGGAACCACGCGCCGACCCGCCGGGTCGCCAGATATGAGGAGCATGCCCGCATGACGACCGCGATCGACGAGGCCGCGCTCGACGCGCTCTTCCGCGCCGCGCGCACGCACAATGCCTGGCAGGACCGGGAGGTGCCGGACGCGCTGCTGCGTCAGGCCTACGACCTCGCCAAGATGGCGCCGACCAGTGCCAACTGCCAGCCGATGCGCGTGGTCTTCGTCCGCTCGGAGGCCGAGAAGAAGAAGCTCGAGCCCTGCCTGATGAAGGGCAACCGCGAGAAGACGATGGCCGCGCCCGCCACCGCGATCATCGCCTACGACACCGAATTCTACGAGCAGCTGCCCTGGCTCTTCCCGCACACCGACGCGCGCAGCTGGTTCGCCGGCGACGCGGAGAAGGCGGAAGAGAACGCGTTCCGCAACGGCTCGCTGCAGGGCGCCTATCTGCTGCTCGCCTGCCGGGCGGTCGGCCTCGATTGCGGGCCGATGTCGGGCTTCGACAACGCCAAGGTCGACGAGGCCTTCTTCGCGGGCACGACTTTCAAGTCGAACTTCCTGATGAATATCGGCTTTGGCGACCCGAGCGTCCTGCACGAACGCGGGCCGCGGCCCGGTTTCGACGATTTCTGCAAGATCGTCTGACCGGACGGACGGGAAGGAACGGGCGCCCGGCGATGACGCGTCTCCTGTGCCTCGATACCGCGCTCGACGCCTGCACGGTCGCCTATGCCGAGGACGGCCGGCTCGGCCCGCACCGGCACGAGCCGATGCGCCGCGGCCAGGCCGAGGCGCTGGTGCCGATGATCGAGCGGGTGATCGCCGAGGCCGGCATCGCGCCGGCGGCGCTGGACGCGCTCGCCGTCACGGTCGGGCCCGGCGCCTTCACCGGCATGCGCATCGGCATCGCGGCCGCGCGCGGGCTCGCGCTGGCGCTCGACCGGCCGCTCGTCGCGCTGACCACCGGGGAGGCGATCGCCGCCGCCCAGCCGCACGAGGCGGCGGGCGCGCCGGACCCGCTGCTGGTCGCGCTCGAGACCAAGCGCGCGGACCTCTATCTCATGCTCTACCCGACCGGCGATCCGGGCGGCGGCCTGGACCCGGTGGCACGCGCTCCGGACGCGCTGCCCGACCTGCTGGCGGCGGGCCTGGGCGAGCGGGCGGCCGCCGGCCCCCTGCGCATCGCCGGCGACGGCCGGGCGCGCGCCGGTGCCGCCCTGGAGGCGGCGGGCCTTTCCTGGCGGCCGGCCGGCGGGCCGGACCTGCCGACGCCGGCCGCGCTCGTCCTGCGCGCCGGCGCGCATCTGGCCGCGCTCGCGACGAGCGGGGCCGCGCCGGCGCCGGCCGAGCCGCTCTATCTCCGCCCGCCGGACGCGAG
>MRWG01001604.1_pt1 | contig 13799 bp, 9 predicted proteins | sample 1013341 | NCBI WGS metagenome assembly MRWG01 (sample SAMN06117577, study PRJNA244670) | biofilm metagenome | biome: Water; feature: Cathode Biofilm; material: Biofilm; isolation source: microbial consortium enriched at the cathode of a solar microbial fuel cell | place: USA: District of Columbia ... | reverse complement strand
CGGGGCCGCGCTATGCGCGGTCTGCGCCGCTGCCGCGGCTTTGACTCAGAATTTGGCTAAGCCAAATTCTTCGCCCTTCGGGCCGCGCGTTGCGCGGTCTGCGCTGCTACGCAGCTTTCGAACCGCGAGGTTTCTCAGCCGTCTCTCTCCGCCACACACAAAAAAGCCCGGCGTAGCCGGGCTCTTTTGTGTGTGGCGGAGAGAGAGGGATTCGAACCCTCGATAGGTGTTAACCTATACGCCCTTAGCAGGGGCGCGCCTTCAGCCACTCGGCCATCTCTCCGTAAACTCTTTGTTCGACACTTTGCATGCCGTTTTTAGGAGCGCTTTGCGCTCCAGAGGGATAGATTCGCAATTTGGCTAAGCCAAATTACTCACCCCTTCGGGCCGCGCATTACGCGATCTGCGCTGCTTCGCAGCTTTGACTCAGAATTTGGCTGAGCCAAATTCTTCGCCCTTCGGGCCGCGCATTACGCGGTCTGCGCCGCTGTCGCGGCTTTCGAACCCTGGATAGGTGTTAACCTATACGTCCTTAGCAGGGGATCCGGAGTCTAATAGCACTTCGATCTCGCTGACTGCAACCCGGCCACTACCGGCACTGGTTGCTCCTTCAGCCACTCGGCCATCTCTCCGTAAACTCTTTGTTCGACATCTTGCATGCCGTTTCCAGGAGCGTTTTGCGCTCCAGAGGCAAATTACCCACCTCTTCGGAATGCCGCTATGCGCGGTCTGTGCTGCTTCCGATCCCCGGAAGGTGTTGGCCCATCCTTTCTTGGCAGAGATCTGGAGTTAAAAAGCACCTTGGGATTGCGGTCTGCAACCCGGTCTCTACTCGTGGGCGCGAATGATAGCACAGGCAATTGTGGATTATGAACGGGGAATTTGTGTCTATTTTATCTGGTTCAGATGCAGCCCGATTCTTGCAATTGCCTGATTTCTTGCGGGCTGTAGCCCAGTTCCTGTAGCAGGGGCTCGTTGTGCTGGCCCAGGGACGGTACTTGCCGTGCTGCTTCTGGCAGAGAGACCTGGCCTGGCGGGAGAAAGGACTGGATTGGGCCGTTTGGAGTCTGGATTTCGGTGAATTTTTGCAGTGCCTGTAACTGGGGGTGATTCCAGACCGATTGCAGGTCATTGACTCTGGCCCAGGCGATGGCCGCCCGGTCCAGCCTGCTGGCCACAGTCTCGCTGTCCAGGCGGGACAAAACCTGATCTATGCGTGCTTTGAGTGACTGGCGATTGTTTGAGCGGGCCGGGTTGTTGGCGTAGTCCGGATGCTCTGCCAGTTCTGCTGTCCCCAGTACCTGGCTGCAAAAGTTTTGCCATTCGCGCTCATTCTGGATGCCGATGATCAATTGCTGGCCGTCAGCGCAGCTGAAACTGCCATAGGGGTAAATGCTGGCATGGTCGCTGCCCAGGGGCGCCGGGGCTTGTTGGCCGTCCCAGGCGTAATAGAGCGGAAAGCCCATCCATTCCACCATGGCTTCCAGCATGGAGATGTTGATTTCACTGCCCAGGCCGCTTTTCTGGCGTTTGATCAATGCCGCCAGAATGGCGCTGTGGGCCTGGGTACCGGCGGCAATATCGGCGATGGAAATACCTGCCTTGACGGGGCCGGCCTGATTGCCGGTGACCGACAGAAAACCGGATTCCGCCTGGATAAGCAGGTCATAGGCCTTGCGGCCGGCGAAGGGGCCGCTGTCGCCATAGCCACTGATGCTGCAATGAATCAGCCCGGGATACTCTGAATGCAATGTTTGCCAGCTCAGGCCCAGGCGCTCGATGACTCCCGGGGCCAGGTTTTGCAGCAGAACATCGCTGCGTTCAAGCAGGCGTCGGATGATCCCGGTCGCCTCGGCCGACTTGAAATTCAGGCTCAGGCTCTGCTTGCCCCGATTGGTCCAGATAAAATGTGAGGACTGGCCCTTGGCCCGCTGATCGTAGTGGCGGGCAAAATCACCACCATCGGGCCTCTCAATCTTGATGACCCGGGCACCAAGATCGGCGAGCTGCCGACTGCAGAGTGGGGCGGCGATGGCATGCTCGAAAGACAATACCGTGATGCCGCCAAGAGCCTGGGTATGATTACTGGTCATTCCGGACAGTCAGGCCAGTATGGCCTCTCCTTGCATATGCAGTCCCTGCTGAAGGGTTTCTACCCAGAGTTGGCAGCGCCCCCGGGAATCCGGCTTTCGTCCGCAGACCCGGAATGGCTGAGTGTCAAAGACCGGCGCCACGGCACGAAAAGCAAACTCCTGGATGGCGTCATAGTCTGCGTTGCTGCCAAGTAATTCCAGCATCAAGGTGGCCAGTAGCGGGCCGTGCACCACAAGCCCGGGATAGTTTTCCTGCTGGGTGGCGTAATCCCGATCGTAATGAATGCGATGGGCATTGAAAGTGAGGGCGGAGTACCTGAACAGCAGGCGGCTGTCTGGCTCAATAGTGCATTGAAAATCCGGCTGCAGATCAGTTTTCCGGACGATGCTGGCAATGCCATCGGACTGCTTGTCACGAAACACAATATCCTGCAGCTCACGAATACAAAGCCTGCCATGCTGGGAAATTTCGTGACTGATGGTGATGAACAGCAAGTCGCCGGATCTGCCGCGCTTGGGAGTGATGGACTCGATTTGCGAAAGCCGCCGGCTTGCCTGGCCACATTGCAGTTGCCCTGCAAAAGTCAGGCGACTGCCGGCCCACATTCGGCGACTCAGAGGGCTGGGCGGCAAAAAATCTCCGCGCTGCGGATGCCCATCCTGGGCCAGGGATGACTGCTCGGCGGTTTCCAGAAAATACAGCCAATGCCACAGTGGCGGCACCACTGAGTGAGTATCGAATTGATCGCTATCGCGGCCGAGCGTGGCCGCCAGTGCCCGCAGGGGGAAGGGATGCAGGAGCTCGTCAGCGGACTGCTGGCGACCTGCCCATTGTTGAAAGTCTTCTGTCATGGCCTGATTGCCCGTTGTGAACGGCTAGTGCAATGTATAAGAAGCCCGGGCAAGTTGCTAGCCATGGGCCGGCGCTTTAGTATCGACGACACAGGCTGTTGTTTGTCAGCCGTCTGTCCGCTTGTCCAGAAACGGAAAATCAATATGAGTGAATCCAGACCTGTTACGCTGCGTCGATCCCTGCATTTTGTGCCGGGTGGCAATGAACCTATGTTTAACAAGTCCCTTGGTCTGGCCGCCGATGCCCTGATTCTGGATCTGGAAGATTCAGTAACTGCAGACAATAAGGAATCGGCTCGCGCTGCGGTCTGCGAATGGTTGCAGGCGGATTTTGGTCGCCAGCAGAAACTGGTGCGCATCAACGCCCAGGATTCTCCCTGGGGTCGCGATGATCTCGAGGCGGTGGTTGCCGCCAGGCCAGATGGCCTGGTTTTGCCCAAGGTGAGTACCCGTGCTTCGGTTGACGCCATCGAGCAAATTCTCAATGTGCTGGAGACCGAGCATGGCCTGCCACCGGGATCTGTCGATCTCGTGCTGATAGCCACAGAAACACCCGAGGCTGTTTTCAATCTGCCACAGATGGCCCGCAACAGGCGCGTTAACGGTGTCAGCTGGGGAGTGGAAGATTTATCCAGCGCCCTCGGCGCCAGGGCCAAGCGGGATGAGAATGGTGATTATCTGGAAGTGTTCAGCTATGTGCGCTCCACCTGCCTGCTCAGCGCGGCAGCGGCCGAGGTACAGGCTATCGATGCGGTCTACGTGGATATTGATAATCTGGCCGGACTGGAACGTGAATGCCGCCGTGCCGCCGATATGGGTTTTCGCGGCAAACTGACCATTCATCCGGCGCAGATTGATGTTGTCAATGCAGCCTTCACGCCCAGTGCCGAGGAAATTGCGCAAGCCCAGGCGCTGGTGGATGCTTTCGCCGAAGCCGGGCAGCAGGGCAAGCTGGCATTCAGCTGGCAGGGGCGACTGGTGGATGCGCCGCATCTGAAGCAGGCCAGAACGCTCCTGCAACTGGCCGAGCGCATCAAGGAATTTACCGGTGAGTAACAAAGGCAGGTGGCGCCTGCCTGCGCTGCTTCAGTTCAATGCAGCAACTGCTTCGGCAGCTGACTGACAGGGCAGGCCCAGGGATTTCAGATCCTCGGCAATCTCGGCCCGGGTGAGTTGCCCGCGGCAGACGTTCAATCCGTTCAGCAAATGCGCATCTTCTGTCAATGCCCGTTTTGTGCCTTTGCCTGCCAGGGCGCGTATATAAGGCAACGTGGCACTATTGAGTGATCGGGAAGCAGTCACGGGCACTGCGCCGGGTATATTGGCGACACAGTAATGTATTACTCCATCCTTGACGAAGGTGGGCTGATCATGGGTGGTGGGTCTGGAATTTTCGCAGCAACCGCCCTGGTCAATTGCCACATCGGCGATGACGGCACCCGGACGCATGGTTTTGACCATCTCACTGCTGATTACATAGTTTGCCCGACTGCCGGGAATCAGAACTGCACCAATCACCAGGGCAGCATCCCTGATTGCTGTGGCAATACTGTCCTGATCTGAATACAGGCAGTTTACTGCACCGGAAAATGACTCATTGAGTTCCTCCAGCCGACTCCGGGAACGATCAAGAATAGTGACATTGGCTCCCAGGCCGAGGGCAATTCTGGCGGCATTGCTGCCTACTACACCACCGCCGACTATAACCACAGACTCCGCATCAACCCCTGGAGCGCCACTGAGCAGAACACCAAGGCCGCCATGGTGCTTCTCCAGATGGATAACAGCCTCCTGAACGGACAGGCGACCGGCAATTACCGACATGGGGGTCAGCAAGGGCAGGCGCTGGTTCTTGTCAGTGACGGTTTCATAGGCAATGCAAATCGCCTTGCTGGCCACCAGGTCCCGGGTTTGCTCCGGATCCGAGGCAAGGTGGAGATAGGTGAAAAGTGTGTGACCGGGCGCCAGCTTGCTGCGCTCGTCGGCATTGGGTTCCTTGACTTTGATGATCAGCTCACCTCGGGCAAAGACTTCATCGAGGTCGGCCGCGATTTGCGCTCCAGCCTGCCGGTATTGCTCATCGCTCTGGCCGATACCGTGGCCTGCATTGCGCTCTATCCAGACTTCATGCCCGTCGTTCACCAGAACCTTCACAGATTCCGGGGTCAGCCCGACACGATGTTCCTGGGTCTTGGATTCCCTGGGGCAGGCGATTTTCATGGTGATACTCTCTTTAGTGTTTTGCCTTCAGTGTTTAACGAGCTTCGCTGCTTTACGAGCAGCTTTAATGACTGTTTTCTGCTGAGCACAGCCACTTGTCACCGGGCCGCCTGGCTCGGGATGACATTGCTGTAGCAGGGGAAACGGACAGAACAGCGGTTTCAAAACTAGTGCATATCGTATATAACTGCCATCTGTATTTACAGGTTTTATCAGTGCTTTTTTTTGCCGGGAATTTGCTCTTATGTCCAGTCGCTTTAGTCTCTTGTTTTCCATCTTCACGCTGTTGTGCTTGTTCAGTCTTCCTGGCCTGGCACAGGAGCCGGCTGAGCGGGATGATCCCGAGTTGCAGTATGTGGAGCCATTCCAGGTTTTCGACAATCTTTACTATATCGGCGCCCGCTGGGTATCGAGCTGGCTATTGGTTACCGATCAGGGCTTGATCGTTTTCGACGCGCTCTACGATGAACTCACCGATATGGCGATCGATAATATTCGCCAGTTGGGTTTCGATCCCGATGACATTCGTTACCTGATTGTCAGTCATGCCCATTTTGACCATGTGGGCGGAGCGAGGCGTTTCCAGGAAGAATTTGCAGCGGTAACCATGATGACCGAGGAAGACTGGCAAATGACCAACGAGCCGGCTGTTTACCGCGAGTATCCCACACCGATTCGCCATCTTTCCGCCAGCAATGGCGCAACCCTCAATCTCGGCCGTACTCACCTGCGTTTCATGACCACCCCGGGCCATACACCAGGGGTGCTGTCCACACTCTTTACAGTGTATGACAATGGCTATCCCTACAATGCCATGTTGTTCGGTGGTGTGGGATTGAACTTCAGCGGCGTTGAGCGGACCGAGCTATACATCGACAGCATCGAACGCATGCAGCAACTGCAGGACATCGAAGTCAATATCACCAATCATCCTTCGGATGACTTTTTCGAGCGCGCCGCCATGCTCCAGGAGCGTGGCGAGGATGATCCCCACCCCTTTGTCGACCCCCAGGGCTGGACCGCCTGGCTCGACACCCTCAAGAGCAATGCCGAGGCCAAGCTGGCGGACGAGCGCGCCGCAGCGAACTAGGCAGGGCACGGCAGCAGTCCTGCAGTGCCGTCATGTGAGCCGGTAACATGGGTCCGGGCGAGCTCGTTGGCCTACCCCTGATAACCTGAATACCTGTCAAATCTGTCCTGCCCTGGTGGCCAGCCGGCCACGCCAGTGATTCGGCCTTCGCCCTGCAAAAGTGCTTCGCACACAAAAAATATCGCCTGTCAGGGGTTGACGGATTCTGGAATTCGTAGTTCTTTCATAAAGAGTTAGCAATTTGCTTGAAGCTGTGATTTATTGACTGCAGGTTTCATGCTTTGAAACCTTAAAAACCATAAAAGTATAAGAAATTCAATAAAAAGAAGTAGAGGTGCACATCTATGGTAACGCCTGCCCACAAGCGCAAATACCAAAAATTTCCCCTAAAAACACTAACTGCTGCCATTTCATTGGCAATGATTAGCCCTCTAACCGCTCAGGCCCAGCAGAATGACGCTGAGGTCGAAGAAGTGGTGGTCACGGGCTCATTTATCCGCCGCTCGGAAGGATTGAGCGCTGCCTCTCCGGTAACCCAGATTACCGCCGAGGATATCGAAGCCCAGGGCACCATCAATATGGCCCAGGTTGTTCAGAATCTGACCTTTAATAATGGTACCGGTACCTCGAATTCTATTCAGGGCACCACCAACCAGATTGCCAGCTTTAATCTCCGTGGTCTGGGTAGTCGGGCCACCTTGCCACTGATTGATGGCAAGCGGGTGCCCACCGACAACGTGCAATTGCTGCTGCCCACCATGGCCCTGCAGCGCATGGATATCGTGACTGACGGGGCAGCGGCTCTGTACGGTACCGATGCCGTGGCGGGGGTGGTCAATATGGTGCCCTACCAGTCCTACGATGGCTTCAAGGTGGAATACTACGAAGAAGGGGACAGCCGCGGTGATTTCCGCAAGATCGAAACGTCTTTTCTTGGTGGTCTGACTTTTGGCGATGTGGACATGGTGTTTGCCGGTTCCTATCAGGACGGTGGTACCCTGGCCTGGCATGAGCGCCCGGAGCTGGTACGTGCGGGTCTGACCCACAACAGCGGTTCCAATCCCGGTAACTTTGAAGTGCCATTGCGGGATGAGAACGGTGATCTCACCGGTGCCCTGGCCAACCGCCCCGATCCCAACTGTGGTCTGAATGAGGATGATGACCAGGCCCTGTTTGGTAATTCGCCTTACGGCACCCTGGCCCTGGGCCGCTGCTGGTTGAGCTTTGGTGACACCCGTGACTTCATGGAAGCGGTGGACACCACCTCCCTGTACAGCAATATGACCTGGGACTACAGCTCTGATCTGACCCTGTCGGCACAGTTACTGTACAACCGCCAGGTGGTACGAGGGCGCGAAAATCCCGGTAACCCCGGTGCCCGTATTGATGACTTGCCTACAGTGCCCGGTGAATTGCCAGGCAACACCTTCATGGCTACCACCAGTGATGGTACTCCCCTTTATGCTGAGCCTCGCCGTGATGCCCAGGGAGATATAGTAACCGACGGTTTTGGCCGGCCCCTTTGGCAGCGTGATGCCAATGGCCAGGTGGTGTTCGCCAGCAATCGCTATGCCTCCATTGACAATGACCCTGCCGGTGGCGTGCCGTTCCGGGAAGATGTGCGCATTGGCGCCTGGCTGCCCTTCGGCAAGCCCGCCGCCAATACCCAGCCAGCTTCCTTTGCGGCCAATGATGGTCTGAACATGGAACTCGATGACAAGCGTACCTTTCGCATGTCATTTGATGCCGATTTCACAGTGCCATTCATCGAGGGCTGGGAAGGCACGGCTTTCTATACCTATGGCTATACTGAGCAAAACGACGTGGCGCAGCAGGATTTCAGCTTCAGCGCCGTAGCACAGGGTTTACTTTGCGATCCGGTGAATGATGTGGACTCCTGCTTTAACCCCTTCGCTGCAGTAGACCCGCAATTGCGCACGCCCCAACATGTGGCGGATGCGGTGTTCACCCAGTTCCGGGAATCCAATCGAGACGAGTTGCAAACCTTCGACATCATCCTCAATGGTGATCTGCCACTTGGTGGTTTCGAACTGCCCGGCGGCGCTATTGCTGCGGCAGTTGGTTACCAGCGCCGGGATGAAACCGACGAAGATGTGCCACCGGCAGGTGATATCGGCAATGACCAGCTGATTGGTAACCAGGAATTGCCGCAAACGGTTAATCGCTTCAGTAACTCCTGGTTCGCCGAATTCTCCTTCCCGCTGCTTAACCAACTGGAGCTTACCGCCGCAGTGCGGGATGAGAGTTTCAGTACCGGTCAGGGCGCTGTGGTGGACAAGTATGGGTTGATCTATTCGCCGGCCGAGTGGATTACTTTCCGTGCCACGTCCGGTGAGGCCTTTATTGTGCCAACCTTGCCTCAGCTAAACCGGCCTGAACAGTGCGGCCTCAGTAATGTGGATGATTTGTTTTCTTCATTCCAGGGCTTTATCACTTCCTGTATCACCGGTAATCCGGATCTGAAATCGGAAACCTCAGACAGCCTGTCAGTGGGCTTTGAGATGAATCTGTTTGACGATCTGGTGTGGACCCTGGCCTGGAGTGAGACTGACTTCAAAGACCGTATCGTCAGCACCACCACCCAGGATATCGTGCGTTCGGACTACCGCAACTTTCAGTTGGCAACCGGTTTTACCCCCACCGATGCGAACCCCTATCCGAGCGAAGATCAGCTCAGGGCCTGGGTGAACAATCCCGCCTCTGATCCACGCATCATTCGCAGCTCCAACGATATCACCACGCCAGTGCGCATCAACCAGAGCGATTCCAATGCCTCATCCATGCTGGTTCGCGCCATTGACACGCAACTGGGTTATGGCTTTGAACTGGGGGATATCGGTCTGGATAACTGGGGCCGCATCGACATGCAGCTTCAGGCTACCTATGTGGATACCTATTCATTCCAGTTGTCGGATCTTGATCCCGAACTGGAAGCCGTTGGTAACCAGAACAATGACTACGGTGCAGTACCACCGATTCCGGAGATTCGTGCCAATTTCCGTCTCAACTGGATCTATGGTCAGCATACCGTCAGTGCCACAGCTCGTTACGTCGATGAAGTGATATTCGATGCCAATGAGTTCAGCTTCCAGCAGTTCTTCCCCGGCAGCGAGTGGCGACATACCGATGTCATTAATGCCTGGTCGCAGATGGACATGTTCTACAGCTACCGTGGCATGGAGTTCTGGGATGGTGAGTTCAATTTCACCGTCGGTGCCCGCAACCTGTTCGATCGTGAGCCGCAGAAGACCGGTATGATTGCCGGTGTGGCCGCCTCCTTGCAGGATGCTCTGGGTCGCGTGGTCTACGCCCGCGTCAATTACAACTTCTGATTGTGATTTGAGCGGTACAACAATGCCAGACGCCTCAACAGGGCGTCTGGCATTTTTCTTTCTCTTCTGTTTTTCAATTGTTTTTCCCGAGACCTGACTTGCAGGTGATTGCAATGAGCATCCATAATTTTATTGACCGCCCGCACCGCGATCGACTCTTTCTGCCAGGCATATTTCTCAGTCTGCTTCTGGGTTCGCCACTGATGGCGCAGGAACAATCCACAGTCAGTTACCCGGCAGAATATTTCAGCCAGTGGAATCCGGTGACAGTGGCCGACATGATCGACAGGATTCCCGGTATTGCCATTGCGCTGGATGACTCGGGTAATAGCAACCAGAACAATCGCGGCCTTGGCAGTGCAGAAAACATACTGATCAATGGCCGACGACTCAGTGGCAAGGATAATGATGCCACTGCCCAGCTCAGCAGGATTTCCTATGAGCAGGTTTCCCATATTGAAATCATCCGTGGTACCTCGACAGAACTGGTTGGGGTGCGTAATGAAGGGCAGATTGTGAATGTGGTAACACTGAGCAACAACGAACTGTCTGTCACTGTTGCGGGTGATATCAGTCGTTATCAGGATGGTCATTCCGAAGCCGGAGGCGCTCTGGTGTTCAATGGCTCGGTCAATGATTTCAATTACCGTGTCAGCCTTGAGCGCGCTCCTGCCTACCGGGTGGTGGACAGTATTGAAGAGAGTGTCAATGGGCTCGGCGATTTCTCACCCAATGATCTGCGTCAGGTCAGAACCATCACCGATCAGGTAAACCACATTTTTAATTCCAATCTGAACTGGGCATTGTCGGAACAGCAAAATTTCACCCTGAACCTGTTATGGGAGGAGACTGACCCACCCAACCAGGTTGATCGCACTATCCTGGATTACGATTTCCAGCCACCGGCGGTATTTCGTGAACGGGAGTTCACCGCTGCCGAGCGAAGCAACTGGGAACTGGGCGCCGACTATAACTGGCGGCTGGCGGACAACAGCCAGTTGCAGTTGCTGGCCATCAACAGTCAACAGGACTACGATAATCAGCGTAATCGTTTCCGCTTGCAATCAGGGCAGGGCGAAACCGAGTCCCTGTTGCAGGATCTGCTATTGCGTAACGACACTGTTGAGACCGAGCGCATCTATCGGGCCGTGTATACCCGCCCCATTGCTTCTGGTCATGATCTGGAATTTGGTGTCGAGCGTGCCCAAACCATACTCGATACCGAGCTGGGATTGTCGCGACTGCCGCCAGGCGGCACGACACTGCAATCGGTCCCTGTGCCCAATGCCAACTCGCGCATCGAAGAACTGCGCTATGAAGGCTTTGTCGTGCATCACTGGCAATTGAATGAAGACATGAAACTGGAGAGCACGCTACTGTATGAAGTGTCGGAGATTTCCCAGTTTGGCGATGTTGAGCGCAGCCGGGATTTCGATTTCCTGCGTCCGAAAGTGGACTACCGCTACGACATAACTCCCAGCCTGCAATTACAGCTGAGTATCGAAAAATTTGTGGCGCAATTGAGCTTTGCGGATTTTGCAGCCAATACCGATCCCCGTGATGAAGACCGGGACACTGTGGCCGGTAATCCGGAGCTGCGTCAGCAACAATCCTGGCGCTACAGTGCCAATCTTGACTACCGCTTTGCAGATAACAGGGGGGTTATCAATGCGCGGGCCTGGTACTGGGATGTCAGCGATGCCATCGGCCGGATCGATGTATCTGAGCCTGGCGGCCCGCTGGAATCTGCCTCCGGCAATATCGGTGATGGGGAAGTTATGGCTCTGCAGCTCAATTCCAGCTACCGCATCACGCCCAATCTGCTGGTTTCCGCTGGTGCCCTGATGCGGGCATCAGAAGTGACAGACCCTTTCAGTGGCGTTGAGCGTCGCCTGGTACCCAATGATCGCGGCTATTACACAATGGGCCTGCGTCATGATTTGACGGCCCTCAATCTCAACTATGGCATTGACTATCTCGGTGCATCCCAGGGCAACAGGCCACTGTATGACATTAACCGTATCGATCATATTGACGCCAGGGAGGATCTGTCGGTTTTTGTGGAGCGCAATTCCATCGGCAGCCTGGGGCTGGTGGCACGCCTGGAAGTGAGCAATATTCTGGACAGGGGCATGTGTATTGACCGCTTGCGCTTTGATGATCGGCTGGCGACAGGCCAGCTCAGCGAGGTTGAACGGCGCTGTGATGAGCGCGGCAGCCAGTTCCTGTTGCGCTTGCGGGGAACATTTTGAGCGGGGCTCCTTATGGCGTCAATTCAATGCGCTGTGGAAAAATGCCCTGGTCGCATCGTTGGCGGGGAAGTAGCTTTCGATAAGAATTTCTTCCATGCCGATGTCCAGCGCCGTACCGAACTGGCTGACGGTGGTGAACATACTCAGCTCCAGTTCCGGCAACTTGATATCGATGGTCAACACGGGGCCGTCATCAGTGTTGTCCCCGGGTGTTTGCCAGTCTTCGGGAGCGCCGAGTTCAAGCAGTTTGTTGAAAAGCAGTTTGTGTGCCTCGGTATCATAGGCCAACAGCTGTCTGCGCAAGCGGCGCAGCAAATGGCTGGCCACCTCCTCCCAGTTGGCGATGAGGGGTTTGAACAGGTCATCACGAAAGCTTGCTTCAAGCATGTTCAGGGGTTGCTGGGTAACCGGATTATTGGTTTTCGCCATCAATCTTTGCTGGCTGTCATTGGCCATCAGTAAATTGTAGTTGCCATCCATGACCAGGGCCGGGTAGGGCTGGTGATTGTCGAGCATCATTTCCAGGGCCGCGCGAATATTTGTCAGTTCGTCAGACTCAAGATCCAGATCGCTATAGGCAGCGGCGAAACCTGCGCAGTGTAATAACAGGTTGCTGTCCTTGTGGGGCAGATTGAGAACCTCGGCCAGGCGCAGCAACATGCCTCGGCTGGGTTGGCTGCGGCCGGTTTCAATGAAGCTGATATGCCGGCAGGACACATCCGCCAGCAGTGACAAATCCAGTTGCGACAACCGATTGCGTTTACGGAATTCACTGAGCAGGGTACCCACCGCCGCCATAATCCATGCCTCGTCATTACGACCAATGAGCGCTCAGTGTAGCGCCGCCACTGCAAGGAAACCATTACCCGGCAGGTAACGGAAACAGTGAAACAATAAGCGGGGTTTGGGTCGGGTAGGGAGTGGCTATTGAATCTGCCAGCGTGCAAACAGCCGTTTGGCCTGGCTCAGTTCATCGCTATCGAGCCTGCTCTCAAGCTCCTGTTTGAGCTGCTCGGCATCCGGGTGCTGGTTATAAACAGCCTGGCTGGCCCAGGCGTGAGCGGTAACCCGGTCCCGCGCTATGTCCTCACCGCTCTGATAGAGGTCAGCCAGCGCGTAGGCCGCATTGGCATGCCCGGCCAGGGCCGCCTTGCCAAACCAGACCACCGCCTGCTCTGCATCACGCGCCACCCCATCACCGCTCAGATACAATGAAGCCAGGTTGTACTGTGCATCACTATGTCCCTGCTGGGCGGCGGCCTCGGTCCACCTGAATGCCTGGGCCATATCCTTATCGACGCCCTGGCCGGTGAAATACAGAATGGCCAGATTGTACTGCGCCATCATCAGCCCATCCTCGGCCGCGATGCTGAATTCCCGAAAGGCAGTCTCAAAGTCACCGGCAAAAGCCGCGTTAACCCCTTCCTCATAGTCACCATAGGAGGCAGGCGAGGCCAGCAATCCCCCCAGAGTCAACAACACAAGCGTCCTGGATTTGAAAAACATCATGTAAACCATGGTATTACAGACAATCCCCGGAGAAAACCAGCCTGCGACAAACATTCCATTTATGACTATGAAAAATCAGCAATTTAGCTATAATACCGCCCTCGTTTCAGGGCAGCCCAGATGCGCCCCAAAACAAACAAGCACCCGTAGCTCAGCTGGATAGAGTACCTGACTACGAATCAGGTGGTCGCACGTTCGAATCGTGCCGGGTGCGCCATACAAAAAGCCCGCCTTTGGCGGGCTTTTTTTATGGCTCCCCCGGCCGATTCCACGTGCCCGTTCGAAAGCCGCGCAGCGGCGCAGACCGCGCAAAGCGCGGCCCCGAAGGGGTGAGGAATTTGGCTCAGCCAAATTCCGAATCAATCGTGCCGAGCGATCTACCCGAATGCGCTGCCGCCCAAAGCGGGTTCAATCTAAATGGCTCCCCCGG
>MRWG01001601.1_pt1 | contig 13818 bp, 15 predicted proteins | sample 1013341 | NCBI WGS metagenome assembly MRWG01 (sample SAMN06117577, study PRJNA244670) | biofilm metagenome | biome: Water; feature: Cathode Biofilm; material: Biofilm; isolation source: microbial consortium enriched at the cathode of a solar microbial fuel cell | place: USA: District of Columbia ... | reverse complement strand
CAGGCCGGGCTCGACGCGGCGGCGGAGAAGCTTGGCCGGCATGGCGTCAAGGTCCACGCCATGCCGGCCGACGTCGGCGACAAGGCGGCGGTCGAAGCCTACATGGACGCGGCGGAGGCCGGCCTCGGCGGCATCGACATCCTGGTGAACAACCCGTCGGGCTTCGGCCGGACGGACGACGAGGACGGTTGGCGGGTCGGCCTCGACGTCGACCTGATGGCGCTGGTGCGCGCTTCCTGGAAGGCCCGTGCGGCGATGCAGAAGGCCGGCGGCGGCGCCATCGTCCACATCTCCTCGATCTCGGGCCTGACGTCCTCGCTGCGGACGCCGCCCTATGGCGCGGTCAAGGCGGCGGTGATCCAGTACACGCTGACCCAGGCGCTGCAGCTGGCCAAGGAGAACATCCGCGTCAACTGCATCGCGCCCGGATCGATCTTTTTCGAAGGCGGCACCTGGGACGACGCCAAGAAGAACAACCGGAAGCTCTACGACTCGATCACGGCGTCGATCCCCTTCGGCCGCCTCGGCACGCCGGAAGAGGTCGCAAGCCTTGCGGTCTTCCTGGCGTCCGATGCGGCCAGCTGGGTCACCGGCCAGACCATCGCCGCCGACGGCGGGCAGATGCTCTGACCGGCGGACGGGCCGGGCTCAGGCCTTGGCGCTCGCCCGGCCCTTCATGCGCTCGTACCAGGCGGCGACGTTCTTGTTCTCCGCGTTGAGCGGCTGGCCGACCTGGGTTCCGAAATCGACGAAGCAGAACAGCAGGATGTCGGCGAGGGAAACGCTGTCGCCGGCGATGTAGTCCCGACCGGCGAGCTGCTTGTCGAGCCAGGCGAGGCGGTCCTGCGCGATCGCCTTCAGGCCGTCGGAGGCTTCCGGCAGACAGCGCATGCGGTTCTGGAACATCTTCAGGCCTTCGCCGAAGCGGAAGCCGTTGGCGAGCGGTTCGCAGATGTTCAGGTCGACCCGGCGTGTCCACATGCGGGTGTTGGCCTTCTCCTCCGGCGTCGAACCCACCAGGGCCGGGGTCGGATGCTTGTCCTCGATGTATTCGCAGATCGCGGTGATCTCGGCGAGGATCGAACCATTGTCGAGTTCGAGCGCCGGGCACTGGCCGGACGGGTTCTTCGCCAGGAATTCCGCCTCGCGGTTGACGCCGGCGCGGATGTCGACGTCCTCCATCGGCAGTTCGACGCCCTTTTCGGCCAGGAACATCCGGACGACCCGCGGGTTCGGTCCGACGGAATTGTAAAGCTTCATGATCGCTCTCCCCAATTGGCGGCTCGGCGGCCGCGCTGCGGGAATGCTAGCGCGGCGCTTGGGCGGCGGAAACCGCGCCGCGGCCCGTTCGGCGCATCACTGTCGACGCAAGCGCGCACAACCGGCCCCTATGCGCCCGCCGGCTTCGGGGTTTAAACTTGCCGCATCCCAACGCCAGGAGACGGCTTATGGCGCTCGACGCAACGAATTTGCCGACGCTCGAAAACAAGGTCACGCCCGAAGAATGGCAGGCGCGCGTGGAGCTCGCGGGCTTCTACCGCCTCGTCGCCAAGCACGGCATGGACGACCTTGTCGGCACCCATATCTCGGCTCGCGTGCCGGGGCATGCGGACCAGTTCCTGATCAACCCCTATGGCGTGATGTTCGACGAGATCACCGCGTCCTCGCTGATCAAGGTCAATATGGAGGGCGATGTCCTCTCCGAAGGTCCCTGGCCGGTCAACGCCGCCGGCTTCACGATCCATTCCGCCGTGCTCTCTGGCCGGCCGGACGTGATGTGCGCGGCGCACACCCACACCGTCGCAGGCATGGCCGTCTCCAGCGTCCAGGGCGGCCTCTCGCCGCTGACGCAGAAGCACATGCGCTTCTACAAGGCGGTCGGCAGCCATCCCTATGAGGGCGTGGCCGACGACGCCGACGAATGCGCCCGCCTGCAGCGCGACCTCGGGCCCCATGACGCGCTCCTGCTGGAGAACCACGGCCTCCTGACCTGCGGCCCGACGATCCGGTCCGCCTGGGCGCTGCTCTACAATTTCGAGAAGTGCTGCCAGACCCAGCTCGCCGTCGAGGCCACGGGCGCCGAACTCGTCATGCCGTCCGAGGACCTCTGCGAATCGACCCGCGAGATGTTCAAGCGGATGCTGGCGAAGCCGGAAGGCGGCCAGCGCCTCGACGCCTGGGAGTCGTCGCTCCGCGTGCTCGCGCGCGAAGACGATTCCTTCCTGCACTGATCGATCGGGAGCCATCCGACATGCCCCTCGACCTATCTACCCCGCTGCCGACGATCGACGTCAAGGCGGCCGTCACGCCCGAGGAGTGGGAGGCGCGCGTCGAACTCGCCGCCCTCTATCGCCTCGCGGCCCGCTACGGGATGACCGATCTCGGCGGCACGCATTTCTCCATGCGCGTGCCGGGGCCGGAGCACCACTTCCTGATCAACCCGTACGGCCTGTTGTTCGAAGAGGTTACCGCCTCGAACCTCGTCAAGATCGACACGGACGGCAATGTCGTTCTCGACAACGGCTTTGCGGTCAATCCGGCGGGCTTCACCATCCACTCCGCCATTCACATGGCGCGGGAGGATCTGGTCTGCGTCGCGCACACCCACACGGTGGCCGGCATGGGCGTGTCCTGCCTGAAAGAGGGGCTGCTGCCGATGACGCAGCACTCGCTCCGCTTCTACAACCGCTTGAGCTATCACGACTGGGAAGGTGTCGCGACCAACCTCGACGAGCGCGAGCGGCTGGTGCGCGACCTCGGGACCAACAACAACATGGTGCTCCGCAATCACGGCCTGCTCTGCTGCGGCCGGAGCGTCGTGGAGACCTGGCGCAACCTTTTCGCGCTGGAGAAGTCCTGCGCCGCCCAGCTTCAGGCGATGGCGAACGCCCACGCGACCGGCCGGCCGATCATCCTGCCGCCGGAAGACGTGCGGCAGGAGACGTCGGACAAGATGGAGTCCCGCCACGACAAGGCGGTCGTCAGCCGCGACTGGCCGGCCCAGCTCGCCAAGCTCGACCGGGAAGAGCCTGACTACAAGACCTGAGGTCTGAAGCGGAAATGGTCGGAGCGGCAGGATTTGAACCTGCGACCCTCTGCTCCCAAAGCAGATGCGCTACCAGGCTGCGCTACGCTCCGGCCGCCGCTACATAGGGACGCCAGGGCGGTCAGGTCAATCGTCGCCTGAGTTCGGGATAGGCCAGATTGGCGGCGACATAGCAGCCGAAGCCGACGGCGGTCACGATGACGACCGCCGTGGCGGCGCCCGCGACCTCTGCGATCCAGCCGACGTTCAGGATGCCGATCGGCCCGCAGCCGATGCACATGGCGAGCACGCCCATCACCCGGACGCGCATGCGCGGCGGCGTGCGGGCGAGCACGAGGCCGGACTGCATCGAGCCGAAGCCGGAGAGGCCAAAGCCCGCGATAAACAGGAAACCGGCCGCGGCGTAGATCAGCCAGTCCTGGCCGAGCACGCCCATCCAACCGAACAACCCCATGCAGGCGATATAGAGCCCGGCGCCGACGCAGAAGATGCGGGCCAGCTGCGACGGCCGGGCGAAGGTGGCGACCAGCATCGCGCCGCAGAAGGCGCCGAAACCCTCCGTCGAGGCGAGCAGCCCGGTCTCGCTGGCGCTCATGCCGAAACTCTCGCGGCCGATCACGGAGAACATCGAGACGCAGGCGAAGCCGAACAGGTTGAGGATGATGGTCACGACCAGCACGGCCTGCACCACCCGTTCCGTGCGGATATAGGCGGCGCCTTCCAGCAGGCCCGCGATGACGGGCCGACGGCCCGTGCCCTCGCTCCGGGCGCCGCGCACGACGGTCGAGAGCAGTAGCGCGCCGATGAAGCAGACCGTGGCGCCAAGACCGAACGCGCCCTGGATGCCGACCGTGTCGTAAAGCCCGCCGCCGACGAAGGGGCCAAGGGCGCGGGTGATGCTGTTGGTGGCGCTCTCCAGCCCCATGGCGCGCGGCAGGCGCTCGCTCCCCGCGACGTCGCCGACCATGGTGCGGCGGACCGGCAGCTCGAATGACCAGAAGACGCCGGAATAGGTCACGCCGACCGCGACGTGCCAGAGCTCCAAGGCGCCCCGAATCGCGAGCACGGCGAGCGTCGCATACATGATGCTCATCAGCAGCAGCAGGCCGACCAGGACGACCCGCCGGTCGAGCCGTTCCGCGAAGGCGCCGGCGAAGGCCCCCAGCAGGAACATCGGCAGCATGCGCAGGAACAGCATCAGCGACACGACGAAGGGCGAGCCGGTGACGACGAGCGTGTAATAACCGACGACAAGCACGTCGAGCCAGCGCATGATCCCGACCAGCGCGCCGGCGATCCAGACTTTCATGAAATCGGGGTCGGCGAACAGCGAAGGCGCCTTTGCGGGCGCGCTCGCCTGTGCTGAAATCTCCGTCACTATATTGCTTCTTTTTCGTTCAGGAATCGCCGATGCCGACACTAGATCACGACCGTCTGCGCGACGCCATCGCCGCCATTTGCGCGGCGGGCGGCAGCGAGGAGCGGGAGGCCCGCATCGTCGCCGACAATCTGGTCGACGCGAACATGGCCGGTCACGACAGCCACGGCGTCGGCATGATTCCCACCTATATCACCAACTTGCTGAACGGCGGCGTGACGCTGAACGCCCATGCGGAGATCGTCGTCGACAACGGCGCGATCGTCGTGATCGACGGCAAGTCCGGCTATGGCCAGGTGATCGGCCAGGAGGCCATGGAGATCGGGATCGCGCGCGCGAAGCAGTTCGGCGCGGCCGTCGTCGGCCTAAGAAATGCGCATCACATCGGCCGGATCGGCCAGTGGGGCGAGCAATGCGCGGCGGCCGGCCTGGTCTCGACGCACCACGTCAACGTCATCGGCCACGAGGCGGCGGTGGCGCCGTTCCGCGGGTCCGACGCGCGCTACGTGACCAACCCCTATTGCGCGGTCATGCCGGCGACGGACAACAACCCGGCGACGGTGCTCGACTTCGCGACCTCCTTCGTCGCCATGGGCAAGATCCGCGTCGCCCGCAACAAGGGCGAGCCGGCGCCGGAAGGGGCGCTGATCGGCGCGGACGGCAAGCCGAGTCGCGATCCGAACATCATGTACACGCACCCGCGCCAGGGCGCGCTGATGCCGTTCGGCGAGCACAAGGGCTATGGCCTGGCGCTGCTGAACGAAATCCTGCCCGCCGCCATGATCGGCGCGGTCGGCTGCCGGCCGGAGACCCGGTTCGATCCGCCGAAGACGATCAACAACATGCTCTCCGTCATCATCGATCCGCTGAAGCTGGTCAGCCGGGAGCGTTTCAATTCCGAGGTCGACGCGACCATCGCGCATGTGAAGGCCTCGCCCGCGGCCGACCCGGCGAAGCCGGTGCTCGTCCCCGGCGACCCGGAACGCATGACGGGCGCCAAGCGGCGCGCGGAGGGCGTGCCGGTCGACGACGAGACTTGGCGCGAGATCATCGCGTCGGCCGAGAGCGTCGGCCTTTCCGCACAGCGTCTGAACAAAATCGCCGGCCTGGCCGCGTAAGGAGCATCGGCCATGCCGACCATCAAAGCCGACAATCTGAAGTCCGTCTGCCGCCGCATCGCCTCCGCCAGGGGCTCGACGGACGCGGAGGCCGACCTCGTCGCGGAGAACCTCGTCGTCGCCAACCTGAAGGGCCACGACAGCCACGGCGTCGGCATGCTGCCGCGCTACATCAAGGCAACCTTTTCGGGCGAACTCAACGTCAACGCCCATGCCGAGATCGTCGCCGACCACGGCCTGATCGTGCAGATCGACGGCAATGCCGGTTACGGCCAGGTGATCGGCCGCGAGGCGATGGAGATCGCGATCGAGCGGACGCGCGCCTTCGGCATGTGCGTCATGACGATCCGGAACTCCTTCCACCTCTGCCGCATCGGCGCCTGGGGCGAGCAGTGCGCGGAGGCGGGTTTCGTCTCCATGCACCACGTGAACGCCTATGGCCATCCGGGCATGGTGGCGCCGTTCCGGGGCTCCGACGCGCGCTACACGACGAACCCCTATTGCATCGTCCTGCCGAAGACGCCGAACAACCCGCCGACCGTGCTCGACTTCGCGACGAGCCAGATCGCCGCCGGCAAGGTGCGCGTCGCCAAGAACAAGGGCGTGCCGGCGCCGGAAGGCGCGCTGATCGACCACAAGGGCCAGCCGACGACCGACCCCTGGGTGCTCTACCAGGAGCCCAAGGGCGCGCTCGGCCCCGTCGGCGGGCCCGCGGCCGGCCACAAGGGCTACGGCATGGCGCTGATCAACGAGCTCTTCGCGGGCGTGCTCTCCGGCGGGGACACCTGCCGGCCGGAAACGGACCATCCGAACGACGTCATCCTGAACGGCATGCTCTCGATCGTCATCGACCCGGAGCGGATGACCGACCGCGCGTCCTTCGACGCGGAAGTCGACGCCGCCATCGCCCATGTGAAGGCCTCGCCGCCGGCCGACCCGGCGCTGCCGGTCCTCGTCCCGGGCGATCCGGAACGCGCGACCATGGCGCGGCTGATGGCCTCGGGCGTCGAGGTCGACGACGAGACCTGGCGCGAAATGGTCGAGGCGGCCGAAAGCGTCGGCGTGCCTGCGGACGAACTGCGCGGCATCGCCGGCGTGAACTGATCGGTGGGTTATAGATTGTATATATGTCGCAGTCAGCAAAATTTGGTTGATAGGCGGCGCCTCTGACGGGTACGCTCCGAGGCGGATTCGGCCGCCGGGGACGTAACGTGACACAGACCTTTCGGAAGCTCGCCATATTGCTGGTCAGCGGGTTCGTGCTCGGCGCGGGCTGGACGCTCCCGGCACGCGCCGCCGCAGACGATGTTGCTGCTCATATGGCCGCGGCGGAGCAGGCCTATCGCGCAGGCGATCTCGCGCTCGCCAAGCAGCGTTTCGAGGCGCTGGCGCGTCGCGGCGTCATGGAGGCGCAGTATCAGATCGGCATCCTGCTGTCGGGCAGTCTGGACGAAGCAGATCGCGGCCGCTCGGTCCTATGGTTGACCAATGCGAGCGCCCAGGGACACAAGAAGGCCTTCGCCTTGCTGCAGACCTTCGCCGCCCTCGGCGAGGCGGACGCTATCTATGCGGTCGGGATGATCTACCTGACGGGCGGCGCGGTCCCGGAAGACGGCATCAAGGCGCTCGAACACTTCATGGAGTCGGCGGCTCTCGACTATGGGCCGGCCATGAACGAAATCGGCCTGATGTACCGGGACGGGCGGATCGTCCCGCAGGACTACGAGCAGGCCAGACGTTGGTTCGAAGGCGCGGCTCAGAATGGTTCCGGCATCGCCGTCACGAACCTCGGCGGTCTGTACTTCGAAGGTCTTGGCGTGGAGGCAGACCCGGAACTTGCCTTTGGCTTATACCTGACGGCGGCGAAGCTGGACGAGCCGCGGGCGCAATTGCTCGTCGGCGCCGCCTTCTTCAAAGGCGATATCTTCAAGCAGGACATCGTCGAGAGCGCTTACTGGCTCGCACGTGCCGAAATCAATCAGTCCGAGCGCGCAGCGGAGTTCCTGCCCTTGGTCATCGAACAGATGACGGAGGACCAGCGCGAAGAAGTCGCCCGCCGGCTCGAAGCCGACGCTGCATCGGGCCGGTAGAATCGCTGGCGCTGGTGATCCGCGCGCCGGAAGCGCATCCTGCCCGCCATGCTGCGACGCGACCGTCTCATCTTCCTGATCGGCCTCATCGCCGTAACGGGCCTTGCCTGGGCGTGGCTGCTCATGGGCGCCGGGATGGGGATGTCGGCCTTCGAGATGACCGCTATGGCGGGCATGGACGGGTGGCTGATGCCGCCGGCCGAATGGACGGCCGGCTACGCTCTGATCATGGCGTCCATGTGGACCGTCATGATGGCGGCGATGATGTTGCCGTCGGCGCTGCCGGTCCTGCTGCTGCATCTGAAACTGCACAAGCGCGCGGGCGAAACGGCGTGGTTCGCCCTGGGCTATGTCGCGGCCTGGGCGGGGTTCAGCCTGCTCGCGGCCGGGCTGCAATGGGCGCTGGAGACGGCGCGGCTGATGTCGCCGATGCTGGAGACGACCAATGTCTGGCTGGGCGCGGCCATCCTGGTCGCGGCCGGCCTCTGGCAGCTGACGCCCTTGAAGGCGGTTTGCCTCCGCCATTGCCGCTCGCCGCTGGGCTTCCTGATGGGGCGTTGGCGAACCGGCGCCGCCGGCGCCTTCCGGTCCGGCCTGGAGCACGGCGTCTATTGCCTTGGCTGCTGCTGGTTCCTGATGGCGCTGCTCTTCGTCGGCGGCGTCATGAACATCTACTGGATCGTCGGCCTGACCGTCTTCGTCCTCTTGGAGAAGACGGCGCCCTTCGGCCATCTGCTGGGACGCGTGGCCGGCGTGGCGTTGATCGTTTGCGGGCTCGCCCTGCCGGTGCTTTGATTGGCGAAACGCAGGAACGGGAGCGCGGCATGGCCTGGAAGATCAGCGGCGAGTACATGGAAAGCTGCAATTGCGACTATCTCTGCCCGTGCATCTACACGAACCCGCAGGGTCCGGCGACGCGCGACCATTGCACGGCGCTCCTGATCTTCCGGATCGATAAGGGCGAGGCCGACGGCGTCGACATGGCCGGCGCGAAGTTCGGCCTGATCTTCAAGACGGGCCGCGTGATGGCGGACGGCGGCTGGGTCTACGGCGCCGTGATCGATCCGGCGAAGGACGATCAGGCCGAAGCGCTTGAGAAGATCGCCGGCGGCAAGGTCGGCGGCCCGCCGGGCGCGATCTGCCAGAACGTCGTCGCCGAGAACATGGGCGTCATGCGCGCGCCGATCCATTTCGAGATGAACGGCCTGAAGCGCAAGGTGGACATTCCCGGCGTGCTCGCCTTCGAGATCGACGGCGTCGAGCCGCGCGCCCGCCCCGGCGAGGCGATGCACATCGACAACACGTCGCACCCCGCCAACAAACGGCTCGCGCTCGCGCAGGCGAAGGAGATGCGCGTCTCCGCCTTCGGCGTGAACGAGACGATCCTGGGGCAGGGCAACAACGGCCACTTTGCGCCGTTCAGCTGGGCGGGCTGAAAAAAGACCTGCGCGCGTTCACTAGCTATTTCCGCTGGCTGCGCTTAAATCACGGCAGCGCGGGGTCCGACTGCGCGATGCGTTAGGGCCCCAGAAATCCCGGGGCCGATATCGAAGCTCCAGGGAGCTGTCCCTGCGGGGGGTCGTGGCCTCCCGCATACGGCGCCCACCTCTGTCGTAGAGGTCCCGGAGGATTCGTATAGGCCCGACGGTCAAGCGGCGCCCCGCGCGCCATTTCCCTGCCGCCCCGTTATACCCGACGTCCGTCAAAATCGATTCCCGATGACCCTGCCGATCCAAGCCGCCAAGTCCGAACTGCGCGCCCGCATGCAGGCGACGCGCGAACGCCTGGCGGCAGACCGGTCCGATGCGGGCCCAGTCGTCGCGCGCATCGTGCTGGAGCAGGGCCTCGTCGGACGCGACGACATCGCGTCGGTTTACTGGCCGATGGGCGCCGAGCTCGATGTGCGGCCGTTGATCGAGGCGCTCTGGAACGCCGGGCGCCGCGTCGTCCTGCCGGCGACGCCGCCGCGCGGCCAGCCGCTGACCTTCCGCCGCTTCACCCCCGACACCGCCCTCAAGCCCGCCCCGTTCGGCACGATGGAGCCGCCGCCCACGGCGCCGGCGCTCGCGCCGACCGTGCTGTTCGTGCCGCTGTTGGCGTTCGACGCCGCCGGGCGCAGGCTGGGATATGGCGCGGGGTATTACGACCGCACCCTGCAGACGCTCCGCGCCGACGGGTCCGTCCGCGCCTATGGCGTCGCATTCGCCGGCCAGGAAGTGGAGCGCACGCCGACCGACGCGCTCGACCAGCCTTTGGACGGGGTGGTCACGGAACGCGGCTTCCGGCAGTTTGCCCGCAACTGACCGTCAGACCAATTCCGACAAGGAACGATTGCACGCATGCGGATCCTATTCCTGGGCGACGTCGTCGGACGCGCCGGGCGCGACGCGGTCGTCGCCGCGGCGCCGGAGCTCCGCGACCGCCTCAGCCTCGATCTCCTGATCGTCAACGGCGAGAACGCCGCCCATGGCTTCGGCATCACGCCGAAGATCTGCCAGTCGTTCTATCAGGCGGGCGTCGACGTCATCACGACGGGCAACCACGTCTGGGACAATCGCGAGATCCTGACGCACATCGACGGCGACCCCAAGCTGCTCCGGCCGATAAACTTCCCGACCGGCACGCCGGGCCGCGGCTGGGCGGTCGTGGAGACGCGGAAGGCCGGCAAGGCGCTCGTCTCGAACGTCATGCTGCGCCTGTTCATGGACCCGCTCGACTGCCCCTTCGCCGCGATGGATCGGGTCATGGAGACGGCCAAGCTCGGCCGGGACGTCGCTGCGATCGTCATCGACATGCACGGCGAGGCGACCAGCGAGAAGCGGGCGATGGGCCATTTCCTGGATGGCCGCGCCTCGCTCGTCGTCGGCACCCATTCGCATGTCCCGACGGCCGACGGCCACGTCATGAACGCGGGCACCGGCTATCTGACCGACGCCGGCATGTGCGGCGACTATGATTCGGTCATCGGCATGCGCAAGGAAAGCTCGATCCAGACGTTCCGGATGAAGCGTCGCGGCGAGCGGCTCGGCCCGGCGGAGGGCGATGCGTCGCTCGCCGGCGTCTTCGTCGAAACCGATCCGGCGACGGGCCTCGCCAAGACGCTGCGGCCGTTCCGCCAGGGCTTCGGGGTCGAGCCGGCCGAGATTAAATTTCCGTAATTCGGATATTGGCCGGCTGCGCCCGTCTGGCGGGCGCCTATATGCGCATCGCCCGGCGAGCGGCCGGGTCTTTCGAAAGCAACCCCCCATGCGCAAGTTGTTTGTTCCCCTGGCGATCTTGATGATGGCCGCCACGCCGGCGTGGGCGCAGGAAGCGCCGAGCTTCGCGGAAGCGGACGCCAATTCCGACGGCGTCGTCACGCTGGACGAGGCGCTCGACGCCGATGAGGCCTGGACCGAGGAGGCTTATATCGACGCCGACGCGAATGCGGACGGCGTTCTGGACGAGCAGGAGTACGGCGTCGGCATCGCGGCGCGCTAGCGTCCGACGGTTTTCCCGGCCTCGGCGGCCTGTCCGCCGAGGCCGTTCGTTTGCCTGACGGCGGAAGTCGGCTATGTTCCGGCCCATCCGAATCGCCGCCGCCGCCAAGCGTGCGCTTGTCGCGCGACGGCCGAGGCGCAACGACTTTTCGGGGTACGCGCGGAGCCATGGCCGGCCATTCGCAATTCAAGAACATCATGCACCGCAAGGGCGCGCAGGATGCAAAGCGCGCCAAGATCTTCACCCGCGTCGGGCGTGAGATCATGGTCGCCGTCAAGACCGGCGGCGGGCCCGACCCGACCGGGAATCCGGCGCTCAGGTCGGCCATCCAGGCCGCGCGCGCCGTCAACATGCCAAACGACCGGATCGATCGCGCCATCAAGCGCGCCAGCGGCGCCGACGGCGAGGCCGAGAACTTCGAGGAAGTGCGCTACGAGGGCTACGGGCCCGGCGGCGTCGCGCTCATCGTCGAGACGCTGACCGACAACCGCAATCGCACGGCGGCGGACGTCCGGTCGGCGTTCAACAAATACGGCGGCTCGCTCGGCGAAACCAATTCCGTCGCCTTCATGTTCGACCGCGTCGGTCTGGTCGTCTATGAGAACCCGGACCTCGACCACGACGCCGTCTTCGAAGCGGCGCTTGAAGCCGGCGCGGAGGACGTGCAGTCGAACGACGACGTCCACGAGGTCTATACCGCGCCCGACGAATTGAACGCCGTCCGCGACAGCCTGGAAGCGGCGTTCGGGCCGCCGACATCGGCCAGGCTCGCCTGGCGGCCGCAGAGCTCAACGCCGGTCGACGCGGAGAAGGGGGCGACGCTGTTCAAGCTGCTCGAAGTTCTCGACGAGCATGACGACGTGCAGACCGTGTTCGGCAACTACGACATCCCCGACGAGGTGATGGCGGAGCTGGCAGGCTAGCCGTGGCAGCGGCCGGCCGGCGCATCCTTGGGCTCGACCCCGGCCTGCAGCGGACGGGTTGGGGCGTCATCGTTACGGACGGCAATCGGCTGACCCACGTCGCGAACGGCGTGATCATGACGGAGGCGAAGGCGCCGACGCCCGAACGCCTCAGCCAGATTGACCGCGGCATCGAGGCGGTGATCGCCGAGCATCGGCCCGACGAGGCGGCGGTCGAGGAAACCTTTCTCAACCGCAATCCCGGGACGACGCTGAAGCTCGGCCTCGCGCGCGGCGTCGTTCTGCTGACGCCGGCTCGCGCCGGCCTGCCGGTCGCGGAATACGCCGCCAAGGAGGTGAAGAAGTCGCTGGTGGGCTACGGATCGGCGGACAAGGCCCAGGTCGCGGCGATGGCCGCGCGCCTGCTGCCCGGCGTCGAATTCGCGAACGAGGACGCGGCCGACGCGCTCGCCGTCGCCATCTGCCATGCGCACGCGAGCGCGGTCACGAACCGCTGGGAGGCGGCTGTCCAGAGGACTGTCACGCGGAGGGCGGGCGCGTGATCGGGCGGCTGACCGGGATAGTGGAGGGCATCGGCGGCGATGCGGCGATCGTCGACGTCGCGGGCGTCGGCTATCTCGTGCACTGCTCCTCCCGGACACTGGCCGCCGCCGCGACCGGCGGGCCGGCCCGGCTCGACGTTGAGACCTTTATGCGGGAAGACGCGATCGTTCTTTACGCTTTCGCTGCGCCGGGCGAACAGGCCTGGTTCAAGCTGCTGACGGGCGTGCAGGGGGTCGGCGGACGAGTCGCCTTGCAGATCCTGTCGGCGTTGTCGCTCGACGAACTCGCCGCCGCCATCATGGCGGACGACAAGAAGGCGATATCCCGGGCGGACGGCGTCGGCCCGAAACTCGCGCAGCGCGTCATCAGCGTCCTGAAGGATCGGGTCGCCGGCGGCATGCCGACCGGCGGCGCGGCGCTGCCGGGGGCGGCGGCGCCCGCAGCGGCTGCTGACGGCGCAGCCGGGGAGGCGATCTCGGCGCTCGCCAATCTGGGCTATGGCCGGGCGGAGGCCTATGCCGCCGTCGCCAAGGCGCAGGCGAACCTCGGCCCAGACGCCGCATTGCCGGCTCTGATCACCGCCGCGCTCAAGGAAGCGGCGGGCGCATGAGCGAAGAACGCTTGATCGACGCCCTGGCGCACGAGGACGACGTCCAGGAAGGTTCGCTCCGCCCGACCCGGCTCGCCGAGTTCGTCGGCCAGGCCAAGGCGCGCGCAAATCTGGAGGTTTTCGTCCAGGCCGCGAAGGCCCGGGGCGACGCGCTCGACCATGTGCTGCTGATCGGGCCGCCGGGCCTCGGCAAGACGACGCTCGCGCAGATCGTCGCCGCCGAACTCGGCGTCGGCTTCCGGGCGACGTCCGGCCCGGTCGTCGCGCGTGCGGGCGACCTTGCCGCCCTCCTAACCAATCTGCAGCCGCGCGACGTGCTGTTCATCGACGAAATCCATCGCCTGAACCCGGCCGTCGAGGAAATCCTCTACCCGGCGATGGAGGACTTCCATCTCGACCTGATCATCGGCGAGGGGCCGGCCGCGCGGTCCGTCAGGATCGACCTGCCGCCGTTCACGCTGGTGGCGGCGACGACGCGGGCGGGACTGGTGCAGGGGCCGCTCCGGGACCGCTTCGGCATCCCGCTCCGGCTTGAGTTCTATTCCGTCGAGGAGCTGACGCGAATCGTCCTGCGCGGCTCCGAAATCCTGAACGCGCCGATGACGGAAGAGGGCGCGCACGAGATTGCGC
>MRWG01001600.1_pt1 | contig 13823 bp, 12 predicted proteins | sample 1013341 | NCBI WGS metagenome assembly MRWG01 (sample SAMN06117577, study PRJNA244670) | biofilm metagenome | biome: Water; feature: Cathode Biofilm; material: Biofilm; isolation source: microbial consortium enriched at the cathode of a solar microbial fuel cell | place: USA: District of Columbia ... | reverse complement strand
GACGACTTCGAAGCGGCCCTCGGCGCTGCCGACGGTCTCCGAGCTGCCGAGGAGCAGAAGCCCGCGATCGCGCAAGGCGAAATGGAAGAGCGCGAGTGCGGTCGCCTGGGCCTCGGGACGCAGATAGATCAGCAGATTGCGGCACGATACCAGGTCGAGACGCGAGAACGGCGGGTCGGCGAGCACGTCCTGGACGGCGAAGACCACCGACGCGCGCAACTCGGGCGATATCCGGTAGCCGTGCTCCTCCTTCGTGAAGAACCGCGCGAGCCGCTCCGGCGAGACATCCGCCTCGATGGTGTCCGGGTACAGGCCCTCCCTGGCATCGGCAACAGCATCCGGATCGACGTCGGAGGCGAAGACCTGAAGCTTGATGTTGCGCTTCGCGACGGCGATCTGCTCCCTGAACAGCATGGCGAGGGAGTAGGTCTCCTCGCCGGTACTGCACCCGGCTATCCAGATCCGCAGCGGCTGATCGGGCGACTGGTTCTGGACCAGTTCGGGAATGATCCGGTCCGCCAGGATCTTGAACACCTCCGGATCGCGGAAGAAGCTGGTAACGTTGATCAACAGGTCCTTGGCGAGACGCTCGAGCTCGCTCGCGTCGCCTCGCAGCATCTCCAGGTAGCGCGGCATGTCGTCGACGTCGACCGACGCCAGCGCCATGCGCCGCTCGATCCGGCGCCGAAGCGTACCCTCCTTGTACAGTCGGAAATCATGCGACGTCTTGGTCCACAGCAGATCGACGATCGCGAGCAGGCAATCCTGCGGGCTGCCCGGCGGTGACGCGTTCGCGGCCCCGTCAGCCGCGGGTCGCCGGGCAAACTCGAGCAGTGCCTCGGGGATTTTGGCAACCGGAAGCACGAGATCCACCGCGCCTGTCGTGATGGCGTTCCTCGGCATCCCGTCGTATCCGGCCTCGTCGGGGTCCTGCGCGATCACCAGCCCGGACTTCTCCTTCACGGCCTTCAGGCCGAGGCTGCCGTCGGCACCGGTGCCCGAAAGGACCACGCAGGCGGCGCGTGAACCGCAATCCGCCGCCAGTGAGTTCAGCAGGAAGTCGAAGGGCAGCCGGGCGCCGTGCCGCGCCATAGGCTTCGAGAGGTTCAGGGTGCCGTCGGCGACCGCGAGGTAGTGTCCGGGAGGGATCACATAGAGGTGGTCGCGCTCGATCGGCATCCCGTCAATCGCCTGCCGCACCGTCATCGAGGTGTGGGAGACGAGCAGGTCCACCATCATGCTTTCGTGGGTCGGGTCGAGGTGCTGGACCAGGATGAAGGCCATGCCGCTTTCCGCGGGCAGGGCATCCAGGAACTTGCGGCAGGCATCCAGGCCGCCAGCCGAGGCGCCTATGCCGACAACCGGAAAATCTACGACACGCCGGGGCCGGGCGGGCGTCCGCGGTGAGCGTCGGCGTGGTGACGACCGGGCGGGTTCTGTCTGATCGGCACGAGATTTTCGCATGTGATGTGAACCATACCTGTGGATGCGCTTCGGCGGCGGAACTGCACGACAAAGTTCGCACGACTCGAGCCTCGATGGTTACGCGATCCGCAAATCGCGGCGTGCAACGTCGATGAATCAACTTTGCACGTTACCTACTGAGGCGGAAATTCGGTCAGTTCTACGGGGATCGGTGCACGGAGGACCTGTGGTCTTCATCGAAACCAGTCAGCCTGACTTCATTATAATAAACATGAAAAGTTTCAAATTACAAGCTGACCATCGATCGAAACACTTGCATCTGAGTATATTCCGATACTCACATTTCTAAAATTCGTTCGTGTAACCTTACAGTCGTGGCGCGGTTACTCGGTCACTCCCTGCGTCGCCCCCCGATATGGCCGTCGTCTGTGGATAGTGACCTCACCGCGCGCGCCAGTCGGTGCCGACGCGGGCGACATACGTCCCGAACATCACGCTACGCCGGCCGCGCGACGACCGAACGCATCGGCATGCGACGCGACCCGGCAAGAGGAGGTCAAAGATGACCAGGATTCAGATCATTGGCTCGGTAGGACTCGTCATCGGCGCGGTCTTCCTGATCTTCGCCTACAACGGCTCGAACGCCCCTATCGACCAGTTGAGCAACACGCTGACCGGTCGCTTCACCGACCAGACGATGTGGTATCTGGCCATCGGCATCGTCGGCTTTGTCGGCGGCCTGCTCGTCCTGCTGTTCGGACGGCGGGGCGCGTGAGCGCGTCCGCCCGACATCACTCGAGGGGCATGGTGTCGCGCGACGGGCACCGGGTGTCGCTGGCGCTCCTCGCGGACCAGTCCACGCCGGTGAGGCGCGGCCGGCGCCACGATCCTCGAACCGGGGTCCGCCCGCCCAGTGCCCGTCCACGCAAGGAAGAGCATCTCGATGCCATCACAGAACGACAGTAACGGCGCCGGCGGCCCGTGGTCGCGCGGCCCCGGCGCCAGGCCCGAGTTGGAGGACGCCATCAGGAGGCTTCAGGCTCAGGCCAAGCAACTCCTGCCGGGCGGGGGCCGGCGGGGGCTGCTCGTGTTCGCTGCGCTCGCGCTGCTCGGACTCACCGCCTGGACTGCCGCCTATACGGTTCCGAGCGACTCCGTGGCCGTCATCCAGCGCTTCGGCAAGTACCTCGCGGAAGTTCCGCCGGGGCTGCATTTCAAGCTCCCCCTGGCCATCGACGTGGCGACGATCGTTCCCGTCAAGCGGCAGTTGAAGCAGGAGTTCGGCTTTTCCACTCCGGGCGCCAAGGATCCGTATCAGACTCCGGGCCGCCGCGACGGCAAGCGGGAGACCGAGATGGTCACCGGTGATCTGAACGCGGCGCTGGTGGAGTGGGTCGTGCAATACCGCATCTCGGACCCCCGGAAGTTCCTGTTCGAGGTCCGGGAGCCGAGCGAGACCCTGCGCTACGTCTCGGAATCCGTCATGCGCGAGGTCGTCGGCGACCGGACGGTCGACGAGGTCATCACCATCGGGCGTCAGGAGATCGAATCGGAGGCGCTGGTCAAGATGCAGGCGCTCTCCACCAAGTACGCGATGGGCATCAGCATCGACCAGGTCCAGTTGAAGAACATCAACCCGCCCGGGCCGGTTCAGGAATCGTTCAACGAGGTGAACCAGGCTCAGCAGGAAAAGGAAAAGCTGATCAACGAGGCCCGCCGGGACTACAACAAGGTGATCCCGCTGGCCGAGGGCGAGAAGGACCAGAGAGTTCGGGAAGCCGACGGCTACCGGCTCAAGCGGATCAACGAAGCCGAAGGCGACGCCGCTCGATTCCGCGCCCTGCTGGCCGAATACGTCAAGGCGCCGGAGGTAACGCGCCGACGGATCTACATCGAGACCCTGCAGGACGTGATGCCGGACATCAAATCGACGATCATCGTCGACGGACAGACGCGCAGCATTCTGCCGTTGCTCGACCTCACCTCCGAGAAAGCAGGTCGGCCATGAACCGGATCGTTCAGTTTGTCGCCCTGACGGTCTTGGCCGTCGGCGCCTACGTCGCGATGAGCTCGGTCTACACCGTGAGCGAGATCGAGCAGACCATCATCACCCAGTTCGGCAAGCCGGTCGGCGATCCGGTGACCGAGGCCGGCCTTAAACTGAAGGTGCCGTTCGTCCAGGAAGTGAACCCGATCGACAAGCGGGTGCTCGAATGGGACGGCAGTCCGTCGGACATGCCGACGAAGGACAAGCTGTACATCTCGGTCGACCTGTTCGCGCGCTGGCGCATCACCGACCCGCTTCAGTATTTCCTCCGGCTCCGCGACGAGCGGAGTGCCCAGTCGCGGCTGGACGACATTCTCGGCAGCGAGACGCGCAACGCCGTGGCGAAGCACGAGCTGATCGAGATCATCCGGACCACCAAGGACCGCGTACCGCTGCGCGACGCCTTGCTGACCGATGCCGAGAAGGAACAGAACATCGGCTCCCTGGTCCCGATCCAGAAGGGCCGCAAGCTGGTCGAGCGGGAGATCTTCCTGGCGGCGTCGGAGAAGGTCCGGGTGTTCGGCATCGAGCTGCTCGACATCCGGTTCAAGCGGATCAACTACAACGAGAGCGTCCGCCCGAAGATCTACGACCGCATGATCAGCGAGCGGCGGCAGATCGCCGAGCGCTTCCTGTCGGAAGGCAACGGCGAGGCGGCCCGGATCCGCGGCAATCGGGTCCGCGACCTGAACAAGATCCAGTCCGAGGCCTACCGCCAGGTCGAGGAGATCCGGGGCCTGGCCGATGCCAAGGCCACCGAGATCTACACCGGCGCCTACAACCAGAGCCCGGAATCGGTGGAGTTCTACGAGTTCACGCGAACCATGAAGGCGTACAAGTCGATCATCGCCGCCAACACCACCCTCGTGCTCTCGACCGACAGCGACCTGTTCAAGTTCCTGAAGGGCATGACGCCGGACGGCGCAGGAGTTCCCCCGCCTCTGCTTGGCAGTCGGGTGCCGGCCGTCGGCGCCGGGTCCGCAATGGCGAAGCCCTAGGGGAAGGGCACCAAACTCGACAGCCGGGTTCCGATAGGCCCGAGGCGTGATCCCGGACGGCTCTGCAGGAACCACCTGTCACCGCAGCCGGACCGTCGTCGGCCACCCAGCGATTGTGGCGATCGATACACTGTGCTTTCCCGGCCATAGAACCAAAACCCTCCCCCCGCACTCGAGGCGCGGAGGGAGGGTCGTTGTTCTGCGTCGGCAGTTCTACTCGGAACAGCGACTACCTCGTGCTGAGCAGAACCTCGACACGCCCGTCCTTGGCGAACTCCATGTCGTCGAAGGTGCCGTACCGGATCCTGGAGTCAGGCACACCGGCCTGGACCAGGGCGTTCCGGACCGACCCGACACGGCTCTCGCTCATGTTCGGATAGCTCGGGCTGGTGGAGCCGTCGAGAGCGACCTGGAGCGACGGATTCGCCGCGAGATACGTCGCGATGTCGGTCGCCGTCCTGCGCTCGGCAGGCCGGACGTCCGCCCTTCCGTTGTCGAACGTGAAGGCCCGGTATGCGACCCAGCGCTCGACCACACCGACAACGCCCGAGGCGCCGGTCGGTCCGGTCGGACCCTGCACGCCCTGTGCGCCGGAGCGGCCAACCGCGCCAACCCCGCCGGCAGTGACGGTGCCACGCGCACCGGTCACGCCACCGGTACCCTGCGCCCCGACATCGCCGGTGCTGCCCGTCCGTCCGGTCGGGCCGACCAGGGTCGCGCCCTGCGCGCCAGTCCTTCCGGTGAGACCCTGTGTGCCTGCGGGCCCCGCAAGTCCGGTCGGCCCCGCAGGACCGGCGGTGCTGAGGCCTTGCGCACCGGTCGCGCCGGACGCACCTTGTGCACCGGCCGGTCCGGTGGCTCCGACGGCCCCCCGTGAGCCGACCACGACTGCACCGGCGGGGCCGGTGGCGCCGACGGCACCTTGCGCTCCGGACGGCCCGACCGGACCAGTGGCACCGGCCGGACCAGCGAATCCGGTCCCGGCGGGGCCGGTCTGCCCGACCGGTCCTTGTACGCCAGCCGGTCCGGCAGGTCCGGTGAAGCCCGTCGGGCCGACGAGCGCCTGCTGCTGGTTTTGCGCTTGCGTCTGAGGGGGGGTGGACGTCGCTTGGCCGGTTGGCTGCTGAGCGGCGCAGGCCGTCGCCGATATCGCGACTACGGCAAGGAGGATGCCACGTTTCATTGGGTAACTCCACTTTGATAAACGTCGAGCCACTTGACTTGGATCGCTCGAATAAAGAACGATTCCCAGGCGATTGTCAGGTTTGACGCGATCGTTTGTTGCGATGGACACTTAACGTAAATTTATATTTTATGATTTGTTAGCATCGGAATACCCTCACAAGATTAATTCATTATATTGAGCCTATTTAATTTACCGGACAACACTTTGATTTTCATTTGTATTTGACGTTTGCGCTGCTTGCGGCGCGGCGACATCGGGCGGGCTCGGCATCTGCGCTGCGAGGCACTGCCTGGAGCCCGGCGGGAACAGCATCCCCCGGGGCCAGGCACACCGGAATGCGATCGTTCAGAGATATTCTTGACGCCGGTGTTGGTTCCTCCAGGCAACGCATGAAGAGCAATCCGGATACTTGTGAGTGTTTTCCGAATCTGTCGCAGAAGGCGATCTCTTGCGCATCTAACGAGGATTGAATTCGCCTGCTTGGCCTCGAACGGCTGCTCAACGCGTGCGAGGCCCGACGACGAGGCCGAGCGCCGCAATCGCGTCACCGGGTCAAGCAGGTCGTCACCGGCCATCGGCAGCGTCATCCGACCCTGGCAGTCGAAGTGTCGCTCCGGTGCGGCCCCCGGGCTCGGTTGAACGACCCGGCTCCCATCGCGCCCCTGCAAGGAGATCACCCAATGAGTCTCGGCACCATCTTGCTCATCGTGCTGGTTCTGTTCTTGGTCGGCGCGCTGCCGAACTGGCCTCACAGCGCGAACTGGGGCTATGTCCCGAGCGGCGGCCTGGGCATCGTTCTCATCGTCGTGGTCGTCCTGATCCTCGCGGGCCGGCTATAGGCCGGTAACGCCCCGTCTGGCTGGGGGGGGGCCGCCTCGGCGATTGCGCGGTCAGTCGCCGATGGCGAGGGCGGCAGGCCTGAGCGAGAGGTTTCGCGGGCTGCTTGATACCCCTGCTCTCCCGGCGATACTATCGCGAACCATACACAGACGCTGTGCCTGGCCCGGACCGGCAACGCGCCCATGGTGCGCATCGAAACGGTGCGCCGGGCGGCGACGGCAGCGGTCGAGTGGGCCCCTCCCAGTCGTTTCTCCAGGGCCTTTCACAATCGGCAGATGGATGGGCAAAGGCGAGCGCAGAGTTCATTTGAACCGTCGGACGCTGCTAGGCCTGGCGGCGATGCCGTGGCTCGAGTCCCGCCGCCCGGCACTGGCCCAGACCGGCGCAATCCCGAACGATCTCCGGTTCGTCGCCAAGCACAGGGGGAGGCCGGCCGGCGAGCACCGCGTCTCGTTCCGGCGGGACCGCGACCGCCTGTTGGTCACCACGCACATAGACATTACGGTTAACGTCCTGATCTTCACCGCGTTTCGCTTCGAACACGATGCCGAGGAGGTTTGGCAATCCGGCCGGCTGGTATCGGTCCGAAGCACGACCAATGACGACGGTACCCGCCTGCAGGTCTCCGGAGACGCTGCCGCCGGCGGTTTCCGCATCATCGGCGAGGACGGGCCGTTCCTGGCATCCGCGCAGCTCCTGACCTCGAACACGCTCTGGAACAGTCGGCTGGTGCGCGAGACCAGGCTGATCGACGTCCAGCACGGCGGCGAGGTCGGGCTCGTCGTGAAGCCGCTCGGCGCGGAGCCGGTCGATACCCCGCACGGACAGGTGCGTGCCAACCGCTTCCAGGTCATCACGCCGAACTATGCCGGGAGCGTGTACTTCGATGGCGACGGACGCTGGGTCAAAGGCCTCATCGAGCGTCAGGGAGAGATCCTCGAGTATGCCCTTGCACCCTAAATCCGGCATCGCCGTATGGCGGCGGTGGATGGCGGCTGGCCGCCAGCTCGCACTGGTTGCCGTGCTCAGCGGGTGCACCCTGGCACTCGATCGACCCGATGTGGTGATCGCCACAGGAAGCCCAAGCGGAACACATTATCCGCTCGGCGGGTCGATCTGCCGGTTGTTCAATCTCGATGTCCCGAGTGACGGCAAGCGCTGCGTCGTCGTCCCCTCGAACGGCCCTGTCGAGAACATCCTGGCGCTGCAGCAGGGACGGGTCGACATCGGTGTCGTGCAGTCCGATGTCCTGGCCGACGCGGTGGCGGGCGCCGGGGCATTCGCACCTGGCGGTCCGGCCCCCGAATTGCGGGTGCTGTTCACCGGTCACGCCGAGGCCTTCACGATCGTCGCGCGGCGGGACCTGGGGATCCAGAGCGCGACGCAGCTGCGTGGCAAGCGAGTCAACCTGGGCAGCCCGGGCTCCGGCGAGCGGGTCGGCATGGAGCGCATCATGGCGGCACTCGGCGTGGGGCGGGACGATTTCTCGGAAGTCCTGGAGCTCTCGCTTGCAGAGCAGCATCGCGCGCTGTGCGCCGGTGAGCTCGACGCCATCGTGTATTCGGTCAGCCATCCGAACGGCCTGATCCAGGATGTGGTCCGCATGTGCGGCGGCGTGGTGCTGGATCTGAGCGGCCCGGCGATCGACGGCATGATGTTGCAGCATCCGGAGTACGAGCGCGCGGTGATCCGGGGCGGGACGTATCTCAGCAATCCGCTCGACGTACAGACCATCGGCGTCCGTGCCGTGGTTGTCGCGACGATGCGGCTGTCGGACGCCCTGGCCTACGAGATCACCAAGGATGTATTCGAGAACTTCGAGGATTTTCGGCGCCTGCATCCGTCATTCGCCATGCTCTCGGTCGATCGCATGATCGATGCGGGCGGCCGCGCTCCGCTTCATGCCGGGGCGGCGCGGTACTATCGCGAGCGTGGCTGGTTGCGATAACAGGGAAGAAACAGGGTTGCCGACCGCGCCGGCTGCAAGGGCGGCAGTGGTGTGACGGACGGGGGGAGTCCCGTGGGAGCCCCCCCGTGCCGTTCACGGCCTTGCCGAAACTGCGGCACGGCCCCTTGCTGCATTTAACGAAGATAGACCGTGACGCGGCGGTTCTCCGGTTCCCGGACGCCGTCCAGTGTAGCGACGCGGGAATCCGCCTCGCCCAGTGAGAGGCTGGTCATGTGCTGCACGATGACACCGCGGCCGGCGAGATAGTTGCGGACTGCGAGGGCACGGCGCTCGGACAGCGACTGGTTGTAGTCGACGCTACCCGCGCGGTCCGTATAGGCGGTCAGTTCCACGACCTGTGCCTGCTGCTCGCGTGCCGCGACGGCCACCTGATCGAGAAGAGCCGCAGCGTCCGGGCGGATCGTCGACTTGTCGAAGTCGAAGTATACGAGGTAGCCGTTGACCGGGAATGCGGCCACCGGCGCGGCCGGCGGTGCAGCCGCGACCTTGGGTGCCATGGCCGCGTCGACATCTTGCATCGCCGCCATGTAGGCGTCACGGCAGGCAGCGATGTCCCAGGTCTGCCAGCCTTCTTCCTGCTGCTCGACCCAACAGTCGAACTTGGCTTGGGCCAGCGCAACCTGGACCGGCGCCTTTTCGATCGCGCCGGCGCCGAGCGCCGAGACCAGGCGACCGTGCTGCACGCGGAGTTCGCCGAGCGCCGTTGCATCGTCGATGCCCCAGTCGTTCGGATTCTCCGGCATGACGCGCTTCCCTGCCGCGGCCGCCAGAGCCTTCCGGGAGAAGTGCTTCGCGTCGATCCAGTCATACATCTCGTCGGCTTCGAAGATCACGAAGCTCCGGTAGTTGGCGGCCAGCTGCTGACTGTAGCTGTCCCCGGTGTATGACGCCTCCTTGACCTGGAACACTTCGCCGAAGAACGGGTCCCAGGTTGCTGACGCGACCGGCTGCGCCAAGACGGCAAGCGTACCGGCGATCGGCAACGCATAGAGTGAGTTCCTGAAGTTCATGATATTACCCCTGTCGATTTGCCATCTCGAATTGAGCGACTGCCCTATTGCCGATGGATCTACGACCCTCATTTATTATTACGGATTCTTAATAGTCGATAGATTCGGAAATTACTCATTTTTCTCATATTGTACTTTGCGACCGAAGTATTTCACTTTTCTTTCACGGACACTCAGGCCGGAGGGAGCCGCCAAACCAGATGCCGAAACCGCCGATGTTCCGCGCGAGGCGGCAGGCACAGCCGGTTGACTGAGTTGAAACGGCACCTGCAACGATTTGAAATACCCTCAACCGCGGCATTCAATTGATGCTGTCCACGGCCCTGCTTTGCGATGGAAGCGCCCGCAGTGGCCGGCCGGGTTGTGGCGACGGTGGGGTCACCATCATGTCCGAGCGAGCTCCGACCTCCGTGATTCTGGAAACTCTGATCCGCAACGTACCGTCGACCGAAGTTACCCTTGCGTGGATCCTCGAAAGGCTCCGGGAACGGTCGTTCGGAATCGTCATTCTTCTCCTCTCGCTCGTCGGTCTGCTGCCAGGCGCGTCTCCCATCGTCGGCGTGCTGCTTGCAATACTGGCGATCCAGATGACCCTCGGGCGCGCCGAACCTGCTCTGCCCCGCAGACTCGCCCATCGACGGTTTTCCGCGACCCGTTTCGTGTGGTTGGTCACTCGTGTGACCCCGGCTCTCCGCCGGATCGAACGCATCGTGCGGCCACGATGGAGCACGCCGTTCGATACGACGAAGCGCGTCGTTGGCGTCGTCGTTCTGCTTCTTGGCGGGACGCTTCTGGTCCCCGTCCCGTTCAGTCACGTCATCCCGATCCTGACGACCGCGCTGCTGGCCTTCGCATTCCTGGAGGAGGACGGCGTCGTTCTGGCCGTCGCAATGGGTGCGGCCGCAGTATCCCTGGCGCTCAGTGCCGCTACCTTGTGGGGTGCCGTAGAGATTGGCCGTCTCGTCACTGTCTTCGGCCTCGCCTGACGCGAGTGTCGCATTCCGATCGGCGCACGTTCGTATCGGCCGAGAATCTTACCGAATCCGGATCCCCTCGCATACGGAGTGGCGCGGCCCTGATGAAGGGAAATCGATGCCGGTCGGCACGCTGCTCAGGAGCGGGAGATGGCGTCGAGTACATACCAAGCGAACACAGGTCCGAGGCTCAGCAGCACCACGACCGAACCGGCCAGCGCAAGCAACCATACGGCCTTCTCCAGCGAACCCGACGCCAGCGGTCCGGCTCGCGGTACAATGTCCGGTCTCGCGGTCAATGCTCCTCCCCTGGATGCCGCGCCGACCGGCCGATGATCGAACGGTGGCGCGGTCAACGGTGGCGCGGTCTGAGAAGAGGATCCTTGTCGCGGCTCTCCAGACCCGCCGACAGGGCGGCCATACAGTCGGCCGACCATTGTCCTTACCGACATAGCCGCTTCTCCGTTCACCGGGCTATCGCCTGGCTGTGAAGTTCATCTCATTGGCTTTCACGTCGGTATTGGAGGCGATTCCCGGAAACCCGGAGGCGCAAGTCCCGACGGGGGTACGGAGGGACTGTCTTGCGCCTCCGGTGTCCAGCATTGCAGACCGTGTCCAACATTGCAGACGATCAAATCGTACCTGCTGATCCGGCGACACGAGAGGGTCGGGATATACTCATGATCAAGACTCGGCGGCGCGCGACGACTCCGTCGCACAATGAATGCTCTACACCTTACAAAGCCGCCGCCGGCATGACCGCATCATCGAAGCGCATTCTCTGGCCCGTGGCTGCGCCCCGGCACCAGTTGTCGCTTCAATGACCTTGTCTCTGCTGCATCGAGGGGCCCGGTCTCGAGCAGCAGGTCCGCCGATGCCGCCCTGGTGCAAGCGGCAGATCACGAACAGCCAGATCGCCCCGAATATGGCCACTGGGGCGATCATGGGGCAGGAGGCCGGCCACCACAGGGAATTCTGCGTCGGGTGCCGACCGCCTGGGCAGCCTTAGCTGCCGGTATTCTCGGCGTTTCTGGCGGCGGCGAATCTGGAAACGACATAAAATCAGAATAATTTTCAAAATTATGAAACTATAAAGTTTCCATTTATTTATATCATGAGCTATTTTTCCTATCATTATTCTATATGAACACCATCTATATGACGAAAATAGCAGCGTTGAGTGTGTTGGGCGGATCGCCGGTCCGCAGAATTCCAAACTGTCGATTTGATGTTGCCGCAACGCGCGGATCCGTGAAGAAGCGACTTCGATCCGGCAGCCCCCGAAGTGTGTGACCTGGACGGGGTGATAGCGGTGTAGCGGCGCGCGGTTGTCCGCCGAGAACCGTCAGCACAGTCGGCGCATTCGATGAACTTTGACCCTCTACCGGGGACCTTTCATGCAACTCCAAGTCGGATATGAGCTGATCTACGACTGCCCAAAGCCGACGCCGATGATGCTGATGCTGAACATCCATCACTCCAGGGCCGGCGACATCGTCGTCGCAGATCGGCTATTCCTGGAGCCCAATGTTCCGCTCGCAACCTACCGGGACGGTTTCGGCAACTGGTGCAGCAGGATCGTCGCACCCAATGGTCGGCTGCGGATCTATACCAATGCAGTCGTCAACGACACGGGCGAGCCCGATCCGATCGCGTGCTCGAACGAGGAGCACGCGGTCCAGGACCTGCCCGATGAATGCCTGGTCTTTCTTCTCGGGAGCCGCTACTGCGAGACCGATCGGCTTTCCGACATCGCGTGGAGCCTCTTCGGCGGCACGCCGCCGGGGGCGGGCCGCGTCAAGGCGATCTGCGACTATGTCCACCGCCATATCGTCTTCGACTACCAGAATGCGCGCTCGACCAGGACGGCCCTGGAGGCGTTGAACGACGGGACAGGGGTCTGTCGGGACTACGCCCATCTGGCGGTTGCGTTCTGTCGCTGCATGAATATTCCGGCGCGCTACTGCACGGGTTATCTGAGCGACATCGGCATGCCGCCGCCTTACGGTCCGATGGACTTCGCTGCCTGGTTCGAGGCCTATGTCGGTGGCCGCTGGCACACTTTCGATCCGCGGAACAACATCCCGTGCTTTGGCCGGGTGCTCATAGCACGGGGACGCGATGCATCTGATGTAGCGATCAGCAACACGTTCGGCCCCAACATCCTGTCGAGCTTTACGGTTCAGGCCGTAGAGGCCGGGGCGCCACTGTTCGTGGCCGGCGGCAACCAGCCCGAGTTCGCGGAGCAATCCTCATGAAGCCCCGCTCCAGGTCGGGCTCGCGCCTCCTGACGGTCAGGCACGTCACCGTGTACCGCTATCTCGAGCCGGTCGGATTGGGCGAGCATCGCATGATGTTTCGGCCCCGGGAGAGTCACGATCTCCAGCTCGTCACGGCCACGCTCGAAATCTTCCCTCGGCCCGCCAGACTGCGCTGGCTGCATGATGTGTTCGATAATTCGGTGGCGATCGCGACGTTCGAAGGAACGACCTCCGAGCTGACTTTCGACAGCACCGTGACCCTCGAACATTTCGAAACGACATTGCCCGACTATGTGCTCGACGACACGGCATTGAGTTATCCATTCCGCTACCCGACCGATGAAGGTCCCGACCTGGTCTGCGCCCTGACCCGCCGATACCCGGGAGCCGATGTCGATCTCTGGGCGGCACAGTTTGTGACACCCGGCGAGTTGGTCGGTACGATCGACCTGCTGCACGCGATAACCCACGGGATCAGCGATCAGTTCGCCTACGAGAGGCGGACCCAGAAGGGTGTCCAAACGCCGAGCGAGACCCTTGAGCGCGGCCGTGGCAGCTGCCGCGACTTTGCGCTGCTGATGATGGAGGCGGTCCGGTCGCTCGGGCTGGCCGCCCGGTTCGTCAGTGGATACATCGCCATACCGGAGATCGACCCCGAGGCGACCGTCGGTGGGGGCGCAACGCACGCATGGCTGCAGGTGTATCTGCCGGGCGCGGGCTGGATCGACTTCGACCCGACCAACAGGATCGTTGGCAACCGCAATCTCATCCGGGTCGCGGTCGCGTGGGATCCTCGTCAGGCCCTGCCTCTCTGGGGCACATTCGTCGGTCCGGCCTCGGCACGCAACGGTATGGAGGTCGAAGTGAAGGTGGTCGAGGCGAACACGCGGCTCTCCGGCCAGTCCGGACAACCGACAGGGCTCGTGGCGAACGGCGTCGACGCCTGATGCGCGTCACAGCCGTCTAGGAGCCCGACCGACCTGCGGCGTCGATAGCCGAGTGGGCCACAAGGCGCCAGACGGCAAGCAGTCTTCGATCCAGACGCTCGATCCGCATGTTACAGGCGGCTGCTCCTGACGCGCCCGGACCAATCGTACACCCACCCCTACCCCT
>MRWG01001599.1_pt1 | contig 13846 bp, 9 predicted proteins | sample 1013341 | NCBI WGS metagenome assembly MRWG01 (sample SAMN06117577, study PRJNA244670) | biofilm metagenome | biome: Water; feature: Cathode Biofilm; material: Biofilm; isolation source: microbial consortium enriched at the cathode of a solar microbial fuel cell | place: USA: District of Columbia ... | reverse complement strand
TCTCCTCAGGCTTGTGACGCTTCCTTGCCATCTCTGATCCTCCTTGTTCCAAAACATCAGGATGGACCAATTCAATGGGGGAGGCTCAGTCGAACTGGATCTCAGCCATGAATGGCTCGGCGACCTGACAGTATATCTTCGTGACCCGGATGGCATCGCCTATCATCTTTTCCACCGTCCGGGCGACAGCAGCCTCCTTGAAGGCGGCCTGCCCGGAATGGATTTACAGTTTACGTTCACCAGCAACAGGCATTGGGGCATCGACAGTGCTGGTGAGTGGACGCTTGAAGTGCTCGATTCCGAGCATCTCTATACGGGTACCCTGAACAGCTGGACGCTGCGATTGTTCGGTGAGCAGGCAACCGGCGACGACGATCTCATCTACACGGACGACTTCGCCTACGCTTACGAGCGGGCGAGGGCTCACAGGACCGACAACGACCGCGCTCATATCCGCGATTCAGGTGGCCATGACCGGATCAACACGGCGGCGGTGAGCAGTGATGTCGTTCTCGACCTGCGAAGCGGCGGCAGAATTGATGGCGTACTCGTCCATGTTGAAGACGGAACAGTCATCGAGGACATATATGCGGGCGATGGCTCGGATCTACTCGTTGGCAACGGTTCCGCGAACGCCATAACCGGCGCGCGCGGCGACGATACCATCGACGGCGGTTTCGGCGACGACACGTTGACTGGGGGTGCCGGTAGCGACCTGCTCCGTGTGAGGGTGGGCGACGAATTCGACAGCGCACGCGGGTTCAGCGGCCACGATGTCATTGCCGGACTGAGCGGCGGTGACGACGTTGTCGAGATCGACGCCTCGGGCTTTGCCGATCTGAATGATTTTCTCGATGCGGGGCAGGAAACGTCGGACGGATTCAGAGTCGACCTGGCCGACGGCGGCTCCGTCACGTTTGCAGGCCTGACACGCGCCGAGGTGGCGGCGGCCGACATCCGCATGACCGATCAGTACCGGTTCTTCAGCGATTCCGGCGGTGACAGTCTGTCGGGCACCTCAGAGGGAGACCGTTTCTTTGGCGGCGCAGGCGACGATGCGTTTGCTGGAATCGAAGGTGACGACGCGCTCCTTGGTGGGGCTGGCAGCGACCGGTTGTTTGGCGGCACGGGCCTCGACACGATCTATGGCGGCGAGGGCGACGATTTCCTCGCGGTCTACGCTGCTGTACCCGAATATTACGGCGACAGCTTCGGTGCCCTGATGGATGGTGGAGATGGCCAGGATACGCTGAGGGGAGGTGACTTCAACGACTCGCTTGCCGGTGGTGGTGGCGAGGATTGCCTGAAGGGTGCCGCCGGCGCTGATACTCTCGTTGGCGGCGCCGGCCATGACCTTCTCCTGGGCGAGCGCAATGACGACAAGCTCTACGCCGATGGCGGCGATGTGCTCGTTGGCGGCGAAGGAACCGACAGGCTGTACGGCGGCGCGGGCGCGACCGACATCTTTTACGTCACCTCCGGTACGGACGTGATTTACGGCTTTGAAAGCAACGGCATACACGCCGATCTGATCGACCTGTCATTCTACCAATCTCTCGCCGGTTTCGATCAGCTCATGGGTAGCGCCCGTCAGTCGGGGTCGAATCTGGTCCTGACCCCGGACGGCACTGACAGCATCGTCATCGTCGATAGAACCGCCGACCAACTCACAGCTTCGAATTTCGTGTTCCATCAGTCCGGCACAGACTCGCGCTTCTGGGAAAGTATCCAACTGGAAGGTGGCGCGGGACCTGATCATCTCATGGGCTGGATGGGCAGCGACACGCTCTATGGCGGCGATGGCGAGAATGTCCTGCTGGGCGGCCACAGCTTCGATCGCATCTACGACGGAGCGGGCGCGGGCTATCTTGATCTCAGGAATGGATACGGCCACCTGTTCGGCGGCGATGGCGACGACACCCTCGTGATGGGCGAAATGGGAGGCAGCGGAGAAGGCGGACTTGGCGACGACCTGATTGTACTGAAGGGAACGGGTGAGGGCGTCGAGGGAGGAGGCGGTCAGGACATGTTCCGGCTCACGGAAGGGTTCGCTCAGGCAAAAATCTACAGGTTCGAATTTGACAGGGACCGTGTCGACATCTCCGAACTCGGCTTGTCCGCGGACGATATCCGCATCGAGAACGTATACAGCCGCAACTGGTCACTGTCTCTCGGCGACACCGCGACCCTGAATTTGGATCAGGTCTATGGCGACGTGCCCGATCTGGACGAGATCATTGCCAAGGTGCTCATCTTCGACGCGCCTGCGCTCGAATTCCCGCCTCTGGTGCTCGGAGGCGCATTTGCCGACAGCCTGTCAGGATCGAACGATGCAGAGCGTGTGCTGGGCTTTCTCGGCAATGATACGCTTGTCGGCGGAACCGGCGATACTCTGGACGGCGGACTCGGCAACGATCACCTCGATGGCGGCGACGGGGCGCAGACGCTGTTCGGCGGGGCGGACAACGACATCGTTTTCGGCGGAAACGGCAACGACATCGTCGCCGCCGGCAGCGGCGACGACAGTCTCTACGGCGGCGCCGGCGACGATATCTTCTTTCTCACCGGCGGCAACGACGTCATTGGCGATTTCGAGGACGGAGACAGGATCGACCTGTCGGCCTTCGAGGGTATGGCATCGCTCGCGGCCGTTCAGGCCATAGCCCGGTCAATCGGTGGCAACCTCGTTCTGGAGATCTCGGAGAACGCGGAGATCACCATTGTCGGCTCGGGGATCGACGATCTGTCCGAAGGGAGTTTCATCTTTTCCCGGCGCGGCGCCGAAGAGGCGGACTGGCGCGACGAACGTCATGAACAGACGCCGGGCAATGACCTCGTCAACCTGATCGCCGGGGGCGATACCGTGCTTGCCGGCGATGGTCATGACACCGTCAATGGCAGCAACGGACGTGATTCGGTCTACGGTGGCGATGGGCACGACGTCCTCGCAGGCGGCGAACTGAGCGATACACTGGATGGCGGTGACGGCGAAGACACACTGTCCGGCGGCGCAGGCGTCGACTGGCTCTATGGCGGCTACAAGGAAGATGTCCTGCTGGTGACCGACGGGGCCGACCGCCTCTACGGCGGCGAACATGATGATGTGCTGGACGCCTCCGGGGCCATGTCACTGGCCGGCGGCTATCTGATTGAGATGTATGGAGGCGACGGCAACAACAGACTGATCGGCTCGCGGTTCGACGACTCGCTGTCGGCCGGCGTCTGGCACGACATTCTCTACGGCGGCGACGGCGACGATACGATCGAAGCCGATGTCGGTCACTACGGCGGGTTTGACCTCATTTTTGGCGGTGGTGGCGATGACTCCCTTAGGGGTGGTGACGACGCGGATTACATCGCCGGCGGCGAGGGTACTGACATTGCCTGGGGCGGCGATGACGCCGATACATTCGTGGCGGACGGCGTACTTGTCATGGACTTCGATCCCGGCACCGATGTCCTCGAGTTCTCCAGAGACGATACAACTTCGGCGGACCTATCCATCTCGGAGACAGAGGAAGGTCTGCTCATCGAGGCCGACAGCAACCACTGGGCATTGCTTCGCGGCGTTTCGGCATCCGAGTTCTCCTTGAACTACATCACAGGGCTGCAGGACACGCCGGTAGTCGTCTACGAAGGCACCGATGAATTCGACGTTCTGCCCACTCGTCGCTTCACACGAGAAAGCGTTCTTGGCGGCGGTGGAGACGACTACCTCGTGACCCACGAAGGCGACGACACGGTGTTCGGTGGCGCCGGCGATGACCGGATCCTGCTCGAGGATGGCGGTCGCGACTTCGCTGATGGGGGCGAGGGGAATGACAGTATTCAGGCATGGGAAGGCTCGACGACGCTGATTGGCGGCGCGGGCGACGATACGCTCCGCGTTGAATTCGGCTTCAATTCTCTGGATGGTGGGGTTGGGGCCGACACCATCATTGGCGGCTCTCACGATGACACCCTGTTCGGCGGCGGCGACAATGACCGCATCATCGGCAGAAGCGGTCGTGATCTGATTGAAGGTGGCGCAGGGGACGACAGTCTGGAGGGTCAATACGGCCCTGATACGCTAAGGGGCGGTGAGGGTGCCGACAGTCTCTATGGCGACTGGGGCAGCGACTTGCTCGATCCCGGCCGAGGAGGTGGCGTAATCGATGGCGGCGACGGCGTCGACACGGCCGATTTTTCCTTTGCCGATAATGCAGTTCTCTCCGATGACGGCCAGACGGTGACTGCCGACGGCGACATCTATCAGATCACGAGTATCGAGAATTTCATCGGTCTCACGGACCCCATTACCGACAATGCCGACACTATCGCCGGCTCCGACGCCGCCGACACCATAGACGCGCTGGGCGGTGACGATGTGGTCGACGGGCTTGGCGGCGACGACAGCCTGCTGGGCAATGACGGCAATGACACGCTGAACGGCGGCGCGGGCGCCGACAGTCTTTATGGCGGGGCCGGCGACGACATGCTGAACCCCGGCGCGGGCGGCGGGCTGGTCGACGGTGGCGAAGGCGTCGACACGGCCGATTTCTCCTTCGCCGCCGAGGCGATCTTCGATCCCCTGACGAACACGGTCATCGCCGATGGCGAGACCTATACGCTGTCGGGGATCGAACATCTCGTCGGCACGGAGCTCGCCATCAACGACGCCGCGAACCTGATCGACGGCACGGAGGCCGGCGAAGCGATCGACGGCCTGGGCGGCAACGACACGATCGACGGTGCGGGCGGCGACGACACGCTGACCGGCGGCGCGGGCGACGACCTGCTGCGCGGCGGCGGCGGCACGGACACCGCCATCTTCGCCGGCGCGGTCGGGAACTATGTCATCGCAGCGAACGCGGACGGTTCGCTGACGGTGACCGACACGGTCGGCGGCGACGGCAGCGACACGGTGGCGGCCGACGTGGAAACCGTCCGCTTCGGGGCCTGGACCGCGCGAACCGACGGCCAGACGGGCGGCGGCAATCACCTCCGCGTCGGCGGCGCGGGCGCCGAGACGCTCACCGGGGAGGCCGGCAATGACAGCCTCTCCGGCGGTGCGGGCGACGACTGGCTTGCCGGCGGGGATGGCCCGGACACACTGGATGGCGGCGACGGCATCGACACGGCCGACTATTCCGGCGCGCCGGGCGCGATCTTCGTCAACATGTTCGGTGGCCAGGGCGGCGGCGGCGACGTGTTGTTCGGCATCGAGAACGTGGAGGGCTCGGCCGCCGGCGACACGGTCTATGGCGGCAGCGACGGCAACCGGTTCCGCGGCAATGACGGCTGGGACTTCATCCTGGGCCGCGGCGGCGCCGACGAGCTTCACGGCGACGGCGGGCGGGATTCTCTCTACGGCCAGGAGGACAACGACATCCTCTATGGCGGCGGTGACGCCGACTATCTCCGCGGCGATCAGGGCGACGACCGGATGTGGGGCGGTGCCATTCTCGATTTCATCTATGGCGGCGGCGGCGCGGACGAGATCTTCGGCGGCGACGGCAATGACCGGGTCCAGGGCGGCGACGGCGCCGATACGCTTGCCGGCGAGGCCCACAACGACGTCATGGCCGGCGAGGCCGGAGCCGATACGCTTTTCGGCGGCGCCGGCGGCGACCGACTCGACGGCGGCACCGAGAACGATCTGCTCGACGGCGGCGACGGCGGGGACCTGATCTGGGGCCGCGACGGCGACGACACGCTCGATGGCGGCGCGGCGCTGGACCGGATGTACGGCGGCGCGGGCCACGACCTGATCCGCGCAGGCCTGGGGAACGACTACCTCCGCGGCGGCGCGGGCGACGATACGCTGGAAGGCCAGTTCGGCGGCAACGTGTTGCAGGGCGAAGAAGGTAACGACCTGCTGACGGGCGCCGAGGGCATCGACATCATGGAAGGCGGCACAGGCGCCGACACCTTGAGCGGTATGGCGGGCAACGACCGACTCTACGGCGAGGACGGCAACGACATCCTCGATGGCGGCGACGGCATCGACCGGCTCGACGGCGGCGCCGATGCCGACAGCCTGAAAGGCGGCGGCGGCAACGATGACGTGCTGGGCGACCTCGGCGCAGACACCCTCTCCGGCGGCGACGGGTCCGACCGCCTGTTCGGCCAGCAGGGCGACGACCAGCTGTTCGGCGGCCTGGGCCTGGATCGGCTTGACGGCGGCGCGGGCAACAACCTTCTCTCCGGCGGCGGTGACAACGATGTCCTGATCGGACGCGCCGGGGCCGACACGCTGGCAGGTGGCGGCGGCGACGACCGGCTCTATGCCAATGAGGGCATCGACAGCCTCGACGGCGGCGATGGCGACGACCTTCTCATGGCCGGCGATGACGGCGACGCGGCCCATGGCGGCGCGGGCGCCGACGGTGTCTACGGCGAAGCGGGAGACGACACGCTGGATGGCGGCGCCGGTGACGACCGGGTCGATGGCGGAACCGGCAACAACCTGATCTCCGGCGGGCTGGGCAATGACACGCTGATCGGCCGCGACGGGCTCGACACGATCGACGGCGGCGACGGCAACGACCGCGTCTATACAGGCGGCGGCGACGACAGCGCCTCGGGCGGCGCCGGCAGCGACTGGATGGTCGGCCAGGCGGGCAATGACACGCTGCACGGCGGTGATGGTGATGACGGACTCGAAGGCCGCGCCGACGACGACAGGCTCGACGGCTGGATCGGCAATGACAGCATCTTCGGTGGCGACGGCGCCGACACCTTGATCGGCCGCCACGGCGTGGACGAACTCTACGGCGGCGCCGACGCCGATCTGTTCTATGGCGGCCTCGATGCCGACACGGTCTATGGCGGCGCCGGCGACGACCGGGCTGTGGGCGACCAGGGCGACGACCTGCTTCTTGGCGAGGCGGGCAACGACATCCTGGAGGGCCGAGACGGCGACGACACGCTCACAGGCGGCAGCGGCGCCGATCACTTCCGCTTCTTCACCGCCGATGGGGTGGAGAGCAACGACGTGATCACCGATTTCGCGGTCGGCGAAGACGCGCTCTGGCTCACCGACATCGCCATCCAGTCTCTCGCCGCCGCGGACGCGGACGGGGATGGACAAACCGACGACACGATCATCACCTTCTCCAGCGGCGCCACCGCCGCCCTGCTCGGCGTCAGCGGCGTGGACGAAGCCGACCTTTTCTGAGCCCCCTCCCCGGTCGCTGCAAACGCCTCGCCGTACATCAGCCGGCCTGCTGCCGGGCCGACGACGCATTCCCCGCGCCATTTGATACAGGTCAAGTCGGGCCGTCCGGAGATGCGTCACGATCTGCGGGCAATGCCGCGATGAACCGGCCAGCGGAGGAGAGTGAGATGCAAGCCGCAGATGTCATGACGCCGAACGTCATTACCGTATCGCCGGACGCCACCGTCCGGGAGATCGCCGAACGGCTGCTCGCCAACCGGATCAGCGCCGTCCCCGTTGTCGACGCCGACGGCGGGCTCCTCGGCATCGTCAGCGAAGGCGACCTGATCCGCCGCGCCGAGACCGAGACCGAACGCCGCGAGAACTGGTGGCTGAGGGTCTTCGCCACCCAGGACGAGGAAGCCAGCAAGTACGTCAAGGAACACGGCAGGCTGGCCCGGGAGGTGATGACCCGCGACGTCGTCACCACGACGCCGACGGCGACGCTGCGCGAGATCGCGGACCTTCTCGAACGTCACCACGTCAAGCGCCTGCCCGTCGTCGACGGCGGGCGTCTCGTCGGTATTGTCAGCCGCGCCAATATCCTGCGCGGGCTGATCGCCGCCCCGGACCCCCAGATCAAGACCGCCTCCGATGACCGCAAGCTGCGCGAGGACGTGCTCAAGGCCATCTCCGAACAATCGGGCCTGGTGATGCCGACGATCGACGCCATCGTCCATGACGGCGTCGCCCAGCTCTGGGGCCTGGCCAGATCGGATGCGCGCGCAAAGGCGGCTGCCGTCGCCGCGGAGAACGTGCCGGGGATCCGCAAGGTCGAGAACCACGTGCGGCACGTGCCGGGCTGGTACTACGGCCTGTAACACCGGAGGAGACGGCCGGCTTCGCCTTCCGCAGGACGGTGTCGCCGCTGGCCGACGGGAATTGCCGGGCGTAGAATGAGCCTGATCACGCCCCGCCGGGGACGGGCTGTGGGAGGGGATAGCTCGGCATGGAAGCGGAACAGGAACCCATCAGTGAGTCGCCGATCCGTCTGGAGGTCGGCGTCGCCACATTCTCGGACGTCCGGGGCGCGCTTGGCGCCGGACTCCGCGATTTCGCGCGACGGCCCGCGCTCAGCCTCTTTTTCGGCCTCGTCTACGCCCTGTTCGGCGCCGCCCTGATCGCCGGTCTCACGGTCTTCGACCAGATCTGGATCGTGATCGCCACCGCCGTGGGCTTCCCGCTGGTGGCGCCCTTCCTTGCCGCCGGGCTCTACGAGATGTCACGCAGGCTGAAGCTCGATGAAGCCTTCACGGCGCGCGACATCTTCGGCGTGATCTTCACCCAGCAGCGCCGCGAATTCGGCTGGATGTCCTTCATCGTCCTGTTCGTCTTCTGGATCTGGGCCTATCAGGTCCGCCTCGTGCTCGCCCTGACGCTCGCCTATCAGGGTTTCCGTTCGCTGGATCACCTGCTCTCCGTCCTGTTCACCACCAGTGAAGGCGTCACCTTCCTGCTCGTCGGCTCCGCGGTCGGCGCCGTGCTGGCGACCATCCTCTTTTCGATCACGGTGATCTCGATGCCGCTGCTGCTGGACAAGCGGGTCGATTTCGTCACGGCAATGATCACCAGCGTGAAAACGGTGATTCAGAGCCCTGTGGTCATGCTGGGATGGGGTGCGGCAGTAGGCGCGCTGACGCTGCTCGCCATCGCGCCCCTGTTCGTCGGCGTCATCTTCGTCTTCCCCCTTCTCGGCCATACGAGCTGGCATCTCTACGAACGGCTCGTCCGCGAGAAGTGATAGAGGCGCCTCGGCGCGCCGGGCCGCCCCACGATCGCCTCCATTCCGATATGCTGCCGCTGTCGGCCGGCACGGCCCGGACCGACCGGAATGCGGGAGAGAATCATGCAGAAACCGATCTACGTGCTGAACGGCCCCAACTTGAACCGCCTGGGAACGCGGGAGCCCGAAATCTACGGTCGCGACACCCTGGCCGACATCGAGGCCATGTGCCGCGAGGCGGCCGGCGAGCGGGCGGTCGAGTTCCGCCAGACCAACATGGAGGGCGAACTGGTCAGCTGGGTACAGGAGGCCATCGACGAAGGCGCCGGGATCGTGGTCAATCCGGCGGCGTATACGTTCACCTCGCTCGCCCTACTCGACGCGCTCAAGATGTTCCCCGGCCCGATCATCGAACTCCACATCTCCAACATCCACCGGCGCGAGGAAATCTACCACCGCTCCTACGTCTCCCGCATCGCGACAGCGGTCATGGCCGGGTTCGGCGCTCAGGGCTATCGTCTGGCGATCGAAGCGATGCAGACCATGCTTGCCGCGCGTGGCGAATAGCGAAACAGTGTGGAGGAACGGGAGAGCGGAGAGGACATGGACTGGATGGACGGCTTCAGACCGAGGGATCGGGCGCATCAACCGCCAGCCCTTCATCCGGCCTACAGGACCAGCCTGACGCGTTCGCCCCGCCATCCGCCGGTGGCGGTCCCCACCGGCCTGACAGAGATGACCGGCCCGGTCTTCGGCGCCGCCGGGATCGACGCCCTGGAGGCCGATCTGCTTCGCAACGGCCGGGTCGACGGTGACCCGATCGGCGAACGCGTCCTGATCCACGGTCGGGTCCTGGACGAGGACGGGCGTCCTCTGCGCCGCAGCCTGGTGGAGATCTGGCAGGCCAATGCCGCGGGCCGGTATCGCCACGTCAACGATTCCTACCTGGCGCCAGTCGATCCCAACTTCACCGGCGGCGGACGCTGCCTCACCGACCAGGACGGCCGCTATGCATTCATGAGCATTCGGCCGGGCCCCTATCCCTGGCCCAACGGCCCCAACACCTGGCGCCCTGCGCATGTCCACTTCTCTCTCTTCGGCGAGGGGTTCGCGCAGCGCCTGGTCACGCAGATGTATTTCGAAGGCGATCCCCTGCTGCCGCTCTGCCCGATCTTCAACTCGGTGCCCGACAAGGCCGCGCGGGACCGGCTGGTGGCGACGCTGGACATGGAGGCGGCGAAGCCCTTCGACCATCTGGCCTACCGTTTCGACCTGGTGTTGCGCGGCCGCGCCGCCACGGTGTTCGAAAGCCGGCAGGAAGAATGACGCCATGAACCTGAAAGAAACCGCGTCGCAGACCGCCGGTCCGTTCGTGCACATCGGGCTGGCGCCGGAAGCCGCCGGCATTCCGACCGGCCGCAATGCGCGCGAGAACCTGATGGCCCAGCCGGGTTGCCAGGGGGAACGCATCCGCATCGAAGGCGTTGTCACCGACGGTGAAGGCAACGCGGTCAAGGACGCCCTGATCGAGGTCTGGCAGGCCGACGCCGAAGGATGCTTCCACCACCGGGATTCCCCCGGGAGGGCCGATCCGAAGGTCAGCAACTGGGGCCGCTGCGCTGCTTCCTTCGAGGACGGAACCTGGTCGTTCACGACCGTGAAGCCCGGTCCGACGCCAGCCGCCGACGGGCGCCTCCAGGCGCCGCACGTCGATCTGCTGATCCACGCCCGCGGCATCAACTTCCACCTCATGACGCGCGTCTACTTCGCCGACGAGGCTGTGGCCAACGCCGAGGATCCGCTGCTGCAACTGATCGACGACGAAGACCGCCGGGCGACGCTGATCGCCGGGCGCTCGAACCGCGCCGGTCAAACGGTCTACCGCTTCGACATCCGACTCCAGGGCGAAGGCGAAACCGTCTTCCTCGACTTCTGAGCGCCCGGACCTTGACCACCTCCCCCCTGGACAGCGCAATCTATGGCGACCTTTTCTGCGACCCGGCGGCGAGACGATTGCTCGACGACCGGGCGCAGATCGAGGCCATGCTGCGTTTCGAAGGCGCCCTCGCCGAGGCCCAGGGGGAGGTCGGCGTGATCCCGCAGGACGCCGCCGCGGCGATCGCGCGCGCCGCGTCCTCGCTGGCAATCGAGCCAGCCCGCCTTGCGGCCGAAACCGCGCGCGACGGCGTGCCCGTACCGGCGCTGGTCGCTGCGCTCAGGCAGGCGACCGGGGGCCAGGCGGCCTCCTACGTGCATTGGGGGGCAACGTCGCAGGACGTCATGGACACCGGGCTGGTCCTGCGCCTCCGGGACCTGCTCGACCTCTATCGTGAACGCATGGCGGCGACGGCTTCCTCGCTCGCCGCGCTGGCGCGCCGCTACCGCCACCAACCAATGGCGGGCCGCACGCGCTCGCAGCAGGCCACGCCGACGACTTTCGGGCTCAAGGCGGCGGGCTGGCTGGCGCCAATGGTCAGGCACCGCGATCGCCTGGCCGAGCTCCGTCCCCGCCTGCTCCGCCTCTCCCTGGGTGGGGCGTCCGGCACGCTCTCGGCCATGGGCGAGCGGGCGCCCGCTGTGGAGAAGGCCCTGGCCAGGCGGCTGGACCTGGGCATCGCACCATCGCCCTGGCACGCGCAGCGGGACGCATTGCTGGAACTCGGCGGCTGGCTCTCGCAGGCGACCGCCAGCCTCGGCAAGATGGGCCTCGATCTGACGCTCCTCGCCCAGAGCGAGGTCGGCGAGGTCCGGCTGGCCGGCGGCGGTTCGTCCACCATGCCGAACAAGGCGAACCCCATTTCGGCGGAAACCCTCGTGTCCCTGGCCCGGTTCAATGCCGGCCAGATTGGCCTGCTGCACCAGGCGGCGCTGCAGGAACATGAACGCGGCGGCCCCGGCTGGGCCCTGGAATGGCTCACCCTCGCCCCCATGGCCGCGGCGACCGCGGGCGCCTTCTCGCAGGCTCTCTCGTGCCTCGAAGGCCTCACGGTCCGCCCCGGGCGCATGCGCGCCAATCTGGACGCAGCGCTGAGCCTCCCACTGGCCGAGGCCGCGAGCTTTGCGCTTTCGGTCCACCTGCCGCGGGAGGAGGCGCAGCGGCTGGTCAAGGCAGCGTGCGTCCGGGCGAGCGATGAGGAACGCGATCTGTTCGAGATACTGCCTGAGCTCTCCGATGCCCCCATCGACTGGAAATCGCTGGCCGATCCGGCAGGCGCGCTGGGCATGGCCGACGCCTTCGTCGACCGCGTTCTGGCGGCTTGGGAAGAAACGTGGAAAGGAGGAGCCAGCGATGGCGCTTCGCAGTGACGCCGCCATGGTGCTGTTCTACGACATCGAGGGCGACAGCGCCGACCACGACGACTGGCACAGCAACGAGCATTTTCACGAAAGACTCTCTGTGCCGGGCTTCATTCGGGCGACGCGCTGGGTTTCGACCGGCTCGGCGCCCCGGTACATGGTGACCTACGAGGTCAGCGGCGTCGACGTCGCGACGTCGACGGCCTATCTGGATCGGCTGAACGACCCGACGCCGTGGACACGCGAGATGATGCCACGCTTCCGCGGCATGATCCGGGGGTTCTGCCGCGTCGTGGAGAGCCATGGCTTCGGCCTGGGCGCCGCCGCGGCGGTGCTGCGTTTCAGGCCGGGCGAAGGCGCCGACGAGAATCTCGCCGACTGGATCCGGCGCGAAGTCCTGCCGCAGCTCGTCCGCCGGCCGGAAGTCGTCGGCGCGCATTTTCTGCAACCGTCGCCGCCGCCGCCGATGACACGCGAGCAGTCGCTCCGGGGTGCCGATGACCCGATGTCCTGGCTGGTGCTTGTCACGGCCTTTGACGGCGCCGCCCTGGCGCGTGCCGCCGCAGCACATCTCGACCCCGCGGTGTTCCGCGAACGGGGCGCGACGGCCGGAACCGTCCTCGGAGAATATGCGCTCCACCATATCGCTGACGAGGAAGAGGCGGCGCGGGTGCGCGACTGAGACGCCAATGCCCGTTCGGCATAGCTCTGGTCGCCGGCCTCGTCATGTTCGACCAGATCCGGATCGTTGTCACGACGGCCGTCGGCTCGCTGGTCGGCGGGCCCCTGCCCCAGTCCGGTGGCCTACTATCGGTGAATCACCGTCCCGTCCGTCAGAATCACGCTGTCCATGGGCACGTCCCAGGGCATCGGGAAGATCGTCTTCATCCGGCAGAAGGCATGACCGACGCCGACGATCTTCGGCATCGGGCGCAGGCGCACGAGCGTCCGGTCGTAATAGCCGCCGCCATTGCCGAGCCGGTAGCCCGACTCGTCGACGCCGAGGAGCGGCACGATCACCGTGTCAGGCGTTTCGGCCTCGCCGTCGACGGGCACCGGTATGTCCCAGACTCCGGGCGCCATGGCGCAGCCGGGACGCCACCGGCGGAAGACGAGGGGCGCCTCCTTCGCCGCCACGACCGGCAGCAGAACACGCGCGCCGGCGGCGTCGGCGCGCGCCATCCAGTCCCGCAGATCGGGTTCGCCGCGGATCGGCCAATAGACGGCGATCCGCGTCCCCGCTTCCACGGCGACATGCTCATCGAGCCGTCCCATGAGTTCGCCGGCCATGGCGCGCCGGTCGCGTGCGGACAGTTTTCGCCGCTCGGCCAGCAGTCTCGTACGCTCGGCGCGCCTGAAGCGCGCGACGTCCCGCGCCGCTTCCGGATCCACGGGGTGACCGTCGACCAGCATGTGCGCAAGGCACGGGACCGATCCGGCGCGCTCGTCGTCGTCGTTCATCATGACTGCCGATCCTACATCCGCGCGCCGTTCCGCGGCCAGCGCAGCGCAGGCGACTAACGTGTCAGCCCGCGCTCAAGGCTGTGCCAGATGATGGCGCGGGCTTCCGGGTCGCCTTTCATCAGCGCCTTGACGTAGCTCTTCGCCTGGCTCCGGGTGATGTGGGA
>MRWG01001598.1_pt1 | contig 13848 bp, 13 predicted proteins | sample 1013341 | NCBI WGS metagenome assembly MRWG01 (sample SAMN06117577, study PRJNA244670) | biofilm metagenome | biome: Water; feature: Cathode Biofilm; material: Biofilm; isolation source: microbial consortium enriched at the cathode of a solar microbial fuel cell | place: USA: District of Columbia ... | reverse complement strand
GTATGGCGATTTCGCCCTACATCGGCGTCGCCGTCGGTGCGGTTCTTGGCGTGCTGGCCGGCATTCTGTTGTTCCGCATCTCCATGGCGACAGCGCTGGGAACCACGGGCGGCGTGTTGGCGCTGCTGCTCGCCGCGGCCGTGATGTGGCTGAACCCGGATGTGGCGAATGAGTCCGGGACGCCGCTCTCTGGCGATGAACTCTTCCTCGCCGATGTGCCCGTCACCACGGATGACGAATTCATGAACGCGCCGGGCCACGACCAGGCGCTTGAATTTGCGTTTGATTCGATCTTCGGAACGAACGAGTCAGACGCGCCGTCCGATAACGGTGAATTTGATGAAGATGACGAAGCGTTAGACGAGGCGGTCGAGGCGGCCGCCGCATTGGCCAAGACGGCCATGGAGCGCATCCACGCGTTCATCGTTGAACTCAGCGCTGAGGCGCGAGCCGCATGGGGCGAGCTTCCAGAAAACCAGCGTCTCGTGTTCGGCGTCGCGGCGGTCCTTGGCGGTTTAGCCGGGTTTTTGCTTGGATTTGCGTTCCCGAAGAAGGTCGCCGCGATCGGATCCGCCTTCATCGGCGCGGGCATCTGGGCGCCGATCGCCGTCAAGGCGCTGCGCGACTTTGACGCCCCGGGCGCGGCGTCGCTCCCCACCACGGCTCGAGCCTGGCTGATCGCATGGCTCATCATTGCCGCGATTGGTCTGGCTCTTCAGTGGACCGTTCTCAAGCCGAAAGCCGATAGGTCTTCTCGCGCAGAGTAATGCGAGAAGGCGAGGCTTCGATGATCGGTGCGCAAATATTGCTTGCCCAGGAATCCGACCCGGCGGTGGACTTCGCGAATCCGTCGATCGTGAAGCTCGCGGAATCATTGCGCGGCCAGCTCGACCTTCTCTCGCAACCTCAGGAAGTCATCGAGCCGCTGACTGAATTGAACATGCTGTGGTCCGTCGTGTTCATCTTCATCGGCGGGCTGTGCGTGCTCAATGGGTACCGCTGGCACAAGACGCTCGTCGTCATGCTTGCGGCGATGGGCGGCGTGACGGCGGGCCTCGCGCTCGGACCGGAAGTCGGCGCGCACGGCGCACTCACCGGCGCAGCCGGCGGCGCATTGGTCGCTGTCCTGGCGCTGCCGCTCATGCGATACACGGTGGCGCTGTTGGCCGGGCTGGCCGGCGCGTTCGTCGGCGCCAACCTCTGGACGAGCGTCACGCAGGACTCATCGCAGCACATGTTCGGCTCCGTCGTCGGGCTCATCGTGCTCGGCATGCTGGCGTTTGTCGCGTTCCGCATGGTGATCATCGCGTTCACGTCCATCCTCGGCGCGGTGCTGCTCACCACGGGCGTGCTGTCCGCCCTGCTGAAGGTTGACACCATGCACGAGGGGCTTGTCGAATCACTCAATGAGAGCCCCCGCATTCTGCCCATCATCACCGGCGTCGTCGCTGTGATCGGATTCACGATGCAGCAGTCCGGCGGATTCAAGGGCATGAACGAAGCCGCGAATAAACCAAGCGCCGGCGGCGCCAAGCCCGCACAGGCGCAGGGCTGACTCGCCACGGTTCACGAACTTCGCTTTAGATGTGAATTGAATCAGCGATCGATGCGATCGACCATCGCAACGGCGCTGTCGTTCTCAACCACATCGCTGGTGATCGACTCATTGAACTGCCGAATGCGCGGGTTGATCTCGGTCGCCTCGTTGCTGGCGCGCTGAATGCCGCCCGCCCAGAACACGACGACAATCACACCCGCAGCAGAAAGCCCCGCCGCCAGTCGTCGCCCGAGCACGTCCGTGAGCGCCGGGCGATCCTGATCCTCATCGCGAACATCAAGCAGCACGGCGCGAACGAGTCGCAGGTAATAGAACGCCGCGATCGCGCTGTTGAGTCCCATGATGATGACGAGACCGATTTCGCCGGCGGAAATGCCGGAAGTGAACAACGTCAGCTTGCCCCAGAAGCCCAGCAGCGGGGGAAGACCAAGCAGCGACAATGCGCACAACGTCATGGCGATCGCGAGACCAGGGCGCGAGGCGTACAAGCCGCGCAGGTCATCAACTGTTTCGATTTCGACGACATCGCCGTTGGCGTCGCGCTTCTCAAGGCATGCGAGCACCGCAAAGGCGCCGAGGTTCATGACGCCGTAGCACGCGAGGTAGAACATCGCGGCGCCGAGGCCGTTGCTTGGCAGCGATCCCGAGCCAGGCCCAACCAGCAAACCGACAAGCATGTAGCCCGAGTGCGCAATCGATGAATACGCGAGCATGCGCTTCGCGTTGGACTGCAATAGCGCCAGCACGTTGCCGAATGTCATCGTGACTGCCGCGATCACCCAGATCGTGACGCGCAGCGCGTCTGGCAACGCCGTTCCGGATTCACCCCATCCCCAGCCAATCGTCGCGAGCAGTTGAATCAACACGACGAAGCCCGCCGCCTTCGGCGCAAACGCCAGAAACGCTGAAACGGGCGACGCGGCGCCCTGGTAGACGTCGGGCGTATAGAAGTGCATCGGCGCCGCGGCGATCTTGAATGACACGCCAATCAGCGCCATCACCAATCCGAGCGTGCCGATCAGACCAAGCCCCTCGGTGCGGAAATGAATCGCGATGTCCTGCAACTGCGTGGTCCCGGTGGCGCCGTACAGCATCGTAAAGCCGTACAGAAACGTCGCCGCCGAAAGCGCGCCGAGGAAGAAATACTTCACGCCCGCTTCCTGCGATCGAAGCCGTCCCGTGCTCATCGCGACCATGATGTAAGTCGGCAGGCTGGTGAGCTCCAGCGCGAGGAACAGCCAGATCAGATCATCCGCCGTCGCGCAAAGCATGACGCCCATGAGCGACAGCAGATAGAACGCGTAGAACTCGCCGCGCGTCACGCGCAGCGGATCGAACGAGACGCCGCGCCCCACCGCGCGCTCGTACCAACGATCGACCGTGCCCCCCATCAGTGGAAGGATCAGCAAACCGACCGCGGCGATCAGCGCTTTGGAGTACGGCAGGAAATTTGGCAGCATGCCGTCTGTTTGCGGCGAATAGATGGACAACACCAGCGCGACGATCAGGCCGGCGCCCGTCACCCAGGCGGACATGCTTCGCCAGAGCGTGGAGCGCGCCAATCCCAGCACCATGACGATGCAGGTCGTCGCAAAGAGCGCGATCTCCGGGTGAAGTTGCGCGATTTTCTCAATCATCGCGTCGTCTCCTCCACCTGCACGAGTGTGACATCCGCATCATCACGTTGGGTCAATGTGTCCTGACGCCGACTCGATGCCTCTTGCGCACTGGCGATCGTCATCGCGACCGGCGCTTCGAGCGACTTCAGCACCGGCGTCGGATACACGCCAAGCACGACGCACAGAATCGCCAGCGGCGTCAGCACGCCGATTTCTCGCGCGTTCAGATCCGTCGGCAAGACGTCATGCGCATGGTGGTGATCCGGCTCGCGCAGCGGTCCGAAGACAACTTTGCCAACCATGTACAGCAGGTACATCGCCGCGACGATCATGCCAACGGCGGCAGTGGCGGCAAACCACGGCCCCAGCGGCCCGATTGTTCCACCGGCGCCGATGGTGTACGCGCCGCTCTGGAACGCGCCGAGCAAACTCATGAATTCACCGACGAAGCCGTTCAGCCCCGGCAGCCCGACACTCGCCATGGTGAAGAACACCATGAAGAACGCCCAGACCGGCATGCGCTTCGCCAGCCCGCCGAGTTCATCCATCGAACGCGTGTGATATCGCTCGTAGATCATGCCAATGCAGAAGAAGAGCGCGCCAGTCGAAAGGCCGTGGTTGATCATGTACATGACCGACCCGGCGCCGCCCACCATGTTGAGCGCGACCAGACCGAGCACACAGAACCCAAGGTGACTGACGGATGAATACGCGACGAGCTTCTTGACGTCCGTCTGCACCCAGCAAATCAAACCGGCGTAAAGAATGCCGATGATCGAAATGACCGCGATGAGCGTGGCGTACTCCGCCACCGCCAGCGGCACGAAGGGCAGCACGAATCGAAAGATGCCATAGGTGCCGAGCTTCAACAGCACACCCGCCAGCAGCACGGAGCCCGCCGTCGGCGCTTCGGTGTGCGCCAAAGGCAGCCATGTATGCACCGGGAAGAGCGGCACCTTTACCGCAAAGCCGGCCAGCAACGCCAGCAGCACCCATCCTTGTTCGCGGGGCGTCATGCTCTGCGCCGCCACCTGCAATTCCGCGATGTCAAACGTCCAGGCGCCGTTGTTGTTCGTGGCTGCGACCCATGCCACATACACCAGACCGGCCAATGCGATCATCGAGCCCGTGAACGTGTACAGGAAGAACTTGATCGCGGCGAAGCGACGATTCGTGCTGCCGTACAGGCTGATCAGCACGAACATCGGCGCCAGTGTGAACTCGAAACACAGGTAGAAGAGCACCAGATCGCGAGCCGCGAAGACGCCCGTCATCGCCGCCTGCAAAATCAACAGCCATACGAAGTAGGTCTTGACGCGTTCGGTGATCGCAGTGAATGAACCCAGCACGCACAGCGGGCCGAGCAGCGTGGTCAGCAGAATCAGCAACAGCGCGACACTGTCCACACCCAGCCGGATCGAAATGCCCAGATCCGGCAGGAATGACATGACCGGTTTGATCTGGTCCGTCGCGGAATCGCGCGCGGCGAGTTGGAATTCGCCCGGGATCGTCCAGTCAAACTGGAACGCCGCGAAAATGGACGCCGCGAACGCAATCAGCGTCCACGCCAGCGCAATCCACTTGGCGTGCTTGGCCGGGCTCATGCCGACAACGACGGCGCCGGCGAGCGGAATCAGGATGAGCACAAGCAGCGTCACAGCAGGATCCACACCAGGAAGAGGATGACCGCCACGCCGCCGCCCATGCCGACCGCGTAGCTCTGAAGCAATCCGTTCTGACTCGGACGCAGCGACTTGCCGAACATGCGCGGCACGGCGCCGAAGAAGTCCACCAGCCCATCCACCAGCAGTTTGTCCAGCAGATAGAAGATGTGGCTCAGGATTTTGAGCGGGTATCGAATCGTGAAGTCGTAGATTTCATCCACGTACCACTTGCGCTCCGCCCATGTCGAGACCGGGCGCATCGCGTTCTTGAGGCCGTCTGCGATCGGGGCTGTGGCCGCTTCCGTCCGCCGCGTCATGTGAATGAGCCACGCCATCGCAATGCCGACGATGCCGACCGCGCTTGAGACGTAGTACATCCACTTGTGCGGATCAGACCAGAAGCCTTCACCGTGCGCGGCTGCTTCGGCGCCATGTCCGGCGTCCGCCGCATGATCATCCGCAGGCAGCACGATGTGGCCCGCCGTCGAATCATGCACCAGACCGCCAACCCAGCCGTGGTGTTCCTTATCCACGAAGTACGGAATGGCCGCAGCGAGCGAGCCGACGATCAGCACCAGCAGGACAAAGTTGATCGCCCATCCCGGCGCATGCGGGTGGAAGCCGTGATGACCGTCATTCTCTTCATGCGCTTCGTGCTCTTCTTCAGCGTCGCCGTGGTGCTCATCACCGGCGTGGTATTCGACCGGTCCGAGGAACACACGGAAGAAGACGCGGAAGGAGTAGTACGCGGTCAGACCGGCGGTGATCAGCGCGAGAATGCCCAACGCCTGATAGCCCGGGCCTTGCGTCACGAATGCCTCAGCGAGAATCATGTCCTTGCTGAAGAAGCCTGACGTAAACGGGAAACCGGCAAGGCACAGACACCCGACGAGCATCGCCAGCGTCGTAATGCCCCAACCCTTTATTCGCCGCAGCCCGGACAACCGTCGAAGGTCGAGCTGCCCGGCGAAACCGTGCATCACGGCGCCGCAGGAAAGGAAGAGCGTTGCCTTGAAGAACGCGTGCGTAAAGACGTGATACGCCGCGCCCGCGGCAGTCAACACACCCAATCCAAGGAACATGTACCCAAGCTGGGAGACTGTTGAATACGCCATCACGCGCTTGATGTCGTATTGCGACATGCCGATCGTCGCGGCGACTAACGCCGTCAGACCGCCGATCCAGGCGACCCACGCCAGCGCCGTCGGGTTGAGTGCGAACAGCGGCAGGAATCGTGCAATCAGGTACACACCCGCGGTGACCATCGTCGCGGCGTGAATGAGCGCGGACACGGGCGTCGGGCCTTCCATCGCGTCCGGCAACCACACATACAGCGGAAGCTGCGCGCTCTTGCCGAAGGCGCCAATCATCAGGAGCAGCGGAATCGCCTGCACCTGCCATGACGCTTCACCGCCGGCCTCGACCGTTGTCTGAATCTCCGCAATGCGTGCGAAGATCTCGCTGTACTCGAGCGAACCAAATTCGACGAATGCGAGCATCGTGCCCAGCGCAAGGCCCAGATCGCCAATGCGGTTGACGATGAACGCCTTCTTCGCCGCCGCGACTGCAGTCGGCTTGGTGTAGTAGTAGCCGATGAGCAGGTATGAGCAGAGGCCCACGCCTTCCCAGCCGAGGTAGAGCAACAACAGGTTGTCACCCATCACGAGGCATGACATTGCAAAGACGAACAGGCTGAAGAATGAGAAGTACCGCGCATAGCCGCCGTTCTTCTGATCGTCCGACATGTATTCCGTGGAATACAGCGCGATCAGCGTCGCCAGCCCGGTCACGAACAGCATCCACAGCCACGTGAGTGTGTCGATGTATAGGCTGAAATTGGCCGTCAGCGTCTGACCGTGAGCGTCGCCCCAGCTGATGTTCAGCCACTGGAAACCGTGCACGATCTGCACGCCCATGCCGCCGAACGACAAGTATCCCGCGAGCGTGATGCCGAATGACACCGCCAGCGCAAGCACCGTCGTGTAGCCGGGCAGCTTGCTCGTGACGCCCCAGGCGCGATAGATGCCGCAGAGAATGCTGGACACCAGCGGCAGCACCGGAATCAGGATCAGCCAGATCGCGCTGGAGTCTGCCGCGGCGACAGCGCCGTGCGCTGCGTCGCTCGCGTGCGTCGCCAGGGTCGCCGGCATGGTGTGCAATGCGCTCATCATCCGGCAAGCTCCGCCCAGGCCTGCGCATCAAGCGTGTTGCGCCGGCGGAAGAGATACACGACCAGCGCCAGCGCCAGCGCCGCTTCAGCCGCGGCGATCGTCAGCACGAAAATCACGAAGACCTGCCCCGTCGGGTTGAGCCAGTAGCGACTGAACGCGATGAGCGCGATGCCCGCGCCCTGGAACATCAGCTCCGTGCACAGGAACATGATGATGAGGTTCCGCCGCGCGAGGAAGCCGATCACGCCCAGTCCGAACATCGCGGCGGACACGAACAAATAGTGGTAGAGCGTGACGCCGCCCATGAGTTCGGGAAACGCGGATTGAGCGAGGAGGGCTGTGTCGATCACGCCGCGCCCCCTTCTGCGCCAAGCTTCAACTGGGTCGCCTGCTCCGCCTTGCGCTCTTCTTCCACTTCGGTCTGCTTCCGCGCCAAGATGACGGCGCCGACCATCGCGAGCAGCAGGATGACACCTGCAAGCTCCAGCGACAGCGGATGCTCGCCGACAAGCGCCAAACCAACCGTCTCGAGGTTCTCAGGTAGCGCCGACATCGGGATCCACATCGATGTCGAGTACAACTCGCCTTCTCGATCAGCAAGCACAACGCCAGAGACCAGGAGTGCATACGCCTCGGGCGAAAGCGGCTTCGCGGCGGCAAGCTGATCCGTCAACTCAAGACCTGCAGCGATGTCTCGCGCCGCGTCAATGCGGCGTTGAAAACCCTCGGGATCCTTGAGTGTGAGTCGGATGCTCCCGGCGTGCTCATGACCGGCGAATTGCTGAATCTTGTAGCCCGAATACTGCTGACGCCACTGGGTGTTGGCGTCACGGGCGGCTTGGCGCTCCTCGTCCGTAGCATTGCGACCCACGGTTTGCTCGGCGAGAAGCCGCGCGGGCATCACATCATCAGCGATGCCGACGTCCTCGAGGAACGTCTGCACTTTGCCGGGCATTCGCTCCAGCGCGATTCGCGGGTTCACATCCGTCGGCGACGGCAACTGGGGCACGCCGTAGCCCATCATCCCAACCAACGCCGCAAGCAAGGCAAACCCGACGACCGTCGAGACGATCGGCTCGCGGCTCTGGGCGTCATATTCACTGAGGGCCTCGACGGCTTCTTCCGTCGGCGCCTGCGTCGCGAGCATGATCACGAAGAGGTACGTGATCAGGATCGCCCCGGCGTAGATGATGACGAGCGCGAAGGTCATGAACTCCGCCGCGAGCAACAGGAACAGCCCGGCGGAGCTCAGGATAGTCAACACGAAATAGAGAGCCGCGTACACCGGCCGCTGATGCGTAATCACGCGCAGGGCCGAACCCAACCCGATCAGGGCGAACACATAGAAGAAGATGTTCGCGATCCCCTCACCCGATCGGAATCCGATCACCGCGAGGGCGATCATCACCGCGCCGATGCCGGCGCCGGCGATCAACGCCCCGATGATCTGGGGGTTGGTCCCTCGTCGCGGCATGGCGATGGCGACACCAATCGCGCCGAGCGCAAGGCCCGCGTACAGGATGATTGGGTTCAGGATCGGGTCCAAGGGCGCCGCGCTCCCGCGTCCGAAGGGGCATGGAGAATCGGTCGGCGACGTGTCATCAGCCCCGCCGACCGTGTGTGGCGGGCAGAATAGAAGGCGTTGGCAGGCCCAGCAACCGAGCGAGGTGTGATTCGTCAGGCGCGGTACGATCCCAACTGACCATGCCAGCGGATCACCCCAACCAAATTGCGCCGTCTCCGACCCAAGTCGCTTTGCCCAACCTGCTGACGATGTCGCGTCTCGCCTTGACGGCGATCGTCATCGTCTGCCTGGCGATGTACGACCACCCGCGCAACAACGCCTGGGCGCTGCCGGTTGCCGCGGCTCTCTTCATCATCGCTGCGATCACCGACGCCATCGACGGGCATCTCGCTCGGAAATGGAATGTGGTGAGCGTCTTCGGCCGCGTGATGGACCCTTTTGCAGACAAAGTGCTGGTGCTTGGCTCCTTTGTGATGCTCGCCGGGACCGGGTTTGCCGACGCCGGAGGGCGGAATGTCGCCGGCGTCGCCGCGTGGGTGCCGGTGGTTCTCCTGGCGCGGGAGCTGCTCGTCACCAGCATTCGAGGCGTGATGGAAGGCTCCGGCGTGTCCTTCGGCGCCAACTGGGCGGGTAAAGCCAAGATGATTCTGCAATCCGTGGCTGTGCCGCTGATTCTGGTGTTGCTCTGGCTCGGCCCACGGGACGAACTCCGCGACCCACAGCTCTGGGTTCGCGGCACGATGGAAGGCATAGTCGTGCTGACCGTGCTGGCGACCGTGATTTCCGGCCTGCCGTACCTGTCCGCCGCGATGCAGGCCGCGGGCGGACGCTCCGACTGAATTCATGGAACGCGCGAAACTGCTCATCACGACGGTCGGCGGGCTGGGGCTGATTCGCAATGCGCCGGGGACGTGGGGCTCTATTCCCGCCGCGGTCGCCCTCTTTGTGCTGCTCGCGCTGCATGTGGATCGCACGACGTACACCGTTGTCGCCGTCGCGATCTTGGTTGTCGCCAGCGTGTTGTGCATCGCGCTGACGCCGTGGAGCGAGCGATGGTTCGATCGCAAGGACCCGCGACCGATGGTGCTGGATGAAGTCGCCGGTCAGGCGCTCGCATCACTGGCGGCGCCCGCCGCGGCGTTCACCGACCCGGCCATGGCCGCGCTTTTCATCGCGCTTTCGTTCGGTTTCTTCCGGCTGTTCGACATTCTCAAGCCGGGGCTGATCGGCGCCGCCCAGAACCTGCCGTCAGGCTGGGGCGTGCTGATGGATGACCTGCTCGCCGGAGCACTCGCGCTCGGTTTCATTCTGATCGGCTGGAATCTGATCGCCTGAGTTGCGAATACCTGACTGGAGGATCCGCCATGCCATGTCTGCTTGCATTGCTCGCGCTCCTGACGCCGCGCGTCGTGATCGTGCTGCTCGTGATCTTCAGCGACTGGATCGGCGGTGCGTACAACACCGTCCTGTGGCCGCTGCTCGGTTTCTTCTTCATGCCGCTGACGACGCTGGCGTATGCGCTGGCGATTCATCAGCAAGGGTCGGTTTCCGGGATCTATCTCGTGCTCGTCGTCATTGCGGTGCTGATCGATCTTGGGTCGATCGGTGGCGGCGGCGGGACCACGTACAAGACCGTGTACGTGAAGAAGGATGGTGCGTAACGATGGCGCAGCGTTCGGCTAGTTTTCCCGCAGCGCGCGAATGAGTTCGTTCTTGGTCATGGTGGACCGACCTTCAATGTCGGCCCGCCTGGCGGACTCGTAGACCTCGTCTTTGGTCATGTCTTCGTATGACGACGCCTTGCCGCCCCGCTGACTCGCGTTCGACGAGTTGGCGATGCGCGCCGCTTTTTCCTTGCTCATGCCTTCATCACGCAAGGACTCGTACTGATCGCGATTCTTGATCGAGTTCATCTTTTGGCCGGGCATCACAACCTCCATGATTCGCAGACTTTTTGTTTCCAACGAAGTCATTCTGCGCGGCGGCTGTGAATCCGACGTGAAATCCGAATGAATGTGGAGCGACCCAGCAGATGCAAAGAGCTATCCAGAAATCTGCGCGATAGCCATCAGTTCGACGGACAGGTTGACAGGCAGACTCGCGTGTCCGAACACGGAGCGCACATGCCCCGCCTTGTCGCCGAGCGCATCATTGAACAGCTCAGATGCGCCGTCCATGATGCGCGCGTGCTGATCAAAGTCAGGCGTGGTGTTGAAGTGGCCATCAACTCGGATGAGTTGCACAAGGCGGTCGAACCCATCCAGCGCCGCGTTGATCTGCGCCAACACGTTGATCGCCGCGAGCCGCGCCGCCGCGCGCCCTTGTTCAACGTCGAGGTTCTCGCCGAATCGACCCTGAAATTTCAGCTCGCCGTTCTCAATCGGAAACTGCGCGGCGACATACAGGAACGCACCGGCGATGATCGTTGGCTTATAGGCGCCGCCCGGTTTCGGAGGCTCAGGAAGCGTGACGCCGAGTTCGCGCAGACGGGATTCAACGGAGGGCATGGATGGGCTCCTGAATATGTGCGGAAGCAACGAACGCAACAGCGAACGATATGAAGTCACCGACACAAGGGCGCCAGGGACTATGGCGGCTATCACTCAATCGCGAATCGAATGCGAACTGCGCAACGAGGCTTGAAGGAGAGCGTAGATCAGTAGCCCTCACCCGACGCGGCTGCGCCTCGCCACCCTCTCCCAGGGGGAGATGGGTTAAACCTTTCGATCCAGCAACCGATACTGCACCGCTTCAGCCACATGCGCGTTCTGCAGCTGCTCTGACTCCGCCATGTCCGCAATCGTGCGGGCCACGCGGCGGATCTTGTCATACGCCCGCGCAGACAATCCCAATTCCCGCATTGCTTGGCCCAGCAGCGCCTTCGCGTCATCATCCAGCGGCGCCAGTTGATCCAGCTCACGCCCGGAGAGCCGCGCGTTCGGCTTCTCACCCTGCCGATGGTGCGCAAAAGACCGTGCGCTCAACACACGCTCGCGCAGTACTTCTGTTGATTCGCCGCGCGTGCCTGCCTGCGACAACTGCTTCCACGGCACGGCCGGCGCTTCGACGTGAATATCAACACGATCCACCAGCGGCCCGGACAAGCGCGACAAGTATCGATCCATCTCGCGGCGGCTGTGCTGATCCGTCGGCATGTGGCCCTTGGGCGTCGGGTTCATCGCGGCGATCAACATGACCTGCGCCGGGAATCGCACCGTCGAGTGCGCGCGAGCGATCGTCACGCACCCATCCTCCAAAGGCTGGCGCATTGTCTCCAGCGCATCGCGCGGGAATTCCGGTAATTCATCCAGAAACAGCACACCGTGATGCGCCAACGTGATCTCGCCCGGTCGCGGCACTTTGCCGCCACCCACAATCGCCGGCACGCTTGCGGTGTGGTGCGGACTGCGCACCGGCCGGCGCGTCATCACGCCAACGCCGCCGGTGAGTTCCTGCGTCAGCATCCCGGCTGCGGAGTAGATGCGCGTGACTTCCAGCGCTTCGCCCACCGTCAATCGCGGCAGAATCCCCGGCAGCGCCTTGGCCACCATTGTTTTTCCTGTTCCTGCCGGACCAAGCATCAGCATGTTGTGCGAGCCAGCCGCCGCGACCGTCGCCGCGCGCTTGACGCCTTCCTGCCCCTTGATGTCTGCGAAATCAACGAGCGCTTCCGTTTGTTCGAGCAGCGACTCCACCTGCACCGCCGGGTGCGGTTCAGCGGGCAACTCGCCCGTGATCTTGCCGACGATCTCCGCCAGCGTCGCGGCGCCGTGCACCTCAACATCACCGACGACCGCGCCTTCAGGCGCGTTCTCCGCCGGCACGATGATGGACTTCACGCCGCGCTCGCGCGCCAGGAGCGCCATGGACAGGGCGCCCTTGATCGGCCGCAACCGCCCGTCCAGCGCGACTTCACCGGCCACCAGCGTGTTTCGCATGTCGATCGCCGAGTCAGCGCCGACGCGCAGCGACCCCGAGGACATTAACAGCCCCAGCGCGATCGGCAGGTCATAGACCGGCCCTTCCTTGCGCACATCCGCCGGCGCCAGATTGACGAGGACTTTGCCGAGCGGGAAGGCGTAGCCGCTGTTGCCGATCGCCGCGCGAACGCGCTCCAGCGATTCCTTCACAGCCGCATCGGGCAACCCGACGATGCGCTCCTGCGCAAGGCCGGTCGGATCGACATCGATCTCCACCTCGCAGAGCGCGGCGTCGATTCCACTCAACACGTAGCTTGGCACCTTGGCAAGCACGACGCGGTAGCGTAGCGAATCAGATTGCCGCGGGTCGAGCCGCTTGCAGCCGGAGGGCCAAGATGCACAACGCCATCGACATCACCACCCGACTGGCCTCGCTGCTGGACGCGGCGGACCATGACCAAGCCGCGCAACTCCTTGCGCCGGATTGCGTCTACGACTTTCGCGGCTCGGCCATGCAGGGCCGCGACACGATCATGGCTAGTTACGACGCCGCGCACGCGGATGCGGTGAACACGTTTGATGAGGTCGGCTACGACTCCGCCGTGCGGCCTGATCCTGAGGATGGGTCCAGCGCGATCATCCGATACGGCGACATCCTCACGAAGAACGGCGTCACCCACCGGCACGAGTGCGAGCAGCGCATCACGATCGATCGCGAGCGCGGGCAGGTCACGCGCATTCAACACATCGACCTGCCGGGCGAGCGCGACAAGCTGAATGCGTTTCTGGTTTCCGTGGGTTTACCCGCGCGGCCGAAGCTGAATTAGGCGCGGTTCGCAGAGGAGTCGGTGGGACGGGCGTCTCGCCCGTCATGTTGCGCGCACGAACGGGCGAGATCCCGGCGCGCCGGGATTGCACCGCACACAGATTTCCTACTCGATTTCCGCCGCGATTCGCTTGGCCATTTCCGCGCCGATCTCTCCATCAAGCGATCCCGGCCGCCAGCCGATGCCCAGCCCATCCTGTCCCGCTGGCCGGTCTGCATATTTCGGAATGATGTGAAAGTGCACATGCATCACTTCCTGATGCGCCTCGGCCCCGTTGTTCTGAAGAATGTTGTAGGCGTCCGTGCGCGTGGCCTTGGTCACCGCGCGGCAGATTCGCGGCAGCACACGCCCCACCGCCGCGGCGGATTCATCTGAAAGCTCGCCGACGGTTGCCACGGGCTCTTTGGGAATGACCAGCGTGTGCCCCGCCGCGAGCGGATTGATGTCGAGAAACGCGAGGACGAATTCGTCTTCGTACACGCGATGGCACGGAATCTCACCGGCGATGATCTTGCTGAAAATCGTGTCGGGCATATGGGGAGTGTAGGGGTGGGGATCAGGGAC
>MRWG01001597.1_pt1 | contig 13854 bp, 12 predicted proteins | sample 1013341 | NCBI WGS metagenome assembly MRWG01 (sample SAMN06117577, study PRJNA244670) | biofilm metagenome | biome: Water; feature: Cathode Biofilm; material: Biofilm; isolation source: microbial consortium enriched at the cathode of a solar microbial fuel cell | place: USA: District of Columbia ... | reverse complement strand
ACGCGATGCAAACCCACAGCCTCGTTGGCAAGTCGCGCATCGCCGTGATCGAAAGCGCCGAGGCTGTGGGTTTGCATCGCGTCCCTGCGCACTTGCGCGATCCCGAGCAACTCAGTTCCTATGGCGTTGGCGAATTGATCGGCGCCGCGATGGAAGCGCGAGCGGATGTGATCATCGTCGGTCTGGGCGGATCGGCGACGTGCGATGGCGGCGTCGGCATGGCGCGGGCGCTTGGCGTTGGATTTGAACGCGTCGATGATCCGCCTCGCGAAGACTTTGAGCCCGGAACCAAGCCGCGAGACACCGATCGAGCCACCAGCGCTCAGGATCTCCCGCGGCTTCGCTCCATCGACATGCGCCATGCACACGAGTTGATTCAATTCACCACCATCATCGCGGCGTACGACGTGGACAACCCGCTGTATGGGCCCGACGGCGCCGCGCACGTCTACGCGCCGCAGAAAGGCGCAACGCCGGAGCAGGTCGCGCGCCTCGAAGAGGGATTGCGCCACCTCGCGCGAAAGTGTCGCGATGCGGGCATCAAGGCGGACCCGGACGCGCTCGGCGCCGGCGCCGCGGGCGGTCTTGGGTTCGGGCTGGCCGCGTTTTGCAGGGCGGAGCTCCGCAGCGGCGCCGAGATCGTGCTTGAGTTGACCAAATTCAAACGCCGCGCCAAGCGTGCCAACCTTGTGCTCACCGGCGAGGGTCGATTCGATGCGCAGTCGCTGCACGGCAAAGCGTGCATGCGGGCGGCCACAGCCGCGACCAGTGCGGGCAGCCGCGTCATCGGGTTGATGGGGGCCGTGGCGCCGGACGTGCAATCTGCACTCGCCTCCAGCGGTGGACCGTTTGAGAGCATCATTCAGATCGCCCCCGCTGGCATGTCCGCCGCAGAGGCCATCCGCCGCGGCCCCGCGTTCCTGGAGCAGGCGACACGCCGAGTTGTCGAAGAAGAGCTGATGCAGGTGAGGTGATACAAGTTGGCGAGGGATTTCACCCTCCCCCGCCCCGCGGGGGAGGACACAGGAGGGGGCTACACCGGCTAACACTTCTACGAAGTCTCGAACGTGAACAGCGCGAGGAGGCCGGGCGCCGTGGTACGGACGCCGCAGGCGTCAGCGCCACGAATTTGCGCCCGTCTGGACCACCATTCGTGGCACTGCCATCTGCGATGGCCGTACCACGGCACCCGATCCGTCGATTGCCTATTCTGCACATATGGCCATTCGCGACGAAGACATCGTGCAGATCGAGGCTCCGCCGCTGAACGCGATGGAGAATCTCTACATCCCCGAAATCGTTAAGGGCTTCGGCATCACGCTGCGGCACCTCGCGACCTCGTGGAACAAGGGGAAGACCACCCGCGCCCTCGAATACCCCGAGGAACGGCGCGAGAACATCCCCGTCGAAAAGGGCGGCCAGTACGCCCCCAACTTCCGCGGTGTGCACCGGCTGAATCGCGACGCAGCGGGCCGCGTGAAGTGCGTCGCCTGCATGATGTGCCCGACGATCTGCCCGGCCAACTGCATTCACATCACCGCGGCGGACTCGCCGTGGGACGACCGCGAGAAGTACCCCAAGAAGTTCGAGATCGATGAGCTCCGCTGCATCTACTGCGGCATGTGCGAAGAAGCCTGCCCCGTGGACGCCATCGAACTCACGCCGGAATACGACATCACCGGCCTGTCGCGCCAGGAAATGATCTTCGACAAGGAAAAACTCCTGTCGATCTACGACGCGACGATTGAGAAGAAGCCGATGTGATATTTGTGTTGGCTCGGAGCGACGCGAATTGAAATTTCAGAGTCTCATTCTCCGCGTCGCCGATCTTTCACGCTCCGTCTCGTTCTACCGCGACACACTCGGCCTCACGCTTGACCGCGAAATCCCCGGCTTTGCGTTCTTCAAAACCGGCGCCGTCACTATCGGCCTGAACCAGGCCGCGCCCGACAAAGCCGGCGCGGGGTCATGCCTGACGGAGATCGTCTTCGACGTGGACGACATCCACGCCGAGCATGCGCGCCTCACCGCGGCGGGCGTCGAATTCCTCATGCCGCCGACGCATGTCTCCAGCGACGACACGCACGACCTCTACGCCGCCGCGTTCCGCGACCCCGATGGGCACCTGCTGTCCATCACCAGCCGCGTTGTAAAGCAGTAATCAGAGCCCCAAGCGCCAGCGCGGGGTTGCCGTTGCGCACATCGGAGCAATCGCGCACGACAAACTTGGACCGCCGGTCGAGACACCCGTCCCACCGCGAAACGCGTCGATGAACTGGCGTCACATCCTCTACTCTCCCTCTGGGAGAGTCGGCAACGCGAAGCGTTGACGGTGAGGGCTTGATTGGCATTCGCTCTTATACGCCTCGCGCGTGGACAGCGCGTTTGCGTATTTGAGATATGGAGGAAGGCGTAGGTATGAAACCCTCACCTCATCTCTCCCACGGGAAGACAGATAGAAGCCGCTTCCTTACGGGCGCGGTTCGGAGGGTTCTTCCGTATCCGAATCCATCTCACCGCTGAGGAACGCCGCGATGGTTTCATCCAGCTCCTCGGGCTGATCATCCATCACGAAGTGCCTTGAGGCTTCGAAGTTCCTGATGGTGATTGCATCGGCGTCGCCCGCCCAGGCGGCCCATTGGGCGCGGATCTGGCTGCGGGCGTTTTCGTCGGCCCCCGCCTGACCGACCGCCACGATGACGAGCGTCGGCACGCCAATCGTCTGGAGTTCGTGCGCGATATTCGATTTCAAACCCTGAATCAGATACTCCATCGCGATCGGCGTATCTGTGCTGACGTACATTTCGGCAAGTTCCTCGCCGCGTTCTTCTGAGGTGACCATGGCGCGGGCGGCTTGCTCCTGCATGGCGACAGCGCGCTGCGAATCAAACCCTCGAAGAGCGGGCTCCAGCTCCAGTTCGATGCGCTGGATGCGTTCCTCATGCGAAATGTCATCGCCGAACAGGTTGGATTCCGGGACGCCGTCGATATCGACAATCCGGCTGACGACATCCGGGTGTTCAAGGCCAAGCCGAAGCGCCAGGTGACCGCCGAGCGAATGCCCGACCACCACGACATCGTCAAGCTCATGTTCCTTGATGTATGCAGCGATGTCAGCGACCGCCGCGTCCAGCCATGGCGTCTTCGACACATCGTTCGCGGCCGGCGTCGGGAGCGGCGCTGTGCCTGAGAAGCCCGCGAGTGTGAACGCGCGCATGGAATAGTTGTCGCTGTTGCGCGTCATGAACTCATCCCACACGCGCCAGTCACACGGCGAGCCGGGGATGAGGATCATCTCGACCGGGCCATCGCCGCACTGTTCAACATGGGCGATGGCGCCGTCGGCATAAGCATGGGCGCCAAGACCCAGCGTCAGGGAAGCGATCAACGAATACATCAGCGTGCGCATAGCGGCGTCTCCAATCGGATGAACAGTCTGTCCATCCTACAGACGCCCCCTTAGCCCCGTTCCTCGTATTCCTTGAGGAATCCAACGAATTCGCGGCGATGCTCCTGCTCATCCGCCAGAATCTCGATCGCGAGGTCCTGCGTCGGGTGATCCACGCCGTCGGTCAGCTCGATGATTTCCTTGTAGCCCGCGATCGCTGATTCCTCCGCGTCGATCACGCCCTTGATCACCGAGAGAATGTCCGTAGTGCTCTTGGGCGGTTGCAGTGTGGACTGCGTCATCTTCAACTGCTTGGAGCCGGGCGTCTGGCCACCGATGGTCTTGATGCGCTTGGCGAGAAGCTGCGCGTGATTCAACTCTTCGGTGACGTCAGCCGCCAGCGATTCCTTGATGTGCTTCGCGCGCATGCCATCCAGGTTCTGGCTGTTGGCAATGTAGTTAGCGACGGTTTCGATCTCAGCGTTGTACGCCTTCTGGAGCGCGGCAATGATTTTCTCGTTGGCGCCGGAGTCGGATGACATGGTGGTTTTCCCCTTTCGATTGAAAAAGAACGGTGAGTCAACGTTCAAGCAAACTGCGGCAGCGGCTCAGAGACCATGATCGTCTGGCCGTCTCGATCGTCCATCTCGCCGCAGGCGCACGCGACAATCACACGCGCGATGTCGTCAGGAGTCATTGTCGCTGACCTGGGCACGATGGATTCATCGAAATAGCTGCGCAAGAGGTCCGTCTCGACGGCGCCTGGCGCAACGCCAAAGGCGCGAATGGCGAGTTCACCCCGTTCATTGCGGACCGATCGAATCATGGATTCGCACGCGGCTTTGGCGGCGCCATAGGCGAACAGCCCCGGGAACGGGTCGTGCGCCGCCATGGAGCTGACATTGATCACGCACCCGGCGCCCTGTCGTTCGAAGGTCGGCCACGCGAAATGAATCAGCCACGCCGGGGCGAACGCGTTGATCGTGAAACTCTCAGAGATATCGTTCGGCGTCGCCTCGCTGACCGGTCCGACCGGGCCGCCCCCGGCGTTGTTGATGAGCGCATCCAGCCGGTCAAAGGCGGCGACGGTCTCGTCAACCAGTCGTCGGCACTGTTGTGCGTCGCTGACATCGGTGGGCATGGGCATCGGGCGGCAGGCGGCGTCCGCCTTGAGACAGGCGTCGGCTGTGTCCTCAAGCGGTTCGGCGCGTCGTCCCGCGAGGACGAGATTCCACCCTCGATTCGCCAAAGCGATGGCCGCCGCACGTCCGATTCCTGTTCCCGCCCCGGTGATCACCGCGACAGGCCTCTTTTCGCCTGATGTGGACATGGCAGGACTCTAGGCGACGTGCGGGTCAGAGCGAATCGGAGTCTCCGCCCCCTGTGACTGTCGTTCCCGGACGATTCGACCGACATACATTGACACCAGAGCGCATCGCGCTCCTATTCCAGAGGGTGACAGACACGTGAATGACCATTTCGGCGCTCATGACCACCTGAGTCTGACGAAGATCGTCGCCACGCTTGGCCCTGCGTCGAGCGATGCGACGTCGCTGCGCCGATTGTGCGAAGCGGGTGTGAGCGTCGTGCGATTCAATTTTTCACACGGCGACTTCTCGCAACATGCTGAGCGACTCGCTGTCGTGCGCGAGGTTGAAGCGGAATTCGATCGTCCCATCGCGGTGCTGGGCGATCTGCCCGGCCCGAAGATTCGCGTGACGCAGATTGAAGGCGACGGCATCGAACTGGCGGCAGGTCAGGATCTGATCTTCCGACGCGAACTGGCGACCGCCATTCCCGGTGAGGTGCCCATCTTTGGCTGCACCTACGAAAAGATCGTCGATGAAGCGCTCCCCGGTCATCGCGTGCTCATCAATGACGGCGCCATTCGCGCGTTGGTCGTTGAAGATCACGAGGACGAGATCCGCTGCCGCGTGACGACCGGCGGGTTGGTCACAACGGGGAAGGGCGTCAATCTTCCCGACAGTGATATTTCGGCGCCGGCGATCACCGAGCGCGATTGGGATGTCGTGAACTGGGCGGTCGAACACAAGCTCGACTTCCTGGCCATGTCATTCGTTCGGCGCGCGCAGGAAGTGCGGACGCTCAAAAGCAAGCTCTCGTCGATGTGCGAGAACGGTGTATGCGGCACGTCGTGGGATCAGGTCGCGTCGTCTCGGATCCCGGTCATCGCCAAGATCGAGAAGCCGCAGGCCGTTGACAACATTGAAGAGATTCTGGAAGAGGCGGACGGCATCATGGTGGCGCGCGGGGATCTGGGCGTCGAGATGGACGTCGCCCAGGTGCCGGTGACGCAGAAAATGCTGATCATGCGCGCCCAGGCCTACGGCAAGCCATGCATCGTGGCGACGCAAATGCTGGAGTCCATGATTGAGAATGCATCGCCGACGCGGGCGGAAGTCAGCGATGTCGCGAATGCGATCTACGACGCCGCGGACGCGGTCATGCTGTCCGGCGAGACGGCTGTGGGCAAACACGGCGCGCTGGCCGTGGACATGATGCGCCGCGTCGCGAATGCGACAGAGCAGCGTCTGTCTGAACTGCCGCACCTTGAAATCGACGCAAAGGAAACGCGTGATCGGTCCTCGCGGACAGTGGCGTTGGCGCACGGCGCGTGGGAGATCGCAGGAAGCCTGGGCGCCACGTTGGTCGCGTGCTGGAGTCAGAACGGCGAGACCGCGCGGCGGTTGTCCCGCATGGGCTTTCGCATTCCTGTGATCGCATTCTCATCTGACGAACGGGCCGTGCGGCGAATGTCGCTGCTGTACGCCGTCACGCCGGTTCTGCTGCCCAGCCCGCCCGAACACCGTTCAGATTTCGCCAAACTCGTCGAGCAATTCGTACTTGAACGAGGCATGGCGCAGCGCGGCGACACCATCGTCACGCTCTCCGGCAAACCCATGGGCAAACCGGGGGCGAGCGACAGTGTGACGATTCAGGTCTTGGGCGAATAGCCACTTTCCCTTCTCGAAGTGTCGTGGGAGCCGCATTCTGATCCGCCGCGGTGGGCGGTTCGGGTCTCGCGCTCGATATGCTCTGTGCGTGGCGTCAGACACCAACCAACGTGTGCATCGCACCGCCGCGATTCTGTCGATCGGCGATGAACTGGCGCTTGGTGAGACGGTGGACACGAACAGCGCGTGGATCGCACAACGGCTGACGGTTCACGGCGTCAAGCCCATCACGCATGTCACGGTTGATGACGACCTTGTTTCCATCGTTGCCATCATGCGAGAGCTGGCGGCGCGCGTTGATGTGGTGGTTTCGTCAGGTGGTTTAGGGCCAACTAATGATGATCTGACACGTCCAGCGCTGGCGAGGGCAATTGGGGATGAACTTGTTGAGGACGCCGAAGCATTGGCGTTTTTGACGACGCGATTCCGCGCCATTGGACGAGAACTCCTCGAAGCGAATCGAGTGCAGACGCTGCGCCCGGCGTCGGGCCGATGCCTCGACAATGATCGCGGCACGGCGCCGGGGCTGGCTGCGTCGCTGATGGAAGATGGCCGTGCGTGTGATTTCTTTTGTTTGCCCGGTCCGCCGCGCGAAATGCGCCCGATGTTTGAGCGATCCGTGCTGACCGCATTGCATCCGCCGCGAGATCGCGTCGTTCGCTTGCGCACGCTGCATGTTTTTGGATTGCCGGAGTCGCAGATCCCCGCGTTGCTGGGCGGTTTGATGGAGCGCGGGCGAAACCCCGTCGTAGGAACGAGCGCACAGACGGGGTACGTCACCTGCAAGATTCGGTACGAAGGCGATCCGGCGGAAGCGGACGCGGCGCTCGACGGGGCGGAAGCGCAGGTGCGAGCCGCGCTTGACCCGTTCGTGTACGGCGCGGATGAAGAAACACTCGCCACAACTGTCTCAGGGCTGCTGCGCGATCGGCGTGAAACGGTCGCCACGGCGGAATCATGCACCGGCGGACTCGTCGCCAAGATGCTCACCGATCTGGCGGGGTCATCTGACATTTTCGTCGGGGGGTGGGCGACGTATTCGAATGAATTCAAGCACGGGTCGCTGGGTGTGCCGCTGGATGTGATCGTGAAGTGCGGCGCCGTGTCGGAAGACGTGGCTCGCGCCATGGCGGAAGGCGCGCTGACGCGAAGTGAAGCGTTTGGTCGGCCGGCCACGCACGCGCTCTCCATCACCGGCGTCGCTGGTCCCGGCGGCGGGACGAGAGTGAAACCAGTCGGCACGGTGTGGATCGCGCGCGCCACGCGCGGCGACGACACAGACGTTCGCCTGTTCCGATTCTCCGACCAGCGCGATGCGATCCGAGAGCGAAGCGCGCTGGCGGCGCTTGGGATGCTGCGCCTGAAGTTGATTGAACGGACGGACGTGAAGCTGCTGTGGGAGCAATAGTCAGAGCCCCGAGCGCGAGCGAGGGGTCACGGCGATCCGGTTCTGAAAATGAACCGGCGGATTCTGCACGAGCGAACGCGCGACACGTCTGACCAATATTTCTGATCCAGATTGCGCAACAGAAACCCCTCGCTTGCGCTCGGGGCTCAGCTCTCACTCGATCGCCAGTGTGTCGCCAGAGGAGATGGCGTCTGGCAGTTGTGCGGTCTTCAGATCGCTCTCATCGATCGCAGCCAACGGGCTCAACTCAATCACGCAATCCGCAGCGCCATCCGCCTTCCGCGGCACGCGAATGCCCGCCGCCTCCAGCCACTGCGCCGCCCGCTCCGTCTGAAGCGCATAGCTCGTTGCGGGAGAGTCTTTCCCCTTCGCGTTCTTAATCGGCGCGAACTCGAACCGGTCTGTCTCCAGCACGATGGACTGCTCGCACATCGGAATCGCATCGAAAACAAACGTCTCCAGCTTGATCGCGTTCGGCTGCTCCGGCTCGATCAGCTCTCCAGTTTCGATATCCAGGTGAGACACTTTCTTGTGCGCCCTGTGCAGCGGCAGCGCAAAGCCCTCCGGTGATTCGTTCAACCGGCGCACAAAGTCGAGCGAAATCACATGAATCGCCGGGCTGCCCGCATTGAATCGCAGCTCGCCGCGATCATCGCGTTCGTTCGCCAGCTCGTCGGGCAGGTCGGAATACTCAATCACGCGCACACGGCCGTCCGCGGTGCAGAAGACGCCGACTTTCTCAGCCGCGTCGGTCTTCGCGATCATCTTGCTGGACATCTCGCTGGAAGAATCCGGCGCCGCGGCGTGCAGACCGATGAACACCGGGTCAATCATGCGCACCAGTGGGTTGTCGATCTGCGTATACGACAGATGCTCAACACCCATCGATTGAAGCTCATCCACGGCGCTGCTGGCGTAGAGCGCTTTGAGTGAACCGCCGTGGCCATCCGGGTTTGTGGCCGGTTCGTCCTTGTTCGCAAGAAGCATCTTGCCGCTTGAATCGTCAAACGACGGCAGCACACCTTGCTGAAAGAAGCCAACCTGCTTTGGATCGAGTCCGAAGAAATTGTTGTCTTTGAAGAACGCGATCGTCGGCTCGTGATTGAGCGGGCTGGTCATCAGACGCCACGGAATCATCACGTTGTATTTCGCGCCGGCCGCTTTCACCTGCTCAGCCAGCATTTGAAAGAGCGACTTGCCTGTCACGGCGCCCGCGGGGTAGCAGCCCTTGGGGCCATCGAAGCCGAGACGCGAGCCTTGTCCGCCCGCGACGGTGAACGCCGCGACTTTGCCCGCGCGAATCAACGCTTCGCCCGCCAGTCGATACTGCTCGCGGTTCCATTCGCGCACAGGCGACGATGGATTGGCCGGGTAGTAGGGGGCGGGCTCAAGCTGGGAGGGAACGGCGTCATGCGAATCCTGGCCCAGTGCGTACGCGGCTAATTGCGGCACGCGCTCAAGATCTATGGCCGCAAGTTGTTCGGCCAGACGTCGCCGCCCGTTGTCGCTCAGTTCATCCGCGAAGGCGAGGAGATGGCCCTGACCAATGGCCTCAAGCCGCTGGCGAATAGATTCAAGCGTTGGTGGTTCCGCAATGGATGTCATGACATTGGCCTCGCAGGCAATGGTAGTGGCAAGCGCCGGCGCAACGTCAAGAAGACGTCAGATCGGCGGCTCTTCCGGTTCCGTCCAGTGGCCTTCCATGTGGCGCACGATCTTGCCCGTCGCGATGTAAATCACCTGTTCGGCAACATTCGTGCAATGGTCGCCGATGCGCTCCAGCTCGTTGGCGACGATATTCGTCGCAAAGGCGAATTCAACGTTGGCTTGTCCCGCGGCGACGCGTTGCTGCATCTCCAGCAGGATGGCGCGCTCAAACTCGTCCATCGTGTCGTCACTGGCGAGCACCGCCTGCGCGAGTTTGGTGTCTCGATTCTCAAAGCAGGTGACGGTGTCGCGCACAATGCCCACGGCGCTGTTGGCCATAACACGGAAACGGCCGGAGGGCTCATCCGAGAGCGTCTTGAAGACCTCGACCTGTTGGGCAATCTCGACGGCGCCATCGGCCGTCCGCTCCAATTCGTTGTTGACCTTCACGATCATCAACACCAGGCGGAGCTGTTCGGGGGACAAATCGAACGCCTCGCGCGCGATGTCCGTCAGCATGTCCACGGCGGCGCGTTCGATTTCAACATCGGCGCGATCAATCACCGCATCGTGCTTGATGACCCATGCGGCTTTCTCGGCGTCGCGATCAAAGACCGCTTCGACCGCGCCTTCGACCAGGCGCTCCACGCGGCGGCCTTGTTCGACCATGTCCACGCGGAGTCTGGCGATGCGTCGTTCAATGGATTCGCGCGTATTGGGCATCGATCTGGCCGCTCAGCATGCAGGGAATCTGATCACGATACCCGGACGGGAGCGCCCGGCAACTGGACATCGACCCGATCAGCGCTTCGCGTTGAATCAGTATGATCGGCGCCGTCCACTGCGTTCTGTCGAAGGAGCCCTGCGCATGCCGTTCACGATTGATTCCGTCCATGGCCGCCAGATTCTCGATTCGCGCGGCAATCCCACTGTTGAAGTCGAAGTGGCGCTCCTTGGGGGCGCCATGGGACGGGCGGCGGTCCCCTCCGGCGCGAGCACCGGCGAACACGAAGCCGTCGAGCTCCGAGACGGCGATTCGAAACGATACGGCGGCAAGAGCGTCGAGCGCGCCGTTGAGAACGTGAATGGTCGAATCGCCGATGCGCTCACTGGGTTTGACGCCCGGGATCAACAAGAGATCGACCGTGTGCTCATCGAGCTCGACGGCACGCCGAACAAGGCGGAGATGGGCGCCAACGCCATGCTCGGCGCCTCCATGGCGGTGGCGCACGCCGCGGCCGAAGGGTGTGGGCTGCCGCTGTTCCGCTACCTCGGCGGCGCCGGGGCGCGCACGCTGCCATCGCCAATGATGAACATCCTCAACGGCGGCAAGCACGCAGACAACACCGTGGACTTCCAGGAGTTCATGATCCAGCCCAACGGGTTTGATCGATTTGAGGATGCGCTCCGCGCGGGCGTCGAGATCTATCACACGCTTAGGAGCGTGCTCAAGTCGAATGGCCTCTCAACAGCGGTCGGCGATGAGGGCGGCTTTGCGCCGAATCTCAAATCCAACGAAGACGCCATTCGCTACATCGAGCAGGCCGTGGAGAAGGCCGGCTACTCATGGGGCGAGCAGATCAAACTCTCGCTCGATCTCGCCTCGAGTGAGATGTGGAACGAAGCGGCCAAGAGCGGCAAAGAGGGGTACGCCCTCTTCAAGTCCACCAATGAAATCCTCTCCAGCGACGACATGGTTAGTCTGCTCGCCGACTGGTGCGACCGCTACCCCGTCTTCAGCATCGAAGATGGGCTGGCGGAGAATGACTGGTCCGGATGGGCCTCGCTCACGAAGCGCCTTGGCGATCGTGTGCAACTCGTCGGCGATGACCTGTTCGTCACCAATCCCGAGTTCGTGCGTCGCGGCTTGAACGAGCAATCCGCCAACGCCGTGCTGGTCAAGGTGAATCAGATCGGCACGCTCTCAGAAACGTTTGACACCGTGGATCTCGCCATGCGAAACGGCTGGGGCGCGGTGTTGAGCCATCGATCCGGCGAAACTGAAGACGCGACCATCGCTGACATTGCCGTGGCGACGAACTGCGCGCAAATCAAGACTGGCGCGCCCTGCCGAAGCGATCGAAACGCCAAGTACAACCAGTTGCTCCGCATTGCGGAAGAATTGGGCGACAACGCGGTGTATGGCGGGGGGATGCTTTCCTGACCAAATCTTCGTACACTCGCTCTTGGAAGTGGGGCGAGGTTGTGGGAATGCTCGAACGGGATCCTGACGCTGTGGTGGCGGAGGCGGCCTATCAGTTAGGCGCGCTGTCTACCGCAGGCGGCCTTCGACGAAAGCAATTTTTCGGGGGAATCGCCACCATTCTCAAAGACGCCACTAGTGTGGAAGCTGCAGGCGTTATGGCTTTTCCTGACTCCGTCCTGAGACCCGCCAGCGCCGTCGGCGTCGCCGGACCCTGGACAGAACACGAACACGCCGCGTTTCTCGAGCAAACACGCTGGGCGCCGGACGATCGACTCCTTTCGACCACGTTGGCGCGCTCGCCGGGACCGCTGTTTCGTTCGACGAATGAAATCGTTGAGGAAAGCGTGTTCAGGCAGTCGCGGATTTACAACGAATTTCAGCGGCCGCGCGGCATTGGTGAACAGGCCCAGATGTGCCTCGAGTCATCCGATGGCGCGCACCTGTACGTCGCATTCGCTCGCGTCGGATCGAATGAGCCTATTTCGCGACGATCCATGGAAATTGCGCAACGCGTCGCTGTGCTGATTCAGCGGTGCTGGCATGTCGCTCACGCGCACACGCCGAAATGGGCCAGGGAGCTGTCCCCGCGGCGGCGTCGCGTGCTCGAACTCGTTTCTGATGGGCTTGATGATCACCAGATCGCCGAAGCGCTGGATGTCAAATACCACACCGTGCGGGCCCATTTGAAGGACCTGTTCCGTGAAGCTGGCGTGCGCAGCCGACTGCATCTCATTCAGGCCATTCGCCTTGATGATGTGTGGGTAGAGAAGGCGGCGCCGCCATCGCCCTCAGAAGCGCCAGCCAACTGATGCGCGCGCACCTCGTGCAATACAACATCGCGTGGGAGGATCGGGCAGCAAACGTTGCGCGCGTCCGATCGCTCCTTGACACCGCTGGTGTTGAACGCGGCGACCTCATCGTGTTGCCGGAAATGTTTGATTCCGGTTTTTCGCTTCGCGTTGATGTGACCTATGATTCAGCCGGTGAAACGCAGGCGTTCCTTGCGGATTTGGCGCGCCGACACGACGCATTCGTCTATGGCGGTTTCACGGTGCGGTCCGAATCAGGCCGTGGCCTGAATCGCGCCCAGATCATCAATCCCGCCGGCGAATGCCTCTGCCAGTACGACAAGATTCACCCCTTCAGCTTTGGCCGCGAACCGGAGCAGTTCGACGGCGGAACCGACGTGGTGACGGCGCCCATCAAATCTGACGGCGGCGCCTTTACGGCTTGCCCGGCGATTTGCTACGACCTTCGGTTTCCTGAGCTCTTCCGCCGCGGCTTGGCAAAGGGCGCTGATCTTTTCGTCATCGGCGCCAACTGGCCGGACGCCCGGACGGACCATTGGCGAACGCTGCTGGTGGCCCGAGCCATCGAGAACCAGGCGTATGTGGTCGGTGTGAACCGAATAGGGGCGGATCCGCATCTGGCCTATGACGGCTCATCGATGGCGGTGTCGCCTCGTGGGGAGGTTCTCGTGGACGCTGGCGACGCTGAGGGCGTCTTCGCGGCGGAACTCAGTCTCAAGGCCCTTCGCGAGTGGCGAGCGTCATTCCCAGCCTGGAAGGACTGGAAGTCCTTCCTGCTTGGAGGCGACGAAACCCCTGAGCCGGGGTCGCCAAGTCTCTAGATCGCCTGTTTTGACAATGCTTTATCGGCGAGGGGTCCGAATGCGCGGTTTCTGCGATTTGCTCAGCGTTTTCCGCGCGAGAGGGTTGACTCGGTCGCTCGGATCAGTATCTTCAAAGACGTTGAGTGGCAGGATGCGCGCCCGTTGAACGCGAATCCGCCATATGAGTAGGGGGAAGCAATCCTACTCGACAACTGAAGAAGCCAATCGCCGCGGACACGCGGTGGTTGTGATGTTGATGACTCCTCCGTGGTGTCAGGCGTGGTGAATGCGCAATGCATACATCTGCTTGAAATTAGAACCACGGATTCCCTGTGCCCGCTTCGCCGATGTTGACGCGTCGGTGAAGCGGTTCCCGGCGTCCGGGCTTCGGCTCGGCGCAGACAGAGAGAGAATCCACCTGCGAGGCCAACGGGGGATGGCCTCCCAGGGCCGGGAGGGCCGTTTCGTCGCTCGTTGACGACGATGCGGCTCGGAGAGAAGAGGGAACGCCAACCGGGCGTCGGCTGTTTTTCGAGAAACAGGCCGAAGGCTGGGCGGTGTTTCTTTTTGCGCTTTTTCCATCCCTAAGTCTTGATCAGCACTGGCCGATCCCTATGC
>MRWG01001596.1_pt1 | contig 13856 bp, 14 predicted proteins | sample 1013341 | NCBI WGS metagenome assembly MRWG01 (sample SAMN06117577, study PRJNA244670) | biofilm metagenome | biome: Water; feature: Cathode Biofilm; material: Biofilm; isolation source: microbial consortium enriched at the cathode of a solar microbial fuel cell | place: USA: District of Columbia ... | reverse complement strand
ACGGCCGGCTGAAGACGGAGGTGTCCGTCAAGAAGGACTGGTCGGCCATCGGCGATGTCGCGGCCGGCCTGATCGCCCGCACATACCCCGGCAAGGCCGTCCTGACGATCTAAACGGCGTCCGCCTTGCCGGCGCCGATCCGCGACCGGTGCGGGCCGAACAGGCAGGCGAGCCCCAGGATCGCGCCGGAGACCGCGGCGATCATGCCGGCGGCGCTGACGGCGTTCTCCGCGCCGAGCCAGATCGGGCCGTAGCCTGCGAGCACATAGCCCAGCACGGCCGCGGCCGCAGCGAAGGCCACGGACCACCACACCTGCGTCTCGAGGCGATTGGTCATGAGCCGCGCCGCGGCCGGCGGGCAAATGAACATGGCGATCACGATGATCGACCCGACTGCGTCGAAGGCCGCGACGGCGGCGACGGCTGCGACGATGACGAGGCCGAGACCGATCGTGCGCACCGGCAGGTCGAGCGCCTGCGCGAACGCCTCGTCGAAGGTCGAGATCTTGAGCCAGCGCCAGAAGACGACCGTCAGGGCGACGACGATGCCGCAGGCGAGCGCCGTCCGGCCGAGTTCGTCCGGCAGACTGGCGAGCGCGTCGGCGTCCAGCAGCGACGCCCAACCGTTCGCCTTGAACCAGATCAGGCTTTCCAGGTTGCCCATCAGGGCATGCTCGACGTCGAGATGCACTTCCGAGGTGTCCGACTGTTCGAGCAGCAGAACGCCGCCGGCGAAGAGCGTCGTGAACGTCACGCCCATCGCCGCGCCCGGCTCGATCCGCCCCAGGCGCTTGATCGTCTCGATCGCGAGCACGGCGACGATGGCGGCGCCGGCCGCCCCCAGCAGCATCGGCAGCGGGGCCACGACCCCGGTCAGCAGGAACGCCACGACGATGCCGGGCAGCGCCACATGGCTGATCGCGTCGCCGATCAGCGCCTGACGCCTCAGGATCAGGAAATTCCCCGGCAGCGCGCAGGCGATCGCCGCAAAGACGCCGATCAGGATCGGCGTCAGCGAGAGCTGAACGAACTCCGCGCCCATCAGGCGCCTGCCCCGACGGCGACGGGCCCGCCGATGCGACGGTCGAACTCCGCAATCTCATCGGCCGTGAAGACGTCCTCGATCGGGGTCAGGCCGTCATAGCGGCCGGTCAACGCTGCGTCCTGATGGATTTCCCGTGCGATTTCCCAGCGGCGCTCGTCGCGGGCGATCTTGGCGGCCTGGGCCCGGCCGGCATCCGTCGCCACGCCGTCGGCGCGCGCCAGTCCTTCCGACTTCAGGACGCGGATCGTGAACGGCTCCAAAATCGTCTCGGCGCGGGCGAGCGCCAACAGGCCCTGGCGGCGGTGCACCCGGCGCTGAAACCGGCGATGCCGGACGACGGCCGCGGCGACGCCCCGCGCGGGCGCGAACAGCAGCGACGCGACGAAGCCGCCGGCCGCGACCAGGACGATGATCGGCCCGGTCGGAACCGCTGGCGCGGCGGCTGAAATCGCAGCGCCGACATAGCCTGCCGCCCCACCGATAAGGGCGGCATACGCCGCGACCCGCTCGCTGCGATTGGTCCAGAAACGCGCCGTCACCGGCGGAATGATCAGGAGAGCCACGATCAGGATCAGGCCGACGAGCTTCAGGCCGATCACGGTCACGGCCATCACCAGACCCATCATGGCGAGATCGACGCGGCGAACGTTATAGCCGGCCGAAGCGGCATACTCCGGGTCGAACGCGACCAGCGTCATCGGGCGGCGCAGCAGAACGATCGCCAGCACAGCCAACGCGCCGCCCCCGGCGATGACGACCGCGTCGGCGAAGAGCATGCCCGCGGTCGACCCGAGGAGGAAACTTTCGAGACCGGCCTGACGGCCCGCCGTCATGGTCTGAATGACGGTCAGCAGCACGACGCCTGCGCCGAAGAACACGGACAGCACGGCGCCGATCGCGGCGTCTTCCGACAGCCGCGTGCGCCGGCTGATCCACTCGACGAGGAGGAGGCCGGCCCAGGCCGTCGCCGCCGAGCCGGCGAGCAGCCCGATGAGGTCGCGCCCATCGGCGCCGAAGCCCACCATGACGATGAAGGCGAGACCGACGCCCGGCAACGTCGCATGGGCGACCGCGTTCGACACCAGGGCGCGCGTGCGCAGGAAGAGAAAGGTTCCGGCCGCGCCCGCCGCCGCGCCCAGCAACGCCGCGCCGACGCCGACGAGCGCCGCGTTGTAGCCCGCCTGCAGCAGCAGCGCGTCAATGAGGGCGCTCATGCGACGGGGCGCGCGCCGCCCAGCTGGTCGAGATGCGTCGCCGCGAGCCGGCCGCCATAAGTCGCGTTCAGATTCTCGGCCGTGAAAGCGTCTTCGACGGTCCCTTCCGCGATCCGCCGCACGTTGATCAGGAAGACATGGTCGAAATAGCTGGCGACGGTCGCGAGATCGTGGTGCACGGCGACGATCGCCTTCGACCGCGCTTTGAGGTCTTTCAGCACGTCGATGATGGCGCGCTCCGTCGCGGCGTCGACGCCGGCGAACGGCTCGTCCAAGAGGTAGAGATCGGCGTCCTGGGCCAGCGCCCGGGCGAGGAAGACGCGTTGCTGCTGACCGCCCGAAAGCTGGCCGATCTGCCGGTCCGCAAAGTCGGCCATGCCGACCTGGTCGAGGCAGTCCCGCGCCCGCGCCAGATGCTCGCCCCGCATCCGGCCGAGCAAGCCGACCTGGCGGTAGAGGCCCATCAGGACGACGTCGATCACGGTCGTCGGAAAGTCCCAGTCGACGGACGCGCGCTGCGGGACGTAAGCGACGCGCGCGCGCGCCTGTTCGATCGGCCGGCCAAAGACGGCGACGTCGCCCGAGAGGCGCGGCACGACGCCGAGCGCCGCCTTCAGCAGCGTCGACTTGCCGGCGCCATTGGGACCGATGATGGCCGTCATCGCTTCCGGCGCGAAGGTCGCGTCGATGGAAAAGACCGCCGGGTGCTCGCCATAGGCGACGGTCAGGCCGCGGATCGCGAGCGGCGCTTCGCCCGGAATGCCGGACCGGCCGACCGCCTCGCCCATGCGGGCGGCGAGCGCGAGCGGCGCTTGCTTCGCGGCGGCGGCCATCAGTTCAGCAACCCGGACATGCCGCGCGCCGGCACGTCGCCGCCGAGCGCGCGCGCGATCGTCGTGACGTTGTGGTCGATCATGCCGATATAGGTCCCTTCGTAGGTCCCGGGGACGCCCATGGCGTCGGAATAGAGTTCGCCGCCGATCCGTACCTCATGGCCCTTGGCGGCCGCGCCTTCGATCAGCGCGCGAATGTTTCGGTCGGAGACGGAGGATTCGACGAAGACCGCCGCGATCCGCCGTTCGGCCAGCATCGCGGCGAGATCGGAGATGCGCTTCAAGCCGGCTTCGGAAGCGGTCGAGATGCCCTGAATGCCCACCACCTCGAACCCGAACGCGGCGCCAAAATAATTGAAGGCGTCATGGGCGGTGACCAGCACGCGGCTCCCGTCGGGGACGGACGCAGTCACGCGCTTCGCATAGTCCGCAAGCGCTTCGATCTCTCGGATGTGCGCTTCGGCGTTCCGACGGAACGCCGCCTCATCCGCCGGCCTCGCCGCAATCAGCGCATCGCGCACGGTCGCGACGACGCCCGTCCAGAGCGTCGGGTCCATCCAGACGTGCGGATCGAATTTCTCAGTATAGACGTCGTGGGCGATCAGACGGTCCGGCGGCAAGGTCTCGGCGACGGCGACGACGCGCTCGCTCCGGCCAAGCTCCAGCAGGAACTCCTCCATCTGCGCTTCGAGATAGAGTCCGTGCCACAGCACCATATCCGCCTTCGCGAGCGCGAGAATATCCGTCCGGGTCTGGCGGTAGGAATGCGGATCGACCCCCGGCCCCATCAGCGCCCGGACCGTGACCTGGTCGCCGCCGACGACGCGCGCCGCATCGGCGATCATGCCGGTCGTCGCGACGACCTTGAGCGGGCCCTCGCCCGCGGCGGCGCCGGACGGCAGCCCGAGCGCGACCATGCCGGCAAGCACAAGGCCCAGAAAGCCGCGCCGTCCGATCGATCCATGCCATGCGCCAAGCTGCAATATAGCCCCCCGTGTTAGCCATCGGTTCTAAATATAGCACTGGCTATACTGACTTCAATGGGCGTTCTTAGGAACGCAAGGGTCATTTTCTACGGCGAGGCGCATATGGGAAGTTTGCCTGCCGTTTACGAATCCGTCAGCCGCGTATAAAGACTTAACCTCGGTTGAATATCATTCTCGCATGGCATACCAAATCGACGCCGGAGCGACGCCGTGAACGCAACACAGACGGACCGCGCCGATTCGTCCGAGCCGGACGCCGAGCAGGCGGAGGCGGCGGTCGAAACGCAGACGGAAAGCTTTCGCCAGGCGCGCGAGGCGCGGCGGACCGAACTCGCCGAAGACTATGTGGAGCTGATCGCCGACTTGATCGACGGCGTCGGCGAAGCCAGGCAGGTCGATATTGCGAGCCGGCTCGGCGTCACCCAGCCCTCCGTCGCGAAGATGTTGCGGCGGCTTGCCGACGAAGGCCTCGTGACGCAGCGCCCCTATCGCGGCGTCTTCCTGACCGATGAGGGTCGCGCGCTCGCGGAAATGAGCCGGCATCGCCATCAGGTGGTCGAAGCGTTTCTGCGCGCCGTCGGCGTCAGCGACGCGCAGGCGCAGCTCGACGCCGAGGGCATTGAGCATCACGTCAGCGAGGAGACGCTGGCCGTGTTCGAGCGATTCATCAAGAAATCAGGCGCCTGAGGCTTACCGGCTCAGGAATTGGCGGCGGAACCCGGGCAGTACGCGGCCGCGAGAACGGGGCCGACCTCGCCGACCTGCGCCAGGATCGCGCAGCCGTAGCCCTCGCGTGGGGCCTCCACCGCGACCGGGCCATCCGAGACCTCGCCGATACGGGATTTGCCTCGGACGATGTGGTGGCTCTCCAGGATCTTGCCCTTGTTTTCGCCGCGGGCGACCTTGGTGATGCGGGTCTTCAGGAAATCGACCCGCCACAACGTCGCCGCAGCGCCGCCAGCGTCGACCGAAATGCGGCCGTCGGGCCCTGTTTCGAAGGTAATGCCGACCTTGGGCGCCTCGCCGCGCGCCCGGCGGACCGCCGCCTCGACGCGGTCGCGCTGGCTGCCGACCATCTCACGCGATCCCGCGACGATCATCTGCGGCGTGTAGGCCCGGCCGCGGCCGGAAATCTGCCGATTGTAGGCATATTGCCGGGCCGTCGCCTCGGGCATGGAGAACGGATCCTTCCACTGCCCGGCGCTGCCGTAGACGAGGTCGTCCCAGTAGTCGACATGCCATTCGAGCGCGATGACGTCCGGCCGCTTGGCGAGTTCGCCGAGAAAAGCCTCCGCCGGCGGGCAGGAATAGCAGCCCTGGGATGTAAAGAGTTCGACGGCGACCGGGGGCGCGGGCTCCGCCGCCGCCGGCCGAAAGGCGAACGCGGCGAGCAACGCCGCCGCGAAGGATCCGAAGCGTTTCATGGGCGGCACTATAGCGAGCGCCGAATTCAACCCGATTTCACAATTCGGCGACGGATTCGCGATCCGCGCGACCGTCAGGCCCCGAGGCCGCGTGCCGCCAGATCCCGCATCAGCGCGCGCAGGCCGTAGTTCCAAGCCGGCGCCTCGTGCGTCAGCGCCGTCCTGTTCACCAGTCGGCCGAGCTTCGGCGTCGCGATCTCAACGATGTCGCCGAGCTTGTGGGTGAACCCCGCCCCGTCCCGGAGATCCGTCGGCGCGAACATCGTCCCGCACATCAGAAAGGCGCCGTCCGGGTACTGGTGGTCCGAGCTCAGCGTCGAAGCGGCGAGATCGAGCGGATCGCGGCTGATCTGGCCCATGGAGGACGCGCCCTCCATACGGAAGTTGTCCAAGCCGGTCACGGTGAGGGAGACGACGGCGGCGCGCACATCGTCCAGGCCGAACGTCTGATCGAACAGGCGAAGGAACGGGCCGAGCGCGCAGGACGCGTTGTTGTCCTTGGCCCGGCCCAGCAGCAATGCCGAACGGCCTTCGATGTCGCGCAGGTTGACGTCGTTGCCGAGCGTCGCGCCCACAATGTCGCCCATGGGCGAAATTGCGAGGACGACCTCAGGCTCGGGATTGTTCCAGGCGCTGTCCGGCCTGAGCCCGATCAGCGCGCCCGTGCCGACAGCGGCCATCGGCGGGCACTTGGTGAAGATTTCGGCATAAGGCCCGATGCCGACCTCGAGATATTGCGACCAGACGCCGATCTCGATCAGCCGTTCCTTCAGCGCCTCCGCGCCCGTCGAGCCCGGCTGCACCTTCGAGAGATCGCCGACCTTTTCCCGGACGGCTTCGCGCACGGCTTCGGCCTTGGCGGGATCGCCCTTCGCCTGCTCCTCGATGACCCGTTCCAGCATCGAGGCGGCGAAGGTGACGCCAGCCGCCTTGACCGGCTGCAGGTCCTGCGGCGCCAGGAAATGCGCGACTTCGAGCCCCCGCAAATCGGCGGAACTGGCGGCAAGCAGATCGCCGACGTCGCCGATCTTCTCGCCGGGCGTCGTGCCCGCCAGCGCGGCGGCCGGCGCAGGCGACGCCAGCAGGTCCGCCATCGTCGGGAAGTTCCGGGAGACGTCGAAGACGCCGTCCTCCCGGACCCACGCCACCGCCGGACCGAGGCCAGGACGCCAGACGCGGGCCGCAAGCGTCCCCTCGACGCCGTCTTCCGGAAGCGCCGCCGCCGGCGTCAGTTGCGCGTCCATGGCATGCGCCCCTAGTCGTGTCCGAGTGACCGGCGATGGCGTTCGGCCGTCGCCGCATAGCCGGGCGCCGACTTGGCGCGCCGGGCGATCTCGTCCGGCTCCATGTCGCGCATCTTCTTCGCGGGCGCGCCGGCCCAAAGTTCGCCCGACTTCACAACCTTGTTCGGCGTGACGATGGCGCCGGCCGCGACCATCGCGTTGGGCTCGACGACCGCGCCGTCCAGGATCGTCGCCTTCATGCCGATGAAGGCGCGGTCGTGGATCGTGCAGCCGTGGATCATGCAGAGATGGCCGATCAGCACGTCGTCGCCGATATGGGTGTCGAACTGCCCGCCGGTCACGTGGACGACGCTGCCGTCCTGGATGTTCGTGCCCTTGCCGATGCGCACGAGGCCGACGTCGGCGCGGACGACGACATTGTACCAGAGGCTCGACCGCTCGCCGATCTCGACGTCGCCGACGACGATCGACCCGGGCGCCAGGAACACATCCGGCGCGACCCGGGGCATGATCCCCTCATACGGCAGGACCAGCCCCTTCGGCGCCGGCATGCGAACCTGATCGTCCATGGTCAGTTCAATCCCGTCGCTTCGTCCGCGCCGATCAGGAGGTTCAGCGTCTGGACCGCCTGACCGGACGCGCCCTTGCCGAGGTTGTCCAGCAAGCCGGCCAGCACGACCATCTCGCGATCGGGATCGGTCAGCACATGCAGGCGCAGGCTGTTGGTGTCGTTCAGGCATTCCGGGTCGAGCGCGTCGGCGCCATTGGGCGGATTGCTCGCCGGCGCCTCCGACGGCGGGCCGAACGGCGCGACCTCGACAAAGCGCTCGCCCTCATAGTGCGCGGCGAGCGCCGTGTGGATTGCCTCCGGATCCGGCTTGCCGGGCATCGCCCAGAGCGGCAGCGGAACTTCCACCAGCATGCCCTGGCGATATGCCGCGACATGCGGCTGGAAGACCGGCTTGTGCGCGAGCCCGGCCCAGCGGGTCATCTCCGGCAGGTGCTTGTGCTTCTGCTGCAGACCGTAGCGGACGATCGAGGCCTGCGTCCGGTTCGGCGCGTCCGCCTCGGCCTCGAACGCCGCGATCATCGACTTGCCGCCGCCGGAATATCCGGAGACGCCGTTGATCGTGATCGGCCAATCGCCCGGCACGAGACCGGCCGAGACCAGCGGATGCAGCAGCGCGATCGCGGTGATCGCGTAGCAGCCGGGGTTGGCGAGCCGGGTCGAGCCGCTCATCAGCTGGCGCTGCTCGGGCGCGTATTCCGGGAAGCCGTAGACCCAGCCGTCCGCGATCCGGTGCGCGGTCGAGGCGTCGATCACGCGCGTCGTCGGATTGTCGATCAGCGCCACCGCTTCCTTCGCCGCGTCGTCCGGCAGGCAGAGAATGGCGACGTCGGCGCTGTTGAGGGCGTCCCGCCGGGCCGAAGCGTCCTTGCGTCGGCTGTCATCGAGGCGGATCAGATCGATGTCCGCCCGGTCTTTCAGCCGGTCGAAGATCTGGAGCCCGGTCGTGCCGGCCTCGCCGTCGATGAACACAGAGGCGGTCATTGTTCCACTACCTTGATTGCGGAAAAGCTGAGTTAGACCTTCCCTACACTATACGCAACCTTACCAAGGCGTCGCGCGAGCAAGACCGCGAAACCGAAACCAACCGCCGCCAGCGCCGCCATCGCATAGAAGGCGCCGCCGCCATAGCCCTGATAGAGCCAGCCCGCGACCGGCTGCATCAGCGCCATCGCCACGCCCATGCCGAGCGCGGAATAGAGCGCCTGCCCCGTCGCCGAAATCTCCGCCGGCACATAGCGCTGCAGATAGGTCATCGCGCCCAGATGCGCCGCGCCAAAGGTCAGGCCGTGCAGCGTCTGGAAGGCCATCAGCAGCCAGAGGTCCGTCGTCCAGCCGAGCCCCAGCCAACGGACGACGCCGCCCGCGGCGCCCAGGACCATCAGCCAGCCGGGGCCCAGGCGGCGCACGATCGGGGCGCTCGCCCAGAACAGAATGATCTCCGCGACGACGCCGACCGACCAGAGATAACCGATCTGGCTTTCGCTGATCCCCGCCTCCAGCCAGTGGATCGAGGAGAAGCTGTTGAGCACGGCGTGCGCGCCCATGTTCGCGGCCGCCGCACCCAGGACGAGTTGGAACCGCCCGTCCCGAAGCAGCCGCCAGGCCGGCGCGGCGCGAAAGCCGCGTTCGCTCCGGGGTCGTGGCGGCGAGCGGAGGTCCGGCAGGCAGGCGACCGCCGCCAGGATCATCAGCCAGCCTGCGATCAGCATGTAGACGATGTGGTCCGCCGGCGCGGTTTCCAGCCAGAAGCCCGCCGCCGTCACGACGGCGATGAAGGCGACCGAGCCCCAGGACCGGAGCCGGCCATATTCAAGACCCCGCGCGCGGATGGTCAAAAGGCAGAGATTCTCGCCGACCGGCAGCACCGGCCCCTGGCAGGCGGCCGTGAACGTCAGCGCGGCCAGGACGGCGAAGAAGCCATAGGCCTCGGTCGCCACGGCAAAGCCGACGCAGGCGCCCGACGCCGCCAAGAGGGCCAGCCGCTTCCGCCGCCCCGTCGTGTCGGCGACATGGGCCGCCACCGGGTTCACCACGACCCGCGTCCAGGCGAGCGCAGCCATGACGACGCCGATCTCCTGCGGGTCGAGCGCGCGGGACTGCAGCCAGACCGGCAGGAACGGCCCCATCACGCCGACCGTGCCGAACATCGCGACGTAGTAGAAGATGATCCTCGCCGACGGCCACGTGACCGCATTCGCGGCCGCGACGAGCGCCTGCGGCATATCGGTCATGCGTTCAGCCATATTGGCGGGGATGGGTCCGAGCGTGTACGAAGGGACCTCCTAGCACGCGCTCACGCCATTCGGAACGCAACCCCATGACCCAAACGACCGACGCCCGCGACTGGCGGGACGAGATTTTCGACGCGCTCGTCGAGGCCGGCGTCAAACAGGTGGCCTATGTGCCCGACGCCGGCCACAAGAAGCTGATCGAACGGGCGCATGCCGCGAACGACATGCGCGCCGTCTCCGTCGCCACGGAGGAGGACGCGGTCGCCTGCCTGGCCGGCGCCTGGCTCGGCGGCGACAAGGGCGCGCTGCTCATGCAGTCGAGCGGCGTCGGCAACACCATCAACATGCTGAGCCTGATGACGACCTGCCGCTTCCCCATGCCGATGTTCGTGACGATGCGCGGCGAGTGGGGCGAGTTCAACTCGTGGCAGATGCCGATGGGCGGCAAGACCCAGGCGCATTTCGAGTTGGCGGGCGTGCGCTGCTACCGCGTCGAGCGCGCCGAGGACGTCGCCGAGACGGTCCGCGCCGCGATCGACCAGGCTTATAACGGCGACTGCATGACCGCCGTCCTGCTCGCCCAGAAGCTGGTCGGCACGAAGAAGTTTTCGGCCGGATCCATGGGAGACAACAAGCAATGACCGCGATCGCCACCAAGGCCGATGGCCTGATCGACCGCCGCCCGTTCGTGAAGCATCTGCTGGACGGCCGCGGCGACGACGTGCTCGTCGTCGCGGGCCTGGGTTCGCCCTGCTACGACCTGATGGGCGCGGGCGACCATCCGCTGAACTTCTACCTTTGGGGCGCCATGGGCGGCGCCGTGCCGATGGCGCTCGGCCTCGCGGGCGCGCAACCCTCGAAGCGCGTGCTCTGCCTGACCGGCGACGGCGAAGTGCTGATGGGCCTGACCGGGCTCGCGGCCGCCGGCGCCGAGGGCCTGGAGAACCTCGTCGTCATCGTGCTCGACAACGAGCGCTATGGCGAGACGGGCCAGCAGCTCACCCACACCGCGCGCGGCGTGAACCTCGCGCAGGCCGGAACGGGCTTCGGCTACAAGTCGGTGCGCGACGTCCGCTCCCCCGAAGAGGCGGCGGAACTCCGCGAATGGATGATGACCGTCCGCGGCCCGGGGCTCGCCGTCGTGAAGGTCAGCCCCGAAGCGCCCGGCATGGAATTGCCGCCCCAGGACGGCGTCTACCTGAAGACGCGCTTCCGCGAGCGGCTCGGGATGCCCGCCCGCTGACCGCGCCGGACGATCAGGACCCGGACAGGCCGTCGCGGCCCGAGCCGTCGCCGGCCCGGGCGTCGATGACCTACGGCATCGTCGCGCTCGCGCTCTTCGTGCTGATGAGCGCGAGCGCGCGCGGCGTCGGCGAGACGTTCGCGGTCTTCCTGCTGCCGGTCAGCAGCGAGTTCGGTTGGTCGCGCGCCGAGGCGGCCAGCATCTACGCCGTGCTGATGCTTTGCCTCGGCATGTTCTCGCCGCTCGCTGGCCGGCTGTTCGACCGGTTCGGACCGCGCGTGCTCTTCCCGCTCGGCATGGCGAGCCTCGCGCTCGGCCCCTATTTCGCCTCGCAGCTGACCGCGCTCTGGCAGTTCTATCTGGGGCTCAGCATCTTCGTCGGCTTCGGGGCCGCCTCGCTCGGCATCGCGGTGCAGTCGGCGCTCCTGTCGCGCTGGTTCGGCCGGTCGCTGACGACGGCGGTCGCGGTCGTCTCCGGCGCCGCGGGCGTCGGCGTCATGACCTTCTCGCCGATGTCGCAGATCATGATCGAGCGGCTCGGCTGGCGGGACGCCTATGTCGGCATCGCGATCGTCGTCGCCGCGATCGGCGTGATCATCCTGCTCGGCCCCTGGCGGCGGATCGCGGCCGGCCATCCGGACCTGACGCGGCCGGCGGCCGGCGGCGGCAGCCAAGGTACGGCCTGGACCTTCCGCCGCGCGGTCCGCTCCCGCCCCTTCTGGGCGCTCGCCTCGGTGCATTTCCTGACGGCGAATTCGATGTTCGCGGTCCAGCCCCAGGTCGTCGCCTTCCTGGTCGAGCGCGGCTTCGACCCGATCGTCGCGGCGAGCGCCTTCGGCGTCGCCGGCATTTCGGCGACGGCGGGCCTGCTCGTCTTCGGCGTGATCGCCGACCGGCGCGGCGCGCTTCTCTCCGTCAGCCTGTCCTACAGCCTGACGATCATCGGCTACGTCATCCTGATCGCGCTCGCCGCGGCGCCGAGCATCCTGCTGCTCTGGATGTTCGTGATCCTTTACGGCGCGAGCTTCGGCTCGCGCGGGCCGGTGATCTCCGCGCTGACGGCGCGCATTTTCGGCCGCGGCCCGGACCTCGGCCTGATCATGGGGACGATCTTCCTGTTCATGGGCGCAGGCGCCGCCTCCGGCGCGACCGTCGGCGGCCTACTCCACGACATGACGGACGGCTACGCCGCCGTCATCGCCTGGTCCCTCTCCTGCATCGTCATCCCCCTCTCCGTCTTCTGGCTCGTGCCAGAACTGAAGCAGGCGGCGCGGCGACGTTGAGCGCCTAATCCACCAGCGGCATGACCTCCGACTGGAGTTCGCGGATGCGGTCCAGGGTCTCCGGCAGCGATGCGGCGATGGTGTTCAGGATGAAGGTCGTCACGCCGAGCGCCTTCAGGGCCGAGATGTCGGCCGCGCGGTCCTTGGCGGAACCGGTCATGATCAGTCGGCCGCCGTCCCGCGCCTTGCCTTCGGTCGTCGAGTGGAAGGGCGCGTTGTAGCCGAGCGCGATCGTCGACGGGTCGCGGCCAGCTTCCTCGGCGCGCGCATGCAGCCCGTCGCTCGCGGCCTTGTAGCGCTCGACCCTGTCCAGGGGATGGGCGGGGTTGGCGCCGATCGGGTACCAGCCGTCGCCGAGCTCCACGACCCGGCGGTGCGCCCGTCCGCTTTCGCCGCCGACCCAGATCGGCGGATGCGGCTTCTGCACAGGCTTCGGCTGGAAGGTGATGTTGGAGAACTTCGAATAGGGGCTGTCGTGGGCCGCGTCGTCGTCGGTCCAGACCTTCTTGAAGATGCGCAGATAGTCGTCCGTCACCTCGCCGCGCTTGTCGAAGTCAGGCGCGCCGATCGCCTCGAACTCCTCCCGCATCCAGCCGGTGCCGCAGCCCAGGATGACGCGGCCGCCGGACAGCTGGTCGGTCGTGGCGAGCGATTTCGCCGCCAGCAGCGGCTCCCGGTGCGGCACAACCATGATGGAGGTCAGCAGCTTCGCCTTCCGGCTGAGCGCGGCGGTGTAGGCCAGCAGCGTCAGCTGCTCCATGCACTCCCCGCCCGACTGGCCGGGAAAGTCGCCGCCTTCCGAATAGGGATATCGCGAATCGATGTCCTTCGGCACGACGATGTGGTCGGAGACGATCAGGACGCCGTAGCCCAGCGTCTCCGCCTCCGCGATGATCGCGCGGATGCATTCCGGGTCCGTCATCGGACCGCGATGCGGCACCTGCACGCCGAATTGAATGTCCGTCATCCTGCCTACTTTCCTTCCCACTTTGGCTCGCGCTTTTCGATGAACGCGGCGATGCCTTCCTCCGCGTCTCGCGCCATCAGGTTTTTCGTCATCACTTCCGACGCATAGGCATAGGCGCCGTCAAGGTCGAGTTCCAACTGGCGGTAGAAGGCTTCCTTGCCGATCTTGAGCGTCAGGGGCGACTTCGCGGCGATCTTCGCCGCGAGCGCCTGCGCCTCCGTCGTCGCCTCGCCCGCCGGGACGACGCGGTTGACCAGGCCGAAGCGCCAGGCCGTTTCCGCGTCGATCAGGTCGCCCAAAAGCAACATCTCCATGGCGTGCTTCCGGGCGACGTTCCGCGAGAGCGCCACCATCGGCGTCGAACAGAAAAGGCCGATGTTGACGCCGGGGGTGGCGAAACGGGCGTCGGCGCCGGCGACCGCGAGGTCGCAGCTCGCGACCAATTGGCAGCCGGCCGCCGTCGCCACGCCCTCGACCGCGCCGCCCACCGGCTGCGGCAGGCGGACGACGCGGGTCATGACGCCGGCGCAGGCCGCCATCAGACGCTCGTAGAAGGCGCGGTTCCTGTTCGCGCGGATTTCCTTCAAGTCGTGCCCGGCGGAAAATGCCGGCCCTTCGGCCCGGACGACGACGGCGCGGACGGAGCGGTCGTCCGCGATGGCGTCGAGCGCCGCCGTCAACTCAACCAGCATCGCCTCCGACAGCGGGTTGCGCGACGCCGCGCGGTTGAGCGTCAGCGTCGCGACGCCGTCCGCGTCGGCGCGCAGGAGCAGCGGCGCATCGGCAGGCGCAGGACTGGAATCGGGCATGGCGGG
>MRWG01001595.1_pt1 | contig 13870 bp, 13 predicted proteins | sample 1013341 | NCBI WGS metagenome assembly MRWG01 (sample SAMN06117577, study PRJNA244670) | biofilm metagenome | biome: Water; feature: Cathode Biofilm; material: Biofilm; isolation source: microbial consortium enriched at the cathode of a solar microbial fuel cell | place: USA: District of Columbia ... | reverse complement strand
GTAATCGGTGCGCGAGCTTAGACAAATCGCCAGTCCGGGGGGCGGCCTGGCGATGGCGCGGCGGGCTTCGCCCTCGATTCCGCGCCGGGTCCAAGAACCAAATGGCAGGAACAGGCCAGCCGCGTCAGCGCCTCAAACCACCCCTCACGCCGCCGCCTTCATCAGCCCCTCGTCGCGGACCTGCCGTTCGGCCTCGTCGAGCGAGCGCCACGCCCGGTCGATCAGCGTGTCGATTTCCGACTTCGAGATCACCAGCGGCGGCGAAATGATCATGCGGTCGCCCACGTGGCGCATCACCAGGTTGTTGGCAAAGCACCGCTCGCGGCAGATATAGCCCACCGTCCCCGGCTCCGAGGCGAACTTCGCGCGCGCGCCCTTGTCCGGTGTCAGCGCGATGGACCCCATCATGCCCACGATCCGCGCCTCGCCCACCATCGGGTGCGCGGCGAGGCTCTCCCATTTTTCCTTCAGGTAAGGGCCGGTTTCTTCGGCCACGCGGGTGACGATCCCCTCCTCGTCGAGGATGCGCAGGTTCTCCAGCGCCACGGCGCAGGACACCGGGTGCCCCGAATAGGTATAGCCGTGGTTGAACTCGCAGCCATTCAGCACGCGCGCCACCTCGTCCGACACGATCGACCCGCCGATCGGCGCATAGCCCGACGACAGACCCTTGGCGATGGTCATGATGTCGGGGCGAATGCCGAGCGTCTGGCTGCCGAACCAGTTGCCCGTGCGACCGAACCCGCAGATCACCTCGTCGGCGATGAGCAGGATGCCGTACTTGTCGCAAATCCGCTGTATCTCGGGCCAATAGCTGTCGGGCGGAATGATCACGCCGCCCGCGCCCTGCACCGGCTCACCGATGAAGGCGGCGATGCGGTGCGGCCCCAGTTCCTCGATCTTCTCCTCCAGTTGCCGCGCGCGGGCGAGGCCGAATGCCTCCGGGTCCGTATCGCCGCCCTCGGCATACCAGTGGGGCTGGTCGATATGGTGGATGTCGGGAATGGGCATACCGCCCTGCGCGTGCATGCCCCCCATGCCGCCAAGGCTCGCGCTGCCCATCGACGAGCCGTGATAGCCGTTGTGCCGCGCGATGATGACATTGCGCTCCGGCTCGCCCTTCTCCGCCCAGTAGGTGCGCACCATGCGGATATTGGTGTCGTTGGCCTCCGAGCCCGAACAGGCATAAAACACGTGGTTGAGATCGCCCGGCGCCAGTTCCGCCAACCGCTTGGCCAGCGCGATGGCGGGCACGTGGCTGGTCTGGAAGAAGGTGTTGTAATATGGCAGCTCGCGCATCTGCCGCGCTGCTACCTCGGCCAGCTCCTCGCGCCCGTAGCCGATATTGACGCACCACAAGCCCGCCATCGCGTCGAGAATCTCGTTGCCGTCGCTGTCGGTCAGCGTCACGCCGCGCGCGCGGGTGACGATGCGCGCGCCCTTGGCGTTGATCGCGTCACCATGGGTAAAGGGATGCATGTGATGCGCGGCGTCGAGCGCCTGAAGCTCGGCGGTGGGCAGGTGATTGGTGATCGTGGTCATGGCGGACCCTTTCGTCTCGGGGAATCGGGGGTGCGGCCCGGTCAGCCGCCTTCCGCCAAGAATATGATCAAATTTATCGCTGTCAATCGAATCAGTCGTCCCGCGGCTGGCGCGACAGCGATTGGCGTACCTGCTCCATCCCCTGCACCACGTCGGCACGGATTGCCTGCGCCGCGGCCTCGGCATCGCCCGCGCGCATCGCCGCGAGCAGGTCCTTGTGCCGGTCAGGCAGGCCCTCGGTGCCCACCCGTCCGCACACCACGCGCAGCGACGGACCAAAGCGCAGCCATAGCCCGTCTGCCACGTCCGTCAGGATCGGGGCCACCGCAATTTCATAGAGCGCGCGGTGAAAGCGGTAGTTGAGCTCGAGATAGGCGCGCATGTCCCCGCGCAGGATGGCGCGGTCGAGGTCGTCGTCGACCTCGGTCAGGTGGTCAAGGTCCGCAGGCGTTGCACGTTCTGTCGCGCGCCGCGCGAGGTGAGGGTCAAGCCATTGACGCGCAAAGATCAATTCCCCGATATTCCCGGCATCCAGCAGCGGCACCGAGACCCGCCTGTTGCCCTGGAACTCCAGCGCGCCCTCGGCGATCAGCCGCCGCAGCGCCTCGCGCACCGGCGTCATGCCCGCACCGAGCCGGTCGCACAGCCCCTGGATCGTTACCGCCTGTCCGGGGGCCAGATCGCCAAAGAGCACAAGCGCGCGCAACTCGCGATAGATCGTCTCATGCGCCGGAAGGCGCGGGGCGAGGGCGGTCTCGCTGCCCGTTTTGCGTGCGGTTCTCGATGTCACTCCGGCATCCCCGATGTCTGTGCAAACTCATCGCTTGCGAGTTTAACGGCTGCGTGAAAACATTACCATATTGCCATCCGCGGTAGTTTTTGATCAAATGCCGCCAAGGCAGACAACATGCCGAACCAACGGGAGATCACCATGAAATACCTTATACTGACCACCACCGCCACGCTCGCGCTCGGCACCGCCGCCGCCTCGGCAGAGGAAGTGCGCGTCTACAACTGGTCCGACTATATCGACGAATCGCTGCTCACCAAGTTCGAGGAAGAGACCGGCCTCGATCTCGTCTACGACGTGTTCGACAGCAACGAGGTGCTGGAAACCAAGATGCTCGCCGGCGGCTCGGGCTATGACGTGGTGGTGCCCTCGGGCACCTTCCTGCAACGTCAGATCCAGGCGGGCGCGTTCCAGAAGCTCGACAAGTCCAAGCTGCCCAATCTGGATAACATGTGGGACGTGGTCACCAAGCGTACCGAGCAATACGACCCGGAAAACGCCTACTCGATCAACTACATGTGGGGCACCACCGGCATCGGCGCCAATGTCGGCAAGGTGCAGGAGGCACTGGGCGAGGATGCGCCGCTCGACAGCCTCGAGCTGGTGCTCAACCCCGACAACATGGAGAAGCTAGGCGACTGCGGCGTGCATTTCCTCGATGCCCCCGCCGAGATGATCCCGATGGCGCTCAACTATATCGGCGAAGATCCGAACAGCCATGACCCGGACGTGATCGCCAAGGTCGAGCCGATCCTGATGGCGATCCGCCCCTACATCCAGAAGTTCCACAGCTCCGAATACATCAACGCGCTGGCCAACGGCGATATCTGCGTCGCGGTGGGCTGGTCCGGTGACATCCTTCAGGCGCGCGACCGTGCCGACGAGGCCGATAACGGTGTCGAGATCGTCTACAACGCCCCCAAGGAAGGCGCGCAGATGTGGTTCGACCAGATGGCCATTCCGGTCGATGCCCCGAACCCCGACGGCGCCCACACGTTCCTGAACTTCATCATGGACGCACAGAACATGGCGACGGCGTCGAACTATGTCTACTACGCCAACGGCAACAAGGCGTCGCAGGAATACCTGGTCGAGGACGTGATCGGCGATCCCGCGATCTATCCCTCGCAGGAGGCACTCGACAACCTGTTTACCACCACGCCCTACCCGGCGAAGGTGCAGCGGGTGGTCACCCGTCTGTGGACCAAGATCAAGTCCGGCACCTGATCGCGATGACCGGCCCGCGCCCTCCCGGCGCGGGCCTTTTCATATCCGTAAATGCCGGGGGCAGCATGGGGCAGACCGTCTTCGAGCCGTGGAACGATCCGGACGAAAAACCGCTCATCCAGTTCAAGAATGTCACCAAGCGGTTCGGCGATTTCACCGCCATCGACAACCAGACATTCGACATCTACGAGAAAGAGTTTTTCGCCCTTCTCGGCCCCTCGGGCTGCGGCAAGACCACGATGATGCGGATGCTCGCCGGCTTCGAGGCACCGACCGAGGGTACCATCCTTCTGGGCGGGCAGGACATCGCCCCCATCCCGCCCAACAAGCGCGCGGTGAACATGATGTTCCAGTCCTACGCGCTCTTTCCGCATCTCTCCGTGTGGGATAACATCGCCTTCGGCCTCAAGCGCGATCGCATGTCGAAGGACGCGATCGCCGCGCGGGTCGAGGAAATGCTCAAGCTCACGCGGCTCACGCAATTCGCCCGCCGCAAACCGCACCAGATTTCCGGCGGCCAGCGGCAGCGCGTGGCGCTCGCGCGCAGCCTCGCCAAGGCGCCCAAGCTCTTGCTGCTCGACGAGCCATTGGGCGCGCTCGACGCCAAGCTGCGGCAGGCCACGCAGTTCGAGCTGATGGACATCCAGGAAAAGACCGGCACCACCTTCGTCATCGTCACCCACGACCAGGAAGAGGCGATGACCGTGGCCAGCCGCGTCGCGGTGATGGACGAGGGCCGCATCGTGCAGGCCGACACGCCCGCGCGCATCTATGAAAACCCGAGCACCACCTATGTCGCGGATTTCATTGGCGATGTGACGATCATCTCCGGCCGCGCCAGCCGGGCGGGCGAGGGCTACGAGGTGCACTATGCCGAAGCGGCCGCACCGATCTACTCGGCCTTCGATATCGACCTCGCCGAGGGCGAGACCTGCCACCTCGCGCTGCGCCCCGAAAAGGTTTCGATCACCGCCGAGCGCCCGGCGGACCGCCGCAATGCCGTGCAGGGCACGATCATCGACATCGCCTATCTCGGCAATCTCTCGACCTACCATGTCGAGATCGAAGGCGGGCAGATGGTCAAGGCGCAGGCCGCCAACACCCGCCGCCTGTCGCGCCGCGATTTCACTTGGGAAGACACGGTGTGGCTGTCGTGGACCGATACCGCCGCCGTGCTCTTGAGGGAGTGACGGGATGCGCCGCTTCGCCCTCATCGCGCTACCCTATGCCTGGCTCCTGGCGCTTTTTCTCGTGCCGTTCGGCATCGTGCTCAAGATTTCGCTGTCGGATATCGCGCTTGCGATCCCGCCCTACACGCCCACGCTCGACCTGTCCGAGGGATGGGCAGGGTTCAAGGATTTCCTCGCCGCGCTCGATTTCGAGAACTTCACCTTCCTGACCACCGATGATCTCTACTGGAAGGCCTACCTGTCGTCGCTCCAGATCGCGGCGCTGGCCACGTTCATCACGCTGATCGTGGGCTATCCCATCGCCTATGGCATGGCCAACGCGCCCGATCACTGGCGCCCGACGCTGATGATGCTGGTGATCCTGCCGTTCTGGACGTCGTTTCTCATCCGGGTCTATTCGTGGATGGGGATTCTCTCGACCGAGGGCTATCTCAACCAGCTTCTGCTCTGGGCAGGGCTGATTTCCGAGCCGCTGGATATCCTCAACACCCCCACGGCCGTCTATATCGGCATCGTCTATACGTACCTTCCGTTCATGATCCTGCCGATCTACTCGACGCTCGAGCGAATGGACGGCTCGCTTCTCGAAGCGGCGGAAGACCTGGGTTGCTCGCGGCTCACGGCCTTCTGGCTGGTGACGGTGCCGCTGTCGAAGAACGGGATCGTGGCGGGCTGTTTCCTCGTCTTCATCCCCACCATCGGTGAATTCGTCATCCCCTCGCTGCTGGGCGGATCACGCACGCTGATGATCGGCAAGGTGCTGTGGGAGGAATTCTTCAACAACCGCGACTGGCCGGTGGCAAGCGCGGTGGCGGTGGTGCTGCTGCTGATCCTCATCATCCCGATCATCCTGTTCCAGCGCAACGAGCAGAAAAGCCGGGAGGCCGAGGGATGATACGACGCCGTTTCCCGAAATCTTCAAAAGATTTCGCCCCGATTTCTTTCAAAGAAATCGGCCACCCGAGGGCGCACACATGAGACGGGTCACCTGGTTCAACGCCACCTCTCTCACCCTCGGCTTCGCCTTTCTCTACCTGCCGATGCTGATCCTCATCGTCTACAGCTTCAACGAGTCGAAGCTGGTAACCGTCTGGGCCGGGTTCTCGACCAAATGGTATGGCACGCTCATCCAGAACGAGGCGTTCCTCGACGCCGCGCTCGTCACCCTCAAGGTGGCGGTGGCGTCCTCGACCATCGCCACGGTGCTGGGCACGATGGCCGCGCTGGTGCTGGTGCGCGCCGGGCGGTTCCCGGGGCGGACGTTGTTTTCCGGCATGATCTACGCGCCGCTGGTGATGCCAGAGGTGATCACCGGCCTGTCGCTCCTGCTTCTCTTCATCGGCATCGGGCTCGATCGCGGCATCCTCACCATCATCCTTGCGCACACCACCTTCTCGATGGCCTTTGTCGCGGTGGTGGTATCCTCGCGGCTCATGAGCTTCGATCGCTCGCTGGAAGAGGCGGCGCTCGATCTCGGCTGTTCGGCCTTCGACGCGTTCCGCCTCGTCACCCTGCCGATCATCGCGCCCGCCGTGATCTCGGGATGGCTGCTGGCCTTTACGCTCTCGCTCGACGACCTGGTGATCGCGTCCTTTACCGCCGGACCCTCGGCCACCACCCTGCCGATAAAGATCTGGTCCTCGATCCGGCTGGGTGTCAGCCCCGAGATCAACGCGCTATCCACCATCATGATCGGCATCGTGGCCGTCGGGGTCGTCACCGCCTCGCTCGTCACCAAGCGCGCCAGCTTGCGCCAACAGGCCGAGGAGCGCGCAGCGGCGCAACAGGTATGAGACGCATCTTCCCCGCGCACGCCTACGGGCCCGGTCCGCGCGCCGCCTGCTTCTGGGCCGGGACCGCCGATATCCCGGACTACCCCGCCGCCGAGGGCGAAATCGCCTGCGACGTGGCGGTGATCGGCGCGGGCTTCACCGGGCTGTCGGCGGCGCTGCATCTGGCCGGGGCGGGCGAGGATGTGCGTGTGTTCGAGGCCAATGCGGTAGGCTGGGGCGCATCGGGGCGCAACGGCGGGTTTTGCTGCCTCGGCGGGGCCAAGGCGTCGGACGCGATGCTTCGCCGGTTTCACGGCGAGGATGCCCGCCGCGATTGGCGGCGCACCGAGATGGCCGCGGTCGAGACGGTGCGCGCCCTGATCGACCGCCACGGCATCATTGCCGACACCCATTCCGAGGGCGAAACGGCGATGGCCCACACGCCTCGCGCCGCCGCCGGGTTCACGGCCCGCGCCGCGCAGATCGAGGCCGATTACGGCGTAACACCCACGCTCATTCCGGGCGCCGAACTGGCACGGGAGGGGATGCGCGGCCCGTTCTTCGCGGCCCTCACAACGCCTATCGGCTTTGCCCTCAACCCGTTGAAATACGCGCTCGGCCTTGCCCGCGCCGCCACCGGGGCAGGGGCGCGCATCCACGCCCATTCGCCGGTCACCGCGATTCGCTCCGATGGTCGCTTTCACCTCACCACGCCCGACGCCCGGATCGCCGCCCGCCGCCTGATCGTGGCCAGCAACGGCTATTCGTCGGACGATCTGCCCGGCTGGCTGCGGGGCCGCTACCTGCCGACACAGTCCAACGTGATCGTCACCCGCCCGCTTACCGAAGAAGAACTGGCCGCCCAAGGCTGGACCACGCACCAGATGTGCTACGACGACCGGTTCTTCCTGCATTATTTCCGGCTGATGCCCGACCGGCGGATGCTCTTCGGGATGCGCGGTGGGCTATTCTCCTCGCCACGTCACGACGAGCGGATGCACCGCACCATCCGGCGGCATTTCGACGCGATGTTCCCGGCATGGCGACATGTCGAGACGCCGCATGGCTGGAATGGCCTCTTGTCGCTCGCCCCCGATCTCACGCCCTTCGCCGGGCCGATCCCCGAGATGCCGGGCGCCTTCGCCGCGCTGAGCTATCACGGCAACGGCGTCGCGATGGCCAGCCACGCGGGCGCGATCCTCGCCGATCTGGCAACCGGGCGCACGCCTCGGGCTCGCTACCCCGAAATCATGCAGACACCGCCCCGGCGCTGGCCTTTGGGACGGTTGCGGCGGGCGATGATGTGGCCGCCCTATGCATGGGCCACACTGCGCGGCGACTGACGCGCCTCAGCCCGGCCCGATCATGAAGCAGGTGATCTGGCGCGCTTGAAGCCGACGACAGGCGAGATCGGCGGACTCGCGGGTCATGCCCATGAAATTCGCGTCGAACCCGGTGGGATGGCGCACCACCTTGCGCAGACTGCCGTCGAGCGTGGAAATCTCGCTCAGCGCTGTGCGCAGCAGCACCTGCCGCGCCTTGAACTCGTTGGGATAACGCCCGACATTCACGCCCCAATGGCGACCATCGGAGGTAGAGACGCGGGTGACGACCTCCCGTTCCGGCTCCGCCGACCCGGCTGCCACCCTGGTTTCTGCGGCAGGTTCCGTGTCAGGTATCGTTTCGGGGCGCGGTTCGGGGCGCAATGCCGGGATGTCTTCGACCGCGGCGACCTCCGTCGTGGTGGCCTCGGCGGCGTCGCGCACCGCGCGTTCGATTTGAACGGCATCGGCCAGCATCACAGGGGCCGCCGGCGCCACCGGCTCGGCGCCGGGGCGGGGCCGTGGCCGCAGGCTCTTGCGCACCGCGGCGGCGGTGGCAAGCCGCACCGTCCGCCCGGCATAGGCCGGGCGCGCCGCTCCGGCGGCAATCGTTACCGGCGCATGGTCCAGCTTGCCCAGGTAGGGCGGGCGCCCCGGCGGTGCCAGGGCGACGCGGTGCGCGGCCTTGCGAAAGCCGAGGTCGAGCAGCTTGGCCACCTGCGCGTTGCGCGACGCGGTGGATTTGCCGCCGAACACGGTGGCGATGATGCGCTCGCCTCCCCGCTCGGCACTTGCCACGAGGTTGAACCCGGCGGCGCGGGTATAGCCGGTCTTGATCCCGTCCGCGCCGTGGTAGCTGCGCAGCATGCGGCGGTTGGTGTGGCTTACACGTTTGACGCCGGCATCGGCGGTGATCCGCGAGAACAGGTTGTAATAATCGGGATAGTCATAAAGCACGTGCCGTCCGAGGATCGTCATGTCGCGGGCCGTGGACAGGTGCCCGCTCTCGGTCAGGCCGTGCGCGTTCTTGAACGTGGTCCGCGTCATCCCCATCGCCTTGGCCGTGCGGTTCATGCGGCGGGCAAAGCGCGCCTCCGACCCTTCGATCGCCTCGGCCAGCGCGGTGGCGGCATCGTTGGCCGAACGCACTGCGGCGGCCCGGATGAGATAGCGCAGCTTGATTCGCTGTCCGGGGCGCAGGCCCAGCTTGCTGGGCGGCTCGGAGGCGGCGTGGCGCGAGATGGTCACAAGATCGTCGAGGCCGATCTCACCGTTCTCCACCGCCTCGAACACGATGTAGAGCGTCATCATCTTGGTCAGAGAGGCGGGGTGAAGTCGCGTGTTGGCGTTCTCGGAATAGAGCACCTTGCCGTTGCGCCCGTCGATCACGTAGCCCGCGTAGGGAGCTGCCGTCGCGCTCAGCGGCACGATCACGAGCATCCAGACCGTCGCAAGCGCGACCAGGCCCCACAGCAGAGGCCGACTGCCCCATATTTTCATGGTTCTGCTCTTTTTTGTCTTGTTTCTGCCTCGTGGCGACGATTGTTGCCGCGCTTATTTTCTTTGAGAGTATCACATGAACTGCGGCGCTCAAAGCACCAATTTTCTTGAATAAATTCGGGTTCGCGCGCTGCGCAATGCGCAATGCAAGATGTGGTGGCGCATTTACGGGCGACCCCCAGATGGGCGATCCGCCGCCCGGATTGCGATGCCCGCGCGGGATCACACTGCCCTAGCGCGATTGCTCGTGCTCGAACCGCTGGCGCGCGATGGCTTCGTTTTGATCGGCCTTCTGCTGGTCCGAGAGCGCCTTTTCCACGTAGGCGAGGTGCGCGTCGACCGCCTCGCGCGCCCCCTTGGAATCGCGCGCCTGAATCGCGGCGTTGATCCGCCGATGCTGGTCGAGCAGGGCCCCCCGCGTGGTGCGCTGCCGGAACATCACCTGGCGATTGTAGAACACGCCCTCGCGCAGAAGCTGGAACATCGAGCGCATCATGTGCAGCATGATGACATTGTGGCTCGCCTCGATGATCGCCATGTGGAATTCCGCGTCGAGCCGCGCCTCGTCCGCCGGGTTGGTCTTCTTGTGGGCGGCTTCCATCTTGTCCATCACGGTCTGGATCACCCGCAGATCGGTATCCGATGCCAGCCGCGCCGCCCGGCACGCCGCCAGCCCTTCCAGGTCGCGGCGGAACGCGATGTAGTCGAACACCGCCTCGGCATGCTCGGCAAAGAGCCGGATCAGCGCGGGCGAGAACGCGCTGCCCAGAACGTCGGCCACGTAGATCCCGGCCCCAGCGCGCGCCGTGAGCAGCCCCTTGTCCTGCAGATCGGCCACCGCCTCGCGCAGCGACGGTCGCGACACGCCCAGTTTCTCGGCCAGCTCGCGCTCGGCGGGCAGGCGCTCGCCCGGGCGCAGGATGCCGCGCAGGATCAGCTTTTCGATCTGCCGCGTCACCGCGGTCGATAGCTTTTCGGGGGTCACTTTTTCGAATGGCATGGTGCTGGCCCGTGGTAAAACTGGTCAGATCATATGACCACACCCCATGTGCGGCAAGTGCCGTGACCCGGCCTCTTTGTCTTTTTGCGTTTTCACCCCATCTTGAAGGGATAAGGAACATGGAGCGTAGCATGGCCCCCTACCACAAGGATCCCGAGCGCATCAGCGCGCTCAGCCCCGAGCAGTACCGCGTCACCCAGCAGAACGGGACCGAGCGTCCCGGCACCGGCGCGTATCTCAACAACAAGGAGCCGGGAATCTACGTCGATATCGTCTCGGGCGAACCGCTCTTTGCCAGTTCCGACAAGTTCGAATCGGGCTGCGGCTGGCCCAGCTTTACCAAGCCGATCACGCCCGCGCATGTCACGGAACTGCGCGACGCCTCGCTCGGCATGATCCGCACCGAGGTGCGCAGCCGCGACGGCGACAGCCATCTCGGCCACGTCTTTCCCGACGGGCCCCGCGACCGTGGCGGGCTGCGCTATTGCATCAACTCGGCGAGCCTGCGATTCATTCACAGAGACGACATGGCGGCCGAAGGCTACGGCGATTATCTCGATCAAGTGGAGGACGTGACATGACCGAACGCGCGGTTCTGGCGGGGGGCTGTTTCTGGGGGATGCAGGATCTCATCCGCAAGCTCGACGGGGTGATCTCGACGCGGGTGGGCTACACGGGCGGTGACGTGCCCAACGCCACCTACCGCAACCACGGCACCCATGCCGAGGGGATCGAGATCATCTTCGATCCCTCGCGGATCAGCTATCGGCGGCTGTTGGAAATCTTCTTCCAGATCCACGATCCCACCACGCTCAACCGTCAGGGAAACGATGTCGGGATGAGCTATCGCTCGGCGATCTACTACTGCTCCGATGCGCAGCGTGAAGAGGCGCTGCGCACCATCGCCGATGTCGAGGCCAGCGGCCTCTGGCCCGGCAAGGTCGTGACAGAGGTGGAACCGGTCGGCGATTTCTGGGAGGCCGAACCCGAACACCAGGATTACCTCGCCCGTTTTCCGCAGGGCTATACCTGCCATTTCCCACGCCCCGATTGGGTGCTGCCGCGCAAGACCGCCGAGACCGACGGCTAGAGCGTGTCGCTCAAAAGTGGGAACCGGTTTTGAGCTTCTCGGACACGCGAAATCAATCGGTCAGAGCGGGTTGCGTGAATGCGAATGAACGCGAGCCGCTCTGACGCGCCGCTTTACTGCGTCGCCGCGCGATACCACGCGACGATGCGGCGGCGTTCCGCATCTTCCATAAAGCTCACGTTCGCGGGCGGCATCGCGTCCGTCACGCCCGCGTGCAGATAGATCGCCCGCGCCGCGCGGGCGATATCGCCCTCGGTCTCCAGCAGCACGTTCTTGGGCGCGCGGCGGATACCCTCTTGGAACGGCTCGCGCGCGTGGCACATGGCACAGCGCCCGGGCACGATGGACGCCACCTCCTCGAATCCCTCGGTCTCGGCGAATTGGCGCTCGGCGGCGCTCAGCGGGCGTGTCTCGGCGGCCCCGTATTCATTGTGCTGCAACGGCGCGGTCGACAGCCACATGATGCCGACGAAAAGGATCGCGGTCACCGCCCACGTCCACCACAGCATCCCGCCGCCCGCGTGCATGGTGTTAAAGAAGTGGCGGATCGTCACCCCCATCAGGAACACCAGCGACGCGATGAGCCAGTTCCATTCGGTGGCAAAGGCCAGCGGGTAGTGGTTCGACAGCATCAGGAACACCACCGGCAACGTCAGGTAATTGTTGTGGGTCGAACGTAGCTTGGCGATGCGCCCGTATTTTGCATCCGGCGTCCGGCCCTCGCGCAGGTCGGCCACCACGATGCGCTGGTTGGGCATGATGATGAAGAACACGTTCGCGGTCATGATCGTGGCGGTGAACGCACCGAGATGCAGCAGCGCCGCGCGCCCGGTGAACACCTGGTCATAGCCCCAGCCCATCGCCACCAGCAGCACGAAGAGCAGCGCCATGAGCAACGTGGGCCGTTCCCCAAGGCCCGATTTGCACAACCGGTCATAGACCAGCCAGCCGACCGAGAGCGACAGCGCCGAGATCGCGATTCCCTGCCACAGCGCCAGATCGGCCTTGTTCGGGTCGATCAGGTATAGCTCGCCCCCCACCCAGTAGACGATCATCAATAGCGCCGCACCCGACAGCCAGGTGGCATAGCTCTCCCATTTGAACCATATCAGATGCGCGGGCATGTTTTCGGGCGCCACCAGGAACTTGCGGATGTGGTAGAACCCGCCGCCATGCACCTGCCATTCCTCGCCATGCGCGCCGGGCGGCAGGTCGTCGGCCCGCCGCAGGCCCAGGTCAAGCGCCACGAAATAGAATGACGAGCCGATCCACGCGATCGCCGTGATGACATGAAGCCACCGCACCGCGAAACCCGCCCAGTCCCAGATGATCGCCAGATCGTGCATTCTCCGCCTCCCTGCGCATGATTGCGCGCCCCTTGTGCCACATGCTGCGATTGTCATGAATTGAGAAAGGAAACCTAGCTCTTTCAAGAAAAGACGAATAATCTCGGCGCATGGCCTACCTCGAGAATATCAGGACCTTCGTCCGGGTCTATGAACTTGGCAGCATGTCCGCCGCAGCCCGCGATCAGCGCATCTCCGCGGCGGTGGCCTCGGCACGGATCGCGGCACTAGAGGATCATCTCGGCGTCCGCCTGTTTCAGCGCACCACCCGACAGCTCAACCCGACCGAGCAGGGCACGCTGTTCTATCGCGGCGCCTGCAAGATACTCGAGTCCGTGGACGAGGCCGAGGCCGATGTCTCCGACGTCACCCAGGCCCCGCGCGGCAGCCTGCACATCGCCGCCCCTCTCGGTCTCGGGCAACGGATCATCGCCGGGGCGATGTCAGAGTTTCACGCCCGCTATCCGCTGATCCACATCCGCCTGCGGCTGTCGGATCGCAAGCTCGACCTCGCCGCCGAGGGGCTCGACGCGGCGTTCTTTCTCGGGGTGCCAGAGGATTCATCGCTGCGCATCCGCAAGATCGCCGATTGCGAACGTGTGCTCTGCGCCGCGCCGGAATACATCGAACGCAAGGGACAGCCACGGACGAGCGCGAGCCTGCGCAGCGAGCATGATTGCATCAACCTGCGCTATGCCGGGGCGCCGGAATTCCAATGGCCCCTGCAAACCCCCCAGGGCGTGCGCCGGATCACCGTCTCGGGGCCGTTCGAATCCGATCACGGCGACGTGCTCACCCAATGGGCGCTGGAGGGTTACGGCATCGTGCTCAAGCCGCTCTTCGAGGTCCAGGAGCACCTCGCCGCGGGGCGGCTTTGCCGCGTGCTCGATTCAGAGCCGCCGGTGCCCATCCAGCTCGCCTGCCTCTATGCCCACCGTCGTCGGCAGGACCCCAAGGCAAGGCTGTTCATCGACTTCATGACCCGCCGGATACGCGAGTCGCTGCCTGCGGCGTCCTGAGGATGGGGCGCTTGGGCATGTCTGGCCTGTTGCTGCCATTCACCTCCTGCCCCGCGCGGAATCAAGGCGCGC
>MRWG01001594.1_pt1 | contig 13871 bp, 14 predicted proteins | sample 1013341 | NCBI WGS metagenome assembly MRWG01 (sample SAMN06117577, study PRJNA244670) | biofilm metagenome | biome: Water; feature: Cathode Biofilm; material: Biofilm; isolation source: microbial consortium enriched at the cathode of a solar microbial fuel cell | place: USA: District of Columbia ... | reverse complement strand
TCTGCACGTTGCCGGCAACCGCAAGCTCGGTCATCCGCCGGGCCCGGTCCTCGGGCGTCGGATCGTCGCTCATCATCGCGCCGAGAATACGCTCGGGCGCACCGTCGGCGCGCAAGTCGTCGATGGTGCGGCGGTCGAGAATATCCCAGGTCGCGGTATCAGCCATGCTTAGTCATCGTACTGGATCAGTGTGTCGACGGGTATGCCGACCTTGTCGCGGCCGTTGAGAAAAGAGAGCTCGATGATACAGGCCGCGCCGACCACCTTGGCGCCGACCTTTTCGAACAGGGCAACGGACGCCGCCAGCGTACCGCCGGTGGCGAGCAGGTCATCCAGCACCACGACGCGCTGGCCCGGCGCGACGGCGTCGGCCTGGATCTGAATGGTGTCGGAGCCGTACTCGAGATCGTATTCGTGGCTGACGACCTCACCCGGCAGCTTGCCGGCCTTGCGGATCATGCAGAAGCCGAGACCGAGCCGGGCGGCCAATGGTGCCGCGACCAGGAAGCCGCGGGATTCGATCCCGGCCAGCAGGTCCGGCTGGTGCTTGGAGACGACATGCGCCAAGCGGCCGAGCGCCACCTGCCATGCGTCCGGGTGCGCCAGCAGGGTCGAGATGTCGTAGAAAAGGATGCCCGGTTTCGGGAAATCGGGAATGCCGCGGATGTGTTCTTTGAGGTCCATCGTCGTCTCCGAAATTGCAGCCGCATCCTAGCATGGGGTGGTCGCTCTGCAATCGCCGAGTGTCGGATGCGGAGTTGCCACGCCGGATTAAACATGGTTCGCTTCATAAAGGGTATGCCGGGTTGGGAGGCCCTGTTTATGTCATCCGAAACTCACGTTTTTCACCGGGCGCCGAAATCGGCGTTGCCGAAGGCGGTCAGGGGTGACGGCATTTACGTCATCGACAGTGACGGCAAGCGCTACCTGGACGGTTCCGGCGGCGCCGCGGTGTCGTGTCTCGGTCACTCCGACCCGGACGTGATCGCCGCGATCAAGGCGCAGCTTGACGAGATCCCGTTCGCGCACACCGGTTTCTTCACGTCGGGCCCGGCCGAGGAACTGGCCGATTACCTAGTCGAACGCGGCCCGCGTGACGAAAACGCCGGCATGCGCGCGGTCTATTTCGTTTCCGGCGGTTCCGAAGCCGTCGAAGCCGCGCTCAAGATGGCGCGCCAGTATCACCTCGAGCGCGGCGAGCCGAAGCGCGCGCGCTACATCGCCCGGCGCCAGAGTTATCACGGCAATACGCTGGGCGCGCTCGCCGTCGGCGGTAACGTGTGGCGGCGCGAGCCCTATGCGCCGCTGCTGGTGGAAACGTCTCTGATCGCGCCCTGTTATGCGTACAGGGACAAGCGCGACGACGAGAGCGAGGAAGAGTACGGCGTTCGCGTCGCCGATGAACTCGAGGCGGAGATCGAGCGTCTGGGTCCGGAGAACGTCTCCGCGTTCATCGCCGAGACCGTGGGCGGGGCGACCGCCGGCGTGATCCCGCCGGTGAAGGGCTACTTTAAGCGTATCCGCGAAATCTGCGACAAGCACGGCGTCGTCATGATTCTCGACGAGGTGATGAGCGGCATGGGCCGAACGGGCAGCCTGTTCGCGTGCGAGCAGGACGGCGTGGTGCCCGACATCGTGTGCATCGCCAAGGGGCTAGGCGCGGGCTATCAGCCGATCGGCGCGACCATGGTCACGGACAAGATATATAATGCCTTTATCGAGGGCTCGGGCGCATTCCAGCACGGGCATACCTACATGGGCCATCCGACGGCGTGCGCCGGTGCGCTGGCGGTGCAGAAAAAGATCGACGGTGCGAACCTGCTGGACGCCGTCAAGACACAGGGCGCGGCGCTGGTCGACAAGCTGCACGAGCGTTTTGGCAACCACGCCCACGTCGGCGACATCCGCGGGCGCGGCCTGTTTCTGGGGCTGGAACTGGTCAGGGACCGAGCCACGAAGGAAACCTTCGATCCGGCCGACAAGCTGCATATCCGGATCAAGAAACACGCGTTCGAGGCCGGGCTGATCTGCTATCCGGGCGGTGCGACGGCGGACGGTGTGCGCGGCGATCACATCCTGATCGCGCCGCCGTTCATCATCACGGACGCGCAACTGGACGAGCTGGTGGACAAGCTGGGACACGCTGTCGAAACCTCGATCGCCGAGATAAGCCATTGAAACATATAGGAAGGACCGGCGGGGAACGCTGTCTTGCACGTTAATGACGCTATGCTACACTTTTTCTCAACAATGACGGACGGGATTAAAATGACCGCGTCAGGGAGACTTTGCACAGTGGTAGATGCGTCATCCGGTTCCGTGCCGGACAGATTGCTGCGTCCCGCGGAAAGTCAACGTTTTCAACGAATTCGCTCGTCGGTCGATCCTCTTGCTGGGACAAGCGACGAACGAGTGGCCGGGCATTTCGTCCGGCCGTTGTCCGGCCGGTCGTACGGACCGTCCGTCATTCGGCATTGACGGTAAGGAGAGAAAAAGCCGCCGCCGATGCCTTAAGCGATTTGGTGAGCTTAACTGGATCAAAATCTCAAGGAGGAGTCATAATGCACTTCAAGAAAACCCTCGCGGTGAGTGCCGCCGTTATCGGCCTTACGCTCAGCGCCGGCACGGCTGATGCCGCGCAGAAGTTCATCTCGATCGGCACCGGCGGTGTCACCGGGGTGTATTACCCGACCGGCGGCGCGATTTGCCGTCTGGTGAACAAGAGCCGCAAGGAACACGGTATCCGCTGCTCCGTCGAGTCCACCGGCGGTTCGGTGTACAACATCAACACCATCCGCGCCGGCGAATTGGACATGGGCGTCGCCCAGTCAGACTGGCAGTATCACTCCTACAACGGCACCTCAAAGTTCGCCGACCAGGGCCCGTTCAAGGAACTGCGCGCGGTCTTCTCCGTGCACCCGGAACCGGTGACCATCGTCGCCCGCAAGGACGCGAACATCAAAAAGGTTATGGACCTCAAGGGTAAGCGCGTGAACATCGGTAACCCGGGTTCCGGTACCCGCGCGTCGTGGGAAGTCATGGCGGAAGCGCTCGGCTTCGGTGACGATGCGCTGGCGCTGGCGACCGAGTTCAAGTCGTCCGAGCAGTCGCAGGCCCTTTGCGACAACAAGATCGACGCCTTCTTCTTCCTGGTCGGTCACCCGTCGGGGTCGATCAAGGAAGCCTCCACGTCGTGCGAATCGAACCTCGTCGAGGTCGCCGGCCCGGCGATCGACAAGCTGGTCGCGGACGCGCCCTACTACCGCACCGCGACGATTCCGGGCGGCATGTACACGGGGACGCCGAACGATACCAAGACCTACGGTGTCGGCGCTACGTTCGTGAGCTCGACCAATACCGATGCGAATACGGTGTATCACGTGGTCAAGGCGGTGTTCGAAAACTTCGACACCTTCAAGAAGCTGCACCCGGCGTTCCAGGTCCTGAAAAAAGAAGAAATGATCAAGGACTCCCTGTCGGCGCCGCTTCATGACGGTGCTGCCAAGTACTACAAGGAAGCCGGCCTGATGTAATTCGGTTCGGTTGGGGGCGGGCCCGGCGGCCCGCCCCCGCCCTCTTTGGTTTTAGAGACATAAAAGAATAGAGAGAAAATGCGGCAATAACCGCCGCAACGGGGCATTGCTGGGGAGCAATAATGGGCCGGCGTTAGACCGGCGGGGCGAGAAGGAAAAACGAACATGGCCGAACCGAAAACCGCCGAGGAGAACAAGCTCTCGGCAATCGACCTTGACGAACTGGTCGCAGCGACGGACACCGGCGGACGGAATCCCGAGGGGGGTATCGGCAAGTTCCTGACCATCGTCGCGATCTGCTGGTCTCTCTACCAGCTCTGGATCGCCTCGCCGCTACCGTTCATCTTCGCGGACCTGATCCCGATCCCCAACAATTCGCACACCCGGCCGACGCACCTGAGCTTCGCCATCTTCCTCGCCTTCATGGCGTACCCGGCGTTCAAGAATTCACCCAAGGACCGGGTGCCGATCGCCGACTGGGCGCTGGCCCTCATCGGCACCGGCTGTGCCGCCTATCTGGCGGTTTTCGCCGACGCGCTGGCCAACCGTCCGGGCCTGCCGACCACGACGGACCTTGTGGTGTCGGCCATCGGCCTCGTCTGCCTGCTCGAAGCGACGCGGCGCGCCCTCGGCCCGCCGCTGATGATCGTCGCCATGATTTTCGCGGCGTATATCTTCTTCGGCGAATACGCGCCCTCGATGATCGCCTGGCAGGGGGCATCGATGAACAAGGCGATGTCGCACCTGTGGATCACCCAGGAGGGCGTGTTCGGTATCGCGCTGGGTGTCTCCACCAGCTTCGTCTTCCTGTTCGTGCTGTTCGGCGCGCTCTTGGATAAGGCGGGCGCGGGTAACTACTTCATCAAGGTCGCGTTCGCGGCACTCGGCCACCTGCGCGGCGGCCCGGCCAAGGCGGCGGTTCTCGCGTCGGCGATGACCGGCCTGATTTCGGGTTCGTCCATCGCCAACGTGGTCACCACCGGGACCTTCACTATTCCGTTGATGAAGCGGGTCGGGTTTTCCGCCGAAAAGGCCGGATCGGTCGAGGTGGCGTCGTCGGTCAACGGCCAGATCATGCCGCCGGTCATGGGCGCGGCGGCGTTCCTGATGGTCGAGTACGTCGGCATTTCCTACCAGGAGGTGGTCAAGCACGCGTTCCTGCCGGCGATCATTTCCTATATTGCGCTGTTCTATCTGGTGGACCTCGAAGCGGCCAAGAACGGCATGAAGGGGCTGCCCAAGTCGGGCCCGATGCGGACCGTCATGCAGAAGGTCAATGGCTTCCTGATCGGTATCGCCGTAACGGCGGTGCTGGCGGTGGTCACCTACTTCGGCATCGGCTGGATGAAGGACGTATTCGGCGATAACGCCGGATGGGTTCTGACTGTGGCTCTGGTCGCGATCTATGTGGTACTGATCCGCTTCGCGGCGCAGTACCCGGACCTTGAACTGGACGATCCCAACGCCGAAGTCGTGGAACTGCCGGAAATGGGGTCGACGGCCAAGACCGGTTTTCATTACCTGCTGCCGATCGTGGTGCTGGTGTGGTTCCTGATGATCGAGCGCAAGTCGCCGGGCCTGTCGGCCTTCTGGGCGACGGCGCTGCTGATCTTCCAGGTGCTGACGCAGAAACCGCTGAAGGCGCTGTTCCGGGGCGAAACCGATTACGCGGCCGCGTTCAAATCGGGTGTCGCCGATCTGCTGATGGGCATGGCCGACGGTGCGCGCAACATGATCGGTATCGGCGTCGCGACGGCGACCGCCGGCATCATCGTCGGCGCGGTGTCGCTGACCGGGATCGGTCAGGTCATGGCGGAACTGGTCGAGTTCCTGTCCGGCGGCCACCTGATGGTGATGCTGATCCTGGTTGCCATCATCAGCCTGATCCTCGGCATGGGCCTGCCGACGACGGCGAACTACATCGTCGTGTCGTCGCTGATGGCCGGCGTCGTGGTGCAACTCGGCGCGCAGGAAGGCCTGATCGTGCCGCTGATCGCGGTGCACCTGTTCGTGTTCTACTTCGGCATCATGGCCGACGTGACGCCGCCGGTGGGGCTCGCCTCGTTCGCGGCGGCGGCGGTCTCCGGCGGCGACCCGCTCAAGACCGGGTTCGTGGCGTTCTTCTACAGCCTGCGCACTGTGCTGCTGCCGTTCCTGTTCATCTTCAACACCGATCTTCTGCTGATCGACGTCGGATGGCTGGACGGGATCATCGTCTTCATCGTGGCGACGGCGGCGATGCTGGTGTTCGCCGCGGGCACGCAGGGATATTTCTTCGCGCGTTCGAAATTCTATGAATCGGTCCTGCTGATCCTGATCGCGTTCACGCTGTTCCGTCCGGGTTTCTGGCTCGACATGGTGTGGCCGCCCTACGAGCAGGTCGACCCGGCGAAGATCCAGGAACTGGCCGCCGAGATGCCGGCCGGTGCCGAGATTCGCGTCAAGGTCGGCGGCGAGAACCTGGCCACGGGCGACAGGGTCGAGAAGTTCGTCGTCCTGCCGCTGGGCGAGAAGATGGAGGACGGTGCAGAGCGCCTGATGTCGCAGGCCGGCCTCGGCCTCGAGGAACGCGACGGCAAGATGATCGTCGCCGACGTCGGCTTCGGCAGCCCGGCGGAGAAGGCCAAGATCGACTTCGACTGGGAGGTGCTGGTCATCGAACTGACCGCCGACCGCCTGCCGAAGGAAATCTTCTGGATCCCGGCGCTGGTACTGCTGGGCGGGATCATCGTCATACAGCGCCGCCGCGGCAAGGGCCCCGGCGAGGCTTAGGCCGACAAAGCCGCAGTCAAGGGAAGCGCCGCTCTCCGGAGCGGCGTTTTCCGTTCTGGGTTCCGTGGCGGTCTACTTCGGCCGCGCCAGTTCCTCCCAGATCGACTGGTCCTTGATGAACTGGCGCCACGATTTCTGGATGCGCGAATAGGGGCGTGACGACTTCTGCATTTCCGCCGCCGTCTCGTCCCACGTCTTTTGCATGGCGTCGATCACTTCGGCGGGCCAGGCGCGAACATCGGCGCCTTTCCGGGTGATGTCCTTTAGGGCGTTGAACTGCAGCGCCTCGCCCTCGGCAATGGCGTGGCGGATGTTGTCGCTGCAGGCCGTTGCGAGCTGCGAGTGCCGGACCTCGCTCAAGGCATCCCATTTCTCCTTCTTGAGAACCAGCGCGAAGACCCGCGCCGGCGTACGCCAGCCGGGCACGTAGTATGTCCAGCCTTCGCGTACCGCACCCAGGGCGAGATCGACGTGCGGCGCGGACATCTGCGCGCCGTCGAGCAAGCCGGATTCCATGGCGATCAGGGTTTCCGCGTACGAGAACCCGACCACGTCGGCGCCGAGCTTGCGGTAAAGCTCCGCCTGCACGCCGGACGCGCGGATACGCTTGCCCTTGATGTCGCCGGCGGTCTTCAACGGTTTCCTGAACCAGCCACCGGCGGCGTGCGGCACGATCCCGCAGACGAGACCGTCGAGGCCCTGTTCCGCCAGCCGTTCGGTGAGGTGCGCGCGACCGCCGCCTTCCGCCATCCAGCCGAGGTAGGCGGCGACGGAGGCGCCGAACGGCGGCCCCGCCAGCAGCGTCAACGATGGGTCGCGTTCGGCCAGCAAGTCCATGTCGGTGAAATAGGCGCCGATCGCCCCCGAGGTCACGGCGTCGAGGGCTTCCGCCTCCTTGACCAGCGCGCCCGGCGGATGAAAGCGCATTTCCAGCGCGCCGTCGGAAATGCGCCAGACATTCCGTTCCAGGCGCTTGGCGAGGCTGCCGTGCCCGACAAGGCCCTCGGCATAGGCGCTCGCCATGTCGATGCGCGTCGCCGTGGCTGCGGTTTGCTTGCCCTTTTCCGGAACCGCATCCGCGGCCGGGGCGGCGCTTTCGCCGCTTTCGGGCGCGTCGGCGTCGGCGAGGCCGATTTCCTTCTTCACGTTCTGTGCCAGCCGGGGGGCGATGACGGTGGTGCCGAGGACGATCCCGGCGACGATCCCGATGATCAGGCCGATGACGGCGTTGCGCATGGGTCCTCCCTTGTCGGAAACCGGGCGGCCTGGGCCGCGCTCGATGGCCACATCGATAGCACGGGGCGGGTCCGGCTTCCAGCGTTGCCGGGAGGCGCTCTAGAGAAGATCCAGCGGCAGTTTCAGGTAGCGCGTGCCGTTATCCTCGGGGTCCGGCAGGAGCCCGGCGCGGATGTTGACCTGTACCGAGGGCAGGATCAGTACCGGCATCGACAGCGTCGCGTCCTTGTCGGCGCGCATCCTGGCATACGCCGCCGCGTCCTTGCAGGCGGTAAGGTGCACGTTGTTGGCGCGCTGTTCGGCGACGGTGGTGTGGGTCACCAGTTCACGCCCGCCCGGCTGGTAGTCGTGGCAGAGGAACAGCCGGGTTTCGTCCGGCAGCGAGAGGATCTTCTGCATCGAGTTGAACAGCGTCTCGCCGTCGCCGCCCGGAAAATCGCAGCGCGCGCTGCCATAATCCGGCGCGAACAGGGTGTCGCCGATAAACGCCGCGTCGCCGAACACGTAGGTCGCGCAGGCCGGCGTGTGGCCCGGCGTGAACATGACATGCCCCGTAAGACCGCCGACGGCGATCTCTTCGCCTTCGTCGAACAGCCGGTCGAACTGGCTGCCGTCGGTCCGGACGTCCGGGATATTGAACACCTCCGTGAAGGTTTTCTGCACGGCGCGGACGTTGGCACCGATGCCGATCTTCACGCCGGTCTTTTCGCGGATGTGGCTGCCGGCGCTCAGGTGGTCAGCGTGGACGTGCGTTTCCAGCACCCATTCGAGGGTCAGGCGGCGTTCCTCGATCCGCGCCAGCGCCCGGTCCGCGGACCGGGTCGACGTGCGCCCGGACTTCGGGTCGAAGTCCAGCACCGGGTCGATCAGCGCGCATTTCCCCGAGCCCGGGTCCGTGACCAGGTGGGTGAGGGTGAAGGTGTCCGGGTCGAAAAAGCTTTCGACGTCGGTTTTGCTGCCGGTGTGCGTATCCATGCCGCGAGTGTAACAGCCATGGCCGGATAACACATTCCAAAAATGTATATTGAACGCGAAGTCAGAGAAGTCAGATATGCGCGCTGATGTAGCCGCTCATATCTTGCACCACCTCGCCCCGGACCATCGGCATGCAGTCTTCGGGGAAGTCCTGGCGGTACGCGACGCCGATGTCCGCGAGCGCGTCGAGGAACCGCGCCAGGTGTTTCATGGCGCCGGTATCCATGTCGTGGATGACGACCACCGACCAGTCCTGGTTCTTCAGGGTATCCAGCGCGGTTTCGACCCAGCCGTCCGGATCCTTCCAGTCGCCGGGGACATTGTTCCACAGCACGCATGAATAGCCGCCGGCCTGCAGAAAATCGAAGCAGCGTTTGTTCAGGAGCCGCTCCGAGATCGTGCCGCCGCCACCGAACGGGCGGAACGGTTTGTCGGCGTGCGCGAAGGCGCCGATCGCCTCCTGGGTGCGGCCGATCTCGTTGATGGCAATCGCCGGATCGCCCGAGATCTCGCCGAGCGGCGTGGTGTGCGACCAGGTGTGGTTGCCGATGATATGGCCTTCGGCATGGGCCCGGCTGGCGGCTTCCAGGCCGGCTTCGGTATCGAGCTTGCGGCCGATCACGAAAAACACGGCCTTGATGCCGCGCCGCGCCAGTTCGTCCAGCACCGCGTGGGTGACGGCGGGTTCCGGCCCGTTGTCGAAGGTCAGCGTGACGCGCTTCATGTTTTACACTCCCTGTCCGGCGTTATAGGTGCCGGTTCCGAGTGAGTTTAGGGGATTTTTCGGGCCGATGGAACGGATCGGCCGCCTCGCGCGGGGCGTGTTACGTTTCAATGATTATTACTATGAAATATAAAAGTATTATTGAAAATGTCTGTAAAAATAAAAAATATTAAGTATAATAAGATTTTATCTTATATTAAAAAAATTTAATTTCACACAGAAAACAAGCATAAATGTTGTGCTTTTACTAAATCGGTGGTAAGTATTGACATGTAGCGGAAGATATTTTCCGTTTAAAATGAAAGAGGCATTGAATGTCCTTCAAGCAATTTTCCGATGCGGTGAAGAAGCCAAAACCGGTGAAGCCGGCCAGCGACGGTTCGACAGCGCAGACAAAGACGGCGCCTGCCGAGGATACCGCAAAGAACTCGTGAAGTTTTCTGTCCGATGGGGCTTCGTTCTCCATCGGTCCAACAATTTCGTCTGGCGACAGATGTCCTATCGCGCGACCAGGCGTCAGGTTCGGTTCGGGTTCGAGCGGGATCGGCGCGGTTGCGGATGCGGTCGCCGCGCCGGCGATAAAAAAGGCCAAAGCCATGAATACTGAGAACAAATCGTTCCATCCCGACACGAATGGCGAAAAGCTCGCCGTTACCGTTCCGGCCGCCATAATTAAACTCGACCTTGCCGGGATCGACAAAATCAGACCCGAGAAAAGCGTTGCGACACTGGCGTCGGAACTTAAGGACCTCGTGCACCGCGATCAGAAAGCCAAGCGCCGCACCAGCCGGCTCGCCAGGGACCGGTTCGGGTAACATCGGTACTTCAAACACAGAATTATTGTGTTGCGATATATGCGGTTTCACGCGTCCGGTCAGCGCCAGCGCATATCCCCGATTGCTGCAACAGGCTAATGACCGTCGTCGGTACTGCCGAAAGGCCGTCGGATTTCCGGCATGATAAAGTCCACAAAGGAGGAACAAATGATCGAACCGAGATCGAGCAACGTCGGCAAAGCCGATGAAACGGTATCCAAGGAAACGATGATCAAATACGGGATTACGAATGTTCCCGTTGACTGCTTTCATGTCGACGGCTTCCGGTACAGCAACCTGAGCGAAGCGGTTGCCCAGGCCAAACGCGTGGTCGTACGCAAAGAGTGAAATTATAACGCCGTGTTTCGGTCCAGACTGATGTCACTCACTTTTCCAAATGAATGCCGAGCGTTTGAGGCTGCGCAGCGGCGTATCCGTTTCTGGGGCCATGACAGTGCGATAGAGATCACGTTCTTCGTGGAGACGGATGCCCTTCTGCGCATGGTGCCGGATACGTCTCCGGACGAACGGGGCTACCTGTCGTCGTTCGACCGGATGTCGGCGCGTATCCATGAGGTTGCCCGGAAACTTTACGGGCGCGACGGCGGGCGGTCGCACGTCTACGTCATCGTCGCCCGCGATTTCTGAGAGCGAACGAAAAACCCCCCGCGCTGCAAAGCACGAGGGGTTTCGTTGGTCGGAGTGAGAGGATTTGAACCTCCGGCCCCTGCCTCCCGAAGACAGTGCTCTACCAGGCTGAGCTACACTCCGTCCGGGACCGGCGGCTTTATAGCCCTGCGACTGCCCAAGAGCAAGAACCGTGGCGCCCGGAAACGCAAAAAATCGGGGCCGCCGGCAGGGTCTTGAAAAGCACGCGGGAATGCTTGAGTAAACGCACTTGGTGCGTAAAATGAGCCTGCTCGCCATATTTTACGTATGTTACGGTGTGGCGGACACAGGGGAGTGACCTGGGCATGACGGGGACTTTCCGGAGGCTCTCTGGGGAGCAAGCGGGGATGAACGGCAAGAAATTCAGAAAGTGGCGCAAGGAGCGCAAGCTGTCGCAGAAGAAAGTGGCGGAGATGCTCGGCCTCAAGCCGCGCATGATCCAGTACTACGAAAAGGGCGAACGCGACGGCAAAAGCGTACAGATTCCGAAATCGGTGCGGCTTGCGTGCTATGCCATCGACGCGGGCGTCGCCGACTATGACGGCGAGGACGCCAAGAAGGCCTGATCCTTCGCGACGCGCCCCAAAACACCTTTTGGGTCGCTCCTCAGGATGAGGCATTATCCGTATATTGCAGGAACACCTCATCTTGAGGAGCCCCGGATCTGATCCGGGGCGTCTCGAAAGATGAATGGCGATCTGTGCCCTAGTGGGCGCGCTGAATACAGTCGTGCCCTAGTGGGCGCGCTGAATACAAAAGTCGATCAGGTTGAGCAGCGCCCGCTTTTCCGCACAATCGTCGAAGATCCCGAGCGCGTCGCGGGCGATGGCGCCGTAGTGGCGCGCCCGGTCGACGCTGTCGGTCAGCGCATTGTGCTTGTTCATCAGTTCGATGGCGTGTTCGAGATCGCTGTCGTCCTGTTCCAGATCCTCGAGGCAGCGGCGCCAGAACGTGCGCTCCTCCTCGGTGCCGCGGCGGAACGCCAGGATCACCGGCAGCGTGATCTTGCCCTCGCGGAAATCGTCGCCGACGGTCTTGCCGAGCTTGGCCTGGTCGGCGCGGTAATCCAGCACATCGTCGATCAACTGGAACACGATGCCGAGGTTCATGCCGAATGCTTCGAGCGCGTCCTCCTCGACGTTCGGACGTTCGGCGACGACGGCGCCGATGCGGCAGGCGGCGGCGAAAAGCTGCGCCGTCTTCGACTTGATGACTTCCAGGTACTGGGTTTCCCCGGTTTCCGTGTCGTTGGTGGTCATGAGCTGCAGCACTTCGCCCTCGGCGATGACCGACGAGGCGCGGCTCAGGATCTTGAGCACCCGGAGCGAGCCGTCCTCGACCATCAGCTCGAACGAGCGCGAGAACAGGAAGTCGCCGACCAGCACGCTCGCCTTGTTGCCGAAGATGGCGTTGGCGGACTGCATGCCGCGGCGCAGTTCGCTCTCGTCGACGACGTCGTCGTGCAGCAGGGTCGCGGTGTGGATGAACTCGACGCAGGTCGCCAGCGTCACGTGGCGGTTGCCGCCCTCGTAGCCGCATAGCTTGGACGACGCCAGCGTCAGCATCGGCCGGAGCCGCTTGCCGCCGGCGGCGACGATGTGCGACGCCAGTTGCGGAATCAGCGCAACCGGGCTCTGCATGCGGTTGACGATCTCTTCGTTGACCGCCTTCAGGTCGTCGGCAATCAGGGCATGCAGTTCATCGAGGGACGGCCGCTTATCGCGCTCCCCGTCCAGGCTTACGACAACACCCACGCTTTTATCCTCTCCGGTTGACCCGTGCGGCCCGTCGGCCGTTCGTCGTTATACGGCCGTGGGGCCGCTCTGGTTTCAAAGCATACGGACCGCTATTACAGTGGGCAAGAACTGAGAACGGCAGGATTTCGATGCGCGAAATTACCCGCTCAAACGACCCGGTGTTCCTGTCCTACCTGCAGGCCGAGCTTGCCGCCGACGGGATCGAGGCGCTGGTGCTGGACGCTTTCGCGTCTTCCGTGCTGGAACCCATGAACATGACGGCGCTGCAGCGGGTCATGGTCGGCGACGACGATTACTGGCGCGCCTGGGCGGTGCTGGAGGAGGCCGAGGAACGGGTCACCGAGGACGCCATCCTCGGCGGCCGCGTGACGCTGTTGCAGCCGAAGGACGGTTTCCGCGCCGCCGTCGATCCGGTCCTGCTCGCGGCCTGCGTACCGGCGACGCCCAAGGATCAGGTCCTCGACTGCGGCACCGGCAGCGGCGCGGCGGCGTTGGCGCTCGCGGCGCGGGTGCCGGACGTGACGGTGCTCGGCGTCGACGTGCAGCCGAACCTGATCGCGCTCGCCGGACGTGCCGCGCACAGGAACGGACTGGAGGACCGGGTAAGGTTCCAGCTCTGCGATGTCGCCGACCCGGCCAAGGCGATGCAGACGCGGTTGTTCGATCATGTCATGTCCAACCCGCCGTTCCTCGAGGCCCGGCACGGCCAGGTCCCGAAGGACAAGGCACGCGCGCTGGCGAGCGTCGAGAGCACGGCGGACCTTGCGACGTGGCTCCGCTTCATGGCGGACCGGCTCCGCGACGGCGGAACGCTGAGCATCATCCACCGCTTCGACCGGGTGCCGGAAATCCTCGGCCTGCTCGACGGCGGGTTCGGCGACGTGAAGCGTCTCGATCTCGTGCCCGTCGACGACGGCCGGCCCGTCAAGCGCACCATCGTCCAGGCGGTGAAGGGCGCCCCCGCCGGAACCGTCACGGAGACGCGCATGGTCGTTCACCATGCGGACGGCGGTTTCACCCCCGAAGCCGAGGCCGTCTTGCGGGATGCAATGCCGCTGCCCATGTCCTAGTCTGGATTTGAGGGGGTAAACACAGGAGCACGCGACATGGGATTTATATCCGATACCGTTACCCCGAAGATCCGGGAAATCGTCACCGGCGACAGGCCACCGCTGGTGCCCGTGGTACCCTTGACGGGCGTCATCGGCAATGTCGGCCCGATGCGCAAGGGCCTGACGCTGGAAGGCCTCGCGGAAATTCTGGAGCGCGCGTTCAAGGTCAAGCGCGCCGAGGCCGTGGCGCTGGTCATCAATTCGCCCGGCGGCTCGCCGGTGCAGTCCGCGCTGATCGCCAAGCGCATCCGCGCCCTCGCCGAGGAACACGACAAGAA
>MRWG01001593.1_pt1 | contig 13877 bp, 15 predicted proteins | sample 1013341 | NCBI WGS metagenome assembly MRWG01 (sample SAMN06117577, study PRJNA244670) | biofilm metagenome | biome: Water; feature: Cathode Biofilm; material: Biofilm; isolation source: microbial consortium enriched at the cathode of a solar microbial fuel cell | place: USA: District of Columbia ... | reverse complement strand
GCGCTAGCTTAGCCAAATCGCCTGTCCGGGGGGCGGACATGCGATGGCGCGGCGGCCTTCGGCCTTGATTCCGCGCCGGGACCAGATGGCAACGTCCGCTCCAGGCCATTTCGCTTCCTTTCTTCCTTGCCGACGGAAGCGCGGCGCTTGACTTCCCCTCGCCCCACCGCCATATGCAACGCAACCGACATTTCCTGCCGCGTGAGCAGCACGGCCCCGAGGGGGCGTTCTTAATAAAATGTCGCGGATATGTTCCCAAAATCACGCGTGGGGCCAAACACCTGTCGGAAGTCGGGGGGCAATCGGCCCGTCGTCTTTGCTCGGCAGGTGCAACCACGACGACCGGGCGGTGTTCGCACCGCCTGCACCGGGCTTTGGGCATATGCCCCGGCCCCCGAAAGGACACGAATTGAACCTCTTCGACGAAATGGGCCTGCCCAAGTCGCTGACCGCCAAGCTGGCGGCGCAGAACATCACCGAGCCGACGCCAATCCAGACCCACGCCATCCCCCATGCGCTTAACGGCCATGACGTGATGGGGCTGGCGCAGACCGGCACCGGCAAGACCATGGCCTTTGGCCTGCCGCTGGTCACGCGGCTGATGGAGGCGCCGGGCCGGCCCGAGCCGAAATCCGTGCGCAGCCTGATCCTCGCGCCGACCCGAGAGCTGGCCGGCCAGATCCGCGACGCGCTGATGACGCTGGTCAAGGACAGCCCGATCAAGATCGGCCTCGTGGTCGGCGGCGCCTCGATCAATCCGCAGATCAACCGACTAGCGCGCGGCACCGACATCCTTGTGGCGACGCCCGGGCGACTGCTCGACCTCATCGACCGGCGCGCGCTGCGCCTTGATGCGGCGGAGTTCCTGGTGCTCGACGAGGCCGACCAGATGCTTGACCTGGGCTTCATCCACGCGTTGCGGCGCATCGCCGGGCTGTTGCCCGCCGAGCGCCAAACCATGCTGTTTTCAGCCACCATGCCCAAGCAGATGGAAGAGATCGCGTCCAGCTACCTGTGCAATCCCCGCCGCGTGCAGGTGAGCCCGCCGGGCAAGGCGGCCGACAAGGTCTCGCAGGCGGTGCATTTCGTCGCCAAGGCCGCGAAACCCGACCTGCTGATCGAGTGCCTCGACAAGCATCGTGACGAATTGGCGCTGGTCTTCGGCCGCACCAAGCACGGCTCTGACAAGCTCGCCCGCAGGCTTGAACAGGCCGGCTTCGCGGTGGCGGCGATCCACGGCAACAAGAGTCAGGGCCAGCGCGAGCGCGCGCTTGCCGCGTTCCGCGACGGGCGCGTGCGGGTGCTGGTGGCGACGGACGTGGCGGCACGCGGGCTCGATATCCCGGCGGTCACCCATGTCTACAACTACGAGCTGCCCAACGTGGCCGAGAACTACGTTCACCGCATCGGGCGCACCGCGCGCGCCGGGCGCGAGGGCACCGCGATCGCGTTCTGCGCCCCCGACGAGATGGGCGAGTTGAAGGACATCCAGAAGGCCCTCGGCACCACCATCCCGGTGGCCTCTGGCCGTGCCTGGGAGGTGTTGCCCGACCCCAAGGCCAAGCCTTCGGGCCGCGGCGGTGGGCCGCGTCGGGGCGGCGGGTCCAAGCCCGGTGCCCATGCGGGCGAAGGTGCCAAGCCGGGCGGCCAGCGCCGCAGACGGACGCGCCGCGCCGCCTGAGCGCTACTTGATCAGGGCGATCACCTCGCGAAAGCGTGGGTGGTCGGCCCCGCCCAACCATTCGAAGATCGCCATCTCGGTGGTCACGAGCGCGGCGCCTTGCTGCGTCATGCGCGCCAGCGCCGCATCGCGGTCGGCGGGTGCGCGCGATCCGGTGGCGTCCGCGACCACCGCCACCTCGCGCCCCGCCGCGATCAGACCCAGCACAGTCTGGAGCACGCAGACATGTGCTTCGCATCCCGCCACGACGATGCGCCTGTCGGGCGCGATCCGCGTGGCGAGCCCGGTCTCCGAGCACGCGTCGAAGCGGGATTTCGCCAGAACCTCCTCGCCCGGCTGCGGAGCGAGGTCCGGCACGGTGTGGCCGAGCTTTTCGGGAATCTGCTCGGTATAGCTGCGCGGAACATCCATAAGCCGCGCCCCGCGAAGCAACTTGGACGCCCGCGCGGTTACCTCCGTGCCATCGTGGATGGCGGGCATGAGCCGCGCCTGGAAATCAATGAGCAGTAGATGCGTGCGGGAGGAGGAAAGGATCGACATGCGAGCGATGATAGGGCACTGCGCGCGTGGTCGGCAAGGTGAGGCGTGAGCAGGCGCGGTGGCTTGCGGTGTGAGTCCGCGTCAGGGCCAATGAGCGAAAGGCGGGAACGGGCCAGACGTGACCCAGCCCCGCTCAGCGCCCCGTCAGCCGCCATTCGCCCGTGCCGTGATCGAACCGGACAAGGCGGCGCGCGCGCCGTCCGGGACGGGTGCGCTTGACGTATTGGCGATAGAGCAGCGCGGCGAGCCGCTCCCACAGGGCGGGGCGGCGGCGCAGGGCGCGCAATTCGCGCCGGTAGGCCCCCGGCTCCTGCTTGGACAGTTGCCCCGGCTCGACGGTGAAGGAGCCGATATGGGTGTCGATCACGTAGAGCTCGTGGTCCCGCGCGAAGCTGCGCCACAGAAGGTAATCGCCCGCCAGACGGCAGGTGGCGAGGCGGTCGCGATCAACCTCGGCGTTGAGGGCGCTGCGCCATAGCGTGCTTTCCTGCTGAAGCACGGTGAGCCGCGTGCCATACATGCCGCAGTCGAAGAAACGCCGCAGGAACGGGTGGGGCAGACGGCAGTTGATGATCTGCCCGGCGGCATTGCGTGTCACCTCCTGCCCGGTAATCCACGCGATATCAGGGTAGCGCGTGAACACCTCCGCCGACACGGCAAAGGCGTGCGGATCGAGCGCCTCGCCCGCGGGCAGGTAGCCGGTCACGTCCCCGGCCGTGCGTGCCAGCCCCCGCGCCAGCGCGTCATACATGCCGCCATCGGGCGCGGAGACGATCTCGATGCGCGGATCGTCGAGGGCCGCGACGCGCGCACAGGTATCGTCGGTCGATGCCCCGTCCATGACCAGCACCGACAGCCGCGCCGTGCCCTCGGCCAGCGCGCTCTGTGCGCGCAGGCTTTCGATGGTGCGGGTGATCTTGTCACCGCCGTTGAAAACGGGAATCACGATGAAAAAATGCATCCCGGCGCCTCCGTTCATCCGGTGTCGGCGATGCGGTCTAGCAAGGCCGTGTTGCTTTGTGACGCGGCACGCAGCACGCGGCGGATATGGGCGCGTGAACCCGGCAAAAGCTGCGCGAGAAGGCGCGCCATGATCCGGCGCTGTACCGTGTCGCCGTACTGTCCGCGCCCGATGCGCGAGAGCGCGGCGACGTGATCGTTGACCCACGGGTCTTTGCGCATCTCTGCCGGCGTCTCACGGAGCAGCCTCAGGAATTCCCGCCCCGCGCGGATGTGATGTCGCTTGTCCCAGCGCCCCTCGTGGTCGAGGTGCCAGGCGGTCACACCCGTGGCAGGCACGGGCTGCGCCCCGCGCCAGAGCAGCGCCAGCGGCAGGTAGTGATCCCACCACGGCATGCCGAAGATCAGCGCGCCCGTGTCCAGACCGTCGAGCGCGTCGCGGCCCGCCCCCAGCAGGTCGATCCCACCATCGTAGCGCGCGGCCGAGGGACGCTTGTCTCCGTCGTGATCGCGCCGCCGCACGCCCACGGCCTGCATCGGGCCGAGCGCGGCGAGCCGGTCGCGCGCTGCGTTGGTCATCTCGAGCTCGATATCGGCGTTGGCGATGAACACGCGCTCGGTCGAGACGCGGCGCGCGGCATCCAGAAGATCGGAGAGGAACACGTGCGGGCGGCCCGTGATCGCGGCTGCGTCGCACGGTACGCGCACCACCTCCACCCCAAGTTCGGCGATGAGCGGGTGCAACTCCTCGGCCTCGGCATTGACGGTGACGGGATCGAATCCGCAGTCGCGCCAGGACTGGACGCAGCGCGCAAGGTAATCGTTGCCGATTTCATGCCCGTCCCTGTCCTTGCGTGAGAAGACCGGCGGAATGGACGTGACGATGGGTGACGGCATGAAACGTATCCGATCGGTGCCCTCGTGCCTATGCCAGAACGCGGCGCCCCGTTCAAGCCGCGCTCAGGGAGCCGCGCGCATGAGCATGCCAAAGAGGTCGCGCGGGTCGTCGGGGTCGGCAAGCAGGTCGAGATCGCGGTAATAATCGGTGCCGCCAATATGGTCGCGGATATAGCGCAGGGCGCTGAAATCCTCGATGGCGAAGCCGACGCTGTCGAAGAGCGTGATCTGTTCCGCGCTCGTGCGCCCCGGAACCTCGCCCGCCAGCACGCGCCAGAACTCGGTCACCGGGTGATCGGCGTCGAGCTGCTGGATCTCGCCCTCGATGCGGGTCTGCTCGGGGTATTCCACGAAGATCGACGAGCGGTGCAGGATCGCCGGGGCCAGCTCGGTCTTGCCCGGACAGTCGCCGCCGATGGCGTTGATATGCACGCCCGATCCGACCATGTTATCGCTGAGGATGGTGGCGTATTGCTTATCGGCGGTGCAGGTGGTGATGATCTGTGCGCCTTCCATCGCGGCCTCGGCGCTGCGGCATGTCACCACCTCGAGCCCCATGCCCGAGAGGTTGCGCGCGGCTTTTTTGGTGGCGGCGGCGTCGATGTCGTAGAGCCGCACGGATTTCAGCCCCACCAGCGCCTTCATCGCGAGACTCTGGAATTCGGACTGCGCGCCCGCGCCGATCATCGCCATCGTGTCGGAGCCTTTGGGCGCCAGGTGGCGGGCCACCATCGCCGAGGTGGCCGCCGTTCTGAGCGCGGTGAGCACGGTCATCTCCGACAGCAGCACCGGGTAGCCGTTGCCGACATTCGCCAGCAGCCCGAAGGCGGTGACGGTCTGCAATCCGGCCTTGGTGTTCTTGGGGTGACCGTTCACGTATTTGAACCCGTAGACCTCGCCGTCGGAGGTCGGCATCAGCTCGATCACCCCCTCCTCGGAATGCGAGGCGATGCGGGGGGTCTTGTCGAACAGGTTCCAGCGGCGGAAATCGGCCTCGATGTACTCGGCCAGGCCGCGCAGCATTGGCTCCATGCCGATATGGTGGACAAGCTTCATCATGTGATCGACCGAGACGAAGGGCACGTAGGCCTTCTCGGAGGGGGCGATTGTCATGGGTCTCTCCTCAGCTATAGGCGCGGGTCACGCGGTCGAAGACGCGGCGGCCGAGCGCCGAGGCGGCGAGATCGACCATCACCTGTGCGGTGCGGCCGCGGTCGTCGAGAAACGGGTTGAGCTCTACCAGGTCGAGCGAGGTGAGAAGGCCGCTGTCGCAGACCATCTCCATCACCAGGTGCGCCTCGCGGATGGTGGCACCGCCGGGCACGGTGGTGCCCACGGCGGGCGCGAAGGAGGGATCGAGGAAATCCACGTCGAGCGAGACATGGAGCGCGCCCTGCGCCTTCTCGACATCCTCGAGGAACTCGGTCAGCGGGCGGGCGATGCCGCGTTCGTCGATCTCGCGCATGTCGTGGGTGCGGATCGCGGTCCCGGCGAGGGTCTCGCGTTCCGCGCCATCGACCGAGCGTAGCCCGATCATGCAGATATTCTCCTGCGGCACCGGGTTGGCCACGGACGGGAAGCCGTGAAATCCCTCGCGCCCGGTGACATAGCCGATGGGCGTGCCATGCAGGTTGCCAGAGCCGGTGGTTTGCGGTGTGTGGATGTCGCTGTGCGCGTCGAGCCAGAGGATGAATTGTGGGCGTCCTTCCGCGGCGGCGTTGTTGGCCACGCCGGCGATGGAGCCGAGCGACAGGCTGTGATCGCCGCCTAGAAAGATGGGCAGCCCCTGCGCCGCGGCGCTTTCTCCGGCCTGTGCGAGTGCCGCGGTCCAGCCCGCGGTCTCGGCGGGGGCGTGCACATGGGGGGGCATCTGCGGCGAGGCGGTGGCGTCGGCGGGCTTCACGTTGCCCAGATCGCGCACGGTGAGGCCAAGCTCGGCGAGCTGTTCGGCGAGCCCTGCGGTGCGGTAGGCATCCGGGCCCATCAGGCAGCCGCGCCGGGCCTTGCCACTGTCGACCGGCGCGCCGACAAGCAGAATACCCTTGGGTGGCATGAGCGTCTCCTTCCGTGTCTTTGAGAAGGGTTTGGCTCCGAATCGGGTTGATTTGAAGCGGGTATTTTGCACTTATCGGGCGTAGTTCCTGCGAAACGAATGCAAAAGGCTTCGATATGGACGATACAGACCGACGCCTGCTATCGGCGCTGCGCCACGATGCGCGCGCCTCGCTCTCTGATCTCGCGCTCGGCCTTGGCGTGTCACGAACTACCGTGCGGGCGCGGATCGAGCGGCTTCAGGCGAAGGGCGAGATCGTCGGCTTTACCGTGGTGCTCCGCGGCGACACGCTACGCGACCCGGTGCGCGGGCTGATGATGCTGGGGATCGAGGGGCGCGGCACCGAGCGGATCATCCGCCAATTGGGCGGGCTTGCGGCGGTGCGTGCAATCCACACCACCAACGGGCGCTGGGACCTGATCGTGGAGATCGGCACCGACACGCTGGAGGCGCTCGACCGGGTGCTGGCGCAGATCCGCCGCTTCGACGGCATCGCGAGTTCCGAGACGAGCCTGCTGCTCAATACGTGGAAATCGGGGGGGTAGGGGGCGTCGGATGGCTCCGAGCGGACGCTTGCAGCCTGATCCCAATGCACGTCCTGCCCGACGCTGCATCAGACCAGCCGCCCTCTTTATCCCGACATTCAGCGCGCGCGCAGCGCCATCACCCAGATCGCAGCGAGGGCAAGCGACACCACCATGTTCCAGCTTGCCATCGACAGGCCCCACATCTCCCACGGCACCTCGTCGCAGCGTACCAGTGGCGCGGCCATGATCTGGTCGAACAGGTCCTCGCTGCTCATGCCGCCCACCGGGCCGCCCGTGCAATCCGAGGGCCCCAGCCACCAGCCGCGCTCGACGCCCGTGTGGTATCCGCCGATTCCGGCGGTGGCGAGCGCCGCCAGCGCGCCGAGCGCCGCCATCAACGCGGGCCACGCCACCAGCGCCACAAGTCCGAGGACAATGGCCGCGCCGTGCGGCCAGCGCTGCCAGATGCATAGCTTGCATGGCGCCATGCCGCCCAGATGCTGGAACGCCAGCGCGCCCAGCAAGAGCGCGGCGGAGCCACCGGCGGCGAGGAGGATGAGGGTTTTTTGTCTGGTCATGGCATCACAGATAGCGCGTAAGGAGAAAGCCGCCAAACAGCAGCACGACAAAGACGATGGTCAAAAGCCCGAGGCGGCGCTCGATGAAATCGCGGATCGGAGCGCCGAACTTCCACAACAGCCCCGCCACGAGGAAAAAACGCACCGCGCGGGCGAGGATAGAGGTGGCGACAAAGGTGCCGAGCGGCATCCCCGTCCAGCCCGACATGATGGTAATGACCTTGTAGGGGAAGGGCGTGACGCCCGCCGTCAGCACCGCCCAGAAGCCGAAATCGTTGAACCGCGTGTTGAAAGCGTCCATCGCCTCGCCCTTGCCGAGGGCGGCGAGGATCGGCTGTCCGATGCTGTCGTACGCGAAGGCGCCGATGGCATAGCCCAGCATCCCCCCCAACACAGACGAGACCAGCGCAACGGCGGCGATGAGCCACGCCCGCGAGGGCCGTGCGAGGATCATCGGAATCATCAGCACATCAGGCGGGATCGGGAACATCGAGCTTTCGGCGAAGGAGATGACGGCGAGCACCCACAGCGCGCGCGGGTGGTCTGCCATGCGGATCGTCCAGTCGTAGAGCGCGCGCAGCATCGGCTGTCCTCGGGATCGGGTTGCGCCGAAACAGCATGGCCGCCCGGTCCGGTCAAGCCCTTTCACAGGCGCATGCAGCCTCTGGACGCGGGCCGCGGGCTCGGCTAGAGACAGGTCGGACGCGGGTGTGGCGGAATGGTAGACGCGAGGGTCTCAAACACCCTTTCCGCAAGGAGTGTCGGTTCGAGTCCGACCACCCGCACCATTTCTACCCCATAAACACCATGTTTTTATTGGATTGTTGAGTTTTCTCTTCCGGCTTGTCCGCCACTTGATCCGCCAGTTGATCGACAAAGTTTTCCGGGTCGCGCACGCGCCAGACGGTGACACTCTCCCACTTTATCGGCTCAGGGCACCGCCCCGCCTGCACGCGCGCGTAGAGCGTGCTGCGGCTGATTCCCAGCATCCGGGCGGCATCATTGGCGCGGACAAGGAGGGGCGCGGACATTTATAACCGTATCCGTGATGGTGCCGAACGGGAGAAGTTCTGACTGTGGAGCTGGTGACGCATCCGATGGAGATCGGGATCACCGATCGGGTTTGGGGAGTCGCCGATCTCCTGGCGCTCACGGATGCCTATTTGTCCGAGCAGAAAACTCAAGGAACAGAAAACCGGAACCGGTTTGGTCTATTCCGGACCTGCCAGCACATGCGCAAGCAGATCAATACGGTCTTACGGTGATGTCGTCATTGCGTGCGAGCTCTTGTGAGGAAGCTTAACACACTCCGCAAGTGATGCCACATGCCAGCCACCTCCGGCTGCTGGCTGACGGGGCGGTGTCAGTTGCCGCGACCCCCTTGGCCGCCCCCGCCTGTCCCGCGCTGTCCCCGGCCACCGCCGATGACGCCGAGTACGGCACGCACACGCTCCTGCGTCGCCTGGCGGTGCTCCTGCATGATGCGCGCGCGCTCCTGCTCGGTTTCGGCCTCCTGGAGGCGCTGGAACAGCTCCTCGTGTTCGTCGAGCGTCATGAGGTCATATCCGTAGATCCGGTCGCGGTCGCGGAGCCGGTCCAAGTCCATCTCGTCCATGTGGTCTTGGTCGCGGTCCTGATCCTGGTCCTGAGCGACCGCTGAAGTGACAGCGAGCGTCGCCGCTGTCGCAGCCAGTATAAAGAATGTACTCACGTTTATCTTGACTTCTCCTTTTGGCGCGCGTCGTTGTCCCGCCCGGCGGTGGTGTCCGCAGGACGATCGCAGCGCCGGCGCCGTTCGGCGCCGCAGTTCGTTCAGTTGCCGTGTCCGCGGAACACGCGATCCTCGAGCGACGAGCCGTGCCGGCTGGTCAGGATCGTCTCGGTGGACCGCCCGCTCATGTAGCGGGGTCCGCGCTTGCCGTCGGCATGGTCCTCGCCGGAGTCGCCGCCATCGGCATGATCTTCGCCCGTTTCGTGGCTGCCATCCGCGTGGTCGCCGCGTTCGCCAGAAGAACCGCCGCCCTGCCAGCGCGGACCCAGCCCGCGCCCGGTGCCGCCGTCGTGGTCCTCGCCCGGATGCACGTGGTCGGATTCTTCGTGACCGCTCGAAGCGGTTTCTTCGGTGTGCCCGCCTCCGTGTTCCTGTGCGCCGGCGAGGCTCGCGCAGAAGGCGCAGATCGCGACCCCAAGGGCGAGCCGGCGTGTCGGGCCGGCTGACAGAGAAAATGCCATCGCGTTCACCTTCCGTGAATTCACCATAACAGCGGCGCGGCCGCAATCGGCCGCGCCGCGAAAGCTCAGAGGGCTTCGGGAACCTCGTAGTTGTGGATGTATTCGATCACGGCACGCGCGTCGTCCGCGGCCTGCGTGAAGGCGTCGAGGGTGCCCGTGCCACTGTAGGTTTCGCCATCAAAAACCACATCGAGGAGGTTTACGGTCTGGACCTCGTAGACGCCTTCCTGGGTTTCGCTCGGGAGAAGAACCTCGACTTCCTTGTCGTAAATCGCTCGGTCGTAGGCGAAGTCGGCAAGGTTCTCGATGGTTGAGTAGGTGATTTCGGTTCCCTCGATTGTGGTCGGATTGATGCCGATAATGTTGTTGAGATAAGCGATCTCGTCGACCGTGAACACCTCGGTCTTGTCGGTCGCGGCGGCGAGCAGGGTGGCCGCAGTGGCGAGATCCTCGGACGTCACTCCATCACCCGTCGTCAGATGGCTTAGCTCGGTCGGAAGGGTCGCGGTGATGCCGTCGATCACGCCGTCGGTCATGAGCGCCTCATAGAGCGCGAGGTTCTCCAACGGCGAGTCGATTGTCTTGGACGTTTCCTCGCCGGTCGCCTCGTCGATCGTGGTCACGACCAGACGTCCGGCAGCGTCGAGCGAGATCGAGTCGGCGTCGTTGAGCGCCAGGACGGCCTCCTCGAGACGGTTGTCGAGAACGCTGTCGGGCGAACGGGCGACGTTGGTCCGGCCGATCTCGACCTCCTGCACCAAGGTGTCGTCGATCGGCGCCCCTTCCTCGTCGATGGGGATCAGCGTGCCGTCGGCGGCGATCGGCTGGACATACCCATCCTCGTTCAGGATTGGCACGCCCTGATCGTCGCGCAGGATGACGAAGAGATCTCCGTAGAGGTCGCCGCCGCCGCCAGTATCCGGAGATGTCCCGCCGCCGGCCTTTCCGCCCGGAACGCCGGCCCATTCGGGACGGTCCGAATCCTCATCGCCGCCGCCCACGCCCTCGGGACGTCCGCCCTTGTCTTCGGCGCGGCCGCCCTGGCCGACGTTGTCGGTGCCGCGCTCGGGGTTGCCGCCGCGCTCGCCGGCCCAGTCGGGCGTGTCCTCGCCGTCATCTTCCTCGTCGAGGATGCTCTCCATGCTGCGACCGCCCTGGCCGTCGGAGGCTCCGCCCTTGCCGCGGTTGCCGCTACCCGCGCCGCCCTGTCCTGCACCGGCGGACTCGCCACCGTGACCCTGGCCCTGGGCGACCGCCCAGTCCGGCGACAGCGCGGTCAATGCCGCGACTGCCACGCCTGCGAGGATCGCGCCTCGAACCGTTTTCGTTCCAAGTCTCGAGATAGTCATTAAAACAGCCTCCAATAAAATCCCCTCCAGAATTTGGGGATGTCGGCAGCGTCTGCTGCCGTCCTTCTGAGACGTGTGTACGTGTTCGTGCCGGGACAAGACATGACGCAAATCAAACAGGATTCATTTTTGATCGTGCCGTCGCGATGGATCGTCAGAACCGCTTCGTCATGCCGACACGAAAGAGGTTCTCTTCCGGATCGAAGCTGTCGATGCCATTGCCATAGTCGACCTCGTACGACTCGAATTCCGAATGCGTGTAGTCGAAGCGGACATGCAGGTCGTCGCTCAGGGGCACTTCTACGCCGGCACCGAATTGCCATCCTGCTAGGGAGTCTTCCTGCGATATCTTCGATGCGCCTTCTTCGTAGTCGGTTCTGAAGACCCCGTTCACGACGCCGGCCCGTGCGTAGACGAGGAAGGCGTCGTTCACGACATATCCGGCGCGGATCGAGGCACCGATCCCGCGCCTCCGATCCGAAGAGATGATCCGGCCATCGGGATCGCGTTCGATGTTCCAGTTGCTCGTGGTCAGATCACCGTCGACCTCGCCACCGAGATAGACATCCCCGAACGTCCACCCGTAGCCGATATACGCCCCCAACGCGGCCCCCGCGCTCGCGCGCGGCACGTCGAGGGTGAAGTTCGGTGCGACGCCGTCGGGGCGGGGCCCGACATTGTCGGAGGAGAGCACGGCGTGACCGATCTGGATGCCGCCGTAGAGACCGTCGAAGGCCGCGGGCTCCTGCCGGGGGCGACCACGATCGCCGAAGCTGTAGAGTAGACCGAATCCGGCCATCGCCTCGAGATTGGCGAAGTTGTCGGTCTGGCCCCCGACCCCGAGATCGTAGTCGGGATAGGCGGCGAGCATGTATTCCATCCGTGCCGACCACGCGTCCTGCACCGGGATCTCGACCCCGATGCCGCCGCGCAGGCCCAGCTCGCGCTCGGACCGCGCCGCCGTCATGCCTTCTCGCGCGTAGTCGGTCGCAAACGTGGAGCCGGCGACGCCGGCGCGCGTGTAGAGCAATGCGCCATTGCGCGCGCGGAAGCCGAAGAGGAGATCGGCCGAGATACTGTCCGTCCGCTCGACCGAGAAGTCCCGTCCGCCGTCGTGGGTCCAGCCGGCGTTGCTCGCCTCGGTGCCGATCTCGGCCCCCACGACCAGGCCAGCCACCTCGGTGCGGTACCCGGCAAAGACGCCGGCCAGGCTACCGTCATCACCGAAATCGGCCGTAAGCCGTCCGCTCCCGCTCCGTTGTCCGTCGACCGCGGTCACCAGCGACCCATAGCCGAGGCTGAGGCCGCCGTAAAAGCCACCGTTCGCCGACCGCGCGCGTGGCCCGGTTCCGTCGTCGAGCGGCTGGAGCTCCTTGCCCAGACTGATCAAGATCGAGTGTTCGTCGTAATCCGCGCCGGCGGCGTCCGACGCGCGCTGTTCGTAGGAATAGGAACCGCCGAGATAAATGTGCGGCGTCAGGTGGTAGCGAAGGCCGAAGCCTGCCTCGGTCAGGTAATCGATCCGCGAGACGTTCTGGTAGTCGTTTTCGGTGAACCAGAGCCAGCCGTTGACGGTGAGGTCACCAGCGACCCAGTGCGAGGCGCGAACGCCCGCGCTGGTCGCGAGATAGCCCGAGGCGGCCACACCCTCGTCGCTGTCGAACAGGGTGGTTTCCCGCAGCCCGCGTCCGACCGAGGCCGTCAGGCGGGTGCGCGTCGACGGGCGCCACGTCATGTCGAGCCCGAAATCGAGCGCGGTGGTCGTATCGAAGCGCGGGTCATCGTAGTCCTGCGACAACACGCCGATCGTCGCCTCGCCGGTGACCTGTCCGGCCCGACCGGCGACGCCGACGCCGACGCGGCCGCCCTCCGAATCGCGCGCATACCCGAGATCGTCCGTGGCCAGATCGTAGTCGCGGCGGTCGTAGACGCCCTGGACAAAGACTGTGCGATCCGGCGCGATCTCGTAGCCGATGCGGCCGCCGAGTTCGGAGAGCGTGCGGTCGCGATCGTCGTTGTTGATGACCTGGCCGTCGCCGGTGCGGACGTTGTCGAAGTCATAGTTTCTGACATTGGCCCCGATCCGCATGCCGGTTCGCCCGAAGCTCAGCGCGACGCCGGCGAAAGCGCTGTCGCGGGTGAAGTCGGTGGGCTCGACCCCGTTCACGTCTTCGGCCGAGGTTCGCGGCTCGTGCTCCCAGGCTCGGTCGAGCCCGCCGAATACGAACACGTTCTCGTTGATGTTATATCGGCCCTCGGCGCGCAGGAGCGCGTCCTCGTAATCCTCGCTGCTCTCTGAGGCGAAACGACCGACATCAAGTTCGGCCCCGAAGCTCCATTCATAGGCTTCCGTCGCGTCCGAAACCTCCCCCGAAAACGAAAGCGTGGTGACGAAATCGCCCACCTTGTCGTTTTCGGTGGCGTAGACGTTGTCCGTGTAGCCGGTGGATATCGAGGCGCCGAAGTCGAGTTCGGGCGCAGGCCCGGCCCCGGACGTTTGCGCGAAGGCGCACTCTGCGCCCAGCACCGAAGCCAGAACACCATACACAACAAGTTGTCGTCTCGGACTCATTTTGCCATCCAACAAAGTTCTCATTTTGCCATCCAGCAAAATCGAGATCTGGGACTTTGGTTAGCACACCCGGCGCGCACAATACCATGTCTGTCAGGGACTTCCTGCCATAGTTGCTGCCGCGCAACAGTAATGCAACCAACATGGCATATCGCATCCGCGGGCATGTCCGCTTGTTAAGTCGCGAAAAGACCGGCTCGCGCTTGCAGCGAATGTCCGGAAACCGCCCATCCTGTATGTGCGTGTCATGCTGTGCCAGGGCAGGACGCACGTCAACGATGGGCTTTCACCGGCCGCCCGCCCCCACTGCATCTTATGATGGTCGATGATCTTTTGTTCCCAGCCTTCATCTGACCATCTCGCTCAAGGAGGGCGGGCCATTGCCCGATGTCCTGGTTCCTAGGGTCAGGATGCATTGATTTCCGCTGCGCTGCGTGATTCACGGCTCTGAAAACGGAGCGGTGACATGAGCGATCTATACTGGCTGA
>MRWG01001592.1_pt1 | contig 13879 bp, 15 predicted proteins | sample 1013341 | NCBI WGS metagenome assembly MRWG01 (sample SAMN06117577, study PRJNA244670) | biofilm metagenome | biome: Water; feature: Cathode Biofilm; material: Biofilm; isolation source: microbial consortium enriched at the cathode of a solar microbial fuel cell | place: USA: District of Columbia ... | reverse complement strand
GATCAGTTGCCTCCCCACCAGTAGACGCAGATGAAGAGGAAGAGCCACACCACGTCGACGAAGTGCCAGTACCAGGCCGCCGCCTCGAAACCGAAGTGATGGTCCGGCTTGAAATGGCCGGCGTAGGCCCGGAAGAAGCAGACGATCAGGAAGATGGTGCCGACGATCACATGGAAGCCGTGGAAGCCGGTCGCCATGTAGAAGGTCGAGGAGTAGATGCCGTCGGTGAAGCCGAAGGCGGCATGGCTGTACTCGTAGGCCTGCACGCCGGTGAACAGCAGACCGAGCAGGATGGTCAGCGCCAGGCCCTGCAGCAGGCCCTGGCGGTCGCCGTGGAGCAGAGCGTGGTGGGCCCAGGTCACGGTGCAGCCGGACAGCAGCAGGATCATGGTGTTGAGGAACGGTAGGTGGAAGGCGTCGAAGACCTCGACGCCGACCGGCGGCCAGACGCCTCCGGTGAACTCGCTGCGCGACACCTGCGCCGCCTCGCCCGGGAACAGGCTGGCGTCGAAGAAGGCCCAGAAGAAGGCGGAGAAGAACATCACCTCGGAGGCGATGAAGAGGATCATGCCGTAGCGCAGGCCGAGCTGCACCACCTTGGTGTGGTGCCCCTGATGGACCGCCTCCTTGATGACGTCGCGCCACCACAGGAACATGGTGAGCAGCACGAGCAGGAAGCCCGCCACCGCCACCCAGGGCGTAACGCCGTGCATGAAGAGCACCCCGCCGATGGCCAGCATACCGGCGGCGACCGCACCGACCAGGGGCCAGGGGCTGGGATCCACCAGGTGGTAGGGGTGGTTCGGTTGATCGTGGCCTGCGCTCATGTCATTCCCCGCTCTTAAACGGCCTTATAAACCGCGCCTTCCGGAGACTCCGGGAGGCGCGGAACTCAGTTGACTGTCTGCCCCTCACCCGCTTCCGGCGCGTCCAGCCGGCCAAGCTGCTGCTCGGCCTCGGCCTTCTCGTCCGGGAAGAAGGTATAGGACAGGGTAATGGTTTTCACCTCATCGAGGTTCGGGTCGTCGTCGATCCGCGGATCGACGAAGAAGCTGACCGGCATGTCGGCGCGCGCGCCCGGCGACAGGCGCTGCTCGGTAAAGCAGAAACACTGCACCTTGTTGAAGTACTGGCCCGCCTTCAGGGGTGTGACGTTGAAGGTCGCGGTGCCGGCGGTGGGCCGCGCCGCAAGATTGCGCGCCTCGAAATGCGCCAGGCCGGACTCGCCGACCCGCAGTGTCATCTCGCGCTGCACCGGCTGGAAGGCCCAGGGCAGGTTCGGGTCGACGTCGGCGTTGAAGCGAATGGTAAAGACCCGCTCACCGGCCGTCTCCGGCGCCTTCTCGGCGACCTGGGTGGTGCCGCCGAAGCCGGTCACCTGGCAGAACAGCTGGTAGAGCGGCACGGAAGCGTAGGCCGCGCCGACCATCGCCACGGGCACCAGGATCAGCGCGATCCCCAGGCGCTTGTTCGACCTGACGTTCGGCTTCAGCGCCATGGCTCAGCCCCCGCCCATGCGGATGATGGAGACGAAGTAGACCACCACCACGAAGGTCAGCAGCGCCGCGAGCAGCGCCCAGTTCTTGATCTTCTGCCGCTTGCGGCGGTCGTCGTCGTGCTCGCCGGTCATCGCCATCAGCCCATAATCCCGGGCAGCCCGCTGCCCGAAAATCCGCTGGCCGCAAGAATGCCGGGCGCGCGGTCGACAATCAGCAGGGTGAAGATCACGAAGAGATAGAGGATCGAGAAGCCGAACAGCTGGCGCGCCGGACGATCCCCCTTGCTGTCATCGGCACTGCGCAAAACCGCGAGGGCCAGCAGCACGAAGCAGAGTCCCATGACCGCGGCCACCGCACCGTAGACCGCGCCGGCGGTGCCGAGCAGCGCCGGGGCCAGGCCGAGCGGCGCCAGCACCAGGCTGTAGGCCAGGATCTGCCGCTTGGTGGCCGCGCGGCCGGCGACCACCGGCAGCATCGGCACCTTGGCCTTGGCATAGTCGATGTCCCGGTACAGCGCCAGAGCCCAGAAGTGCGGCGGGGTCCAGACGAAGATCAGCGCGAACAGCATGAAGGAGTGAATGTCCACGCCGCCAGTCACCGCGGCCCAGCCGATCATCGGCGGGAAGGCCCCGGCAGCGCCGCCGATGACGATGTTCTGCGGCGTGCGGCGTTTCAGCCAGACGGTGTAGACGAAGACGTAGAAAGCGTTGGCCGAGGCCAGCAGGCCGGCGGCGACCCAGTTCAGCGCCATGCCCATCAGCATGACCGACAGCAGGGACAGCACCACGCCGAAGGTCAGCGCGTCCTGCGGCGCCATCTTGCCGCGCGGCAGGGGCCGGCCGCGGGTGCGCTCCATCAGGGCGTCGATGTCGCGCTCGTACCACATGTTGATGGCGCCCGCCGCCCCGGCGTTGACCGCGATGCAGAGCACCGCCACGGCGGCGAGGAAGGGATGCAGTTCACCCGGCGCGGCATAGAGGCCGGCGAAGCCGCTGAACACCACCAGCGACATCACCCGCGGCTTCAGAAGGGCCAGATAGTCGGAGACACGGCCGCTGCTGCGCGACGCCGCAGCGGCCCCGGCACCCGTGGAGGTGCCGGGGAAGGCCGCGCTCTCGGCGCCCATTCGCAGCGAAACGTCGCTCACTTAACTCGTCCCTTCCGCCAGGCCTGCCGGCTCAGTGATGGCTGCTGCTGCTGATCTGCGGCAGGTCGTTGAAGGTGTGGAACGGCGGCGGTGAGGAAACCGTCCATTCCAGCGTCGTGGCACCCTCGCCCCAGGGGTTGGCGGCCGCTTTCTTGCCGGCGGCCAGCGAGTAGATCGTCATGACGATGAAGAACACCGTCGCCGCGATGGAAAGGTAGGAGCCGTAAGACGACACGGCGTTCCAGCCGGCGAAGGCGTCGGGATAGTCGATGTAACGCCGCGGCATGCCGGAAAGGCCGAGGAAGTGCTGCGGGAAGAAGGTGATGTTCACACCGATGAAGGTCACCCAGAAGTGCAGCTTGCCGGCCCACTCGGGGAACTCGCGGCCCGACATCTTGCCGAACCAGTAGTAGAAGGCGGCGAAGATGCCGAAGACGGCGCCGAGGCTCAGCACGTAGTGGAAGTGCGCCACCACGTAGTAGGTGTCGTGCATGGCGATGTCCATGCCGGCATTGGCCAGCACCACGCCGGTGACACCGCCGACCGTGAACAGGAAGATGAAGCCGATCGCCCAGAGCATCGGCGTGGTGAAGCGGATCGAGCCGCCCCACATCGTCGCAATCCAGGAGAAGATCTTCACGCCGGTCGGCACCGCGATGACCATGGTAGCGGCGGTGAAGTAGGCCTTGGTGTCGACGTCCAGACCCACCGCGTACATGTGGTGCGCCCAGACGATGAAGCCGACGAAACCGATCGACACCATGGCATAGGCCATGCCGAGGTAGCCGAACACCGGCTTGCGCGAGAAGGTCGACACGATGTGGCTGATAATGCCGAAGGCCGGCAGGATCATGATGTAGACCTCGGGGTGACCGAAGAACCAGAACAGGTGCTGGAACAGGATCGGGTCGCCGCCGCCGGCGGGATCGAAGAAGTGCGTGCCGAAGTTGCGGTCGGTCAGCAGCATGGTGATGGCGCCGCCGAGAACCGGCAGCGACAGCAGCAGCAGAAAGGCCGTGATCAGCACCGACCAAACGAAGAGCGGCATCTTGTGCAGCGTCATGCCCGGGGCGCGCATGTTGAAGATCGTGGTGATGAAGTTCACCGCGCCGAGAATCGACGACGCGCCGGCCAGGTGCAGCGAGAAGATCGCCATGTCGACCGACATGCCGCCATGCCCCAGCGCGCTTGAAAGCGGCGGATAGACGGTCCAGCCGGTGCCGGCGCCGACGTCGACCACGGCCGAGCCGATCAGCAGCGCAAAGGCCGGGATCAGCAGCCAGAAGGAGATGTTGTTCATGCGCGGGAAGGCCATGTCCGGCGCGCCGATCATCAGCGGCACGAACCAGTTGCCGAAGCCGCCGATCAACGCCGGCATGACCACGAAGAACACCATGATGAGGCCGTGCGCCGTGATGATCACGTTCCACAGCTGGCCATTCGGTTCGCCGCCGCTCAGCAGGTACTGGACACCGGGCTCCTGCAGTTCCATGCGCATGACGAGCGAGAAGAAGCCGCCCACCACGCCGGCGCAGATGGCGAACAGCAGGTAGAGCGTGCCGATGTCCTTGTGGTTGGTCGAACAGAACCAACGCAGGAAGAAACCGGGCTTGTGGTCGTGGTGCGCGTGGGCGTCGCTGGTGTGAGCCATATCGCTTCTTCCCTTACTTGGATTGCGTAACGCCGGCGTCGGCGATCGTCACATCGGCGGGCTGCTCGCCGGGAACTTCCGACGGCACTTCGTTGCTGCCGTACTGCTCGCGCGCCTGTTCGGTCCAGGCAGCGAACTCTGCCTTGGTGACCATGTGGATGTTGATCGGCATGTAGGCGTGGCCGGTGCCGCAGAGCTCCGAGCACTGGCCGTAGAAGGTCCGCCCGGCGTATTCCGCCGGCACGTAGGTCCAGGTCTCGTTGATGCGCCCCGGCACGGCATCGGTCTTGAGGCCGAACTGCGGCATGGCGAAGTTGTGCAGCACGTCGCTGGCGGTCACCAGGATGCGGATGTTGGTGTCGACCGGCAGGACCAGGGCGTTGTCGGCGGTCAGCAGGCGGGGCTGGCCGGGCTGCAGGTCGCCATCGGCAACGATGAAGGAGTCGAAGGTGAAGTTGCCGTGATCCGGATACTCGTAGGACCAGTACCACTGGCGGCCGATCGCCTTGATGGTGATGTCGGCATCCTCAACGCGGTCGGCGAAGTAGAGCAGGCGGAACGAGGGAAAGGCGATGCCGATGAGAATCAGCACCGGGATCACCGTCCAGGCCAGTTCCAGCACCACGTTGTGGGTGGTCTTCGAGGGGTTGGGATTGCGCTTCTCGGAGTAGCGGAACATCACCCAGAGCAGCAGCACCAGCACGAAGATGGTGATTGCGGTGATGATGTAGAGCAGGACGTCGTGGAAGGAGGCGATGCGCTGCATGACCGGCGTCACGGCTTCCTGGAAGCCCAGATCATAGTTCTGCGGCTGTGCCCAGGCCGCGCCGCCGGACAGGGCCAAGGCCCCGGCCAAGACTGCGGGCGTGAACACGAAAGCGGCGGCGGAACGGCCGAGCCGGCTTAGAAAGTTCATGGCTGCTTGTCCCAATCTGTCCTGCAAATCCTCGTGTCCGGGCCGCTCCGCTGCGCTCGGCGGCGCGGGTCCCCTGGAGCAGCCCCGATATGACCGAGGCGAGCGCAAGCTATACCAAGGCCGGAGCCTTCACAAGGGCACGCAAAGCCGCACAGACCCTCGCGAATCTCCCTCTCCAGGAGGCCGCATGATAGAGCATCAAAGCAAACCATGGGGCGGTCGCGGCGGCGGGTGCGACCGAATGACGCAATCGGTCCACCGGCACCGGCGGGCCCTCTCAACCCAGCGCGTCAGTCGCCGGCGGAGTCTTCGCGCCTGACGTGGCGGTGGAGGCGGCGCAGGGCGAACCAGATGGCCAGCGCCAGCAGCGGGATCGAGATGGCGACGGCGAGTTCCGGATCCAGCGGCAGGCCGGCGGACTTGGCGCCCTTGGCGAGGTAGCCGACCAGGCTCGCCAGATAGTAGGTGATGGCGGCGATCGACAGCCCCTCGACGGTCTGCTGCAGGCGAAGCTGCAGGCGGGCCCGCCGGTTCATCGACTCCAGCAGATTGCGGTTCTGCCCCTCCAGCTGGATTTCGACCCGGGCGCGCAGCAGCTGGCTGGCCCGCGCCACCCGGCGCGACAGCGTCTCCAGGCGCTCCGCCACCGCCTCGCAGGTGCGCATGGCCGGCGCCAGCCGGCGGTCGACGAACTCGCTGAGGGTCTGCAGCCCCTCGACGCGCTGCTCGCGCAGTTCCTCGACCCGGCGCAGCACCAGGGCGTAATAGGCACTCGCCGCGCTGAAGCGGTAGGTGGTCGCCGCGGCGACGTCCTCGATTTCCGAGGACAGCTTCATGAGATCGTCGAGCAGACGGCGCTCGGAGCCGATGTCGCCGCCCTCGTTGAGCCGCCCGGTGATGGTGGTGAGCCGCTCGCCGATGGAGGCCAGACCGCCGGTGTGGCGCTTGGCCGCGGGAAAGGCCAGCAGCGCGGTCATGCGGTAGGTCTCGATCTCCAGCAGGCGCTGAACCAGGCGGCCGGCCTGGCGCGGCCGCAGGTTGCTGTCGCGCAGCAGGATGCGGGCGAAGCCGTCCTGGCGCACGCGAAAGTCCATCCACACCGCCGCGGAGCCGCCGGAGACCAGGCTGCCGACGATGTTGTCGTGGCCGAACAGGTCCTGCAGGGTCTTGCCGTCGGGTTCCGGCGAATCGGCGGCCAGCAGTTCCAGATGCACGCCGACCAGCAGTTCGCCGGGCAGCCCGGCGATCCACTCCTTGGGCACCAGGTCGATGGCGTGGCCGGCAAAGGGTGCGTCGCTGAAGGGACCGTTGAGGAAGAAGGTATAGGTCGAGAACTCGGTGTGGCGCTCCCACTTCAGGCGGAAGGGCCCGAAATCGCAGATGAAGTGGTTGACGTTCTCCTTGGGCCCGGTGATGCCGCGGCTCTCGCAGAGCGCGGCGACATGGGCGCGCTCGCGTGCGGCGGCACCCTCGCCCGACAGCAGGGCGAGGTGGCTGATGCGCTCGGGCGCCTGCAGCTTGGCGAAGGGGCGCGAATGCACCTCCGCGTTCAGGGTCGCACGCAGCGGATGGTCCCGCAGGCCGTCAATCATGGCGTGATCTCGCCCTCTTCCCTTTTCTCCTGCCCCTGACCGCTCTGCGCCGGGGATGTTATCCTGGCCGCGATGGCCCATATTAAGGCAAGCTGAGCCTGAAACGACCGAATTGACGACCGACCCCAACGCTGCGGGCCAGGAGGCCCTGTCATGACGCATCTCTCCGCCACCGACGACCTCTTCTACGCACGTGCCGGCCTGGACCGCAACCGCCTGGAGACCATGGTGAACGACGCCCTGACCGGCGCCGACGACGGAGAGCTGTTCCTGGAGTACCGCCAGTCGGAGGCGCTGGCCTTCGACGACGGGCGGCTCAAGGCGGCCAGCTTCGACACCATGCAGGGCTTCGGCCTGCGCGCCATCGCCGGCGAGGCGGCGGGCTATGCCCATGCCAGCGACCTCTCCGAGGCGGCCATCGCCCGCGCCGCCGAGACCGTGAAGGCCGTGCAGGCCGGCCACTCGGGCAGCATGGCCGACGGCCCGGCGCGCACCAATCGCATCCTCTACGGCGACGACAATCCGATCGGCGCTGTGCCCTTCGAGGTGAAGGTGAAGCTGCTGGCCGAGATCGATGCCTATGCCCGCGCCAAGGACCCCCGCGTGAAGCAGGTCAGCGCCTCCCTGGCCGGCGAGTGGCAGGCGGTGCAGATCCTGCGCGCCGGCGGCGAGCGCGCCGCCGACATCCGCCCCCTGGTCCGCCTCAACGTCTCGGTGGTGGTCGGCGAGGGCGACCGCATGGAGGCCGGCAGCCACGGCGGCGGCGGGCGCATCGCCTACGAGACGCTGCTCGATCCGGCGCACTGGCAGGCCGGCGTCGACGAGGCGCTGCGCCAGGCCCTGGTCAATCTGGAATCCGTCGACACGCCGGCCGGCGAGATGCCGGTGGTGCTGGGCGCCGGCTGGCCCGGGATCCTGCTGCACGAGGCGGTGGGCCACGGCCTGGAGGGCGACTTCAACCGCAAAAAGACCTCCGCCTTCTCCGGCCTGCTGGGCGAGCGGGTCGCCTCGCCGGGCGTCACGGTGATGGACGACGGCACCATGACGGACCGCCGCGGCTCGCTCACCATCGACGACGAGGGCACGCCGAGCCAGGCCACCGTGCTGATCGAGGACGGCATCCTGCGCGGCTACATGCAGGACCGTCAGAACGCCCGGCTCATGGGCATGCAGCCGACCGGCAACGGGCGGCGCCAGAGCTACGCCCACATCCCCATGCCGCGCATGACCAACACCGTCATGCAGTCCGGCGACGCCGACCCGCAGGAGATCATCGCTTCGGTTAAGAAGGGCCTCTACGCGGTGAACTTCGGCGGCGGCCAGGTCGACATCACCTCCGGCAAGTTCGTGTTCTCCTGCACCGAGGCCTACCTGATCGAGGACGGCAAGATCGCTGCGCCGGTGAAGGGCGCCACCCTGATCGGCAACGGCCCTGACGTTATGACCAAGGTGAAGATGATCGGCAACGACATGAAGCTGGACGACGGCATCGGCACCTGCGGCAAGGAAGGCCAGGGCGTGCCCGTCGGCGTCGGCCAGCCGACCATGCTGATCGACGCCATCACCGTTGGCGGCACGGCGGCGGCCTGACGCCGCCGGGCTACTTCGCCGCGATCGCCTCGATTTCGACCAGCCAGTCCGGGTGAGCCAGCCCGCTGACGAAAACCAGCGTGGATGCCGGCTTGGCGTCGCGCATCATGCGGTCGCGCACCTCGCGGAAATCGGCGAGATCCTCGCGCCGGGTGAGGAAGGCGGTGACCTTCACGATGTGGTGCGCGTTCATCTTGGCAGCGGCGAGTACCGCGAAGATGTTGCGCCAGATTTGCTCCATCTGGGCCGTGGCGCCTTCGGCCAGCTCGCCATCGGGATCGACGCCCACCTGGCCTGAGATGAGCAGCCAGTTCTGGGCGTTTTGGGTCTCGATGCCGTGACTGTAGCGCGAAAAAGGCGCGGCGACGGTCGACGGCGTGTGCTGTCTGTGCATGCCTTTCCCCCTCTGTAGCGATCTGCCTTATGCCGATCCCAGGTGGCGGATTTCCCCGCCGACTTATCATGTGTTAACACTTGAGCAAGCAGACCGTGGGATTGTTGCACCCGGGCCGCTGTGAAAATAGCCTTATCGCGCGGCGGGTATCAGCTTCGACAAACCACCCCCGGTGCGATGCGACTTCCGGCAACCTACACCTTTCTCGGACTCCTCGGCGTGGCGCTGCTGACAGCCGCAGGACCCGCCCAGGCCCAAGCTCAGGCCTGCCGCGACGGTGCGGCCCGCTGCGCGCCGCGCATCATCTTCGGCCAGCACGGCGATACATCCTTCGAGTTCGACAGTTCGCCCCCGCTGCGGCGCTCCGCCGCGTCGAGCCGGCAGGCCTATTTCGGCAGCGGCGAGGAATACAGCGAGACCCTGGAGCGCCTGCAAGCCCAACTGCAGCGCATGGCCGCACGCGAGCGCCTCGCGGGGCTGGAGTTGTCGCCGGCCCAGGAGGCCGCCAAGGACGAGATGTCACCGGCCCTGCTGCGCGCCCTCACACTCTCCCGGCGCTCCCGCCAGCAGGGTGAAGAGGCCAGCCGGAACCACTGACCCGGCCTTCCCGTCCCGGAATCTGAAATTTCGCTAGCGCTTGCGCAGAAACAGCATCACGCCCAGCACGGCCAGGGTGGAGATCAGCGCCGGCACGATGGCCAGGGTCACGGCCTGCGACAGGCTGGCGATGCTGCCCGGCTCGGCATGGCCAGCCATGAAAGCGAAGACGAAGAGCAGATAGGCAGTGGCGCCGACCTTGACGACCCAGCCCTTCAGCCAGCGCCTGGTCTCGGGATCGAAGGGCATGAGCCGGGCCTTTCCTCTCGCAGATTCCTGTGGTGCCTCGCGGCCGGAGCCGGAGTTTAGCCGCCGCAGGGGGCCGGGGCAAAAGCCCTGTTCCGGCCGTTGCACTGGACATTCCGGCGGCCGGCCCCAATTATTGGGTGAAGCCGCTGGCCCCGGGTGCCGCGTAGCTGTTCATTGAAAGCGGCCACGCGTCCGACACTCCCAGAGGAAGGCGAAACTCCCATGACGCCCTCAATTTCGCGATTTTCCACGCCCCTGCTGCTTGCCGCCGCCCTGCTGTTCGCCGGCACCCTGCAATCCACCCCTCCGGCCGCGGCGCAGTCCTGCGCCACCATCGGCTCGTCGACCTTCTGCGGCGCCCGCGGCTCGCACAACACCGTCGGCAACACGATCATCTTCAACAACGGCGATGCCGGGCGGCGCATCGGCAACTACTCACTTATCGGCACGCCGCCAAACAGCCGGCTCTACCGCGGTGCCGAGCGCAGCGACCTGGTGCCGCCGCGCACCTTCAGTGGTGTGCGCACCGCGACGCGGCTGCCCGGCAGCGGCGAGTTCTACGATTCCCGCATCGCCGCCCTGCGCGCCGAGATCCTCGCCATCGAGGCGCAGTACCAGCTGGAGCAGCTGGATCTGACCCCGGCGCAGGAAGAGGCCAAGACGCAGATGTCGCCGGCCCTCGTGCGGGCCCTCACCCTGGCCAAGCAGGCGCGCGAAAAGGCCGCCGCTGAAGGCGGCGCGACCTCGGTCGAATAGAGCCACACGGGGTGAACACCGGGGGCCTCAGTAGGCGCACTCGGCGAAGATCGGGTCGATGGATTCCTGCCAGCGGCCGTGGAAGTCGTCGAGCAGGTATTCGGCCGGACATTTCTCGCGCTCCACGCGGCTGCGCAGCAGCGCCAGGAAGTGGCTCTCGTTATCGCCCTGGCCGTCCAGGCGCCCGCGCGCCTTCAGCCCGGCGGCGGCGATCTCCACCGCCTGATGTGCAATGGCGTTCAGCCTGCGCCCGCGAAACGGCGTGTGCAGCGCCTGGCGCGGCACCTCATCGCGCAGGTACTGGTGTTCCTCCAGGGTCCAGTCCTTCACCAGGTCCCAGGCGGCATCCAGGGCCGTCGTGTCGTAGAGCAGCCCGACCCACAAGGCCGGCAGTGCGCAGAGCGACTTCCAGGGCCCGCCATCGGCACCGCGCATCTCCAGGAACTTCTTCATGCGCACTTCGGGAAACAGGGTCGAGAGGTGGTCGGCCCAGTCGCCCATGCGCGGCTTCTCGCCCGGCAGCGCCGGCAGCTTGCCGGCGAGAAAGTCGCGGAACGACTGGCCGGAGGCGTCGACGTACTTGCCGTCGCGATAGACGAAGTACATCGGCACGTCGAGCACGTGGTCGACGTAGCGCTCGAAGCTCATGCCGTCCTCGAAGACGAAGGGCAGGATGCCGCAGCGGTCGGGATCGGTGTCGGTCCAGATGTGGCTGCGGTAGCTGAGAAAACCGTTGGGCTTGCCTTCGGTGAAGGGCGAGTTGGCGAACAGCGCGGTGGCCACCGGCTGCAGCGCCAGGCCGACGCGGAACTTTTTCACCATGTCGGCTTCGGAGGCGAAGTCGAGGTTCACCTGCACGGTGCAGGTGCGCAGCATCATGTCGAGGCCCAGACTGCCCTTCTTGGGCATGTACTCGCGCATGATCTTGTAGCGCCCCTTGGGCATCCAGGGGATGTCTTCGCGCGCCCACTTGGGCTGGAAGCCCAGGCCCATGGCGGCGACCTTCAGGGGGCCGGCGACTTCGCGGATCTGGTCGAGATGGGCGTGCACCTCGGCACAGGTGTCATGAATGGACTTCAGGGGCGCGCCGGAGAGCTCGAACTGGCCGCCCGGCTCCAGCGACACGCTGGCGCCGTTCTTGGCCAGGGCGATGACCTTGCCGTCCTCGGCGACCGGCGACCAGCCGAAGCGCTGCAGGCCCTTCAGCAGGGCCTCGATGCCGCGGTCCCCCCCGTGCGGGAGCGGGCGAAAATCGTCGAGGGAATAGCAGAATTTCTCGTGCTCGGTGCCGATGCGCCAGGCCTCGGGCGGCTTGCAGCCGGAAGCCAGGTATTCAATCAGCTGAGCCTTGTCGTCAATGACTTCGCCCTGGCTTTGCGGCGGAGCGGACATGCCTGATCCCTCGATCCAAGCGGGCCCCCGATGCGCAGCGGCACCCTCCCGGGCCGCCCGACCGATCGCCAGCTTGTTCATGAAGTCAGCGCCCGCCCCCCGAACGCCAGATGGTCTCTCTTATTCTTTCGCGCAGCACACGGCGGCCCTCTTGCCGGAACCTGCCGCATAGGAACCTAAGTGCACCCGTTGCTTCCGGTTTTCAATCCTCCGGATTGCTCAGGCCTCGGACGCCGGGAAGCCGGCGAGCGCCGCCGGCGGCCGCCGGGCCCCGTCGCCGAGCACCGCCTGCCAGCAGGCGATGGCCGCCAGGGCCGCCGTGTCGGCCCGGAGAATCCTGGGCCCCAGGCCGACCGGCGTAACAAAAGGCAGTTTGCGCAGGGCGTCAAGTTCGCTCTCCGCGAAGCCGCCCTCCGGCCCGGTCATGACCGCCCAGGGCTGCGTCTTGCCGCCGCTTTCAGCGCGGATCGCCAGCAGTGCTTCTGCGACCGGCCGCGCCTCGCCCCACTCGGCGCAGACCATGAGCCGGCGGCCGGCCGGCCAGTCCGCCAGCAGCTGGGTGAAACTCACGGTCTCGCGCACGTCCGGGACCGTCAGGCGCTCGCACTGCTCGGCCGCCTCGCGGGCGTTGGCGGCGAGGCGCTCCTCGTTCACCCGGCTGACCGAGGTGAAGCGGGTCATCACCGGCTGCAGCAGCGAGCAGCCGAGCTCCGTCGCCTTTTCCGCCATGAAGTCGATGCGCGCCCGCTTGATCGGCGCAAAGACCAGCCAGAGATCCGGCTCCGGCTCGGCCGCGCGGCGCTGTTGCAGCAGCTTCAGCGAGCACCAGCCCTTGCCGAGACCCTCGATCTCGGCCAGCCACTCGCCGTCGCTGCCATTGAAGACTGCCAGGCGTGCACCCTGGCCCAGACGGAGCACCGAGCGCAGGAAGTGCGAGCGGGCGTGGTCGAGCCCCAGGGTCTGCCCGGCGGTCAGGCTCTGGTCGATATGCAGCCGCGTGGCGATCTTGCTGTCAGCGCTCATCGTATCCCCGGCATTCGGGCGGCACGGCTTTCTCCCCGTTGGATTCGGCGTTAGACATTAGGGGATGAACCAGACCTCTTCCAGTTCGGGGGCCCCTCGAGGCGCTTCCGGGGCCGGCGCCAGCGACATCCGCGCCGATCACTGGGTGCTGCGCCTCGCCCCCCGGCAGGCGCGGCCCTATCTGCGGCTTGCCCGTCTCGACCGGCCGATCGGCACCTGGCTGCTGCTGTTCCCCGGCTGGTGGGCCATCGGATTGGGCGACGCCTATGGGGGCGACGCCGCCGCCAATCCCGGGCCGTCGTGGTGGCTCTACCTCTACTTCGGCCTCGGCGCGGTGCTTATGCGCGCGGCCGGCTGCACGGTGAACGATATCCTGGACCGCGACATCGACGGCAAGGTGGCACGCACCGCGACGCGGCCGATCCCCGCCGGCGAGGTGAGCCTGACCCAGGCCGGGCTCTTCCTGCTGATCCTGCTGCTGGTTTCCCTCGCCATCCTGCTGCAGATGAACGGCCTGACCATCCTGCTGGGCTGCGCCTCGCTGCTGCTGGTCTTCCCCTATCCGCTGATGAAGCGGATCACCTACTGGCCGCAGGCCTGGCTGGGCCTTACCTTCAACTGGGGCGCCCTGATCGGCTGGACCGCCGCGACGGGGGTCTTCGGCTGGCCGCCGCTGCTGCTCTACCTCGGCGGCATCGCCTGGACCCTCGGCTACGACACCATCTATGCCCACCAGGACAAGGAGGACGACGCCCTCATCGGGGTGAAGTCCCTGGCCCTGCGCCTCGGCGCCGGCAGCAAGCCCTGGCTGGCCGGCTTCTTCGCCGTCGCCCTCGCCTTCTTCGGCCTCGCCGGCTGGGCGGCCGGGATGCTGTGGCCGTTCTGGATCGGCCTCGCCGCCGTCGCCGCCCAGTTCGCCTGGCAGGTGATCGACGTCGACCTCGACCACCCCGCCAACTGCCTCACGAAGTTCAAGTCCAACCGCTACGTCGGCTGGCTGCTGCTGGCCGGAATCCTGGCTGGAAGTCCTTGGGCCGGCAGCCTCTGGGCCGGCCTCGCGTGACCACTCTCCA
>MRWG01001591.1_pt1 | contig 13897 bp, 10 predicted proteins | sample 1013341 | NCBI WGS metagenome assembly MRWG01 (sample SAMN06117577, study PRJNA244670) | biofilm metagenome | biome: Water; feature: Cathode Biofilm; material: Biofilm; isolation source: microbial consortium enriched at the cathode of a solar microbial fuel cell | place: USA: District of Columbia ... | reverse complement strand
CGGAGGTCCGGTCCGAGCCGGCGATCAGGATGATCGGCAGCAGCCAGATCAGCAGGGCGAACAGGCCGCACACCATCAGGAACAGGGCTGCGAGCACTTCCATCGATTTCCTCCTTGGTCGCCTGTACCGGTATGCCGGATATGCTGAATATACCGGAGCAAATTGCGGGCCAAACAAAAAACCGCGCAGTTTCAGTGAGTTATAGGCTGTCCGGAGAGTCAGTTTCAGGTGCGTACCGCCACGAGTTGGCGATTTCAGCGAATACCGGTGCCGGGTCGACGACCCGATCGGACTCCGGACGTTCAAAATAGATAATCTATATAGCTATTTTAAAATGCTAAAAGGGTGTGTAAAAAACTATTCTCACCGTCCGTTGCTGAGCACAGGTTCACGGTAGAGTCGTATAAAACCCTCCATGATCCCTGTTCAGGTGCAAATACAACGGTCTGGTCTGGTCAGTAGCGCGGCGATCGCGCATCATGGGTTCAAATAAAACTATACAGGCTTCTAAAGGTTTATATATGCCCAGGAAATCACGTGCTCATGCCGTCGTCAGCGATGCCGCCCTGGGCGCACTGACCGGTCTCGGCGAACGGCTGCGGGAGGCGCGGCTGCGCCGCAACTGGACTCAGGAGCAGCTTGCGGAGAAGGCCGGATTGTCGGAAAGCTCGGTCAAGAAGGTGGAGGCCGGATCGTCGCGGATCATGGTGGCCGCCTACCTGTCGGTGCTCGACGTGCTGGGCCAGCCGACCGCCCTCGATCGCGTGCTGGCGCCCGGCGACGACACCCTGGGCGAGGCGCTGGCCCGCAGTGCCCTGCGCCAGCGCGCGCGGCCGGAGCGGGAGACCGCTGCGGCCGAGGACGAGTGGGAAATCTGATGGCCGAGAAGCTGTTCGTCCACGTCGACCTCGGCGACGGTGAGAAGGTGCTCGCCGGCCAGCTTCTCGTCGACGAGAAGCAGGGCCGGTTCAAGTACGCGCGCGCCTATGTCGAGGACGCCCGGGCCTTCCCGCTGGACCCCATCAACCTGCCGCTGAACGGGGACGTTCACGTCAATCCGCGCACCCGTGAGACGCCGGGCGTGTTCGGCGTGCTGATCGACGCCGGTCCAGACGAGTGGGGGCGGCGGCAGCTCACCAAGACCCGGCGGCCGCCCCCGGTGACCCACGTGGAGTTCCTGCTCGCCGCGTCCGGCGAGGGCGTGGGCGCGCTGCACTTCACCGCCGAGATCCGCGACACCCCCAAGCCGACGCCGCCGCGGCCTTTCGAGAACCTCGTGCACCTGCAGCACATCGCGGCGGACATCGAGGCCGGTAAGGAGGTCGACCGCTCGCTGGAACCCTACTTCTTCCACGGCAGCGGGCTCGGTGGCGCCCGCCCCAAGACGCTGATCGAGCATGACGGCCGGCAATGGATCGCCAAGTTCGGCCGGGACAGCGATCTGGTGGACATGTGCAAGGTGGAATACGCGGCCATGCGCATGGCCCGGGACACCGGCATCGAAGTGCCGGACGTGATGCTCACGGAGACGGATCGCGGGCCCGTGGTGCTGGTGGAGCGATTCGACGTGGACGGCACCGGCCAGCACCATCTGGTGTCCGTGGCCAGCCTGATCAACAAGTTCGACATCACCCAGTTCGACGAGGCGGCCATGTCCTATCCGGGCATCCTGCAGCTCGGCAAGCGCATCGGCTCGCGCACGGAAGGGCTGGCCGAGGAGATCTTCCGGCGGCTGCTGTTCAACGTCGCCATCGGCAACACCGACGACCACCTGCGCAACCACGCCTTCTACAAGCGCGCCGGCGAGGCCGAGTACCGCCTCACCCCCGGTTACGACATCGTGCCCAACACGGGCCTGCAGGGCTCCCACGCCATCGCGCTGGGCGCGTTCGGCAACATGCCCAGCCGGGACAACGTGGAGGCGGCCGCCCACCGCATGGGCCTCGACCGGGACGTGGCCGTGACCGTCGCCCGGGAGGTGCTGGCCGTCGTCGGCGTCTGGCAGGACTACATGGGCGAGGCCGGCGTCGTCGAATCGGACGTCGCCATCCTGGAGCGCTGCTTCGCCTTCCAGAACGCGGTCGCCGGCTTTGCCGAGGCTAGCAACGCCAAGACCAATGCCAGAGCTGCCCGCAAGGCGACCGGCAGGACCGCTGGCAAGACCGCCGGCAAGGCCGCCGGCAAGGCCGCCGGCAAGGCCGCCGGCAAGGCCGCCGGTGCCGCCGACGATTGATCCGCTGCCGATGCGCCGCGGCGTGGCCGGATGACGTACCATGCCCGGTCATGCAGATCCGACGTGACGACCTGACCGGTGCGCCCATCGCCACACTGCTGCGCGAGCATCTCGAGGAGATGGCGGCGCACTCGCCGCCTGAAAGCACCCACGCCCTGAACCTGGACGGTCTGCGTGGTGACGACGTCACCGTGTGGACGGTGTGGGAGGGCGAGGCGCTGCTCGGCTGCGGCGCGCTGAAGGAGCTCGACCCCGCCCACGGCGAGATCAAGTCCATGCGGACGTCGCCGGACCATCGGCGGCGCGGGGTCGCCGCACGGTTGCTCGAACACCTGATCGGCGAGGCCCGTCGCCGGGGCTATTCGACCCTGTCGCTGGAGACCGGCTCGATGGCGCACTTCGAGGCGGCCCGGGCCCTCTACGAGCGCTTCGGTTTCCGCTACTGCCCGCCGTTCGGCCGCTACGTCGAGGATCCCAACAGCGTGTTCATGACCCTCGACCTGACTGCCGGCGCCGATGTCGATGCCGTCGTGCGGGTGCAGGGGCTGTCGAAGGTCTACGAGTCGGGCCTCACGGCGCTGGACGACGTCAGCCTGGACATCCGGCGGGGCGAGATCTTCGCGCTGCTGGGCCCCAACGGCGCCGGCAAGACCACGCTGATCAGCATCATCTGCGGTCTGGTGAACGGCTCCCGGGGAAGCGTGACCGTGGACGGCTACGACGTGGTCCGGGATTACCGGGAAACCCGCGCTCGTATCGGCCTGGTGCCCCAGGAGCTGACCAACGAAGCGTTCGAGACCGTATGGGCCACGGTCAGCTTCAGTCGCGGACTGTTCGGCAAGCCGCCGGATGACGCGCACATCGAGCGCGTGCTGCGGCAGCTCGCCCTGTGGGACAAGCGCGACGATCAGCTCATCACGCTGTCCGGCGGCATGAAGCGCCGGGTGCTGATCGCCAAGGCGCTGTCCCACGAGCCGGCGATCCTGTTTCTCGACGAGCCCACCGCCGGCGTCGACGTGGCTCTTCGTCGGGGCCTGTGGGCACTCGTCCGTGACCTCCGGGACAGCGGCGTCACCGTCATCCTCACCACCCACTACATCGAGGAAGCGGAGCTGATGGCGGACCGCATCGGCGTCATCGACCATGGCCGGCTGGTGCTGGTGGAGGAGACCAGCGCGCTGATGTCCAGCCTCGGACGCAAGCGCCTGATCCTGCAGCTCGCCGAACCGCTGAGCGAAGTGCCGGAGCGCCTGCGCGCCCACGAGCTCGCCCTGGAAGGTGACGGCTACGAGCTGGTCTACAGCTATGACGCCCAGCGGGCCCACAGCGGTATCGACACCCTGTTCGCCGACGTCGAGGCTGCCGGCGTCCGGTTCACCGACGTGGTCACCGAGCAGAGCTCGCTGGAGGACATCTTCGTCGACCTGGTGGAGCAGCGGGCATGAATCTCTACGGCGTCAAAGCCATCTACACCTTCGAGATGGCCCGCACCCGGCGCACGCTGCTGCAGAGCATCGTGTCGCCGGTGCTGTCCACCTCGCTGTACTTCGTGGTGTTCGGCGCAGCCATCGGCTCGCGCATCAGCGAGGTCGACGGCGTCAGTTACGGAGCGTTCATCGTGCCGGGGCTGATCATGCTGATGCTGCTGACCCAGAGCGTCTCCAACGCCTCCTTCGGCATCTACTTTCCGAAGTTCTCGGGCACGATCTACGAGATCCTGTCGGCGCCGGTCTCCTACCTCGAGGTGGTGCTGGGCTACGTCGGTGCCGCGGCCAGCAAGTCGATCATTCTGGGGCTGATCATTCTCGCCACGGCCGGATTGTTCGTGCCTCTGGAGATCCAGCATCCGGTGTGGATGCTCGCGTTTCTGGTGCTCACCGCGGTCACCTTCAGCCTGCTCGGCTTCATCATCGGCATCTGGGCCGAAGGCTTCGAGAAACTCCAGCTCGTCCCGCTGCTGCTGATCACGCCGCTGACGTTTCTCGGCGGTACGTTCTACTCGGTGGAGATGCTGCCGCCGGTGTGGCAGAAGATCATTCTGTTCAATCCGGTGGTCTACCTGGTGAGCGGCTTCCGCTGGAGCTTCTACGGCAGTGCCGACGTGAGCCTCGCGGCCAGCGTCGTCATGATCGGTGTGTTCCTCGGTGCCGGCGTCGCCGCGGTGGCCTGGATATTCCGCACGGGTTACAAGCTGCGGCCCTGACGGCCCTTCAGGCCACCGGCTCGGCCCGGCGCAACCGCGCTGCCACCGGCCACACCAGCAGCGAGGCCGTGCAGGCACAGGCCAGCATCGCCAGCGCCACCCGCTCCGCATGCCCCTGCACCACCAGCGCCGACAGCGCACTCAGCACGCCGCCGCCGGCGAACTGCACCGCGCCCAGCACCGCTGCCGCCGTGCCGCCCAGCTCGCGGAAGAACTGCATCACGCTGGCCTGGACGTTGGGCGCGATCGCGCCCATGGTGCCGATCAGCGCCATCAGGCCGGGAATCAACCACCAGCGCGGCGCGTCGGCGAGGATGATGGCGAGCAGCACCAGCACGGCGGTGAGCTGCAGCGGCACCGACACCCGCAGAATCTGGTAGGGCTCCAGACGGTGCAGCAGGCGCCGGTTCAGCAGTGACACGCCCGCCATGGCGGCGACATTGACCGCGAACACCATGGAGAACGCCCGGTTGTCCAGGCCCAGCCAGTTCTGCAGCAGAAAGGGCGCGTGGGTGAGGTAGATCAGCAGCACGCTGAACGCCACGGCCTGCAGCGCCACGAGCATCATCACCGTCCCGTGGCCGAGCACGTGACGGTAGTTGGTGACCAGGGCGGCAAGGCGCTCCTGGCGCCCGGTGCCTACCGCCGCCCGGGGAAACAGCAGGGTCTGGAGCAGCACCCCCACCAGCAGGGCGTAGAGGGCGAGAAACTCGAAGATGCCGTGCCATCCCAGCACGGCCATCAGCCCGGTTCCCACAGTGGGGGCGATGGCCGGGGCGATGAACATGATCAGCGAGATCAGCGAGAACAGTCTGGCCGTTTCCCGGCCGGAGGTCTGGTCCCGGACGATGGCGGGCACGCTCACCGCCACCCAGCCGCCGCCGAACGCCTGCAGCGCGCGCCAGCCCATCATCGCCGGCAGGGACGTCGCCGTGGTGACCAGCAGGCTGCCGATGATGAACACGGCGAGCCCGGCGAACAGCACCGGCCGGCGGCCGAACCGGTCGGACAGCGGGCCGCCGATGAGCTGCCCGGCGGCCAGCACGAACACGTACACGCTGAGCGTCAGACCGACCTCGTTGATGGGCACGCCGAGGTCCCGGGCGATGTCCGGAAAGGCCGGCAGATAGGCGTCGAGGGCGAAGGGCACGAGGGCGACGGCAAGCGCCAGCAGCGGTGCGATGCGCAGGTGTGGCAGAACGGACTCCGGATACGGCGGCGGACTTAGGGGCCGCGAGCCTACCAGGAATCCCCGGGCCTGGCAGATTGTCGGCGGTGTCGGCGACCGGGTTCCCGGCTCAGGATCCTTCGGTGATGGCCGGCAGACGGTCCCGCAACTCGTTCTTGGCCACTTTCTCCAGTGTGGAGCGGGGCAGCTCGTCGACGACGTGCACGGCGCGGACCACCTTGAAGTCTGCGAGGTTCTGCCGGCAGTGCTCGATGATGTCCTGCTCGAGGGTGTCCCGGGCTGCACCGGCGGGGATCACGAAGGCCACCGGCACCTCGTCGAGCATGTGATGGCGCTGCGCCACGACGGCGCATTCCTCCACCAGCCCGGTCTGCATGATCACGCTTTCGATCTCCGAGGCGGCGACGTTCTCGGCGCCGACCTTGAGCATGTCCTTGCTGCGGTCGCTGAAGTACAGCCAGCCCTGCTCGTCGATGCGTACGTTGTCGCCGGTGTCGAACCAGCCGTCCTCGTCGAAGGCCTTGTCGTTGGCGGGCGGGTTGCCGTAGTACTCCTTGAACAGGGACACCCCGCGCACGCCGCGGATGTACAGCTTGCCGCGCTCTCCAGGCCCCGCGGGCTCGCCATCCTCGCGGCGGATCAGGATGTCGTACTCCGGCGCGGCCCGGCCGATGGTGCCGTGGGGACCGGGGTGGTCCGGGTCGGTGACGATGCCGTGGGTGAGCGTCTCGGTCATCCCCCACCAGCCGATGATCTCCACGCCGAACTGCCGGGCGACCCGCGGCAGGTAGGCGGCCGTGCCCCAGAACCGGTAGCTGTGATCGGGCACCGGCTGTCCGGCCAGGGCCTTGATGGCGAAGGGTATGGTGGAGCACCAGGTGGCCCGATGCCGGCAGGAGACGTCCCAGAACCGCGAGGCCGAAAAGCGCGGCTGCAGGACCAGGGTGCCGCCGCTCCAGTGAGTGGCCAGCATCGAGTAGGCCTGGGCATTGGTGTGGAACAGGGGCAGGAAGGTCAGGCACACGTCGTCGTGGCGCAGCCGCATGTGCGCAGCCGATATGCGTCCGGCCCACAGGGCGTTGGCGTGGGTCCACAGCACGGCCTTCGGCCGGGACGTGGTGCCGGAGGTGAACTGCACCCCCAGGTCCCGCATGGGATCGGTCGGCAGCTCCGGCAGGCTTCCCGGGTCGCCCGCGGCCAGCTCGGCGAAGGCAAGCGCGTCGGCGGGCACGTCCGCCGTCGCCGGCGTCCCGGCATCGTCCGCGGTCGCATCGTCCGCGGTGACGGCCAGGAACTCGAGGTTGGGGCAGGCCGACGCCACCAGCCCCGCGTAGCGGGGCTGGGTCACCGCGGCCACGGCGCCGGTATGGTCGGCGAAGTAGGCCAGGTCCCGGGCCACCGACCGGGTGTTGGTAGACACGGCGACCGCGCCGAGCACGGCGCAGGCGTACCAGCCGAGCACGAACTCCGGCGAGTTGTCGAGGTGCAGCAGCACGAAGTCGCCCGGCTGGACGCCGCGGGCGGCGAGTCCCCCGGCCAGCCGGCGGACGTCCTCACGGAACTCTTGATAGGACCAGCGCCGGTCGGCCCGGCCGTCGTCGTGGAATGGCGCCCAGATCAGGAACGCCTTGTCCGGCGTTCGTTCCGCCCACTGATCCAGCAGCCATGGCAGATCCAGCCCGATCATGGACCGGACGCGCGCGGCGTCGCCATCCGTATGCAGCGTCATGTGATCGTTCCTCCCCGGTGGAGGGAGATTCTACCGCGGTTGCCGCCCCGGGTGCCGGCGAACGGCCGCCCGCCTGGGTGGGTCTGGGTCAGTGAGCCCGCGTCAGCTGGCCCGGATCAGCCGCTGGCCGGGCCGGCCAGGGCGGGCCCGGGTACGCCGTCCGGGGCGCGCGCTTCCAGGGCGAAGGTAAGTCTGCTGGCCATGCCGGCGAGCCGGTTCCATTCGCCGGCGTCGGCGGCACCGGCGCCGGGAAACGGACCGTCGCCGGGCGCCAGCGCTTCGGTGGTGAGCTCGACATCGAGGTCCGGGTCGCTGTCCAGCTCGTCGAGCAGGGTGGCGAAGCCGACGCTCTGCAGCAGCTCCGGGGTCGCGGCATCGATGAGCGGGTGGGCGAGCACGTCGCAGTCGCCGGTGCTCCGGCTCGGCGGCGCCTCGACCAGGGCGCCCGTGGCATCGGTGACCAGGCAGAACGGCGCCAGCGCCGCGGTGACACGGACGGTGCCGGTGAAGCCCAGCCGTCGCAGGTGGCCCGCCAGCGTGGCCAGACGCCGGGCCGCATCGTCGCCGAACGGCTGGGCGCCCGGGGGAATCATGGCGGGGTCGTTCAGCGCCCATTGCACGGCGGCGAGGCCCGCGTCGAGACGATCACCGGCTGCGAGCGACGCGTCCTCCAGCGCCGAGCTCAGACCGGCGTTGCGCTGGGACAGCGCGTCGAGCTCGTTGCGGGTGGCGGCGCCGAGCCTGGCCGCCTCGAGCAGCGCGGCATCCCGCTGGGCCGTCATCTGCCAGCCGAACACGGTCAGCGCCATCACCGCCAGCGCCAGGCCGGTGACCAGTGCGCCCTGCCAGCGCGGGGCACGGTCCGCGACCGGGCTTTCCGGGGCGGCGCCGGCGGCGGACGGATGCGCCAGAATCTCCTCGGCGACCTCCCTGGCGAAGCGGCGCTGGCTGGAGAGGATCTCGGCACGCAGCTTCAGATGCTGCTCCTCGAGGATGCGTTCCATCAGCGTCTGGACGGACACGCCCAGCGCCCGGCGGTCGTACTCGGCGTCCACCTCGTCGGCGACGTCGGTGATGCGGCGGCGCGGCGGCGGTTCCGTCGCCGGTGCCTGGCCGCTGCGCCGATCGGTCACCAGTCCGAGTTTCTGCAGCATCTCGAACAGCACGTTGGGGTGGAACTGCTTCGGCAGCACGCCGACGGCCCCCAGCGCACGGGCCTGGCTGACGTACACCTCGCCCTCCTTGGTGGTGTACATCATCACGGGAATGGTGGCGGTGCGGGGGTTCGACTTGATCGCCGAGACGGCCTCGAGCCCGTCCATGCCGGGCATGGTGTGATCCATGAAGATCACGTCGACCAGCTCCCGGTGCAGGAACTCGAGCGCAGCCTCGCCGGAGTCGGCGAAGGCAACTTCCATGTCGTAATCGGCAAGCAGCCGCGCCAGGGACTGACGGGCAGTCTTCGAATCGTCGACGACCAGAGCGCGCTTGAATGCCATCGGGAGCCTCCATCTCCTACCTCAAGGGTAGTCCGTGCTGACGGAAGCGGGAGGCGGCGCGCGACGCTAGAGCAGGTCGGTGAGCAGGATGCCGATGCCGAAGCGTTCGACGTGGGCGTCGTAGTCGATCAGGGTTTCGCCGTAGCCGTTGAAGTACTGGGCGTAGCCGCGGATGCCGCGCCACAGGGGGAAGGTCCAGTCGAGCTGCACCGCGCCCCGGTTGTCGCCCCGCAGGTTGTTGCGCAGCAGCAGCCCGAACTCGTGGTCGCGGTAGCGGTAGATGGTGGTCAGCTCGAAGTAGCCCAGATAGTCGTCGATGTCCGGATTGTCGTCACCGGAGGCGTCCAGCGGGTCGTCCTTGTCGTCCTCGGGAATCCGCCACCAGGGCTTGAGGCCCACGACCAGATTGTCCTTTTCGAACTCGAAGTCCGCGTAGATGCGGTTCCAGCTCCGCGACAGGGTGCCGCCGCGGCCGTTGGACTGGTGGCTCATGCCCAGGGTGACGATGCCGGCGTCGAGGCCGAACGGGGCCCAGTCGAGCGGCGCGCTCCAGAACAGCTCGGGCTCGTAGTTGGTTTCCCGGAACGGCGCCGAGATGTTGCGGTTGTAGGCCTGCCACAGCGACAGGCTGGTGAATCCGAAGTACAGCCGGTCCCGGGGCAGCAGGAAGCCTTCCGCCAGGCTGAATTTCAGGCTGAGCTGGAACTTCGCCTCCACGGGGTCGAGTGACTCTGCCGGCAGCAGCGCGCCGAACTCGTCGGCGAAGGGCGCCTCGTTGAGTTCGGTGGCGTAGGTCGCCGGCAGAAAGTAGTTGCGCCGGTGAGGGGTCAGCAGGGAGGGAAAGCGTTCCATCGCCTGCTCCCGCCGGACGCGGCCCATCAGCAGCGATCCGCCCGGCTCGTCCTGCTCCCGGGCACACCGGTCGCGGAGCTCGCCGACCGTGACATCGTCCGGTGCGTCGGCGAGGGCTTCCAGCAGGCAGGTCTCGTTCCTGGGCGGTGCCGGTTCCGGCTCGATTTCCCCGGCCCGGGCGCCAGGCGCCAGCGCGAGCATCGCGCACGCCGTCAGGGTCGTGATGGGTCGCAGGGCCCGGGTTCGAACGCGCATGCCCGATCAGAGCCGGTTGCCGAGCTCGATGGCGCTGCCGCCTGCCGGCAGGCTCACGAAGGTGCCGTCCCGGCTCAGGGTGACGCCGCCGGCGTAGACCTCCGCCACGCCCTCCAGGAACGCGGTGTCGAGGCCGGGCAGCGGCAGGGGCGGGACGACGTGGTAGAGCAGCAGGTGGCCGGCATCCGCGGCCGCGGCCAGCCGCGCCGCCTCTTCGGGCGTGGTGTGATAGTCGAGAATGTCGGCGGTGATTTTGGCGACGCCGGTACGGCCCGTCGCCGTGGCAGCCCGGTTGATCAGCCCCACGAGCTGCGGCGCCAGCGCCTCGTGGGCGAGCAGGTCGACGCCGGCGGCATGCTCGGCAAGGGGCGGGTGATAGCGGGTGTCGCCGCTGATCACCAGACTGCGTCCGGCGTAGTCGAAGCGATAGCCCACTGCCGGGACGACGGGATCATGGGGCACCGGGAACGCGCTCACGGTGATGCCGCCGCTTTCCCAGACGGTCACGCGGCTGTCGTCCTCCGGCACCTCGAAGGTCACCGGCGCGGCACCGGCGCCGGATGGCGGAGCCACCCCGGCGCCGTGGTGGGCGGTCCGGTACCCGGCGTCCAGGGCATAGGCCTGGTTGAACCCGGCCACGACCCGCTCGACGCCCGTCGGGCCGTGGACGGGCAGCGGTGCCGTATGCGCGGCGCCCGTCCAGCGCAGCATGGCGAGCTCGCCGAGCCCGTCGATGTGGTCGGAATGAAAGTGGGTCAGGAACACCGCCTCGACGCTGCCTGAGTTGAAGCCCATGCGCTGCAGGTTGCGGGCTCCGCCGCTGCCTGCGTCGACGACGAACAGACGCCTGCCGGCGATGACCGCCAGACACGGTCCCGAGCGGTCCGCGTCGGGCAGCGGTGCGCCCGCGCCGCAGACGGCGAGGTGCAGGCCGTCGGGGAGCTCTGCCACCGCGTCCCGCGCCAGATTCTGCTCCAGGGTCCGACCCATGACCCACATGGCCACCTCGGCGCGGAAGGTCACGAGCAACGCCGCGCCGCCCGCCACCAGCAGTACCAGAATCCACTTCAGCCGCATCTCCAGTCGTCCCAGCCGGTCAGCAGGGCCCATCTTGTCACGTCGCGGACGCAACGACGAGCCGCGCCGCTGCCCTGGCGGGCGGATGGACCGGTTGGTGAAGCGCGTTGACCGGGTGAGCGCTTCATGTGACGCTCGGGCGTTTGAATCGGCAATTCACTCGAATTTTCATAACCGACGAGGAGCACACCCGTGGCGGACTTCGACCTTCCCAATTTCTCCACCGACCTGACCGGCCAGGTCGCCCTGGTCACAGGTGCCACGTCCGGTCTGGGCCGGCGTTTCGCGCGGGTGCTCGCGGCCGCCGGGGCGGCCGTGGCCGTGGCCGGTCGGCGCGTCGAGCGCCTCGAGGAAGTCACGCGTGAGATCGAGTCGGCCGGCGGCCGGGCCGTCGGCGTCCGTCTGGACATGACCGACACCGACAGCATCCTCAACGCGGTGACGGAAGCGGAGAAGGCCCTCGGTACCGTCACGATCCTGGTCAACAACGCCGGCATTCCGGATGCCCAGCGGGCGCACAAGATGTCCATCGAGTTGATCGACGACGTCTTCGGCACCAATCTGCGGGGCCCCTTCGTGCTCGCCTGTGAGGTGGCCCGGCGGCTGATCGCCGCCGACAAGCCGGGGCGCATGGTGAACATCTCTTCCGTCGCGGCCTATCACTACGCCGGCAACGGTGCGGCCCTGTACTCCATCACCAAGGCGGGCGTGGTGCGCATGACGGAATGCCTCGCCGTGGAATGGGCCCGCTACAACATCAACGTCAACGGCATCGCGCCGGGCGCGTTCTCGTCGGAGATGATGGACGGCATGCTGGAGCGCATGGGCGACATCAGCCAGCACTTCCCGCGCAAGCGCATCGGTGATCCTGCCCAGCTCGACTCCACGCTGCTCTACCTGGTGGCGCCCTCGTCCGAGTGCGTCACCGGCACCGTGATCAAGGTGGACGACGGCCAGGGCTCCCGCTGAACCGGGGGTTTGCGCCGGAATCGTGATCCGGAACCGGCGGGTTGTGCCGGTGGGTGCTAGTTTCATGACATGGGAAGGGCACCCGACACGTCGCCGGCAGGTCCTGCAGCGAGCACGGACAACGAGCAGGCACTGAACATCTACCGCAGCCTGGCGGTGACGGCGGCCGTCGTCATCCCGGGCTTCGGTGTTGTGCGGCGCATCATCGATCCCGCCACCGCCGATCCGCTGTGGGAGCGGGTCTTCATCGCCGTGGTCCTGCTGGTTTACGCGGGTCTGACGCTGGTGAACGGCCCGGTGCGGCGCAACCCCCACCATGCCATCGCCGTGGTGCTGCACCTGGTCAGTGCCGGCGTCATCCACATGGCCTATCAGAACGGCCTCACGGTCAACACCAGCTATGGTCTGCTGATCATGCTGTTCGCCTGCTCCCTGGCGTTCCGCACCCGGCTGATGCTGGCGGGCTATCTGCTGTCGGCGACGGCCGGCATCGGCCTCGCCATGTGGCTCACGCCGGTGCTGGAGATCGACCCGCTGTTCTTCATCACCACCGTCGTCGCCGTCAGCATGCTCACCTACGCCGTGCAGGTGAACCGCATCGCCTCCGAGGCGGAGCTGCGCCGGGCCCGGGACATGGCCGAGGCCGCCGTGGCGGCCCGCAGCCGGTTCCTGGCGAACATGAGTCACGAGATCCGCACGCCCATGAACGGGGTGATCGGCATGGCGAGCCTGCTGGAGAGCACGGAGCTCACGCCGAACCAGCGGGACTATCTGCGCACCATCCGTACCAGCGGCGACTCCCTGCTCACCCTGATCAACGACATCCTCGATTTCTCCAAGATCGAGGCAGGCCATGTCGATCTCGAGCGGCAGCGCTTCGATCCGGTGGCGTGCCTGGAGGACGCGGCGGAGCTGGTCGCCCAGCCTGCCCGTGAGAAGGGGCTGGAGCTGGTGTGCGACATCGCCGTGGACCTGCCGGGCGAGCTGATCGGCGACAGCCTGCGGCTGCGCCAGGTGGTGGTGAATCTGCTGAGCAACGCGGTCAAGTTCACCTCCCGCGGCGAGGTGCATCTGCAGGCGGAAGGCGCTCCCGTGGCGGATGGCGGCTACCGGCTCTGGTGCCGGGTGCGGGACACCGGCATCGGCATTGCGGCAGAGGACTCGGGGCTGCTGTTCCAGGCGTTTGCCCAGGCAGACTCCTCGACGACCCGTCGTTTCGGCGGGACGGGGCTGGGGCTGTCCATCTGCAAGCAGCTCGTCGAGCGCATGGGCGGCGCCATCCGGGTGACGTCGAAGCTGCACCGCGGCTCGACCTTCGAGTTCGACGTGCTGCTCGAGCGGGCGCCCGGACGACGGGCCGCGCGACGCCAGGTCCCCGCGGGCCCCGCGCTGGTGGTGGAGCCGAATCCGGTGGTGCGGGGGGCGCTGGCACGCCAGCTCGAGGCCTGGTTCCCGGCCTGCGACGCCGTCGAAGACGAGCCCGCAGCGCGTGAGGCGCTGGCCCGGGGACGCTATGCGGCGGTTGTGGCCGGCCTGTCCCGGCGGGCCGTCGCAGCACTGGCCGAAGCCGCCGGCGGGGCACCGCCGCGATTCACCCGCCTCGCGCCGATGGCGGAGAGCCCCACGGATCCGGAAGCGGCCCGGGAACCCTGGCCGGTGCTGCATCGGCCGCACAAGCGCGCGCAGATTCTCGACGCCCTGTTCCGGCCCGGTGCGGCCGCCGGGGTCGATACGCCTGAGCCCGTTGCCCCCAGGACGGTCGAGTCGCTCGCAACCCCGGCGGGGCCGACGGTGATGGGCCGGCGCATCCTGCTGGTCGAGGACAACGTGGTCAATCAGCAGGTGACGCTGAAGATGCTCGAGCGCCTGGGCTGGGAAGCGGACGTGGCC
>MRWG01003734.1_pt1 | contig 13909 bp, 8 predicted proteins | sample 1013341 | NCBI WGS metagenome assembly MRWG01 (sample SAMN06117577, study PRJNA244670) | biofilm metagenome | biome: Water; feature: Cathode Biofilm; material: Biofilm; isolation source: microbial consortium enriched at the cathode of a solar microbial fuel cell | place: USA: District of Columbia ... | reverse complement strand
TTGACGTCGGAAACCGCAATCGTGAAGGTTTCTTCAGAGGTCGAACCGTCGGTCGAGGTCGCCGTCACGATGATGTCGATGGACCCTTCAGTTTCCGCGTCGAAGCTCGCGCCGTCTGCAACCCGAACCACGCCGGTTTTGTCAACGGAGAAACGGGCGTCGTTCACGGAATAGGAGACGGTGTCCGTCACATCTTTGTCTTCGGCAAATGCAGTGACGCCCACCTGCGTACCAGCCGCAGCATCTTCCGCGATGGTGTTGGCGGAAGTGTCTGTGTCGGTCACCGCGGTGATGTCATACTCATCAACGTCTGACGCCGAGATCGTGAAGGTCTCTTCCGAAGTCGATCCATCGGTAGAGGTAGCGGTCACGGTGATGTCGATGGACCCTTCGGTCTCCGCGTCGAAGCTTGCGCCGGCGGCAACCCGAACGACACCGTTCTCATCAACCGTGAAGCGGGCATCATCAACCGAATAAGAAACCGTGTCGGTGATGTCCTTGTCTTCGGCGAATGCAGTGACGCCCACCTGCGTGCCAGCTGCAGCATCTTCTGCAATTGTATTGGCAGATGTATCTGTGTCGGTTACGGCGGTGACATCATATTCATCGACGTCAGACACCGATATCGTAAAGGTCTCTTCCGAGGTCGAACCGTCGGTAGAGGTCGCCGTGACAGTGATGTCAATGGACCCTTCGGTTTCGGCATCGAAGCTAGCACCGTCAGCAACCCGAACCACGCCGTTCTCATCGATAGTGAAACGTGCGTCGTCGACGGAGTAGGAAACAGTGTCTGTGGCATCTGCATCAGTCGCCAGTGCAGTTACGCCAACCTGGGTGCCCGCGCTCGCATCTTCCGCGATGGTGTTGGCCGAAGAATCCGTATCGGTAACAGCGGTGACGTCATACTCATCGACGTCAGATACCGCGATCGTGAATGTCTCTTGCGAGGTCGAACCGTCGGTAGAGGTTGCTGTCACGATGACATCGATGGACCCTTCGGTTTCGGCATCGAAGCTCGCGCCATCCGCAACTCGAACGACGCCATTCTCATCAACCGTGAAACGGGGATCATCGACGGTGTAGGAGACGGTGTCCGTTACGTCTTTGTCTTCGGCGAATGCGGTGACGCCCACCTGCGTACCAGCTGCAGCATCTTCCGCGATGGTGTTGGCGGAAGTGTCTGTGTCCTGAACTGCGGACGTAGCGTATTCGTTTTCGTCTTCGACCTTCAATGTGAAGCTTTGCGTGGACTGCGAGCCGTCGGTGGAGGTGGCGGTCACAGTGAAGGAGACAGTCGCTTCGGTTTCAGCGTCAAACACGGCGTCTTCGGCAATGCTGACCACACCCTGGTCATCGATGACGAAGCGCGGGTCGTCTATGGAGTAGGAGACACTGTCGCTCACGTCCCGGTCGGTCGCCACAACAGTGATGCCAGCCTGACTGCCGCCGTCTACACCTTCGGAAATTGTGTTCGCAACAGCGCCGACCGTGCTGATCGGGCTGACGTCGTATTCGTTCACGTCACGGATATTGATCGTGAAGGTTTCTGTCTGCGTCGCTCCGTCGGATCCGGTGGCAAGCACGATGATCTGGTGACTTCCAGCCGTTTCGGCATCGAGCGAACCTGCTACCGTAACGATGCCCGTCTCGGGATCAATGGAGAACAGACCACCCGCATCGTCCAGGAGGCTGTAGGTTACGCTGGCCCCTTCTGCGGCGGTTGCGCTTGCCCGAATGCCGGTTGCAGATCCGACTGCTGAATTTTCGTCAACGGCGTTTTCAGTTGCATCGATATCGGTGACCGCAGACAAATCGGAAGCGACGATGCCCGCAGCACGGTCGTCGTTGCCGTCATCGAAACCTGCGCCTGACTGCACCTGGCCATTCTGGCTACTGAAGGTGCCGTCGCCCGGGTTGGTTGCGGAGCCATTCGAATAGGTCTGGTTCGATCCATCATCCAGAGCAGAAGCTATGCTTGCGGACGTGCCGCCGCCCAACGGCAAATCGTCGCTGTTCGACCCTGAAAAGTCCTGTGTGCCGGTTGAATTGTCGGAAGATTGCTCAGCGTATGCATTGACTGCATCGCTGTTTTCAAGCGCAGAAAGCTCCGTGCCATCATCCTCAAACCCGATACCTTGCGCGCCGGACGATGGGTCTTCCTGTTCGACGTATCGTTGTTCTTCCTCGTCGCTTCCAAGGTGCAGGTTGGCGTTGACCTGTTCCATGGATTCGCCCATGTCCTGGTCGAGATGATAGTCGTGCGCCTTGTCGAGATGCTCATCTCGATTATCGAGAAGCCCCGAATGCAGGATGCTATCGGAATTCAGGGTCGTCCTGGTTTCCGTAGTGTTACCCTCTGACGAGGTGTTTTCCTGGGTGTCTCGATTCTGAGTGTCGCTTGCCATTTCGGTCGCACGTCCGCACAATTTCCGATAATGCCAATGAACGTCGGCATCCTTAACAAAGCGCAAAATTCCTCTTGGAATCTGAAGTTTAGTTCTAATAAAATTCGGGAAACACGGCGTAGGGTAAACGCTTTTTAAACCCGATCAGCACAGTTTGAGCGAGTAGCTACACGACTCTGGCCCGCATATGCTGAAATCGGTTTTTTCATCTTTCTTTTTGCCTCGTCTGAGGATCCGGCATTCTCCGTCCGGACGCTGGATTTCTTCGCCCGGATTGCCGCGCGACGTTGTAGTTGCTTCCGTGTTCGCAAATATCATGGGGCTGGCGATGCCGCTGGCCATTCTTCAGGTTTATGACCGCGTTCTGCCAAATGCTTCCACCGACACGCTGCTTGTGCTCATCCTCGGGGTGACTGTCGTTCTAATTGCCGATGCTGTCATCAAGGTCTCCCGTACCGCGGTCGTCGGCAGGCTCGGGGCAGGGTTCAATCATCAGGCGCACACCGAACTTTTCCGCCGGGTGCTTGATGCCGAGCCATCCCAGTTTGCCAAAACGCCTGTTTCCGTACAGGTACACCAGCTTCGGGCGTTGCAATCGGTTGCAGATCACTATGGCGACCAGAACCGCCTTCTCGCCATCGACCTGCCTGCGGGGGGGATCTTCCTGGCAGCGCTCATCTTCATCGCAGGGCCGCTGGCGCTGGTGCCGATCACCTTGCTGGGCATCTTCATGCTATTTGCCCTCAACAGAAACAAGGTGCTGCAGCAGGTTGTCGCCGACCGGGCAGATCAGGACGATCGCAAATCCGATTTCATACTGGAGGTACTGTCCGGCGCCAAGACCGTGAAGTCCCAGGCGATGGAAGCGCTGATCATGCGCCGCTTCGAGCGATTGCAGCGGGCAACGGCAGAGCTCAGCTCCAGATATATGCGCTTGTCCGGCCAGGCGAGGGATGCCTCCGCACTTTTTGGAACCCTCACGACGATCTTTGTGGTCATCTGCGGCGCGTTGATGGCCATCTATGGCAATTTCAGCGTCGGCGGTGTCGCTGCCAGCACACTCTTGTCCGGTCAGTTCGTGCAGCCCTTCCTTCGCGCGATCAACCAGCTGACAGACATGCAACGACTGAAGCACGACTACGCTCAGGTCAATTCGCTCTTCAAGCTGCCGGAGGTTGCGAAGCAGGAGCCTTTGACGGTCGATACCGACGGTTCCATTCACCTGATCAACGTGTCAGTCGAACTGGGCGAAAGCCAGCGCCGGGTGTTCGAGGACATCAACCTGACAATCGAAGCCGGACAATTCGTCGGTTTCCGCGGTGCGGACGGCAGCGGCAAGTCCACACTCATGAAATTGCTGACCGGTGAAATGACGCCGACGACCGGCAAGGTCATGATCGGCGGGCAGGATTATGATGGCCTCCACCAACATGCACTACGCAAGACCGTTGCCTATGTCGACAACCAGTCTGCTATCTTCAACGGCACGATCCTTGAAAACATCACGATGTTCGGTGCCGTATCCGACATCGCTCATGCGCGTATGGCAGCAAAGCTGATCGGGCTTGAAAAGGAAATCCATCTCTTGCCGCGCGGTTATGAAACGCAGCTGGGGTCAGACCTGGGCGGGAAGGTTCCTGCAGCTACCTTGCAGCGTATCTGCATTGCAAGGGCATTGGCAGGCGAGCCGAAGATCCTGATCCTGGACGAGGCGAATGCGCAACTGGACCAACAGGCAGAAAAGGCGCTTGTCGATGCGCTGATCCGTCTGAAGGGCTATCTGACGGTTATCATCATCAGCCACCGTCCTTCCATGCTGGCAGTCGCGGATCACCAATACGAACTCAGGGACGGCAGCGTGCATGACCTCGGCACGATGAACGTCACCGGCGCACCTCAGAAAATGGGGATGCCGGCGTGAGCAGACCGCTATTCAACCTCGAGGACGTCCACGCTGCCGACAACGCCGTACACCGCCAGTGGCGCGATCTGTCGGCCGAACTGGCAGCCGATGGGACCGCCACAGGGCGGCTAGGACTTCCTGAAGACGGGGCGGCGCCCGCCGAAAGGTGCCTGATCCCGCTTTTGCGGGAGATGCGCTGGCAGGGCAATGACCGGCTCCTGTTCGAGGCATTGCCGCACTTCGACCGGATTGAAACTTTCCAAGTCTTGCGGACCGTCCTCAGCCGCTTGACAGTCAAGACGACACCTTTTCATGGAAGTGCCGGGGAACTGACCCATGCACAGATGCCGTGTCTGCGTGTAACCAGGGACGACGTTCAGGTTCTCGTTGGAAAAACCGGAACGGGTGAGTTTCGCGCCTATTCCGGTCGCCAGGGAGAGGCAATTTCCGTTCCTGCTGCCGATATTCTGAAAAACGAGATCTATCTCGCTGCCGAAGACACTGAGGAACAGGGGCAGGTTCAAAACAACCGAAGCTGGTTCTCGACCGTTTCCAAACGGTTCCGGACCAGTATCATCTCCATTCTGGCCCTCGGTTTTGTTCTCAACATTCTCGCTCTTGCACCGCCGTTGTTCATTATGGCGATCTACGACAAGGCAATGGGAGCAAAATCGACCGAGGTGCTTCTGACCATGGCGGTCGGCGTTGGAATCATTCTTCTGTGCGAAGTTGCGCTGCGCAGAATGAAGACATGGCTACAATCCTATCTCGGCGGACGGGTTGATGCGATTGTCGGCAACAAGACCTTTGAGCGCATCCTGCATCTTCCATATGCGATGCTGTCCGAAGCGCCGATCGGCACCCAGGTCATGCGGCTGCGCTATTTCGACAGCGTGCGCGACATATTCCAGAGTTCGCTGTTCAACGCGATTGTCGATATTCCCTTCACGCTGATCTTCATTGTCGCGATCTTCCTGATCGGCGGACCGGTTGCGCTGCCGCCGCTCGCACTGCTGACCATCTACACGCTGCTGGCCGTTTATGTCCTGCCCAAGGTCCAACGCGAAGTCGCTGCCGTTGGCGAGCAGAAGTCGAAACTCAACAGTTTCATGATCGAGACCTTTCGCAACCAGCGGGCTCTCAGGAACCTTTCTGTAGAAGATACCTGGCTGGAGCGATTTTCGGCGCTTTCCACCAACTTCAACAAACTCAACATCCATGCACGTCATATCACGCATGTGCTGCAGACACTGTCGCAGACGCTGATGACCATTTGCGGTGTCCTGGTTCTGGGGATCGGGGCAATGCGTGTCATGGAAGGAGAGATGAGCCTGGGCGCCCTGATTGCCACAATGGCCCTCAGCTGGCGGGTTCTGAACCCGATGAACCAGGCATTTCTCAGCATCACGCAGCTCGCGCAAAGCCGCACGGTGATCGAACAGATCAACAACCTCATGAAAGTGCAGCTCGAGCGCGAGCCGGGGCATCTGCCGAAAATCACACGTGACATTCGCGGTGATCTGAAAGTGTCCTCACTCGTCCTCAGGTATCCAGGGGCAACGGAAGCCTCGCTGAAGGGCCTTGAGCTGACGGTGAAGGAAGGCGAAACAGTTGCCATCACGGGCCCGAGCGGCTCGGGCAAGACCGCATTGTTCCAGGCTGTCATCGGCTTGTTTCAGCCCCAGGTGGGGTCCATCCTGTTCGACGGTCTGGATGTGCGCCAGCTGGATACCGCAGAGTGGCGCTCTTCCATTGGCTATGCACCCGACGATCTCGACTTCTTTTACGGCACGGTAAAACAGAACCTGCTGATGTCGGATCCGGGTGCTACCGACGAACGTCTGATCGAGGTCACCGGTAAACTTGGCTTGCTGTCCTACCTGGAGGAGAACTTCAACGGACTTGAAACGCGCCTCAATGGCGAGGTCCTGAAGCAGATCCCGGACAACATGAAGCAGCGCATTGTTTTGGCCCGTGCCTTCGTGAAGGCGGCACCGCTCTATCTGTTCGACAATCCGGGAACGCATCTCGATTTCGAGGTTGGTGGTGCCGCTTCTTAGAAGACGGATTTTACTGCTTTCACAGTTGCATCAACAACCTTGTCGATTTCAGCTTCAGAAATGCACAGGGGAGGGGCGAACCCCAGGATGTCACCCTGCGGCATCGCCCGGCCGATGACGCCTTCCTTCAACAGGGCAGCTGCAACCTGTGGGCCGGTTTTGCTTGCCGGATCGAGATAGGTTCTGCTGGCCTTGTCCGATACAAATTCGATCGCGCAAAGCAGACCGTCGCCGCGGATGTCGCCAACGTTGGCGTGATCTCCGAGCGCATTCTTAAGTGCATTCTTGAAGTAGGCACCTGCGGACCCGGCATTCGCCACCAAGCCGAGACTGTCGATAAGCTTGAGGTTCGCAACACCGGCTGCGGCACCGATCGGGTGTGCGGAATAGGTCCACCCATGGCCGATCGGACCAAATTCGTCGGTACCGTCCTCCAGCACCTTCCAGACCTTGTCGGAAACGATGGAGCCGGACAGGGGAGCATATGCCGATGTCAGGCCTTTTGCGATGGTGATGAAATCCGGCTGAATACCGTAGTGGTCTGAGCCGAACATCGTGCCGAGACGTCCAAAGCCTGAAACAACTTCATCTGCGATCAGCAGAATGTCGTGTTTCTTGAGCACGGCCTGAATGGCCTCCCAGTACCCGCTTGGGGGCGGTACGATCCCGCCCGTACCAAGGGCCGGTTCGCCAATGAAGGCTGCAATGGTGTCAGCGCCTTCGCGTTCGATCAGGGCTTCCAGGTCAGCAACGCAATAGGCAACAAATTCCGCTTCGGACTGGGAAAGGTCTTCCCTGCGGAAATAGTCGGGCGCGACCGTGTGCAGAACCTGTGAAAGCGGCAGGTCGAACTTCTTGTGAAACAACTCGAGGCCCGTCAGAGAACCGGTCATCAGGCCCGAGCCGTGATAGCCGCGCCAGCGCGAGATGATCTTCTTCTTCTCCGGGCGGCCGAGAATGTTGTTGTAGTACCAGACCAGCTTGATGTTGGTTTCGTTCGCATCCGATCCGCCCAATCCGAAATAGACCTTGGACATGTGGTCGGGCGCTCGCTCCATCACCATCTGTGCAAGCGTGATTGAGGCTTCGGTGCCGTGGCCGACGTATGCGTGGTAATAGGCCAGTTCACGAGCCTGCTCCGCAATGGCGTCAGCAATTTCGGAACGGCCATAGCCGACGTTGACGCAATAAAGACCGGCGAATGCGTCCAATAGTTTGGTGCCGTCACGGTCTTCGATATAGACGCCGCTGCCACCGGTGACGATCCGGTTAGGGCTCTCTCCGCGCGCATGTTGGGCGAGGTGGGTCGAGGGATGGAAGAAGTTCTCTCTGTCCCAGGCATCCAGTTGGTCGTTCTTGAGCATATTCAAGTCCTTCTAGTGTTGGTTGGGCCAGGTCAGCTCCAGTCCCGGCAGACGTATTTGATTTCGGTGAAGGCCTCCAGTCCGTAGCGGGCACCTTCGCGGCCAAGGCCAGATTGTTTCACGCCTCCAAAGGGGATCGGATAGCCGGTCACTTTTGTGCGATTGACGGCAACCATGCCGTATTGAAGCGCGCGGCTTGCACGGTAGATGCGGCGCGGGTCCTGCGTGTGGAGATAGGCGATAAGGCCGTATTCGGTGTCGTTTGCCCATGCGATGGCGTCCTCCTCCTTATCGAAGGCTGCCAGGGCTGCCACCGGACCAAATGTTTCTTCCCGGAAAATTGATGCATCAGCGGGAGTGTCCGCCAGAACGGTCGGCTGATAAAACAATGGGCCGGCCGCGTGACGGTGGCCACCGGTGAGGAGACGCGCGCCTCGTGCGAGTGCATCTCGAACATGGTCCTCCTGCTTGGCAACCGCCCGCTCATGCATCAGCGGTCCGATGTCAGGATCTTCAAGCCCAGGTCCAACAGACAAGGCTTCAACACGGTTGGTGAAGGCTTCGCAAAACGCCAGGTAGACCGGTCTTTCAACCAGAATGCGATTTGCCGCGAGGCAATCCTGACCGGATGTTGCGAATTTCGCGGCGATTGCCTGATCGACGGCATGATCAAGATCAGCATCTGCAAACACGAGGAAGGGGGCGTGGCCGCCGAGTTCCAGCACAAGTCGTTTTACAGTCTGAGCACCCTGCGAATAAAGAAGCCGTCCGATACCCGTCGATCCGGTGAACGAAACCGCCCTGACGCGCGGGTCTGACATCCACGGTTTCACGATGTCTTCCGCGTTCCCGGGAAGCACGTTGAAAACACCTGCCGGAAGCCCTGCCTGGTCAGCAAGTTCAGCTAGTGCCAGTGCGGAATACGGCGTTTCCTGTGAAGGGTGCACGACAACGGTACAGCCGGCAGCGAGTGCGGCAGCTGCTTTTCGCGTGATCATCGCGCATGGAAAGTTCCACGGCGTGATCAACGCGGCAACGCCAACAGGTTCCCGCCAGACTTCCATCTCTGCGTCAGGCAAGTGGGAAGTGATGCTCTCGATATTCGGTCGTTTGGCCTCTTCGGCGTAAAACGATACGAAGGAGGCTGCATAATCGATCTCGCCGCGGGATTCCGAAAGTGGTTTCCCCTGCTCACGCGTCATCAGACGAGCCAGATCTTCCCTGTTTTCCAAGATCAAGTCGTGCCAGGCCAACAGAAAGGATGCTCTTTCCTGAGGTAGCAAGGTGGACCAACTCGAAAAGGCGTCATCGGCGGCATCGATAGCTTCGGCGGATTGTGCGCTGGAAAGAGATGTCACTTCTCCGAGAAGACTTCCATCCGCCGGATCGGTTACTTGAAACACGGCACCATCACGTGCCGCTGCCCAACGTCCATCGACATAGGCGAAGTGCTTTACCAGGTGACGGTTGTCGATCAGGTGAAAAAGCGAGCTTTCAAGGGATGTCTCGGCAAGGATTCGGGACTGCATGGCGTTGCTCTCCAAAGTGGTGAGCAGAGCCTAGAATGGCACCCGGGAACGAAACGCCTTTTCTTGACAAGCTTGGCAGCTGTTTCGTTCTTATTCGGAGTTGTCAGCAGTTGTATCTGTTCCAAGCATCCCGGCCAGCAACATATCCAGTGCTGGAGCAGCGCTCTGTTTCACCGGTTTTGTCACCACGTAAGTGAAGTAGCGAACGACGCCAAGGCCGCGGTCCAGCAGGGCATCCATGAACCGCTGATAGCTGTCGATGTCACGCGTGACGGTCTGCATCAGATAATCGAGCCCGCCACCGATCGCCCAGCAGGCAACGACTTCATCGCAATTGCGGATTGCCCGCTCAAAGGCCTGAAAATATTCGGCGCGGTGATGTTCCAGTTCGAGCGTCACGAAAACGGTGACATGAGGCGCGAGATTCTTGAGCGAGAAACGCGCGCCATATCCTTCGATGATACCAGCAGCCTCAAGCCTCTCAAGACGCTTCCAGCATGGGCTCGGGCTAAGATTTATACGCTTTGCGAGATCCGCTTTGGAAATGCGTCCTTCCTCGGCAAGTACCTTCAGGATTTCCAGATCTCGGTTGTCCAGTTTCAGCATCAATGTCTCTTGCCGGTTCAGGAAACGAGCATCGTGCCCGCATTTGCCTTCTTGACCTTGCCAAGAGAAAGCGTGGCAATGGCCGTATCCTGAACGCCGGTGCCGGTCAAATCGCAGACGGTGATATCGGCATCACCAGTCCTGCCTTGCGCCTTGCCTGAAACAATCTCACCGAGTTCACGTACACGGCTCACATCCTGCAAGGTGCGGTTCTCAAGGGCGGAACGCAGCTCTCCGAGTTTTTCGCATTGGCTTATCCGATCGCAGACCAGGACATCGGCCTTAGCCAGGATCTCCGGGGCAAGTTCATTCTTGTCCTCCTGATCAGATCCCATTGCAGTGATGCAAGGTGGCGTGCCGCAACCGCTCCGGCTGCAGCCGTGCGGATGTCGGTCAGATAACCATTGTCCAGATAGACAGCCTGAACCAGACCGGTTTGCGCTGAAAAAAGCACCATCAACCCGTTGAGACTTGAAAGCCCGAGAGCAGGGTTGTTGAAAAAGCCAGGAGATACCTTGATCGCGAAACCGTCGAGACCTGGCACGTAGGCGGTTTTCACATCAACTTCCGCATTCACCTCCGGCAGGGCCATGGACAACACGGGAGGCATAACGACTGTTCCGGTTGCCAACTTTGCAAATGCTTTTTCAATGCAGTCGATGACTTCAAGATCAAGATGAACAGCCCGGCGCAGATCGGCCTCGTTCACCAACCTGATTTCATGCGCCATAAGGTTTTCCCTCCAACAGATAGTCCCCAAGCATAACGTCCTGACCGGTCATGACTTTTGTGAATTGAACCATGTCGACATTTCGACCCGTAATAATCGTTGCGACCGGACCTTTTGGCGCGGTCAGCTTTCCGGCCAGGATTGCTGCAATGCCAACCACGCAAGCGCCTTCCGCGACATGACTATCCTCGTAGTAAAGAGCCTGCATGGCCCGGTAGATTTCGCCTTCAGTTACCAGAATGATCTCGTCCAGAAGATCCCGGCACATTGCGAAGGAAAGCCGGTTGTCGAGGCCTATGCCGCCTCCAAGCGAATCCGCGAGGCTTGCTACCTCTGGCACTTCCACTGGCCGGCCGGCGTCGATCGATGTTTTCATCGCCGCGCCTCTGTCCATGGTCAGTCCGACAACACGGACCTGTGGGTTAATGGATTTTGCGGCAAGCGCGACACCCGCGGCAAGCCCGCCTCCTGACAGGGGGACCAAAAGGGTGTCGAGGTTTGGAACATCTTCCAGAATCTCAAGTCCGATGGTGCCTTGGCCTGCAATCACGTATGGATCGTCGAACGGTGAGATTTCAAAGACGCCGGTTGCCTGACCCAGCTTACGGCACTCGGCAAGGGCATCGTCCTGGCTGTTGCCGACGATGCGAGTTTCAGACCCAAGGGCTCTGATGCCATCCAGCTTGGTCTGCGGAACTAGGGATGACATGCAGATCACGGCGTTCAAACCAAGTTCCCGTGCCGCATAGGCAACTCCGCGGCCATGATTTCCGGTCGAACAGCATGTGAGCGTCGTGGTGCCTTCGGGCGCATTGCGGGCCGCATTCGTCGCACCGCGCAACTTGAACGCGCCTGTTGGCTGCATCGTCTCCATCTTCAGGAAAAATGGCTGTCCGGTTTGTTCTGTCATGAATCGCGAGGGCAGGAGGGGTGTCCTGACCACTCGCCCGGCGATGGCTCTTCGCGCTTCGAAAATATCCGTAAGCGTCAGTTGCATGGACTGTTTCCGGTATCGCTCGTGGTCATCATGAAGATCCTGCAAGGGGGAACATCCTCATTTGTGTACAAATGACCCATAAAGTGCAAGTGATGATGTTTGAATGTGTTTATTTTCTTGATTTCTGAAATGGCTGAGTTCTTATTTGTGTACAAATAAACGACGAGGCCCAATCATGCCAGGTCACGACCTTCCTTTCAGCAGTGCCGAGTATCAACGCCGTCTCGATCTTGTCCGTACCGACATGTCCAAACGGGGAATAGATGTCCTGTTTCTCGAGGACCCTTCCAATATGGCCTGGACCACTGGCTATGACGGATGGTCTTTCTATGTGCATCAGGGGGTCGTTGTCTTTCTGGACGAAGAACCGATCTGGTGGGGACGCAGGCAAGATGCCAATGGTGCCCGTCGAACTGTCTGGATGGACGACGCACGCGTCGCTTCCTACGCCGATCATTTCATTCAGTCGTCTGAACGCCACCCCATGCAGGACCTTGCCAGGCTGCTGGAATTGAGGGGGTGCGCGAACAAGAAGATTGGCGTTGAACTTGAGAACTACTACTTCTCGGCCAAGGCGTTCCTGACGCTGCAGAGTGAGATGCCGAACGCTGAATTCATCGACGCCACAAGCATGGTCAACTGGTTGAGGGCGGTCAAATCCGACGAAGAACTCGTGTTCATACGCAAGGCAGCCAGGATTTCCGAGAAAATCATGGACGGCGTCTTGGAGCGTGTTGTGCCGGGTATGCGCAAGGCCGACCTTGTTGCAGAGATCTACGCCGACGCCATCCGAGGATTGGATGACGCCTGGGGGGACTACCCGGCTATCGTGCCGCTGCTTCCAAGTGGCGCGGATGCGTCCGCTCCGCACCTGACGTGGGACGGACGTTTCATGCAGGAAGGGGAGGCGACATTTTTCGAACTTTCCGGCTGTTTTCGCCGCTATCATGCCCCGTTGTGCCGCACCGTTTTCCTTGGCAAGCCGGAACAGTACCTGCTTGATGCCGAGAAGGCGTTGGTCGAGGGGCTCGAAGCCGGCCTGGACACCGCAAGGGCCGGCAATACCGCGGGTGACATCGCACGTGCATTGGCGAAACCTCTTGAGGCCGCGGGGATCGAGCGTGGCGCGCGGGCAGGGTACCCGATCGGCATTTCCTATCCACCTGATTGGGGCGAACGCACAATTTCCATTCGCGAAGAAGACAACACCGTTCTGAAGCCCGGCATGACCTTTCACTTCATGCCGGGGCTTTGGATGGATGGGTGGGGACTGGAAATCACCGAGAGCATCCTCATCAAGGAAAACGGGCCTGCAGAATGCCTGTGCAACAGGCCCCGCAGATTGTTCGTGAAGTCCTGAGGTGAATATGCGCTCGGACTTGTTGACCCGGACGATTTCCATACTGGATCGCCTGATCGGTTTTCCGACGGTTTCGGCAGACAGCAATCTTGAATTGATCAGCTTTGCCGCGACCCTGCTTCGTGAAGCTGGTGCTCAAGTGACGGTATCCAAGGATGCGACCGGCAAGAAAGCCAACCTGTTCGCAACAATTGGCCCAAATGTCTCCGGCGGAATTGTCTTGTCAGGGCACACGGACGTCGTCCCGGCAGATCCCGTGGAATGGACCAGCAACCCGTATCAGATGCGTGAAGAACGCGGCTTGCTGTACGGGCGAGGCAGTTGCGACATGAAAGGCTATATCGCTGCGGTCCTCGCGAAATCGCAGGACTATGCGCTACTCGACCTGAAACGTCCGCTGCATGTCGCCTTGACCTATGATGAGGAAGTCGGCTGCTTTGGCGCAAGGCATCTGGTTGAGGAACTGAAGCGCAGTGATATTCGTCCTTCCGTAGCGATTATTGGTGAGCCGACGGAAATGCGGGTCATTGAGGGGCACAAGGGGTGTTACGAATATACGACAGCGTTCCACGGCACCGATGGGCATGCCTCCGAACCGGACAAGGGTGTCAACGCTATCCACGTCGCCGCCGCATTCATCACCAGGATGATGGAGCTGGCAGAAACCATGAAGGACAAGTCAGGTCCGGACAGCGAGCGCTACTCACCGCCATGGACCACACTTCAGGTTGGCCGGATAGACGGCGGCTCTGCACGCAATGTCATTGCTCGGCATTGCGCGGTGGAGTGGGAAATGCGCCCGGTTCGGATGCAGGACGCAATTGAGATAAAGTCTGCCCTCGAAGCCTATTGCCAGGACGTGCTGTTGCCTCAAATGACGTCCGTCTATCCCGATGCTGAGATTGTCACCGAAATTATAGGAGAAGTCGCCGGACTGGCCGTGATGCCGGAAAAC
>MRWG01002633.1_pt2 | contig 13912 bp, 18 predicted proteins | sample 1013341 | NCBI WGS metagenome assembly MRWG01 (sample SAMN06117577, study PRJNA244670) | biofilm metagenome | biome: Water; feature: Cathode Biofilm; material: Biofilm; isolation source: microbial consortium enriched at the cathode of a solar microbial fuel cell | place: USA: District of Columbia ... | reverse complement strand
TATTTGCATTATCGCAAGCTTCTGGAAACCGGCGCTGAATGGGATTCCGTATACAGCGGGATGCTCACTTGCGCCCAACACCTGGAAGTAAACAAGGCGGATTCCGCCCTGGCCCAGGATGCTATCGCCCTTCTCCAGCGGGATGGTCTGCCACATCAGGAATTGGGCCGGTTTGTCAGCGCCATTATTAATCACCAATATGGCCTGGATAACCCGGACGCACAGATTTCCCTTGAGGCTGCCAGTGAAGACGAACTGCTGATCCTGGCCCTCCAGAAAACCCTGATGCCCAATCCTGCGGTGGAAGAGCTGGTTACCCTGCTGCGTCGGGCAATCATTGCCGAAGTCGCACAAACCGTTGAACTTCGCGACGAACTGCAACGCCTGACACTGGCCCTCGCTCAATACGCCGACAGAACCGGCTATGCCCTGGCAGCTGAAGACGATGAAGAACGACTGGCCTCTGCTATCAACGACAGCATCCAGGCCCAGTTCGCCCTTGGTGAGGAACAGGACGGGCTCATCGGCTCACTGATGATCAGCGCAATGTATGGCGCCCTCTTCCACCAGCCCTTCGCGGTGCAACTTGGCCAGTGGAACCTGGTGGACTGGCCCCTGGCACTGCAGCCAGTTCTGGCCGCCAGCTATTACGATCGGGCCGAAGAAGAGGCCATCAAACAAAATTTCGATGAGAAGGCCGAGGAACTCTGCCTGGATAAGACCGATGTTCCCCAGGCATGGCCTGCCTGGTCACAGCTGGCCTGCCGCACAGAAAGCAGCTTGAAAACCCTGATGGCAACGGAGCTGGGGCGGCGCATCGACAACCTGCCTGCCACTCTTCGCCTCATGGTCTGCGGCGCCCAGTCCGGCCAGCGCGCCATGGAACTGGCCAGTTACCTGGACGATGTGGAAGTGATCGCGGTGGATGAATCCCTCGCCAATATCGCCAAGGCCACCCGCATGGCTAACGACATGGGCAGGGACAATATTGTGTTCTGGCCCTGGTCCGTTGCCCAGCGTTTCGTGGCCGATGGCCATACCGCCATTGCCGAGCAAACCTCCGGCGACAAACAGATTCGCAAACTGGTTGCCGAGCACAAGCTTCAACCCACCCGTCAGACGCTGCGTCAGTTACGCAGGATGGTTCTTGCCAACAGAAACGATGCCGCCTGGCAGGAACTGACCGCCGACGCCGATTTCTACAGCCTCGGCGGCTGCCGGGACAGATGGTTCCGGCCGCAGGACACTGCCCAGCTAAAAGATTTGATGGCGATGGCCAGCAACGAGGTGGAATGGAAGCTCGTAAAAGCGCGGGATGTGGATGGCCACAGCCTGGCAACCGGGCCGGTTCAGAAGCAGATTCAGGCGGAGGCGCTGGGCAGTGAGGTGCAGAGTCTGATGGGGCAGAATTTGAGTGTTTATTTTGTGAAGCGGCGGTGAGATTGAACTTGGGGTCAGATGAAGTTCTCATCTGACCCCGTTTTTAACGCATTCCTGCAATATCAACTGTCGATGATTAATCAGCGCTCAGAGCTTCCCGCGCCTGATTCAAAACGTCATTCAGATTGCTTTCCACCACACCCCAAACAATCACCGGATCGATAGTCGCATAGCCGTGGATAAGCACGTTCCGAAATGCGATCATCTTTTTATAATCGACAAACCGCTCAGCCTCGTCCGGAGCAATCTTGTGTAACTTACCTATTGCCTCTCCGATGATTTCGAACTGGCGCTCAACAGCAGACTGCAACAACTCATCACTCAGATAATCGTCTTCACTGCTACCAGCAACAAAACGCTGAACCTTCTCAGCAGCTGCAAGAATATCGTAAAGGTACTTGAGAGCCTCACGCTGCATACAAGGAATGCCGCTCTTCAAGAACCGAGGCTCTGAAATAAGTTGGCAATGAACCAGGATACATTTTGGCGATCTTTATGCTTATCCCGCCTTTGAATGCCAAGATAACCGGCATCACCGAACACGCGCTGCTCGTCACCGTGAAGAAGGTTGCCGGCGGACACGATGTCGTGGACATTGGCAGCGGTGGTATCGATGCTGTGGATCAAGCCGAGCGTATCGTCCACGCCGATATGCATCTTCATGCCAAAGTACCACTGGTTGCCTTTTCTGGTTTGTCGCATCTCAGGGTCGCGCTGGCCGCTTTCATTCTTCGTGGAGCTTGGTGCAGAAATGATGGAAGCATCCACAATGCTGCCTTCACGCAGCATGGTCGGCAGCGGATACGGTGGCCGGCCAGTCTGGCCCCTTGGGGTAATATCGGGCTACCTTCTTCTCCAACTGCTTCCACGGAATCAGCTTGTCCATCCGTTCCAGAAAAATCTCGCGGCGGGTTTTACGCTTCTTGTTCTGGTACTCGGCTTCGGAGACGGTAATCTGATCCATGGTGGTGATGAATCCTGTGCGGTTGACGATGGCCGTATTATCGCTGATTTTGAGACTTATTCAGAGTCTCCCTAAGTTCTTTTGAACAAGTTTAGATGGCCGGTCAGGTCAATCATGAAATCTGTCAATTTGCAGGAAGCGAAAACCCGCTTGCAGCAACTGGTTGCCCGTGCAGCCAAAGGTGAGCCCTCCAAGTTATCCCCTCGGGCGACAGAGCTGATCGGCAATGAAGATAACCGCCTGTTTTTCAGTGCTGCCAGCCTCTGGAGACTGAGGGCTTCTTGCTACTTACCTCGAATGAGCTGGTGGCGCGCACCCGGGGCCTGTGCGGCTGGTCCAGGTAGACTGAGGACAAAACTTACCGCAGCCTTGGCAGGCCGATCACCCGATGGCTCGACTATGGACGGTGGAGTTTGCAGACCAATCTTGCCTATGGGGAGTCCAACAGCAATGGCCTCAGCCATATCCAGCGGCTGAGGGCCCGGCAGGAATGCCGGGGCTATCTGAGGCCGCCAGTGAAAACGATTTGCTGATCCTTGCCCCCAGAAAACCCTGATGCCCAATCCTGCGATGTTTGCCCTTGGTGAGAAAAAGGACGGGCTCATCGGCTCACTGATGACCAGCGCGATGTATGGCGCCCTTTTCCACCAGCCATTCGCGGTACAACTTGGCCAGTGGAACCTGGTGGACTGGCCTCTGGCATTGCAGCCAGTTCTGGCCGCCAGCTATTACGATCGGGCAGAAGAAGAGGCGATCAAACAGAATTTCGATGAGAAGGCCGCGATGGTCACCGAACTGGGGCTGGACACCGACAATCTCCCGGCCACTCTGCGCATCATGGTCTGCGGCGCCCAGTCCGGCCAACGGGCCATGGAACTGGCCAGCTATCTGGACGATGTGGAAGTGATCGCGGTGGATGAATCCCTGGCTGGTTTCTTTGCAGAAACTCTCAGTTCATCCATTGAACAAGTCCCTTTGCCACTGGCAATTCCCGCTGTAACGAGACTTTGTAACTGGTCGATTTTGTGTCGCCGGTCCTGATCTTTACGAATAAGATCACGAACATAATCGCTGGTATTGGAATACCTACCAGATTCGGCCTGTTGCTCTGCCCAGGTTTTCATCGCATCGGGCAGGGATATATTCATCGTTGCCATAATTAAGCCCTCTAATGGTCAGATAATGGCAAAAATTGCCAAAGAATGCACCGCCACTACTTTGGAGCCAGCCCCGAAACTTATACTCTGGTAAATAGCCCCTCAAACAACGCCGTCCGCCGCATCATCTGCTCACCCTCATCCCGCAACCGTGCATGCTCAGGATCCAGCTCGATCAGGCCAAGTAGCTGGTACAGCGTCAACATTCTTGAGCGCATCGCAGATCGTGCCTGCTCCTCATCGCTCATGTAGACCACCGGGTAGGCGGCAAGCGGCAGCCGGGGAAAGGCCTTGAGCATGTCCTCCAGGTAGTCGTCCACCGGGCGCCACTGCTCGCCTTTCTCTGACAGCAGCCAGAAGCAGAATGGTGCGGTGTACTGTATTTCATCCAGGCCATCGTAGTGGTCCATGGAAGCCCAGCTGAGCCGCGAGAACGCGGTGGAGAGCAGATCCCTGTAAACCATTAACCAGCCTTTTTTCTCAAGCCTGGTTTCGGCGGTTTTTTTGAGTGAAAGTACACCTTTCTGCTTTTTGGTATAGCCGGCAATTTCCAGCAACACGCGGGTGAGAATCACGGCCAGAATGTGCTCCTCGGAGCGAATCGGAGAATATCTCGCCATCGGTGCCACAATCTCTTCTCCACCGGCTTCAATCATGGCCTTGACCTGTTTGAGAGGCAGGTTGCCCTTGCCGGTGAGGCGGATGCCCTTGCCTTTCATGGCCTCAACCAGAACTTTCGCCATCCGGATGACCGGCGCGGTGTCGAGTTCGCGGTTTACGGCTTCGGCATCGATCAGCGGCTTGAACACAGAGGGGCAATTCAGTGGGTTCTGCAGCAGCTCATAAACCTGGCTGGGGCTAAGGCCGAAGAAGTCTCTGGCCGGCGGGATATCGGGTTCGGATTCGGTTTCGGAAAACAGGGCATCCCGCTCGGCGAGCGCCTGGTTGATGTCATCAAGATCCACAAACTCCGGCTCGAACCATTCGCCACCCATCCACTCGCGCACTGCCACATGCTCCGGATGAGCGGCATCTTCCATGGCTTCCAGAAAATCGTAGAATCCGGGCAAGCCACCGACATCCTCTGGCGGGCACTGGCGCACGGCTTTTATGCAGCGGGGCAACGGCTCGCCCTGATCGCCCGGCAGGACCTTTTCAAGCCGTACCTCGTGCTCCCAGCTGTCGCCGAAATCATAGTCATACGTCAGAGCCTGCCCTTCCTTGTTGAGCACAGCAGACACCGCCACCATGGTTTCATCCTGAAAATCCAGCATGCCATCGAAATCCTCCGCCGGATCACCAATCAACCGGTCATCACCCGCCTGAAACATATGCAGATGACAGGCCTGCCAGCCCATCGCCAACTGGATAATCCGGTGAAGATCCTGAAACGTGGTATCCGGCGCAATCAGCAACCGGCGCCAGATCGGCGGCCGGGCGCCTAGAAGTGATACTTTGAGTTGGTAGGCTTTGTTGGCTGGCGGGGGCATAAGGGCTCCGGTAGTTTGGGGTCCACTTCATGAGCACATTTCTAAACGCAATCATTGTACTTACGGCAAAGCTGGTTCAGTTCTCCGTGTCGATCCCTCAGGACACCTGGCAATCCGGATTTAGCCATTCCCGCTCCCTTATAAATAAGTCGCTTTCCCAAAAGTCTAACCCACACCTTCCCGGCACTCTACCCTGTTGCGGCATTGCCTAATCAGAAATGCGCCGGAAGGTAGCCCAACTACCTCGCCAGTGATAGACTAAGTTCAAAGACCTAAGTCTATGGAGGAAAAATGGAATCCGTCAACATGCACGAAGCAAAAACCCGCCTGTCACAACTGGTGGCCCGTGCCGCCAAGGGCGAGGCATTCATCATCGCCAAAGCGGGAAAGCCGGTTGCCCGTGTAACCGCTTACGATTCCCCGGAAGCGGGCCAGCAAAGAAGGCTCGGCTTTCTGGCGGGTGAATTCGCCGTGCCGGACGATTTCGACCGGATGGGGCAGGAGGAAATAGCCAAAATGTTCGGAGCCTGAGGTGAACCTGCTTCTGGATACCCACATTCTGCTATGGGCAGCGGCCGAGCCGGATAAGCTGTCACCCGAGGCGGCAACCCTGATCAGCAACGAAAGCAACCGCCTGTATTTCAGCGCCGCAAGTCTTTGGGAAGTGGTTATCAAGAATGGGCTGGGCCGACCGGATTTTCACGTTGATCCGCATCTACTGAGGCGCGGCCTTGTCGATAACGGCTATTCGGAATTACCGATCACCTCGCAACACGCACTTGCCGTAAGCCACCTTCCGGACATACACAAGGATCCTTTCGACCGGATTCTGGTCGCCCAGGCAGAGACAGAGGGTTTCTTGCTACTTACCTCCGATGAGCTGGTTGCACGCTATCCGGGGCCTGTTCGGTTGATTTAGAGAACTGGCACACCTTTCGCAACACCTCCCTCAAAGCACGGCAAACCGTCAAAACTGCAGACCTTTGCCGCTCCCAACTGCGGCTGTATTCACGAGGTGTACCATGCAAGCCAAGCATCAAGTCCAGGTATCCCAATCCCAACAGGCCCAGGTTGCCCGCCTGCTTCTGCAGGCCAACCTTGCCTACGGGGAGTCCAACAGCAACGGGCTCAGCCATATCCAGCGGCTGAGGGCCCGGCAGGAATGCCGGGGCTATCTGAAGCCGCCAGCGAAGACGAACTGCTGATCCTTGCCCCCCAGAAAACCCTGATGCCCAATCCTGCGATGGAAGAGCTGGTTACCCTGCTGCGTCGGGCGATCATCGCCGAAGTCGCACAAACCGTTGAACTTCGGGACGAACTCCAGCGCCTGACGCTGGCCATTGCCCAGTATGCGGACAGAACCGGCTATGCCCTGGCAGTTGAAGACGATGAAGAACGGCTGGTCTCTGCCATCAACGACAGCATCCAGGCCCAGTTTGTCCTTGGCGAGGAACAGGACGGACTCATCGGCTCACTGATGACCAGCGCCATGTACGGCGCTCTCTTCCACCAGCCCTTCGCAGTGCAACTTGGCCAATGGAACCTCGTGGACTGGCCCCTGGCATTGCAGCCCGTTCTGGCCGCCAGCTATTACGATCGGGCCGAAGAAGAGGCCATCAAACAGAAGTTCGATGAGAAGGCCGAGGAACTCTGTCTGGATAAGACCGATGCTCCCCAGGCATGGCCGTCCTGGTCTCGGTTGGCCTACCGCACCGAAAGCAGCCTTAAACCGCCATTGCCGAGCAAACCTCCGGCGACAAACAGATTCGCAAACTGGTTGCCGAGCACAAGCTTCAACCCACCCGTCAGACGCTGCGCCAGCTCCGCCGGATGGTTCTCGCCAACCGAAACGATACTGCCTGGCAGGACCTGACCGCCGACGCCGATTTCTACAGCCTCGGCGGCTGCCGCGACAGATGGTTCCGGCCGCAGGATACCGCCCAGCTGAAAGAGTTGATGGCTATGGCGAGTAATGAGGTGGAATGGAAGCTCGTGAAAGCACGGGATGTGGATGGCCACAGCCTGGCAACCGGACCGGTGCAGAAGCAAATTCAGGCGGAGGCACTGGGCAGTGAGGTGCAGAGTTTGATGGGGCAGAATTTGAGTGTTTATTTTTTGAAGCGGCGGCGATTTGGATTGTGGAGGCCAGGACGCTTCCGCCTCTCCGCCTCTCCCCCTCTCCCCCTCTCCCCCGACCCCTCTCCCGCCAGGGGAGAGGGGAGATTAGGGGTACAGAAATGAGGACAACACCATCAAAGCCCCTCTCCCCCGGCGGGAGAGGGGTTGGGGAGAGGGGAGATAATGGGTAAAGATATGAGGAGAATACCAGCAAAGCCCCCCTCCCCTGGCGGGAGAGGGGCTTTACTAACAGAAGTCCTGCACCCCCAGTCCCTCGCGGAGAAGGCTTTGCCCAGCAAAAGTACTGCAGCCCGAGCCCTTGCGGTAGAGGGGGTGGTTAAATTGTTACTCCTTCATTCCCCTCGGCCTTCAACTGCTTTGTGAATAACCGAGAGCACCACATCGGTCTGTCGTAGAATCTCGTGGTTCCAGAACCGAAGCACCCTATAACCCTGCGCTTTCAACCAAGCGTCTCTTCGTTCGTCAGTTGCTGACTCACTGTGCTGCCCACCATCAGCCTCAACGATGACTTTTGAACCGAAATGCACGAAATCCACAATAAAGGGTCCCAACGGTTGCTGTCGGCGGAAGCGTTTTCCATTGAGTCGGTAGGCACGGAGGTGGAACCAGAGGCGCCTTTCGGCGTCGGTCATATTTTTGCGGAGGTGTTTGGCGAAGGTTGTTTGGTTCATGGTTCGTCCCTGGGTTTGTGGTGGGCTTCCTGCCCGTTTTGCGGGGGATGCAATGGTCTCGCGCTCGATACCCCCCCTCTCCCCCGGCCCCTCTCCCACAAAGGGGAGAGGGGGGCTTTTGGGGGGCTTTTGGATCAAATTCTCCGGATGACTCTGCCTTGCCCAACTCGCAGGCCAGCACAGAGGCGAGATTCTTAATCAAATCTCCGAGCAACTCCATTTAGCCCCTCTCCCCTCGCGGGAGAGGGGTTGGGGAGAGGGGGGGGGGCAAGCCCTTACGGCGGCTCCAACGGAGCCAACATCCTTATCCTCAGATATAAGGAATCAAAGATTCCCCATACAAATGCAAATCCTCCAGGATATGCCGCCGCTCCGGCGTCAGTTCCGGGTCCGCCGCCAGGCGCTGTAGCTCCTGAGCATACGCCTCCAAAGACCGCCAGCCCTTCTTCGGATGCATTAACCTCTGGCTGCGAAACTCCTCCCATCGCTCCAGTTCCTCACCCATCAGGCTGCCCGGATAATTCCTGGCCCGATAGCGAAACAGCAGCTCCTGCAGGCGATCATCTTCAAAGGTCACATCCAGCTCGCCGAGTGTTTCCACCGGCTGCTCCAGCACCCAGTTCAGCTTCTCGCGGTCGGTTTTGCTGATAAAGCCGCCAGCATAGAGCTGTTCATCCGGATCTGTAAGGTGGCTTTCGTGGGGCTGGTCGAAGGCCTCGGCAATCCTGGCTGGTAGATCCGGAGCCTTGCGCAGCATGGCCAGGTTGGCCCGCAAAGTATCACCATCCAAGGCCAGTTCTTCCAGGCGTTCCTGTGAAAGGGTGGAAAGCATGTTCGCCGGCGCCAACACCGGGCATTTGTTCAGCTGCACCCCCTTCAGCGGAAAGCGGCTCACCCCCTCCCCCAATTCCGCCTGGGAAGTAAATACCCGCTCACGAATCTGCTCAGCACTGGCGTTGATCAGCTCGCTGGGGTCTTCCCGCAGGTCGTAGACAATCACCAGGTTCTTGTTGGTGGGATGCTCGGCTACGGGTGCGACCAGGGCACAGCAACCCCGGCTGGCCGGGTACTTGGCGGACACGTGGAACACCGGCTTCATAGTGGCCGTATCCAGCATGGCCCGTGCCGAGTGTTTGTCCTTGTTCTGGAGCACAAAATCAAAGAGCTTTGGCTGTTTCTCCTTGATCAGTTTGGCTACCGCAATGGTTGCCTCAACATCCGACATGGCGTCGTGGGCCGCTTCGTGGGCGCCGGCAAACTGGGAAGGCCTGTCGTGAACCGGGTCTACCCCGAAGGTTTCGTAATCGTGCCAGTAAAACGAGCGGATCAAAACAGAAGCTCCTGCGTTCGCGAAATCGGGGTCAGATGAAATTGGGGACAGATGAAATTTTCAACTGACCGCCAGCTCAGAAGGAGGGACGATCAGGCAGCACTTTGCCGGGCATTGACCGACAACATCGCCTCAATACTCAGGTGATAGTCGATATCTTCCCACTCGATGCCTGTTGCATCACAAATGAAACGATACTTGCGAAATTCCTCAATCGAGGCGCGCTCCAGCTCTGGATACCAATGAATAGGTGTCGATATCACGCGGCCGTCCTCCAGCTCTACGTGGAGATGGCGATCGTCTATATGAACGGATTTACCCTTCAAACCAGGCATTCCAACGCTCCAGAAACTCCGACCTATGGCTTTCAATAATTCCAAGGCAGGCTCGCAGCTCCTGATGTTTCAGTGAACTGTGCACCACCTTTAAATCACTTAACTGGATTTTAGCCCATCGCTCGCCTTTAAGTACATGGACGTGCGCAGGCCAGTGATCGTTGGCGTAAAAGAAGAACTTGAAGCCATTCAGGTAAAGAAGGGTTGGCAATGATCACTCCATGATCCCATGAGCCAAAACTTTTATTCGAAAACAAAACGAGAGACACCCTTAAAAGAGCTGCTTACCCATGTCATTGCGGTGGGTCTGCAATCGCTGCACGCCCTGGGTTATCAATTGGTCCATATCAACCGTCATGCTCGTGGGCAGGTTGATGAAAACACCCTGCTCGGCGCTGATCACGTTGGCGCCATCAGGGCTTTGCCAATTTACATCTTCCCGCTGAAAACCGATGAAGAAATCATTGGTGAAATCGGTAACGCCATCCGTGCCCTCTTGACCAACAATAAGGGATTGCAGACGGGTCAGGGGCGCACAGTTAGTGGCCGCACCTGAAGTGCAGTCAGCGGGAGCAGCAGCAGGATCGACTATCCCAATATGACTGGCGCGGCGACGAGTTGGTTGGGCGTTTTGATCCATCAGCGTGGCGTCGTATATCGTGCCGGACCCATCATCAAGTTTCAGGCCAATATCGCCACTGAAACTGCTGGTCAGCGAGGAAACCGACCCTCTCGCCTGCCCGAACCCCATACGAAAGCCAGAAAGCTTACCCTCTGCAGGGTCTTCCGCCAGCTCGATATAAGGTTTGAACGCCTCGAAATGAACAGTATCTCCGGCACTATAGGTACGGCCGTTGAACTGCTTACCGTCATTGCGGGCAATATGCCCCAGCGCAACGTGCTGGGCGGCAAAGTCCACGCCTCCGTCGATTTCGCCGGCTGTCACATCGTCGATATTGACTCGGGTCTCAACATCCATCCCTAGAGTCATTCGGGTAAACTGAAGCCCATCGACCCCACCGTCAATGTTCTCGATCTGCATAAAAGCCTGCCCGGTCACCTCACCCATTCTTTCCTCAGAAATGGGCTTCAGCTCGGATCGGCCAATAGAGTGAGCAGAGTCACAATCACCGTTTACAATTCAGTAATACTCAACCAACTTTGAATACAGTCACAAAACCTTTGGCCTATTATACTTACAGCCTCTTACCGAATGTTACGAATGCTGTAGCAAACGTGTACACAAAGAAGACTGCTGGTATACTTTCGCATCTTATGACGAACCCTCTACGGCCCCACCAATGACCACCCGCATACTCATCTGCGACGACTCTGCCCTTGCCAGAAAGCAAATGGCCCGAGCCCTGCCAGAAGAATTGCGTGGCGATGTCAGCTACGCGAAAGACGGTTTGGAAGCACTGGAGAAATTGCGCAGGCACGAGGCGGAGCTGATGTTCCTCGACCTGAACATGCCGGAGATGGACGGCTATCAGGTGCTGGAGCAGATTCGCAAGGAAGATTTGCCGGTCATGACCATCGTGGTTTCCGGCGACATCCAGCCCGAAGCACGGGAGCGGGTAAAAAGGCTCGGCGCCCTCGACTTCATCAAAAAGCCAACCGAAACGTGCATTGTCCTTGATCTGTTGGTGGAGTACGGCCTGTACCGGCCCGGGGAACTCGAAGACTCTGCACTAAATGACAGTAGCCTGAAAAACACAGGCAGCCCCGCCCCGGAAATCTCCGTTTCGCTGAACGACTACCTGCAGGAAATTTCCAACGTCTTCGCAGACGCGAGCTTCAAGGAAATGGCGGAGATGCTTCACTACGACACCCTTGAGGGCGAAGCGGTGAATGTGGAAGTGCTGATGGACATGTCCAGCATTCTGTTTGGCGCCTTCCTTAAAGGCATTGGCGACCAGCTGGATCTGAAACTTGGCCTGGGCCACCCCACCGTGCTCGGCCAGCACCGGCAAATCTACGAACTGCTGGAACACCACAGCGCCCGCGAAGAGCAGCTGCTGTGCATTGAAATCTGCTACACCCTGGAAGACCGCGACATCGAATGCGACATGCTGATTCTCCTCACCGAGGATTCAGTGCCTTTTCTCGAAGATCGCCTGCAATATCTGGTGGACTGACTCATGGCCATAGAAGAATCGGAAGCCAACTCCTTTCACTGGCTGATGGACATGCTGGAATCCGTGGAAGTGGGCCTGGTGGTCCTGGATCTGGATTTCAGAGTCGAAGTCTGGAACGGCTTCATGGAAAACCACAGCGGCATCACCGCGAGCAGGATCCAGGGCCAGGTATTATTCGATGTATTCCCCGATATCCCCAAAGCGTGGCTGACCCGCAAAGTAGACGCCGTAGCCCTACTCAACACCAAGGCGTTTACGTCCTGGGAGCAACGCCCTTACCTGTTCCAGTTCCGCAATACCCGGCCCATCACCGGTACTGAAGAGTACATGTTCCAGAACCTCACCATCAGCCCGCTCTCTGGCACAACCGGCGAAGTCGAGAAAGTGTGCCTGATGGTGTATGACGTAACCGACATCGCCAGCAGCAAAATGGCCCTGGAACGGGCCAACGAACAGCTGGCCAAACTGAGCATGACAGACCGCCTAACCGGGCTGCTCAACCGTGGCACCTGGGAAAACCTGGTGGACGCCGAGTTCGAACGTTTCCGCCGCTACGGCCACACCACAAGCCTGGTGATGCTCGATATAGACCACTTCAAGCCGGTGAACGACACCCACGGCCACCTGGCCGGGGACGAAGTGATCAAACACACCGCTAGCGTCACCCGCAATGCTATACGCCAATCCGACAGCGCCGGCCGCTATGGCGGCGAGGAATTCGGCATCATCCTACCGGAAACCGACGCAGAAGGCGCACGTATCATCTGCGAACGGATACTGATTTTGAGCTCCCCTCTCCCCCTGCGGGAGAGGGGCTAAAGAAGAACTTTGATTTTGAGCTCCCCTCTCCCCCTGCGGGAGAGGGGCCGGGGGAGAGGGGGGAAGCAAATGCAGGCCTGAATCAGTCCTGCTGCCAGCTCTGCACAGCTTCCTTACCATGCTTCTGACGCCACTCATTCAGCGTCTTATGATTGCCACCACGGGTCTTGACCACTTCACCGGTGTGCGGGTTCTTGTAGGTCTTCATCGGGCGCTTCGGGCGGCTGCCAGCGGTTGTGTCAGCCTTTGCCCCGGACACTGAGGGATCAATTGCAGAAAGAATCTGAAGAACATCCTTCGGTGACTTGTCATACTCCTTCATCAATGCGCGAACCTTGTTTTCAAACTCCAGTTCGCCTTTCAGAGCCTGGTCTTTTTCAAGCTGTTCCAGCTCTGCAGAAAGCTTTTCCATAAGCTGTTTCTTCTGGTAGTAATCGTTAATCTTTGCCATGGAATTAAAACCTTATTCAAATAGGGGTTTTAAAAACTTAAGTGGAGTTGACTAAAAGTCAGGGACAATAATAATAAAATAAATGTAGTCTGGCAAAATTATTTATTTACGAGCCCTTAATAAAAAAGCCGATCAACTTGACCGGCTTTTAAAATACACGCTGTACGAAAATTGTACTTACAACCTGAGATCCGCCTCGCCCAACGGCAAAACACCCTTCAGATCAAACAGAACCCCATTATCTTTCAAATAAGCACGCAACTCTTTCGACGATTTGGCGGCGTATTCACGATGAGGCACAGCCAGAAACAGCGCATCGTAGTCACCGGCTTTCGGAGCCTGCACCAGTGAAATCCCATATTCATGCTCGGCTTCCGTATTATCCGCCCAGCAGTCTGTCACATCCACGGAACAGCCGAAATCCTGCAATTCACGGATAACATCAATCACCCGGGTGTTCCGCAAATCCGGGCAATTTTCCTTGAAGGCCAGCCCCATCACCAACACTTTTGACGATGCCACGGTATGCCCGGTTTTAATCATTGCTTTAACCAGCTCGGCCGCCGCATACGGGCCCATATTGTCGTTTACCCGCCGGCCGGACAGAATAATTTCCGGATGATAGCCAATAGCCTGGGCTTTATGAGTGAGATAATACGGATCCACACCAATACAGTGGCCACCAACAAGCCCCGGTTTAAACGGCAGGAAATTCCATTTTGTGCCCGCTGCCGCCAGCACTTCGTGGGTATCAATTTTCAGGCGCGAGAAAATCATTGAAAGCTCGTTCATCAGCGCGATATTCAAATCACGCTGGGTATTTTCGATAACCTTCGCCGCTTCGGCCACTTTAATGGAACTGGCTTTATGGGTGCCTGCCGTAATAACACTGGCATAAAGCGCATCCACTTCATCGGCAATATCCGGAGTGGAGCCTGAGGTAACCTTTATAATGCTGGTTACCCGATGCTCTTTATC
>MRWG01001588.1_pt1 | contig 13937 bp, 15 predicted proteins | sample 1013341 | NCBI WGS metagenome assembly MRWG01 (sample SAMN06117577, study PRJNA244670) | biofilm metagenome | biome: Water; feature: Cathode Biofilm; material: Biofilm; isolation source: microbial consortium enriched at the cathode of a solar microbial fuel cell | place: USA: District of Columbia ... | reverse complement strand
GGCCAGGCGGAAGCGGCGCCGGGCCTGCAGGCCATGGCCCGGCAGTTCGGCCTGGCCTTCCTGCCGACGGTGGAGGAGCGTTTCGACCTGGTGGTCGACCGCCACGCCTGGTTCGAGCCGCCCTTCCAGCGGCTACTGAGCTTCTGCGACACGTCGGCCTTCACCGCCAAGGCGGCGGAGCTGGGCGGCTATGACCTCTCCGGCCACGGCCGGGTGGTCTGGAACGCGCCCTGACGTCATGCCCCCTGATACCATGAACGACGAGACATCCTCGGCGGAACGCTGGGACAAGCGCTACCGGGCGGCGGCCGAGCCGCCCTTCGGCGAGGCGCCCAACGAATATCTGCGCATGATTTGCGCGCGCTCCGACTTCGCGGCGCGGCGTGTGCTCTCGCTGGCCGACGGCGACGGGCGCAACGGCGCCTGGCTGGCCGGGCAGGGCTGTGCGGTGACGGCAGTGGATTGCTCCGCGGTGGCGAGCGAGCGGGCGGAGGCGCTGGACCGGCGCCGCGGTGTCGCGGTGACGCGCCTCGTCGCCGACCTCGCCGAGTGGTCGCCCGCGCCGGGCGAGGCCTGGGATGCGGTCTTCGTGATCTATCTGCAGGGCACCGGGGCGCTCAGGCTGCGCACGCTGGAGATCGCGGTGGCGGCGCTGGCGCCGGGCGGCTGGCTGGTGGTGGAAGGCTTCTCCAAGGCGCAAGGCCCGCGGCCCGGCATCGGGCCGGACGATGCCGACCGGCTGTATGACCTGGAGGAACTGCGCGCGGCGACGTCCGGCCTGCAGGTTGTCGAGGCGCTGACCGGGCGGGTGCGGCTCGACGAAGGGCCCCGGCACCGGGGCGAAGCGGAAGTCGTCCGCTTCGCCGCGCGGCGTCCCGCTTGATCGCTTGAACGGAAAATGAACGGCCCCGTGCCGGCAGATGGGACTTGAGCGAGCCCTGCGGCACGAGGCCATTCACCCCTCGTTCGTGCCCGGCCTGAGAAGAGGCAGGGCACGACCCCTGGGAACTTTGAACCTCAGCTCATCTTGGCATTGGGAAAGAAGAGCTGCTTGCCGTCGCGCTTGTAGGCGGCGATGGCGGACTGGCCTGCGTCGGAGAGGACCCAGTCGATGAAGGTCTGGCCCAGGTCCGCCTTCACGTTGGAGCACTTCTCCGGATTCACCAGGATGACGCCGTACTGATTGAACAGACGCTCGTCGCCCTCGACGGCGATCTCGAAGCCGCCCTTGTTGCCGAAAGCGATCCAGGTGGCGCGGTCGGACATGGTGTAGGCGCCCATGCCGACGGAGGCGTTGAGGGTCGCGCCCATGCCCGAACCGGTCTCGCGATACCAGCTGCCGCTGTCGGCGGTCGGGTCGATGCCGGCGGCCTTCCAGAGCGCCATCTCCTTCTTGTTGGTGCCGGAATCGTCGCCGCGCGAGGCAAAGGCCGCCTTGCTGTCCTTGATCTTGGTGAGCGCCGCGGTGACGTCCTTGCCGCCGGCGATGCCCGCCGGGTCGTTCCCCGGGCCGACGATGACGAAGTCGTTGTACATCACGTCGGCGCGGCTGACGCCATAGCCGGCGGCCACGAACTTCTCCTCCGAGGCCTTGGCGTGCACCAGCAGCACGTCGCCGTCGCAGTTCTGCGCGTTCTTGATCGCCTGGCCGGTGCCGACGGCGACCACGCGCACCTCGATGCCGGTCTCCTTGGTGAAGATCGGCAGCAGGTAGTCGTAGAGGCCGGAGTTCTGGGTCGAGGTCGTCGATTGCACGACGATAAACTTGTCTTCGGCCTGGGACGGCCCGGTGAAGGCCAGGCCGGCGGCGCTGGCCACGGCGGCGCCGAGGAGCGTCAGGGTGAGGAACGAACGTCTGAACATAAAGCGTCTCCCGATTTCTTAAATTGGTCTGTTTGGGTTCAGAGAAGCAGGCGGCCTTCCAGGTAGGCCTGCGCCGCCGCGGACTGCGGCTGCGCGAAGAAGGTGTCGGCCGGCGCGCGCTCGGCGAGCTGGCCGCGGTGCAGGAACAGCACCTCGTCGGCAAGGCGCAGGGCCTGGCCGCGGTCGTGGGTGACCATGACGATCTTTACGCCTTTGGCGGCAGCCTGGCTGACCAGCGCCTCGATGGCGGCGGTGGCCTGCGGGTCGAGGCTGGCGGTAGGCTCGTCGAGCAGCAGCAGGTCGGGCTCTGCGGCCAGGGCGCGCACCATGGAGAGGCGCTGCTGCTCGCCGCCGGAGAGTACCCTGGCCGGGCGGTCGGCGAGGTCCTGCAGCTGGCCCAAGGCCAGCAGCGCGTCGCGGCGCCGCGCCCGCTCATCGCGCGGCACGCCGTAGGTCTTGAGGGCGTGGCTCAGGTTGGCGGCGACCGAGCGGCGCAGCAGCACCGGGCGCTGGAACACGATGGCGACGCGGCGGCGCAGGGTCTCCTCCAGGGGCCGCCCGGCGAAGGTGACGGCGCCGGCGGTGGGCCGCAGCAGGCCGGCGACAAGGCGCAGCAGGAGGCTCTTCCCGGCGCCGTTCGGCCCCATGACGATGCTGCGCGCGCCGGGGGTGAGGCGCAGCGACAGGCGGTCGATCAGCGTCTTGTCGCCGACCGCAAAGCTGGCGTTTTCCAGCGCCACCGGCCAGATGGCGCCGGCCGGCGCCGCCGCGGTGGTGCGCTGGCGCGCCGGGCTGGTCAGGGCGTCATGCATAAGCCAGGCGCGCCGCGCTGCCGCGCAGCCCCATGACCAGGCCGTTCACCAGAATGGAGAGGCCGACCAGGATGATGCCGAGCCCCAGCGCCAGGGAGAGGTTCCCCTTGGAGGTTTCCAGGGCGATGGTGGTGGTCATGACCCGGGTCACGTGGTTGATGTTGCCGCCGACGACGATGATCGCGCCGACCTCGCCCAGGGCCCGCCCCAGCCCGGCCAGTGCGCCGGTCATCAGCGAATAGCGGGCGTCCCACAGCAGGGTGGCGATGACGCCGAGGCGGCGCGCGCCCATGGAGCGCAGCAGCTCGTCGTACTCGGCGTGGAGATCCTCCACCACCTGGCGGGTAAGGGCGGCGATGATGGGCGTGACCAGGATGGTCTGGGCGATGATCATCGCCGTCGGGGTGTAAAGCAGCTGCAGCACCCCCAACGGTCCGGCGCCGGAGAGCAGCAGGTAGACGCCCAGGCCCACCACCACCGGCGGCAGGCCCATCAGGGCATTGGTCAGCGTCACCAGCGCCATGCGTCCCGGGAAGCGGCCGACCGCCAGCGCCGCGCCCAGCGGCAGGCCGATGGCGCAGGCCAGGGCGACCGCCGAGAAGGTCACGCGCAGCGACAGCGCGATGATCTCGATCAGGTCGGCGTCGCCCGACAGAATGAGGGCGAAGGCCTGGCTGAAAGCCGCCCCGAAATCCTGCATAACCCGGTTCCCTTGGTTCCGGCCCGGAGCATACTCCAACCCGCGTTATTTGTCGAAATTTCCGAATTATCGGAAATTAGGCATATTAAAGGGTGAGAAAGCCAGGAAATCCGCGGGTTTGGGCGGCCGCGTGAGGGATCGGAGAGACAGGACTGAAGAAGAGGGGGACTGAGAAAAGAGGGCGGGGGCGGCCGGTTTTCGCCGGCCGCCCCCTCGTTCGGTTGCCCTTTCCCGGCCGCCGTTTACGGCCGCCGGGCGGTAGTTTGTCAGAGGGGCGAAGCGCCGCGCGCTGCGGACAGCCGGGCGGGGGACCCGTCGGCCTATGCCGGGAGCTTGTCCGCTGTGACGAGCGCCATGGCGAAGCCTTGGACCAAGCGGGAAGTCGTCATGGGCGCTTCAGCCTCTTTCCCCGGTCGTTGGACCAGGGGCCTACTTCTTGGGGGCAGCCGACTTGCCGGTGCCGGCGCCCTTGCTGGGGGCGGCCTTCACCTGGGACGTGGAGGACGAGCCGCTCTTGCCGCTCGCCGATTTAGTGGATTTGCCGAATGCCATTTTCATGACTCCAAGGGACGGCGACAATTCGCCGATGCCCGGAAGATGCGCCTGCACTATCCATTTAACAAACGAATTTTATTGTAGTTTAATATCGATAATATCAATATTGAGCTCCCGCCTGCCTGACGGCGGCTTTCGTGGCTAATTTTTCCGGATGCCCTGGCCTTGGACATCGATCTCGCCCGCACCTTCCTGGCCGTGGTCGACAGCGGCAGCTTCGTCGAGGCGGCCAAGCGCGTCTACGTCACCCAGTCCACGGTCTCGACCCGCATCCGCACCCTGGAGGACCAGCTCGGCAAGCCGCTCTTCGAGCGCAGCAAGGCCGGGGCGGTGCTGACCCCGGCGGGCGCGCAGTTCCACAAGCACGCCGTCGCGATGATCCGGGTCTGGGAGCAGGCGCGGCTCGAAGTGTCGCTGCCGCCGGGCTACCAGGCGGCCTTGACGGTGGGCGGCCAATACAGCCTCTGGGACGGCTTTCTGCTGGACTGGCTGGCGCGCATGCGGGCCAAGGCACCGGAGGTGGCGATCCGCACCCTCTCCGGCATCTCCCCGGCGCTGATGCAGCGCCTCGTCGAAGGCACCCTCGACATCGGCGTCATGTACACGCCCCAGGGGCGGCCGGGCTTCGAGGTGGAGATGCTGTTCGAGGAGGAGCTGGTGCTGGTCTCCAGCGAGCCGCGTCCCCCGGTGGCCCAGGGCGGCAAGCCCGGGAGCAAGCTGGGCCGCAACTACATCTACATCGACTGGGGTCCGGAGTTTCAGGTGGACCACAGCCTGAACTTCCCGGACATCGTCACACCGGGCCTCTACATGGAGCTGGGCTCGCTGGGCCTGAAGTACCTGCTGCAGAACCGCGCCTCGGCCTACCTGCCGCGCCGCCTGCTGAAAGCCCCGTTGGCCGAGGGCCGGCTGAAGCTGGTGCCCCGGGCGCCGGTCTTTCACTATCCCGCCTACGTGGTCTACCCGGCTGCCGGCGATCCCGAGGTTACCGACCTGGTGCTGAAGGCTCTGCGCAGCGTTGCAAAGCAGACGGCATCCTAGTCCCGCAATTCCACCCGAGAGAGGTTGAAGCCATGGCCCTGAAGCACCTGAACGCCCCCGATGCCGCCCCGGCGCCGCCCGGCGCGCGCTACAGCCACGCCGTGGAGGCGGGGCCCTTTCTCTACGTCACCGGGCAGCTGCCGGTGGACCCGGACGACATGGACGCGCCCATGCCGGAGGCCATCGAGACGCAGACCCGGCTGGTCTTCAAGAACCTGGAGCGCATCGTCGCCCACGCCGGCTACAGCCTGGCCGACACGACTTTCGCGCGGGTCTATCTCACCGACTTCCAGCGCGACTTCCCCGGCATGAATATGATCTATGGGGAGTACTTCCCCGACGACGCGCGCCTGCCGGGGCGCACCACCGTCGGCGTCACCGCGCTGGCCCGCGACGCCCGGGTGGAGATCGACCTGGTGGTTTATAAGGGCTAATCCGCGCTGAGGCCCAGGGCGACGCGAAGGCGCGACTTGTTGTAGGCGCCCTCGCGGACCGGCACCACGCGCGGCGCGTCTTCCCGGTTGATCTTGACCACGGCGACGCAGGGTTCTTGGCCCAGGCTGTTGGCGCGCGCCGCCAGTGTCCCGACTTCGGCCAGGGTGGTGACCGTCGTGCTGTCGGTGATGCCGCAGGCCCTGGCTACGGCGGCGAGGTCGGTGCTGCCGGCCGTATGGGTTTCCTGGTGGCCGGTCTCGCCGTAGAGGCCGTTGTCCAGGATGACGACGGTCAGGTTGCCCGGCGCCTGCTGCGCCAGGCCGGCGAAGCTGCCCAGGCCCATCAGCATCTCGCCGTCGCCGGTGACGACCAGCACCGGCACCTCCGGCTGGGCCAGGGCGAGACCGAGTCCCAGGGCGAGAGTCCCGCCCATGGCACCCCAGAGGTAGAAGTTGCGGTCATGGTCGCCGGCGGCGGCGACGTCGTAGGTGGCGGCGCCCAGGCCGGTGACGACCAGGGTGTCGCGGCGCGGCGCCAGCAGGGCGGCGACGGCTTCGCGGCGGTCGAGGCGGCCCCGCATTTTACGACCTCCCCTCATTTCACGAACTCCCCCTCATTTCACGAATTCCTTGGAGCCGATGAGGCGCTGCGACAGCAGCACGGCCACCGCCGAGCCGCCTTCGTAGGCGGTCTTGGCGCCGGCGCGCACGACGTCGGCGACCTCGCTTGGGTGGTCGGCGCGCAGCACCTGCACGTCCATCATCTCGAAGGCGGCGGGGGTGGCCTGTCCCATGGGCACCTGCCAGGGATTGAATTCGCCCCACTCGCCGCGCATGGTCACCAGCGTCAGGAAGGGAAAGCGGCAGGTCTTGATGAGCGAGAGCATGTTCACGCAGTTGCCGACGCCGCTGGACTGCATGAGGAGCGCGCTGCGCTGCCCGCCCAGCCAGGCCCCGGCCGAGAGCGCGACGCCTTCCTCCTCGGTGGTGAGCGAGATGGCCCGCATGCTGGGCTCGGCCTGCACCGCAAGGATCAGCTCGGCCAGCCCGCCGTCGGGCACGTAGGGCACCTGGCGGACGTCGAACTCTTTCAGCAGGGCGAAGATTTCGTCCGGCCAGCGCGGCGCGGACTCGTCATGGGACGTGTCGTGGGGCTGGGCAACCAAAGTTTCTTTCCCGGGGGCATCTGTTTTCATTGTTGCCGCGATGATGCCCCGGCCCCGCCCGCTCTGGCAAGCGAGCCTCTAGAGACTGGCGGTGATGCCGCCGTCGACGTAGAGGATGTGGCCGTTGACGAAGCTGGCGGACTCGGCCGAGAGGAAGATGGCCGCGCCGACCAGTTCCTCCACCTTGCCCCAGCGCCCGGCGGGGGTGCGCTTGGAAAGCCAGGCGGTGAACTCCGGGTCGGCGACCAGGGCGGCGTTCAGCTCGGTCTCGAAGTAGCCGGGGGCGAGGCCGTTCACCTGCAGGCCGTGCTTCGCCCAGTCGGTGGCCATGCCCTTGGTCAGGTTGGCGACGGCGCCCTTGGAGGCGGTGTAGGGGGCGATGCCGGGGCGCGCCAGGGCCGACTGCACCGAGCAGATGTTGATGATGCGCCCCGCCCCGCGCTGGATCATGTGGCGGGCGACGGCCTGTCCGACGTTGAAGACCGTGGTGACGTTGGTCCGCATCAGGCGCTCGAAGTCCGCCGGGTCGAAGTCTTCCAGCGGGGTGCGGTGCTGCATGCCGGCGTTGTTGATGAGGATGTCGATGGCGCCGGTCTCCGCCTCGAAACCGTCGACGGCGTCCCTCGCCGCGCCGTGGTCGATGGCGTCGAAGGCCAGCAGGTGGACCGCCGCCCCCTCGGCGCGCAGGTTCTCCGCCGCTTCGCCCAGGCGCGCCGCGTCGCGGCCGTTGACGATGACCTCGGCGCCGGCGCCGGCCAGGCCACGGGCCAGGGCGAAGCCGATGCCGCGGCTGGAGCCGGTGATGAGGGCGCGTTTGCCGGTGAGGTCGAAGAGGGAGAGGGACTGCATGGCGACGGCTCCTGCGGTGGCTTTGCAGCGGGGGCGCCTTTGTCGGCCATCGCCGGCGGCCCGTCAACCGGTGCCCGGATCGCCGGGCTTTCACGCTGTCTCACATCGCTGTGAGAGGCCTTTTGCCGCGCTGCAGAGTATGCCTAGCTGTCCTTGGAGCGCGAAGGATCGCGCCGCGGCAGCGTAGGAAAGAGCACGTCCAAGACCATCGAGGCCGATATCTGTGTCGCCGGCGCCAGCTCCGGCGGGCTGTCGGTGGCGGCCGGTGCGCCTTTGTCGGCCATCGGCGGCAGCCCGTCAACCGCTCCTGGGGCCATTGCAGGGGCCGCCGGGGTGGATGCACGGGGCGCTTGGGCGGATGATGGGAGAATCCTTTGACAGCCGGACGGAGACAGCCTTTGAGGGGCGCCGCGATCATTGCAGGCATGACTTTGTTGCTGACTCTGCTGTTGCAGCCGGCAGCGGCGGAGGCGGTCGAGCTGGAGCTGGTGCTGGCGATCGATGTTTCGGCCAGCGTGAATGACGAGGAGTACGCCCTGCAGCGCCTGGGGACGGCCGCCGCCTTCCGCGCCCCCGCTGTGCAGGACGCCGTGTCGATGGCGCCGGGTGGAATTGCGGTCACCGTTTTTCACTGGGCCAGCCGCGACTATCAGGTCGTTGCCATTCCCTGGACACAGCTGCAGAGCCGGGAATCGCTGGATGCCTTCGCCGACGAGGTGGCGCGGATGCCGAGACGGGTTTCCGGCGGCGGCACGGCGATCCATGCCGCCCTGGCTTTCGGGCACCGCCTGTTCGGCGACAGTCCGGTCAGGGGTAGGCGACGGGTCATCGATCTGGCCGGCAATGGTGAGGCCAACCAATTGTCGGCGACCCTCGAGATGCGGGATCGCATCGTTGCCGCCGGCGTTGTCATCAACGGCCTGGCCATTGAAGAATTGAAAGCCGATCTGACCTCCTACTTTCGCGACAGCGTGATCGGCGGGCCTGGCGCCTTCGTTGAGACCGCCTGGGACTTCGGCGATTTCGCCCGCGCCATGCGCCTGAAGCTGCTGCGAGAGATCGGTGACCGGCGGATCAGCCGGGCGCTCCCGCCCGGCAACGCAGAGCCGCGGAGGACCGTCGCGCAGGACTGACGGCGGCCTCTTAGGCAGGCGGGCGCCATATCCTTGCCAGGAGGCCGGCGCTTGGGCACTCTCGTGTTTCCCCTTGCCAACCGCGAAAGCCATGGCCATGCGCGCGCTCGTAGTTCACGCCCCCAAGGATCTTCGCGCCGACAACTGGCGCGAGGAAACCCCCGGCCCCGGCCAGGTGCTGCTGCGCACCGCCGCCGGCGGCATCTGCGGCTCCGACCTGCACTACTACAACCACGGCGGCTTCGGGCCGGTGCGCCTGAAGGAGCCCATGGTGCTGGGCCACGAGGTTTCCGGCCGTGTCGCCGAGCTGGGCCCCGGGGTGACGGATCTGGAGGTGGGCGAGCTGGTGGCGGTCAATCCCTCGCGGCCCTGCGGCAAGTGCCGCTACTGCCTGGAAGGGGCGCCGAACCACTGCCTCGACATGCGCTTCTACGGCTCGGCCATGCCCTTTCCCCACATCCAGGGCGCCTTCCGCGAGGCGCTGCTGGTCGATGCGACCCAGTGCGTGAAGGCCGAGGGGGTGAGCCCCGGCGAGGCCGCCATGGCCGAGCCGCTCTCGGTCGCCCTGCACGCCACGCGGCGGGCCGGGCCGCTGCTGGGCAAACGGGTGCTGGTCACCGGCTGCGGGCCGATCGGGGTACTGGCCATCCTGGCGGCGCGCCGCGCCGGCGCGGCGGAGATCGTCGCCACCGACATTGAAGACCAGCCGCTGACCCATGCGGCCAGGGCTGGCGCCGAGCGGACCATCAACGTGGCCAGGGAACCGGATGCCCTTTCCGCCTACGGCGCCGACAAGGGCACCTTCGACGTGCTCTACGAAGCCTCCGGCGCCCAGGCGGCGCTGGTGGCGGGCCTCGGCGCGATGCGCCCACGCGGCGTGGTGGTGCAACTCGGCATGGGCGGCGACATGACCCTGCCGATGATGCAGATCACCGGCAAGGAGCTGGAACTGCGCGGCTCCTTCCGCTTCCACGAGGAATTCGCCCTGGCGGTGGAGATGATCGCCAAGGGCCTCATCGACGTGAAGCCGCTGATCACCCACACGCTGAAATTCGACGACGCGGTGGCCGCCTTCGAGCTGGCCGGTGACCGCAGCCAGGTGATGAAGGCGCAAATAGCTTTCAACTAGTCGCCTTCAACTGACCGCCTTTGGCCGAAAGGTAGTGAGAGGGGAATAGACGATGCTGTTGCTGCGTGCCTTCGCGGTTCTCTGTACTTTGGTGCTTTTCGGTGGACCCTTGCAGGCGGCGGAGCTGGAGCGGCCCGACGGCGCCGTGGTGGTGACCGTCGCCGGGGCCATCGAGAACACCAACCGCCCGGCCTTCGACGCGAACAGGGACTTCTTCCTGAAGTACCATGAACGCAGCTTCGAGAAGGCGGTCGAGTTCGACACCGCCATGCTGGAGGCGCTCGGCATGCAGGCGGTCGAGATCAATCTCGACGCCTGGCCGGAGCCCGTCTACGTCCAGGGGCCCTACCTGCGCGACCTGGTGAGCGCGGTCGGCGGAGCCGGCAAGACCGTCACCCTGGTGGCGCTGGACGGCTATGCCAGCGAGATTTCCTGGGAGGACCTGCAGGCGCTGGACTGGATCGTCGGCATCCGCCAGGACGGCAGGCCGCTGGGGCTGGGGCAGCGCGGTCCGCTCTGGGTGGTCTACACCTATCCCGACGGCCGGGCGCTGACCGCCGACGACGAGCTGCGCTGGCCCTGGGCGACCTTCTACATCGAGATCAAGTAATCGCCTTTCACGAAACCTTCACGCCGCCGGCCCCGGCGGCGGTGCTTTAGTGTGGCTGTTCGCCTGTTCGGAAAGACTCCCATGCCCTTGGATACTTCCTCCATCATCTCCAGCGTCGAAGACCTGGAAGCCCTTTACGGCCGTCCCGGCGAGACCTCGCTGGTCAAGGAAGCCGACCGCATCACGCCGCAGTACCGCCAGTTCATCGAGGCCTCGCCCTTCGTCGCCCTGGCGACCGGCGGCCCGGAGGGCCTCGACTGCTCACCGCGCGGCGAGCTGGGCGGCGTGCTGCACATCGAGGACGAGAAGACGCTGATGCTGCCGGACCGGCGCGGCAACAACCGCATCGATTCCCTGAGGAACGTGCTGCACTACCCGCGCGTCGCCCTCTTGTTCCTGGTGCCCGGCTCCGGCTCGACCATCCGCGTCAACGGCCGCGCCGTGATCAGCGTCGGCCCGGCGCTGCTGGAGCGCTTCGCGGTGCCCGATAAGTCAGGGGGCAAGGCGCCGCGCAGCGTTCTGGTGATCACGGTGGAGACGGTGTTCTTCCAGTGCGCCCGGGCCATCGTGCGCTCCGAGCTGTGGAACCCCGAGCGCCACGTCGATCCCAAGTCTCTGCCGACCCCCGGCCAGATCCTCGCCGCCCAGAGCGAGGACCGCGTCGGCGGCGTCGCCTACGACGAGGAATGGCCGGCGCGGGCGCAGCGGACCCTGTGGTAGGCGCCCCTAGAACCCTGTCGTCGACAGCAGTTCCGTCTCGGAGAGGCCCAGGGGCTGGGCTTCGGCTCCGCCGCCGGCGACCAGGCCCGCCGGCGCCGCGCCGCTGCCGCCGGCGGGGACCGTGCCGGTCACCATAACGTCGTCGATGGTGATCTCGGTGAACTCGTCGGACCAGGTCTTCTTGCTGTTGTAGCCGCCGATTGCCAGGGTGTGATCGCCGGCCGCCAGGCTGCCCAGGTCCAGCGCCGCCGCCTGCAGGCCGGTCGTCTGGTCGGGGCCGCCGTTGCCGTCGCCGAAGAGCTCGTCCACCGTGATCGGCGCGCCGCCGTCGATGCTGACCAGGACCTGGCTGTACTCGTCGGCCTCGTACTGGGTGGAGATCAGCAGCTCGTAATTGAAGGACAGGGAGACGTCCATGTCGGCGGCCAGGGAGAAGTCGATCTCCCAGGCGCCGGACATGTCGGTCACCAGGGAGTTGCTGCCCGCGCCCAGGTCCAGGGTAAGGGCGCCGCCGCTCCAGCTTCCTGAAGCTTCCGACAGTGCCGCGCTGCCGCCGAAGACGCCGTCGCTGTAGACGAAGCCCCCGGTGTCGCCGCTGCCGTTGAAGTCGGCCTCGAGCAGGACGACCGGCCCGCCGCCCGCGGCGTCGTCGTTCTCGATGGTGGCCTCGTCGCTGGGCAGGACCACCTGGCCGTTGGGCGGCACGCTGTTGATCGTCAGCTCGAAGGTCTCGTCCCCCTCGACCTCGATGTCGCCGGCGACCTGGATCGTGACCAGCTTGCTGGTTTCGCCGACGTCGAAAGTGACGCTGCCGCCGGGCAGGCTGCCGTCCAGGAAGTCGGCGGCATCGGCTGCAGAGGCTCCGCTGCCGGCAACCCCATAGTCGATGGTGTCGGCCTCGCTCAGGTCACCGCTTCGGGTGAGGAGGAAGCTGTAGCCGGTGCCGCCGCTGTCGCCTTCGGGCGCGCTCTTGTCCAGGGCGGAGACCTGGAAATAGGTGGGATCGCGCTCGCCCTCGGGGGCCGCCAGGTCCAGGATGGCTTCGCCCAGGGCCAGGACGTTCACGCGCTGGAAGGCAAGCCCGGTGTTGTTGACGTTGTCGTCCTCGTCGTCGCCGTCGATGATCGTGTCGCCGGTGCCGTCGAGCAACGCCTGTATTTCGTCGAAGCTCAGCTTGCGGCCGATCTCCTGCACCGCCAGGTCCTGGGCCAGCGCGACGATGCCGGCGATGTGCGGCGCGGCCTGGCTGGTCCCGTGAATCTGCACGAGTTCCTCGCCGGCGCCGGCGCCGGTGATGGGCGCGCCCGGCGCGAAGATATCGCTCAGCTCCGCGTCACGCTGGCTGAAGGGCGTGATCTGGTCCGCGGTGGTGGTATAGGCGATGGCGCCGCTCTGGTACTGCCAGCCGCCGGAATCACCGCTGTAGACGGCGCCGACGGAGAGCGAGTTGGGGTCGGCCGCGGGAAAGGAGACGCCCTGGACCGAGTTGAAGGGGTAGAAGCTGTTGCCCGAGGACGAGACGACGATCACGTCCATGGCCGCCAGGGTCGCCAGCTCGTCGCCGATGCCATAGAGCGAAATCGGCACGTCGTAGTTGGCGGTATCGCCGAGCGACATGTTGACGCTGACGATGTTGTAGGCCTCGGCGTTGGCGATGACCCACTGCAGCGCTTCCTCGATATAGAGGAAATAGCCGTCGCCGGAATCCTCGAAGACCTTGAGGGCGGCGATGTCGGCCCCCGGCGCCATGCCGGTGTAGGTGCCGTCCGAAGAGGCGGCGATGCTGGAGACGTTGCTGCCGTGGCCGTCGACATCGCTGGCGTTCGCGTCGCCGTCGGCGAAGTCGTACTGGTAGACAATGCGGTCCGAGATGCCGTCGTTGTTCAGGTCGGGACCGAAGAAGGGGTCGTCCAGGTCGATACCGGTGTCCAGCACCGCGATGGTGTAGCCGCTGCCGTCGACCCCGGCGAAGCGGGCGTCGACCCGAAAGTCGTCCACCCCCACCAGCGGGCCGGAGAGGTCGGTCTGGGGCGCGACGCCTCCGTCGCCCCCGACGGTGACGACTTCCCCGGTCAGATAGACGGGGATATCGGCATTGCTGGTGTAGAGGCTGACGGGGTCGCCCGTCTCGCCCTGCGCGCGGTCACCGTCGTTCGAGGCCGCCGTGAACTTCGTCGGGTTGAAGGTGACGCTTCCCGGGCCCGGCACGGCAAGCCAGTCAAAGAGGTCGTAGGCGAAGCTTCCGGTGAAGGATTCTCTCAACTCCTCGAGGAATTCGCTGCGGGTACCAAGGATGCTGGCGGATTCACCGGAGGAGCTGAAGAGCTTTTTCATGGACTATGACTGACCTTCAAAGAATAGGGAGGCAGGACGCTGGGAACGCAGGTTTTCCACGGCTACGGCCCGGCAAGCTGCGGTGCCGGCTGCAGGACCGGGCAGCAGGCCCGCACAGCGGTCTCCGCCAGGCAGAATTCGTGGATGTCGCCTGATCAACGTCGCTCCCCCCATTTGTGCCGACGTATGGCTAAGAAAAGTTTAATGGCACGCAATCAGGAATTGAAGACGTCAATTGAAGAAATCTTCGTGACGCTCGCGGAAATCGCAGGTTTCTGCGAGAAGCTCACATTCAATTATATCGTTAGACGTGCCTGACAGGGGTATCAGGCAGCCCGAATATGGTTAACGGGAGGTTGTGGCGGTGAGTGCCGGGCGCCGGTCAGCGCCGCTGGCGCAGCACGCGGTCGATGAAGGCGCCGGCGGCGCCGAGCTGCGCTGCCGGGTCGGCCAGGGCCTGCCAGTCGACGGGCGCCGCCGTGCGCTCGGCGAGGATCTCCATAAGGGGCCGGCCGGAAGCGATGGCTTCCTTGCAGGCTGCCTTCACCAGGACCTGGGCCTCGGGGCGCGGCAGCTGGGCGGAGAGCGCGA
>MRWG01001587.1_pt1 | contig 13942 bp, 15 predicted proteins | sample 1013341 | NCBI WGS metagenome assembly MRWG01 (sample SAMN06117577, study PRJNA244670) | biofilm metagenome | biome: Water; feature: Cathode Biofilm; material: Biofilm; isolation source: microbial consortium enriched at the cathode of a solar microbial fuel cell | place: USA: District of Columbia ... | reverse complement strand
CTATCGCACCATCATGCGCTGGAACACGTCGCAGCTTTACGCGATCGCCGTCGGCCATCTCGCCGACCGCATGATCGGGCTGCCGCGCTTGAGCGTCGAGAAACCGGCCGACGCGCAGATGCTGCGCTTTGCCGACATCGAGGAAATGCAGAGGCTCTTGACCAGGATCGGCTTCGACACCGGCGGCATCGACGGCCGCGCCGGACCGATGACCCGAAGCGCGATCCGGGCGTTCCAGAAAAGTGTCAACCTGCCGGCCGATGCGCACCCGACCTTCGGGCTGCTCGAAAGGCTGCGTGCGGCGGCAAATTAGGTCCTGATGCGGGAAAACCGGGCGTTGAGGTCGGGATGGATTTGTGACACAAGATGATGTGATATCATCTCACCGTGTGGCAATATACGGTGCAAAGTGATAGGGGAAACGGTCGTGGAGCCAGTGCGCCAATGAGCACATCGAGACTTCGGATTTTCGGCGTGCTGGGCGCGGTCATGCTGCTCCTTGCCGGGTGCGCCGAAACCCAGTTTCTGGTTCACACCGCCAAGCGCGTCGCGCGTACCGACGACGCGCCGCAACAGGGCCGCTACAAGATCGGCAAGCCGTACCAGATCGAGGGCATCTGGTATCATCCCGCCGAGGACTACGAGTACGATGAAACCGGTATCGCGTCGTGGTACGGCGCGGCGTTTCACGGCAAGCTGACGGCGAACGGTGAGCAATACGACATGAACGCGCTGACGGCGGCACACAGGACGCTGCCGATGCCGAGCCTCGTACGTGTGACCAACCTCGAGAACGGCCGCTCGCTGGTGCTCAAGGTCAACGACCGCGGCCCGTTCGCCAAAGGCCGTATCATCGACATTTCAAGGCGTGGGGCGCAACTTCTCGGGTTCCAGAATCAGGGGACGGCCCGGGTCCGCGTGCAGATCCTCGCCGATCAGTCGCGCGCCGTGGCGGCGCGGCTGCAGAACCGCGACGAACTGGCCCGGGTCGGCTCGCCGATCACCGTCGACAAGCTGCCCAAGGCGAGCGTGAGCGCCGAGGCCCTGCCGGCACCGGGCGGTGCCGAGGCATCGCCTGACGTCACCCGGGCGTCCGCGCCGATCGAAACCGCTTCGGCGGCGCCGGTGAGCCCGACCGGAACCATCCCCAACACCACGGCGCCTTCGGAGACCGTGGCGTTGACCACCAACCCCGAGGCCGCGGTGCGCCAGGAACCGGTGCACCCGACGTCGATCTTCGTGCAGGCCGGTGCGTTCGGCGTGTTCGAGAACGCCAACAAGGTACGCGCGCGCCTGTCGCCGCTCGGCAAGGTGTTCCTCGATCAGGTGCTCATTGACGGCAAGGACCTGTACCGCGTACGGGTCGGGCCGCTGGCCGACGTCGGGCAGGCCGACGATGTGCTGGCACAGGTCGTCGAAACCGGGTTTCCGGATGCACGGATCATCGTCGACTGAGGCGTCACGATTTAGACAACTTTGACAGTCTAGAATGGAATAATGCAGAGCTTTAAAATCATCACCAGAACGACCCTCGCGGCCCTTGCGCTGATCGCCGCGCTGCCGGGTGCCGGTCAGGCGCAGGCGATCGAGACCGAGGCGCGCGAGGCCATCCTCCTCGATCCGCAGACCGATACCGTGCTCCTCGACAAGAACGGGCACCAGAGTATGCCGCCGGCGTCGATGAGCAAGATGATGACCATCTACATGCTGTTCGAAAGCCTGAAGGACGGCCGCGTCTCGCTCGACGACAAGTTCCGGGTGTCGGAGAACGCCTGGCGCACCGGCGGCGCCAAGAGCGGCAGTTCCACCATGTTCCTGCCGCCCAACAGCGAAGTGAAGGTCGAGGACCTGATCCGCGGCATCATCGTCCAGTCCGGCAACGACGCCTGCATCGTGGTCGCGGAAAACCTCGCCGGGTCGGAGGAGGCGTTCGCGCGGCGCATGACCGACAAGGCGCGCGAACTCGGGATGCGGAATTCGACCTTCGTCAACTCGACGGGCTGGCCGAACCCCGATCACCGCACCACGGCCTACGATCTGGCGATCCTGGCCGAGCGTACGATCAAGGACTTTCCGGAATACTACCACTATTACGCGGAGCGCGAGTTTACCTACAACGACATCCGCCAGTCGAACCGCAATCCGCTGTTGTACGGCTATGCCGGCGCCGACGGCCTGAAGACCGGCCACACCGAGGAGGCCGGTCACGGCCTGACCGGGACGGCGACGCAGGGCGAGCGGCGGCTGATCGTCGTCGTCAACGGGCTCGAGACCAAGAAGGACCGTGCCTCCGAGTCGGCGCGCCTGCTCGACTGGGGCTTCCGCGAGTTCGACAACTACGCACTGTTCAAGGCCGGCGATACGGTGGAGATCGCGCCCGTGTGGCTGGGCACGCTGCCGACGGTCGAGATGAAGATCAACCGCGACATCCACATCACCATGACGCGCAAGGCCCGGCGTAAAATGAAGGTGACGGTACGTTACCAGTCACCCATTCCGGCGCCGATCACGGCCGGTCAGCAGATCGGCACGCTGACCGTGCAGGCGCCCGGTTTCGACACCATCGAGGCGCCGCTGACGGCGGCCAACGGCATCGGCCAGCTCGGCATGTTCGGCCGGCTCGGCGCGGCGGTGGAGTTCCTTTTGTGGGGCGAGAGCGGTTGAGGCGCCGCTGACATGAGCGGCCAGGGGACCGGCAGGTTCATCACCTTCGAAGGCGGCGAAGGCGGCGGCAAATCGACTCAGGCGAAGATGCTGGCGGAGACCCTGCGGCGCGCCGGGCACACCGTCGTCATTACCCGCGAGCCCGGTGGCGCGCCGGCGGCGGAGGACATCCGCGAGTTACTGGTTTCCGGTGCGGTCGAGCGCTGGTCGCCGATGGCCGAAGTGCTGCTGAATTACGCGGCCCGGGAAATGCACGTCATGGAAACCATCCGCCCGGCGCTGGCGCGCGGCGACTGGGTGATTTCCGACCGCTTCGCCGATTCCACCATGGCCTATCAGGGTTACGGCGGCGGCGTCGATCCGGCCCGGATCCGAGCGATCCACGGCGCGGCAATTGGCGATTTCAAGCCGGACCTGACCCTGATCCTCGATCTCGAAACGTCGGAGGGCCTCGCCCGTGCCGGCAAGCGGCTGGTCGAGGCGGGCAGTGCGGAAGATCGTTACGAGCGCATGGAGCGGGATTTTCACGACCGGCTCAGAAACGGATTCCTTGAAATCGCGAAAGCGGACCCGCTACGCTGCCGGGTGATCGACGCGGCGGGCGATATCGCCCAGGTCGCCGATGATATCCGCAAGACCGTTTCGGACGTGCTCGGAGTATCGCTGTCATGAACGCGGAAGTTGCCGAGGTGCTGGATGACGAGAACCTGGACCCGCGCCATACCGCCGATCTGATCGGCCACGAGGACGCCGAAAAGACGCTGCTGGACGCCGCCTCGGGCGGGCGCCTGCCGCACGCGTGGCTGTTTACCGGGCCCAAGGGTATCGGCAAGGCGACGCTGGCGTTCCGCTTCGCGCGCTACCTGTTTACCCACGCGCCGGGTGCGGCGTCCGCCGCGGGCGGGCTGTTCGCCGACGACGACATTCCGGCCGAGGTGCCGGAAAGCCTCTACGTCGATCCGGCGCGCCCGGTGTTCCACCGCGTGGCATCCGGCGGACACGGCGACCTGATGACGGTCGAGCGGCGCTTGAACGACCGCGGCAAGCTGTCGACGCAGATCCGGATCGAGGATGTGCGCGACGCGATTCATTTCGCGCACCTGACGTCGAGCGAGGGTGGCTACAAGGTGATCGTCGTCGACGGCGCGGAGCTGATGAACCGCTCGTCCGAGAACGCGTTTCTCAAGATCCTCGAGGAGCCGCCGGCGCACTGCGTCATCATCATGGTCAGCCACAACCCGGGACGGCTTCTGCCGACGACCCGGTCGCGCTGCCGCACGCTCGCCATGAAACCGCTGACGGCGGAACAGGTCACAGACCTGATGACGCGGCACATGCCGGACGTGGCGGCGGACGAAGCGGCGGAACTGGCCCGGCTGTCGGAGGGCAGTATCGGCCGTGCGATGTCGCTGGCCGCGGGCGGCGGGCTCGAGATTTACCGGGATGTGGTTAATATCTTCGCCTCGCTGCCGGACCTGGACGGCGCGGCGGTGCAGGCGCTGGCCGGCAAGCTTTCGAAAGCCGGCGCCGACGACGCTTATTACTCGGGCGTCGAGCTGTTCCGCTGGTGGCTTTCGCGCGTCGTCCTGGCGGCATCGCGCGGCGCCGCGGCGGACATGAGCCTGAGCGCGGAAGAGCAGGGGATCGCGGCGCGCGCCGCTGAGACGGCGATCCTGCCGGTGTGGCTGGCGCGCCTCGACCAGGCCGAGAGCCTGATCCGCAGCGCCGATCCGCTCAACCTCGACCGCAAGCAGGTCATCCTGTCGCTGTTCCTGTCGCTGGCGTGACGATGACGGTGTATCAGCGTATTCCTTGACCCGCCCGGCGCCGCGCCGTACCTAGGGGCGCACGAAATCACCGGGAACTCAGATGTCCGACAAGCCGACCTACTACGTCACGACGCCGATCTATTACGTCAACGACGCGCCGCACATCGGCCACGCGTACACGACGCTGGCGTGCGACGTGCTGGCGCGCTTCAAGCGTCTCGACGGCTTCGATGTCCGTTTCCTGACCGGCACCGACGAGCACGGCCAGAAGGTCGAGAAATCGGCGCAGGCGGCGGGCATGGCCCCGCAGGCTTTTACCGATAAAGTCTCGCAGAACTTCCGCGACCTGGCGGATTTCATGAATTTCAGCCACGACGATTTCATCCGCACCACGGAAGACCGCCACGTCGCCGCCTGTCAGGCGATCTGGAAGAAGCTGGAAGAAGCGGGGGACATCTACCTCGACAACTACGGCGGCTGGTACGCGGTCCGGGACGAGGCGTTCTACGGCGAGGACGAACTGACCAAGACCGCGGACGGCAAGCGCATCGCACCTTCGGGCGCCGAGGTCGAATGGGTCGAGGAGCCGAGCTATTTCTTCAAGCTCTCCGAATGGGGTGAGCGGCTGCTGAAATTCTATGACGCCAACCCGGATTTCATCCTGCCGGAAAGCCGCCGCAACGAGGTGGTGAGCTTCGTTAAGGGTGGCCTCAACGATCTTTCGATCTCGCGCACCACGTTCAACTGGGGCGTCAAGGTGCCGGGCGACGACGCGCACATCATGTATGTGTGGCTGGACGCGCTGACCAACTACATCACCGCCGTCGGCTATCCGGATACCGAGAGCGAACGCTATACCAAGTACTGGCCCGCCGACCTGCACATGGTCGGCAAGGACATCCTGCGCTTTCACGCCGTCTACTGGCCGGCGTTTCTGATGGCCGCCGGGATCGAGCCGCCGAAACGCGTGTTCGCGCACGGCTGGTGGACCAACGAGGGCCAGAAGATCTCCAAGTCGTTCGGTAACGTCATCGACCCGGTCGAGCTTTCGAATAAGTACGGCCTCGATCAGGTGCGCTATTTCCTGCTGCGCGAGGTCCCGTTCGGCAACGACGGCGATTTCTCGCACCAGGCCATGGTCAACCGCATGAACGGCGAACTGGCCAACGACTTCGGCAACCTGGCGCAGCGCGTGCTGTCGATGACCGCCAAGAACTGCGACGGCAAAGTGCCGGCACCGGGCGACCTGACGGACGACGACAGGGCGCTGCTGGACGCCGTGGGCGCGTTGTTGGCCGATGTCCGCGGCCACATGGACCGGCAGGCGTTCCATACCGCGCTGGAGGCCATCTGGAGCGTGATCCGCGCCGCCAACGGTTACGTCGACCGCCAGGCGCCGTGGAAGCTGCGCAAGGAAGACCCGGACCGCATGGCCACCGTGCTTTACGTGCTGTCCGAGACCGTCCGCCAGTTGGCGATCCTGTGCCAGCCGGTGATGCCGGGCGCGATGGCGAAGATGCTCGATCAGTTGGGTGTCGCCGAAGACGCGCGTCTGTTCGCGCACCTGGGCGAGGCGGGGGCGCTGACGCCGGGGGCCGAGTTGCCGAAGCCGGAAGGGGTTTTCCCGCGTTACGTGGAAGAAGAATAAGAAACCACATAGGCGCAGAGGCACAGAGACGTGCCAGCCGAAAAACTCCGTCATTCCCGCGCCAGCGGGAACACAGAATAAGCGATAGAATGGCTGGGTCCCCGCTTTCGCGGGGATGACAAGATGTTCTTCTCTGTGCCTCTGCGCCTCTGTGGTTCAATTTCGGCCCGAAACGTTGACTCTCTGGGGCTGATCGACAACATGTCCGCCCGAGGAGAGCTTATGAGCGACACCAAGCAACCGCCGGTCTTCGACACGCCGCTGATCGACAGCCACTGCCATCTGGATTTTCCGGATTTCGGCGACGAACTCGACGACGTGGTGGCCCGCGCCGGCCGTGCCGGGGTCACGCACATGGTGACGATCTCGACGCACCTGAGCCGTTTCGACGGGGTGCGTGCGGTCGCCGAGCGCTATCCGAACGTGTTCTGCACTGTCGGCATCCATCCGCACGAAGCCGGGACCGAGGCCGAAGTCTCGGCGGACGAACTGGTCGAGCTGGCCGGGCACCCGAAAGTGGTCGGCATCGGCGAAACCGGCCTCGACTTCTATTACGAGCACAGCCCGCGCGACGTGCAGGAACGCCAGTTCCGCACCCATATCGAGGCGGCGCGCCGCACCGGCCTGCCGCTGATCGTGCATACCCGCGACGCCGACACCGACACCATCCGGATCATGGAGGAAGAACACGGGAAGGGCGCTTTCCCGGGCCTGATCCACTGTTTCTCGGCGAGCCGGGAACTGGCCGAGCGCATGGTCGCCATCGGGCTCTATATCTCGTTTTCCGGCATCGTCACCTTCAAGAAGGCCGACGAACTGCGCGAGGTGGCGAGAATCCTGCCCGCGGACCGGATTCTCGTCGAAACCGACAGCCCCTATCTGGCGCCGGTTCCGAGACGCGGCAAGCGCAACGAGCCCGCGTTCACGGCCTTCACGGCGGCCAGGATCGCCGAGGAGCGGGGCGTGTCGCCGGCCGAGATCGCGCGGACCACGACCGCCAACTTCAAGCGTCTTTTCGCCAAGGCCGGCGCCGCTATCGACGCGGACGCCGCATGAGCCCCGAAAACGGGATGAAAATCACGTTCCTGGGCACGGGATCGTCGAGCGGCGTGCCCGGCATCGGCATCGGCTGGGGCCGCTGCAACCCGGCAAACCCGAAGAACACGCGCCTCAGGCAGTCGATCCTGGTGGAAACCGGCGGCAAGCGGCTGCTGGTGGATACATCGCCGGACCTGCGCCAGCAGTTGCTGCGTGCCGGCGCCGAGGAACTGGACGCGGTGCTGTTCACGCACGCGCACGCGGATCACCTGAACGGGATCGATGATCTGCGCGGCGTCAACAAGGCCATCAAACGGCCGCTGCCGGTCTATGCCAACCGGGCCACGCACGAACATATCCAGCAGTGCTTCGGCTATACGCTGAAACCGCTGCCGGACGACTTCAACGGGGTCTACATCCGTCCGGTGCTCGACATGACCGAATTCGTGCCGGGCGACGACCTCGACGTGCTCGGGATCGCCGTCGGATCGTTCCTGCAGGATCACGGCTATTCGGAGACGGTCGGTTTCAGGTTCGGCTCCGTGGTCTATTCGACGGACGTGAAATCGCTCACCGATGGCGTCCTGGACGATCTCAGGGACGCAAACCTGGACGTCTGGATCATCGGCGTCTTTCGCTGGGAGACGCACTGGACGCATGCGCACGTCGACCTGGCGCTGGAATGGATCGAACGCGTGAAACCGAAAAGGGCGATCCTCACGCACATGTCACCGGACATCGATTACGACGAGCTGCAGGCGTATTTGCCGGATCGTGTCCGGCCGGCGTTCGACGGCATGACGGTCGAGATCGCATCCGGCGGGGACGAGGTTTCGATCTCCGGCTGAGGCGCGCACGGATAATTTTCAGTGTGCTTTTTATTTTGCCGGGCCTTGATAGCGTTATGTCTATAACCACTAAGTCATTGTTTTTATTATATAGTATATAATTTTCCATAATATACATTATGCGACTTTTACAGATGGGTTGTTGGCCCTTGGTTCGCATTTGTAAACAGACACAAAGTCTGAAGCGCTGGACTCAAAGTTTGAAACCGACAGAGGTTTCAAACCCCTTTTGGTATCCTTCGAAAATTTTAGCGTTTAAGGAACGGTCGGCGCGTTATGTCTGAATGTCCCAAGAACGTGAACTGGATTTGGCTGATCGATGTGCGTGTCCTTGAGTTACCTTACTTCTAAACGTTGGTAAGTTTCCCCTGTCACGTCGTCTGAGCGGATCGCTTGTGTTGGAACTGTCAGAGTCTACTAGTAGACGGTATACAATTCAGGTTCCTGAACGTGATTTGGCGATTTTTCCGAATTCGCCTCCCTGCGCATTTGATTTATCCGAGTTAGTTTTTGGCTGTCATTCGGTATCGAATGAACGTTGGCCTGGGAAAGAGTTCCCCCTTAACCGACGTAGCTAAACTCTAGGATAAAGGAATCTGAAATGGCTTCGAGAACCCCGGAACAGGAAAAAGCTGACTTGGACAACCATGCCAATCAGCTCAATCCAAACAACGACGCATACTATCAATCCCGCGGTGAAGACGGGCGTCCGGACAACGATCACGAAAACGAGTGATATCGTCCCGCGACGTGATGCGCGATCGTATCCCGGTCATCTGAGAACCAGGAGGCGTGGAACCAGTCCAGGTCCTTTTCAAGGGCGATAGCCTCTTCGAAGACCTTTTGGATGATCCGAACATAACCAATGGCCCAGTAGACCTGCTCCGGGTGTTCAGCGAGCCGGTCTCTGGGCCAACTTTTTACCCGGTTCCAACTGGGCAGTCGGTCCCCTCGCCTCCATTTTTTGATCTCTTCCCGAGCCGATTCCGGCGACTGCCCGTCCAGGAGCAGGGTTTCAAGGTGATTGATGCCCTCCAGCGGCAACTGGTTTTTCAAGATATCCAGATATCTAGACATTGGCTTATTCGATATTCCATCCGCCCCAGCCGGATAGAATTGGACGTAATGCCCGAGGACGTGATCGAAATCGTAGCATGCCAGCATATAAAGGGCCGTCTCGAGGATCAGCGGTTGTAGAAATAGATCTTCGGGCTTGGTGCCCTCGATCTCATGCTGGCGCAGTCGCTCCATTGTTTCCTTGTGCGTCCGTGTTTGCGGTAAACCGGCACCGTTCAGCTCTTCGGATGGCCGTGGCTGCGAGGTGGCGTTGGATGCCTCGCGAATTGCGAGGGAGACCTGGATTAATCGGCGAGCTTCTGTTGTCCAGAGTAACGGCCGCGAAGACGTGAGCTCATAGCCCGATATAACTGAAATCCATGGTCCTGCATAATTATCCTTTAGGAGGCCCTTATCCTTGACGGCTTGAAGGACGTCTCTCTGCAGCGTGGTGAGCGAGAAGCCATGCTCTTCGCGCGAGTTTCCGGAACCAGAAATTTAATCGACTAATCGAGTGTCTAACCCGATGAGCGCCCCTCACCTCGTCAGTGCTGAGCCCTTCCTGTTTTCGGCAGATGACGACGTACATTCTGCAGAATTCGACAAAACCGCGGAGTTGCTCGCCAGGGTCAAACTCAAAGTGCGCTTCCAACACGCGTTCCGCAGAGAGCGTAAATCCAGCAAGGCGAGGTTGAACTCCCCTACTTTCTGCCGCGCGCCCTCGTGTCGCGCCAATGAAATAACCCAACGCGACTACGCATTGCTGGACTGCGTCTTCGTAGTTCGTCAGACCTGCAAGGAGAACCGGTTCGGCGACACCAGCCCGCACGTCCTTATCGAAAACACTCAAGACCCGGGTGGTATAGGCATCTGCCCCATTTCGGTGTTCATCACATTTTGCTGTCCGGCCTCCCACGGATCCTGGCATGCCGGAAGCACCACAAACGTCGCACACGAGATTGCTGACGATGCTGGCAGCCGCGACCATGCCGCGTACACGGTCGTCTGCGATAGACACATCAATTGAAAGCTCGCCTTTATGCGTCGTGATATCATTAATTCTCAGGTCTTCGCGCAGCTTCAGGCGGTTTTGCTTATTCAGAACGATCACGGCCGCCTCAATGACCGCCTGCCAGCCATCGCCTACGGTGAACCCATATGCCAGTGGCGTGGTGACGTCGCCGCAATGAATAGCGCGGAATTCCGACGGAAACCGTTCAATGAGCCTTACATGCCATGCCTTCAGCGGGATGCCGCCAAGGTCGGTACGATCATCAATAGAAGACATGCGGCACCCCGAGTACAGGGCCGACACCCCACCAGTGCAGACCGGCGCAAACACGCAATTTCACATCAAGTGGCACACTGGCGCCGCCCGCATCGCCGATGGCGTAAATACTGTTCATCGTCCTGACCAGGTGTTTCTCATTGTCGACAACCTGGACATCGGATGTAATGACCTCAGTACCCAGTAGATGATAAGTGATCTGCTCACGAGAGGTATCTGGATACGCGCAAATTCGAAGGATCCAATATGGATCGACGAACCTTTTCGGAGTACCGGGTGAATCGATATGCCCAATGAGTTCTTGAGTTTGAGCTTCATCACTCAGGCCAAGCCTGAATAGGTGTCTATTCTCACGAATCAGGTCGCCGATCGGATTTTCGTCAATGCGACGAATGAACTCTTGAATGCCGTCGAGTGGAATCATCTTGTCCTCCATTCAGTAGGACAAGGATTCCGACCCCTCGGACGAGAGTCGATCAGAAATGTTCTATTTATGTTCTAACTATACTTTCGTATGACCGAAGCTGGCACGCTTGATCGACAAGGCGTTTCAGAGGGGTCAGATTCGCATCTCTGAAACTCCTAGATCTGGCGATGGATCTGTGACCGCACCTGTCACACCGGCCAACTAATACAGCGGAGCTTTTCCTTTTCCACTTTGTCGTCCCATAGAAAATGGACGGCACTTTTCTACATGAAACCGAGGCCTGAGACCGATCCTGTCACCAGGACGAGCGATACTCACATGACCACAAAGAGAATGGAGGGGCGTCGCCAATGCGACTGTATGTTCTTAGTGACCTGCACAACGAATTTGCGGAATTCGTACCGCCTCTATCGGTAGGTCAAATTGACATGGTGGTCCTGGCTGGTGACATCGATCTCGGGACTCGCGGCATCGAATGGGCCGCGAAGAAGTTCGAACGAACTCCAATTGTCTACGTTCCGGGGAACCATGAGTTCTACAGCCCGGACGGTCGATCTGTTCAAAAGATCACCGACGAAATGCAGGCTTCGGCGAAGTGGCACGGGATTGAATTTTTGAACCCCGGAGCTGCCGAGGTCGGTGGATGGAGATTCATTGGCGCCACGCTGTGGTCGGATTTTGATCTATATGGTGAAGACGAACGCGCGGTTTCGATGGATTGTGCAAGGCGGGGGCTCAATGATTTCCGGTTGATCTGGACCGAGCAGCACGACAGGACCAAGCGGCGGTTTCATCCCGCCGATGCTCGTGATCGGCATCTCAAAGAACGAGAGTATCTGTTCGCTGAGATTCAAAAAGGTGATCCAGCACGCACCGTCGTCGTGACGCACTTCGTTCCAACTGCTCATGCCATTGAGAAACGTTTCCAAGAAGATATTCTCTCTCCTGCGTTCGTCACTGACTTGGACGATGAGATTACGAATTCTGGCGTCGCGGCGTGGGTATTCGGTCACATCCATTCTTGCTGGAATTTTCGACTTGGAAGAACGCAGATGATCTCCAATCAGCGCGGCTATCCGAACGAAGGCGTTAAGGGCTTCGATCCAGGCCTTGTTATTGAACTTTGAGTCCTTTGTGCCGCGCCATCGCTATAAGTACTGGGCCAAGAGATGGAAATTTTTGAGTTCACAATGCGGTTTAGATTGCCGATGCCGACAGATAATGCCGCTGAATTCCTGGACGCCCTCTATGAGGCGGGGTGCAGTGATGCGCTGGTTGGGATTGCCGAGCCAGGGTTTGTTGCGCTGACATTTTCACGTCAGGCAGTCAGTTTTGAGGCAGCGACTGATAGTGCACAAGAAGATGTCATGTATGCGATCCCGGGCGCCGAGTTGGTAGAGACGGTCGTATAGTGATTATAAGTCGGGAGTCCGCCCGCATTTTGTGAACATCAGATTAATTGGTGAATGTAATAAGTCGTGAAGTTGAGCGCTTCTTCAACCGAATTAAGAATATCCGCCGCGTGACAACGCGGTTTGTGAAACTTGCCGCGAATTACCTAGGCATAGTGAAGTCGGCATCAAAACGGATATGGCTGCGCTTTCGCCAAACCTCAGCAATGTCTGCAACAGAGTACGGTTTTAGGGCAACACCAGCCGAGATATAATGGGCTACGAAACAGCCGAGTTTAACAAATGTCCGGACATGTACGAATGATTCTTAATGCGATCTATTCGCCAAGAACTCGTCGACGTTCCTCAAACTCTTCCTTGTCGATTTCACCTTTGGCAAAACGCTCTTTAAGGATATCGAGGGGCGTCCTACCGGCTGCGTGCGTGTGATGCGCGGCGTTATGGCCGATTCCACCGAGCCAGCGCACCAAGAAAATGACAACAACCACGGCGACGGCGATGAAAACGATCATCATGATCGGCCCAAAAAACCATCCGTGCCAACTGCCCGACCACATGTGCGGACCGTAATTGGGAACCTGTGCTTGTTGGGCAAGGGCTAGCGATGACGTTGCCAGTCCCGCCACCACGCCAACCATTGCGGATGTGTATTTGAGTATCACTGAACCCTCTTGAGTTTGCGGGGACAAGGCAAGCAAGCCGTTCCCCCTATTGAAGCGCCTGCATGCGTCCCGTGTGGCGGTCGATTTCGATCTTCCGAACCAACGAGCCGTCCTTGGTCACGATTTCGGTAACGATGGTGTCGGCGTCTTTATCCGTAATCTTTCCGACTTTCAGATTCGGGTTCCCCGCCCATTCGACACGATGTTCCATCATGTGTTTGACCTCGTCGGTGGTCAGGTCGCGCCGCAAAGGCTGCATCTGTCCGTAGTCGTATCCGCCCATCATAGGCATATGCCCCTGTCCCATCATACCGTATCCCATCATAGGCATCTGGCCTTGATAGCCTTGACTGGTCATGCCCGGCCCCGTCATCGGCATCTGGCTCTGGTAGCCTTGGCCCATCATACCTTGGCCCATCATGCCTTGGCCCATCATCGGCATCTGTCCTTGGCCGCTGCCGTGGGAGTCGGGACCGTGCGCGATAGCCGCCGTGACTACCGATACGGCAAAAACGCCTGCCAGTGCCAATCCGGTTAACTTCATTTTCAGTTTCATGGCGTCGCCCTTTCATTGACGCGGCGTAAAAACACCGCTTTTGCGGAACTAAGGCCAGAACTTAGGACAGTTATCGAATACGTACATTGATCTAGATCAAGCTCTTGTTTTCGTCCGGACCAGTCAGTGGGGGCAGGACAGGAGGTGAAATGGCGAGCACGCGCTGCTCAGCAATTCCTACCGGAATTGATCGCGTACGACAGAGCCATCAAGGATACTATCGGTCTTCGGGGACAGCCGCGCCTGCCGGACCATTTTGCGAAGGACGTCGCAATATGCACCTCTCAGGCCCGAGATATCTTCCTGAATTTCTGATTCACGCAAAATCTAGAATCATGACAGCTATCATCAAGAAACCTTTGGCGCGTCGTGATCGTCGGTCTCACAAAGACTGTGGTCGCTCAGCACCTCTAAAACACGGCAATCGGCGATCCGTCCGCCCCTGCACTGCTCGATCATGCGTTCCAGTTCATGACGGAGGGCATGTAAACGCTGGATACGACGGTCGACTTCGCTGAGCTGGGCCTTGGCAATAGCGTCTGCGGCGTCGCACGGCTGACTGGGGTTGTCCGAG
>MRWG01001586.1_pt1 | contig 13944 bp, 10 predicted proteins | sample 1013341 | NCBI WGS metagenome assembly MRWG01 (sample SAMN06117577, study PRJNA244670) | biofilm metagenome | biome: Water; feature: Cathode Biofilm; material: Biofilm; isolation source: microbial consortium enriched at the cathode of a solar microbial fuel cell | place: USA: District of Columbia ... | reverse complement strand
CTCCGGCCGGTTCAGATAGCCGATGGCGAGCCCGTCGCCGGAAACCGCAAGCTGTCCTTCCTGGCCGGGCGGCAGCGCGCGAAGATCATCATCAAGAATGTGAACGCCGCTATGCGCGATGGAGTGGCCGATCGGCATCGCGTCGTCCCGGAACTCGGCCGGAACCTCGAAAGTCGAGGCGATGACGGTCACCTCGGTCGGCCCATAGGCGTTGGTCAGGCGGCATGTGGGGTGAGCGGCGAGAAACCGCCGCGCATGATCCGCTGACGCCACTTCACCGCCGAAAAACACATGCCGAAGCGAGGTGAGCCTGCCGCCCGGATGATCGACCAGAAGGTTGAACAGCCCCGTGGTGAGCAGCATCACCGAGACGCGTTCGTCATCAATCGTTTTCGCGATGCGCTGCATGGAAAGCGTGCGGTCGCCAATGCCGGCAAGCCGCGCCCCGTTGAGCAGCGCGCCCCAGATCTCGAATGTGGCGGCGTCGAAAGAGATTGTCGCCGTGTGCAGCACCACATCGTCCGGGCGGAAGTCGACATAGTTCTGCGCGCGCACCAGCCGCACAATGCCGCGATGGGGAATGACCACGCCCTTGGGCCGCCCGGTCGAGCCCGACGTGTACATGACATAGGCAGCGTCACCGCCCGAGACGGCCACGGCGCTGCCGGTCGGCGCATTGTCTTCAGCCAGCCCGGCCATGGCCGCATCGATGTCGATGAGGCGCTCTGCACTTATGGGAAGTCTGGCTGCAAGATCCGCGCTTTCGGCGTCGATCATCAGGGCGCGCGGCGCGCAATCCTGCGTCATGTAGGAAAGGTGTTCCAGAGGATAGGCCGGATCGAACGGCGCATAGGCAGCGCCCGCCTTGAGGATCGCCAGCTTGGCAACCAGCGTCTTCAGCGCGCGTGGCAGAAGCAGGCCCACTATGTCGCCCCTGCGCACGCCCATCGCGGTGAGGCGGGCGGCGAGTTTTGCGGCCAGCCGGTCGAGCTCCGCATAGGTCAGGCGCTCGTCGTCGAAGCCGACCGCAATCGCATCGGGGCGCTGGCGCGCCAGCGCCGCCACGGTGTCGTGAACCGTCGCGTCGCGGTCATACCCGCGTTCTGATGTGTGCCCTGAATTAGGAGTGGAAGAAACGGCCGTTCCGGAAATGGACAGCTCGGTGTCGTTCTGGTTTCGATGCATGTAGACGCCCCGCCCGAAAAAGCCCGCGCCTATATTTCAAGCATCTGGAAATGCTCACTGTTTATAGTTGTGGCGCGGGAGAAAAATTGGTTCTCATGCCTTCAACGCCAAGACTTCCACGTGGGCGGCCAAAGAAACAGATGGCCATCTGGATGAGCCCCGCGCCGACCGGAGGTCTTAGGTTTTTACCCATCTAGGTCATTCGGCGATGGGTCCTGCGGGAGGGGGTGAAGGCCTATCCCAAAGCATTAAGCCCCGGGGCTCTGAGGGGGCATTGGCGGCCCGTCAATCGAGGCGGTAGGCCCGCACATAGTCGACGATCATGTGCGAGGGGTCGGGGGCCTCGTCCTTCGTCGGTCCGTCCACCAGAGCCAGATTGAGCAGGATGTAGAGTGGCTGGCGATGCTCTTCCTGCGTTTCGGTCTTCCAGACGAATGTCCGGTCGAAATAGAAGCGGATCCAGTCGCGGTCGATCCTGGCGCCATAGGTATGGAAGTCGCCCGGTCGCGCATCCTCAAAGACATTGTTGCGGTGAAAGCGCGAATAATGGCGTCCGTCGCGGTGCCAGACATGCACGACCGATGAATAGCCATCCGGCTTGTCGCCGTAGAATTCGATCACGTCGATCTCTGCGGTGGATTGCGAGCGGTCCTTGCCGATCAGCCAGAAGGCCGGCCACACGCCGGGGCCGTCGGGCAGTTGCGCGCGCATTTCGAAATAGCCGTATTGCTGGGCAAAGCCGTTGCCCCTGGGGTCCATCGAGGCGAGCAGGCCGGATTGCCAGTCGCCCTCCGGGTCGCGTTTTGCCTCGATCTTCAGCATCCCGTCTTCGATGCTGAAAGGCGTGCGTTGACCGGGATCGGCAAAGCGCGCACCGCCGAAATCGCCCGACCAGGGCGTATGCGTGATCCAGCGTGTGCCCGGTCCCCAGGCCGAAACGTCGAGACTTGTGAAATCCTCGTCGAACGACAGGCGCATCGCGTTAATGTCCAGCCGGTCGGCTTCTGTGCCCGGTTCGTCATTGGCGCTGGCCTTGAGCATGCCGAGCGTGAGGACCGTGGCAAACCCGAACACAAGGAACCGGCGTTTCGCCGAGATCCGTGATGCGCCAGAAGCGCGTGATGTATCTGAGGAAAACGGCAATGCGGTAACCTCCCGGGCGGCAGATTATCACTGCATCCGCCAATCCCGGAATTCAGCCAATCGCGGTCCCACTGTCCATAAGAGGTATCCCTGAAACAGGGACGCTCCATTGCATGCGTGGTATCCTCAACCGGGTTTACGCCGCTTGTGCGGCTAAAGGGCGAGGCGCGCCATGCGCATCGAATTACTGGGTTTGTTGTCGCTTGTTCTCGGTGGGGTGGTTCTTCTGGCGCCGCCGCGCATGGCGTTCTACGTCATCGTCCTGTCCACGCTGTTTGGCGCTGCGGCAGCCTTTGGCGTGCCGGGTCTGGGCGGCGCTTCGGTGCTCGTGCCGAGCCTGCTTCTGGCCTTTTTCTGCCTGCGTCTCTTCATGGCGCATGGCGAGCGACCGGTCTTCGCAGCCGTCTCCTCATCTTCGCCCGGCATCTGGCTGCTTCTGCTCACGGTCTATGGTGTCTTTTCCGCGCTTTTCTTCCCGCGTGTTCTTGAGGGCGTCACCGAAACGATGATCGTGCTGCGCTCCTCCGCAGGGCACCGGATCATCGATCTCACGCCATTGTCGTTCTCCAGCAACAACATCACCCAAACGGTCTATGCGCTGGGCGGTCTTTTCTGCTTCGCCTTCACCTATGCCTATCTGAAACGCGGCGGCACGGCGCGGGATGTGGTGAATGCGATGCTGGTTCTGGCGGTCGCCAATCTCGTCTTTGCGCTGCTCGATGTCGTCACCTATCGCACGGGCACGGCCTATCTCTTCGATTTCATCCGCACGGCGAATTACGCGCTCCTGACCGGTTCGGAAAAAGCGGGCTTCAAGCGCATTTCCGGCACCTTTCCCGAAGCATCGGCCTTTGCGGGCTACACCATTGTTCTCTTCGCCTTCACCGCCAGCCTGTGGCTCGACCGCATGCGCTCCATGGCAACCGGCGTCATTGCGGGCCTTCTCCTCCTGGCGCTTCTTCTGTCGACCTCGACCACGGCGCTGGTAAGCCTTGCCGCCGTCATGGTCTTCCTGTCATGGCGCGCGCTGCCGGCAACCGGCCCCCATGGCGTTACCGGTCGACCGGCGGCGATAGCGCTCGCTCTCCTCAGCGTTCCACTCTGCTTCATGCTTGTTCTGGTCTTCGCGCCGGGATTTGCCGATGGCGTTCAGTCGTTCCTCGATGAGACACTCTATTCCAAGCTCAGCAGCCAGTCGGCGCGGGAGCGCATGCAATGGAATGCGGTTGCGTTCCAGGTCTTCCTCGATACCTGGGGCTGGGGTGCGGGGCTCGGCAGCGCGCGCGCTTCCAGCTATGCGCTGGTTCTCCTGTCCAATGTCGGTCTCATCGGCGCGATCCTGTTTGCGCTGTTCGTCGGCAATACGCTGATGCTGCGCAGCGATGCCGGGCGCGATGAGCGGGCCGCCACGCGGGCGGCAAAGGCCGGCGTGTTTGCCGGTCTCTGCGAGGCCATGATTTCAGGCACCGTCTACGATCTGGGGCTTTTATTCTTCATCCTTGCCGGATCTGCCGCCGCCCTGCGCAGCGAGCCGGTGGCGGCCGGAGCCGGCAGCAGGACCCGTCTGGAGACGGTCTCGTGAGGGTCGTGGTCTTCAATGTGCGCTACAGCCCCAATCTGGGGGACGGCATTCTGGCCGAATGCCTTGAGCGCGAGCTTGCAAAGGCCCTGCCTGGCGCTGGGGTCGAGACGGTGGATCTTGCCGGGCGCGACGCTTATGGCGCTGCGGACAGCCGGCGCTTCGGTGTTCTGCGCCTGTTGGGGGCGATGCCCGGGCCGGTGCGTCGCATGGTCGTGGAGCGCGTGCTTGGCCGCCGTCTCGTGGCGCTGCGCCCGGTCTGGAAACGCAGGATCGAGAACGCCGATTTCGTTGTCATCGGCGGCGGCAATCTCTTTCAGGACGACGATCTCAATTTTCCGCTGAAGGTCGGGCAGGTGCTGGACCTCTGCCGGGAGACGGACACGCCGGTGGGCGTCTTTGCTGTGGGCGTCAGCAGCCACTGGTCGCCGCGCGCGGCGACGCTGTTCGGTCGCCTGCGGGAGTGCCGGGTCTTTCATGCATCGGTGCGCGATGCGGGCGCTTTGCAGAACTGGCAGGCGCATTTTTCCGACTGGCGGGATGCGAGCCTCGCGCCCGATCCCGCATTGACGGTGGAGCGGGCGGAACATGCGCATGGGCATGTTCGCCGGGTCCGCCCGCTGGTCGGCCTGTGCGTCACCCATCCGGTCGTTCTGCACCGGCATGCAAGCGGCGGGACGCACGCCATTCCGCTGGCTTCGGTCGCAAGCTACCGGGCGCTGTCCGGGCAGCTTTTGAACGCGGGCTGCGATGTGGTGCTCTTCACCAATGGCGCGCTGGAGGATCAGGCTTTTCTGGAGCGGGTCCGGCTTGACCTTCCCGAGACCGACGGGCGCATGACGGGGCGGTGCGGTGTTGTCGCGCGGCCATCATCTCCCGACGAACTGATTGCCCTTATCGGCAGTCTCGACGGGCTCGTGGCCCATCGGCTGCATGCCTGCATCACGGCCTATGCACTGGGCATTCCTGCCGTGGGGCTTGGATGGGATCAGAAGGTGAAGGGCTTCTTCCGGCTCGCCGCCCGTGAACCCTTCTTCGTTTCAGCGCACCAAGAAGATGAAGCAGCCATCGCGAAGCGCGTGCTGGCGGCGCTGGAACAGGGGATTGACCCAGAAACACACCGTCTTTGCGTTGCCGGAGCACGGGGAGCGGTCCTCAGACTCACGCGCGACATGAAGATGACGGCACCCGCCGCGGATCGCGCTTCTGCGTGATGCTTCGCTGTAAATCGGCGTGCGAATTGGTCAATCCGGCCCTCAATCGAAGAAATAATCATTATTCGGTGAAATTGGGGCTGGCTGACATATTTGTGATTAGGGCAGAATACCATGTTAATTAGAGACTTATCCGCGTGTCTCCTGATCGTGGGGCGGGGTCTGCGACTGCGAAAGCAGTTTTATGGAACCGGGTTTGCGAACAGGGCGTTTAGTTCGTGGTTAGAAGCCACATGACTGCCTCTGGTCGACATACCGGTCAGCCTGGTGGCCAGAAGTGGCGCAAAGAGCGGGGAAGTATGCGGGCTCGGGGCTCCGATAATTATAGAGAAATACTGCACTACCTGGAGGCTGAGACGGCGCGGGGCCTGTTTGGAATGGGCGCTGGCAAGGCAAACGGCTCGGCTCTGCGAAAGCGTCTTTACGCGAGTGGCGACACGATTGCCGACATGGATGGGCAAAAGCGCGCCGTTCTTCTGGTCGTTTCGGGCTGGGTGGCAAACGGGAAGGAGCTGGAAGACGGCTCCAGAACCGTGGTGGATTTCTCGTTGACCGGTGACGTGATCACCGTGGGATCAACCGAGTGGTCGCGTGAGGAGGTGCGGGCGCTGACATCGGTGACGCTGTTCGAATTTCCCGGTGCGATCTACGAAAACCTTTCCACCTATCCCCGGCATGTGCGCGAGTTCGTTCTCAAGGGAATGGCCCGGCGGTACGCCCGTGCGGCCGAGCATTTCGTGAATATCAGCCGCCGTGGCGCATTCGAGCGGGTGGCGCATCTTCTGCTCGAACTGTCCTTCCGTGTCGGCCTCTATGAGGGGCAGGGAGCCAGTTCCTTCGCCTGTCCGCTTACCCAGGTCGATCTGGGCGATGCGCTCGGCCTTTCGGTGGTTCACGTCAATCGCGTTCTGCGCAAATTGCGCGAGGGCGGGTATGTGTCCTTCCGGGGCGGGGTGGTGACGTTTCAGAACCGCGCCGGCCTGATCACGGCCACCGGCTTCGACGATGCCTATCTGGCTCTTTCCGATGCGGATGCCGCGCCTGTGGATAACTGACCCTTCGGGCACTCACGGAAGGGGTATTCGCGCGGCTCCCATAATCGTGATTGCCGCAATGCGAAGCGCATTTGATATAATCAGTATTAGACTTCAGATGTATGCGCCATATGCCCTGTGCGGAGCGCAGTGGTTATGAAATGAAGAGAACCAAATTCGCGAATGGCGCGAATTTATCATCTGATTGCAACTTTAAGTATCTATTCTGCAAGTATAATCATTTTGAATGATTCTTTAAATGCATTGATCCATGTTAATGCAAATTATCCCCAATTGTGAGGATAATAAATCTCCAAGTGATAGTCCTGATGGAAGCCTCTTGGGGAGGTTTCATTCTGCCGATAGTTCATCGGCGGGGCGGGCGGGGTGTGCAAACAATAAATATAGCGCTTTTCCGATGTCACTGGGGCTTGGTTTGAGTGAGTGTTGGGGAGCATTTGAAATGGAACAGGCAAAGGTAGGACATAGCAGTGATTTACACGGGATCATGAATGCGTCCGGCGGTGCACTTGCGGCATCGTCACGAAAGGACTGGGACGCAGTGGACAAGGACGCTGATCGCGAACTTGTTCTTTTGATCGATCCCCGGGTGCTGGACCGGGAATGCCTGGCCCGCAGCCTGGAAACACAGAATCCTTCTCTTGAAATTGTTGCAGTCGGTTCTTCGGAAGAATGGCACAAGGCCTCCGGAGGACGTCATCCAGAGGCCGTTCTCCTGATTGTCGGGAGCCGCAAGATTTCCGAACAGGGGATCTGCGCGGAAATTCATGACCTGGCCGAGGAATTCGAAGAACAGCCGGTGATCGTGATCGCCGATACGGATGATCTGGGACAGATCCTCAAGGCGCTGGAAGCCGGCGCGAAAGGCTATATTCCGAGCAATGTCGGGGTCGATGTCGCCGCCGAGGCGATCCTTCTGGCCCGGGCAGGCGGTGTCTTCGTGCCGGCAAGCGGTGTGCTTGCCATGCGCGATGTCATCAACTCGAACAGCAGTCGTGTTGTCGGGCTTGGCAATCTGTTCACTGCCCGCGAAGCCGAAGTGGCGGAAGCGCTCCGGCGCGGCAAGGCAAACAAGATCATCGCCTATGAACTTCAGCTCTGCGAGAGCACCGTGAAGGTGCACATTCGCAACATCATGAAGAAGCTGAACGCGACCAACAGAACCGAGGTCGCTTACAAAATTCGCGAGATGCAGGCCTGACGGAGTGTACGCTCGTTTGATGCCAGACTGGGGCTGACCGTGAGGTCAGCCTTTTTGTTTGTTTTGACGGTTTTGGCGGAAAACGATTCAAAATCAGCGCATTTCAGGCCATTTCTGAATCGTTTTCTGAAATTCATGCAGCGTCTGCATTCGCCCGTTCAGGGAAGAGTTTGGCGAGCCCTTCGGGTGAGGCGTCGGCAATGCCGCGCTCGGTTATCAGGCCGGTGACAAGCCGCGCCGGCGTCACGTCGAAGGCCGGGTTGCCGGCGGGCGTCGCGTCCGGCGAAATGCGCACCTGGCGCACCTGGCCGCTCTCGTCCTTGCCCCAGACAAGCGAGACTTCGTCGCCCGAGCGTTCCTCGATGGGGATCTCCTTCACCCCGTCGCGCACGGTCCAGTCGATGGTGGGCGAGGGCAGAGCGACATAGAAGGGGACGCCATTGTCGCTTGCCGCCAGCGCCTTCAGATAAGTGCCGATCTTGTTGCACACATCGCCATCGGCGGTGGTGCGGTCGGTGCCGACGATCACCATGTCGACCATGCCATGCTGCATCAGATGTCCGCCGGCATTGTCCACCACCAGCGTGTGCGGAACGCCGTGGCCGGCCATCTCCCAGGCGGTGAGCTGTGCGCCCTGATTGCGCGGGCGTGTTTCGTCCACATAGACATGCACCGGAATGCCTTCTTCCACCGCGTGGTAGATGGGCGAGGTGGCGGTGCCGAAATCGACGGTGGCGAGCCAGCCGGCGTTGCAGTGGGTGAGGATGTTGACCGTTTCGCCGGGCTTCTTGCGCGCGGCGATTTCGCGAATGATTTCCAGTCCGTGACGGCCGATGCTGCGGTTGAGCTCGACATCCTCGTTGGCGATCTCGGCTGCGCGTTTGTAGGCGGCCTTAGCGCGTTCGCTCTCGGGCAGTTTGCCCAGAAGACCGCGCATCTCGTCCAGCGCCCAGCGCAGGTTGATGGCCGTGGGCCGCGTTTCGTGCAGCGTTTCCCAGACCGCATCAAGGGCCGCGTCGGATGCGTCCTCGCGCATGCGCAGGGCGACGCCATAAGCGGCGGTGACGCCGATCAGCGGTGCGCCGCGCACCCACATGTCGCGGATCGCGGTGGCGATGCCGTCAACGGTGCTGACGGTTTCCACGCGCAGCTCATGGGGCAGCCAGCGCTGGTCGATGAGGTCGACGGACCAGCCATCCTCGTTCACCCAGATGGTGCGGTAGTGCTTGTCTGCGACCTTCATGACAGTTTCCCCTGGTCCAGTGCCTCGGCCAGCCGATCAAGTTCGGCCAGCGATTGAATTCTGTTGCGGTTGACGACGATGTGCCGGCCGAATTTGAGCGCTGCCGTTTCGCAGGAGGCGCGCAGATCTTCGTCGGCGATGTCCTCGAAATCGGCATTGTGGGCAAGGCCCAGAATGCGGCGGTGCATCTCGATGCCGGCAAAGCCCAGCATGTCGGTCCACAGATCGTGAATGACATGGTTGAGCGCCTGTTCGGCGGCGAGCCCATCCTCCTGATCTTCATAGAGGGCGGCGTGATAAAGCATGCCGCCGCGTTCCGTGCGCCAGAGATGGGCGAACTCGTCGCGGAACGTGTTCCATGTCTCGTCGATGACGCGCAGGAGATAGGTGCGCATGGAGGCGCGGCTGCCATTCTGCTCGTGCCCGCGCTGCGAGAAATAGGCCATCCAGTAATTGGCGATCAGCATGCCCACGTCGAAGGCCATGGGACCGTAGAAGGCGAATTCCGGATCGATGATGCGCGTGTCGTCGGGCGTCACTATGACGGAGCCGGAATGCAGGTCGCCATGCACCATGGTCTCCGCCCGCGAGGCGAAGGCGTGCTTCATGCGCTGGGCCTCGACCTTCAGGTCGCGGTCGGCGCGAAGCTCTTTCACCACCGCGTCGAGACCCGGCGTGTGCCGGTTCATCGGCGCTTCGAAATAGGGATCGGAGAAAACGAGGTTTTCGGTGATGTCGCAGAGTTCGACATTGTCGGAGAAGAGCGCGAGGTCGGCCTTGCGTTCCGATGCCTTCATGGAAAGGTCAGAGCCGCGGAACAGGGTGCGGGCCATGAACAGGCCGAGATCCCGGCCGATCTTCGGCAGCTCCTGGCCTTCGATGAGGGCGCGGCGCAGGATGATGTGCGGCGACAGGAACTCCATGGCGATCAGCGCCTGCGTCTCATCGAAATAATGGATGGCGGGCACGGTGCCGGGCGCGCGCTGCTGCTGGCGGGTGAGCGCGTGATATTCGAAGAAGGAGCGTTTCAGCGGCAGGGGCCAGCTGTCGCCGACGAGTCGCACATAGGGAAGCGCCTGCTTGATGATGAGCGTTTCGCTGCCGCCCTCGACGATGAAGACGAGATTGAGATTTCCGTCGCCCACCTCGCGGACCTCCCAGTCCGTGGGCGCACCGCCAAGCCGGTCGGCGATTTCCGGGATGCTGCCCAGGCGCGCCGGCAGGGTTTCCACCGTCAGGGCCTCAAAGGCGTTCTCTTTCATGTCTCTGTCTCCTCCCGTTCGCGCCGGTGCGCGCAAATCATGGCGTTCGCTCCTCATCCGCCCGCCAGCGCCTTCTCCCGCACGCGGGCGAGAAGGGCGATGGTTTTCATGTTTGACCACCGGTTCTGACGTCACGCTACCAAGGCTCTGTCATTTGTCAATCATGTTGACAAATGCTTGTTACCTGTTAGCGTCACCTTGGGAGGAGAGCATGGGCGACACCGCGATTTTTCGCATAGCCGGCCTGACCAAGGCGTTCGGACCCAACGCCGTGTTGCGTGGAGTGGGGCTCGACCTGCGCGCTGGCGAGGTAACGGTTCTGATGGGCGCCAACGGCGCCGGCAAGTCGACGCTCGTGAAGGTCATGAGCGGCGTTCACCGCGCCGACCGTGGCGTGATGATGCTGGGCGACAGGCCCTTCTCTCCTGCCACCCCGGCAGAAGCGATGCGCGCCGGCGTGGTGACGGTGCATCAAAACATCAATGACGGTGTGGTGGGTGCGCTCGACGTGGCCAGCAATCTGGTGCTCGACCGGTTGAATGGCGCGGGCAGCGGCTTCTTCTTCAACCCGCGAAAGGTGCGGCGCGAGGCGCGCGAGGTGGCCGAGCGCATGGGGCTCGGGATCGACCTCAGCGCCGAGGTGACCGACCTGCCGCTCGCCGACCGCCAGATGGTGGCCATTGCGCGCGCCATGGCGCATGAACCGCAGGTGATGATCCTCGATGAGCCCACCTCTTCGCTTTCAAGCAATGAGGCAGAACGGCTCTTTGCGCTGATCGACCGGCTCAGGGCGCGCGGCGTCGCCATTCTCTATATTTCACACCGCATGTCGGATATCCGGCGTCTGGCCGACCGTATTGTCAGCCTGCGCGACGGGGCCATTGTCGGACAGTTCGATGATAAGCCGCTCGACTATGAGGGCGCGGTCAATGCGATGCTGGGCCAGAATCTCGGCCTGCACAGCATTGATGCGCGGGCTGCCGGCGCGCCGGTTTTCTCGGCCCGCGATCTGCGTATCGCACCGGGCGCAAAGCCGCTTTCCATGGAACTGGGCGCGGGCGAGGTGGTGGCGGTAACGGGGCTTGTGGGCGTCGGCAAGACGCGGCTTGCCGAAACGCTGTTCGGCATTCATGTACCGCTTGCCGGCTCCATGCAGCTCGATGGCCGGGCCTATGCGCCCAGGACGCCGGCCAGCGCGATCAGGGACGGCGTGTTTCTTGTCGCCAAGGACCGCGCCTCCACCGGCATCGTGCCGGAATTCAACATCTACGAGAATATGAGCCTGCCGTTTCTGCCGCGCTTCTCGAACATGAGCGTGACGCGGCGGCGGGCTGAACGGCAGACCGCGCGCGAGCAGATTGCGGATCTCAAGATCGTGTGCCGCTCCGAGCGCGACGATCTGGCGACCCTTTCGGGCGGCAACCAGCAGAAGGTGACGGTGGCGCGCTGGCTGACACAGCCCTCGCGGCTTCTGATCCTGGACGAGCCGTTTCAGGGCGTGGACATTGCCGCGCGTCATGACATTGCGGCCAAGCTGCGCGAAAGCGCCCGCGACCGCGCAACACTGGTCTTTCTGACCGAACTGGACGAGGCGCTGGAGACGGCGGACCGTATCCTCGTCATGTCCGAAAACACGATTGTCGGCGAGCATCGCAATGCCGACGTGGATATGGACCGGCTGCTGGCCGAAGTTGCCGGCCAGCGACTGGAACCCGCAGGGAGCGTTTAAAGAATGGACAGCCGTACGGCGGACAAGACCCCGGTTGAAACCCCGGCTGAGGCGCTGGCGCAGCCGAAAGACGGCCGCTCGCTGCGCGAGCTGGCAATCCGCTATGGCTTTTTGAGCCTGCTTGTGGGGCTGATCATTTTCTTCTCGCTTGCGACGCGTGGCTTCACCTCGCCGCAGGCGGCGGTCTTCATCCTGCAATCCGTTTCGATCACCGGCATTCTGGCGCTCGGCGTGACGGCGACGCTGGTGGTGGGCGGCTTCGACCTTTCCATCGGCTCCATCGCCACAAGCTCCATGATGGCGGCGGCCTATGTGATGGTGGTGCTGGAGCAGAACGCACTGGTGGCGGTTCTGGTGTGTCTCGCCATCGGCGCGCTGGTCGGGCTGATCAACGGTTTGATCATCTGCTATATGCGCGTGCCCGATCTTCTGGCGACGCTCGGCATGATGTTCCTGCTGATCGGTCTGCAGCGCATTCCGACCGAAGGGCGCTCCATCGCAACCGGCATGACGCTGCCCGACGGCTCGACCGCCGAGGGCACGTTCAGCCAGGCCTTTCTGGCGCTCGGGCGGCACCGGTTCGATCTCTTCATGGAGAACCTCGTGCCGGCCTCGGTGGTGGTGCTGATCGTGCTGGCGATCCTGATCTGGTTCTTCCTCGAATACACGCGGTTTGGCCGCATGATGTATGCGGTGGGATCGAATGCGCGCGCTGCGGAGTTTGCCGGCGCGCCGGTCAAGGCCTACCGCATCTGGGCCTATGTGATCTCGGGCGTCTTCGCCTCCATCGGCGGCATTCTTCTGGCCGCGCGCCTTGGGCGCGGCGACATCGCATCGGGCAACAATCTGCTTCTGGATGCGGTGGCGGCGGCGCTGATCGGTTTTGCGGTGCTGGGTGCAGCCAAACCGAATGCGTTCGGCACGGCCATCGGGGCGCTGTTCGTGGGCGTGCTCCTGCAGGGGCTCACCATGATGAACGTGCCGTATTACACGCAGGATTTCGTCAAGGGCGCGGTGCTCGTCATCGCTCTGATCTTCACCTTTGCGCTGCTTGGGAGGAATGCCCGGTAGCGCCCGTTCAAAAGCAAACAGGCAGTGGAGGAGAAAGAGTATGGAAATTTCACGCAGACTTCTGGGCAAGATGGCCGTGGCGCTGGCCGGCGCGACCATGCTTCTGCCGGCAGCCGCCGGCGCACAGGACAAGCCCGCGCCGTTCGACAATCCGGGTGATGTGGAGATTGCGCTGGTGCGCTATCTTTCCACGGGCGACTTCTTCCAGGCTTATCTTTCGGGCGTGGAAAAGCAGTCCGAGGCGCTGGGTGTGAACCTGCGCGTGCTCGACAGCCGCCAGGACGCCGCGCTTCAGGCCGACATGGTGGATCAGGCGATTGCGCTTGGCGTTGATGGCATCATCATCCAGCACGGCCTGACCGAATCCATGAAGGAAGCCGCCCAGCGCGCCGTTGATGCGGGCATCAAGGTCGTGGCCTTCGACGTGAATGTTGAAAATGATGCGATCCCGCAGATCGAGCAGTCCGACCGGGATCTGGCGCGTCTGGCGCTGGAGCAGGCCGTTGCCGACAATGGCGAAGCGTGGAAGGCCGGCTATGTTTATGTGGCCGGCATTGCACCGCTCGACCGCCGCGACGAGACCTGGCGCGAATTCAAGGAAAAATATCCGGGCATCGAGGAAGTGGCGCAGTTCGGCACGCTCGACAATCCGATCGCCAACTCGGTCGCCAATCAGGCGCGCTCGGTGGTGACGGCAAATCCGGACATCCAGGTCATGTTCGCGCCCTATGACGAGTTCGCCAAGGGGGTGAAGATCGCCGTGGACGAGGCCGGCCTTTCCGATGGCATCAAGATCTATTCGGCTGACGTTTCGACGGCCGACATTTCGGCCATGCGTGAGCCGGGCAGCGCCTGGGTTGCCACCGCCGCCACGAACCCTGCCGTTGTGGGCGAGGTTTCGGTGCGCGCGCTCGCCATGCTTCTGGCCGGCGAGGAGCCGGGCAAGAGCGTCATCGTTCCGCCGACGCTGATCACGCAGCAGGCGCTCAACGACGGCGACATCAAGAACATGGACGATCTGTCGGCGAAGATGCCGCAGTTTGCCCATGCTGATGTGGCGGTGCCGGACTGGATGCCGCTGCCTGCGCGCGACTGAGGCAGTGCGTTGGGTGGAATGGAAAGGGCGGCTTGCGGGCCGCCCTTTTTGTTTGCGCGGAGATGGTGGTGCGTGCCCTTTCCTCCGCCCTTCGACAAGCTCAGGATGAGGGCTTTCGTCGCGGTGTCATCACAAAACACGCCCGCCCCCTTCAAGCCGCCCCCCC
>MRWG01001585.1_pt1 | contig 13951 bp, 11 predicted proteins | sample 1013341 | NCBI WGS metagenome assembly MRWG01 (sample SAMN06117577, study PRJNA244670) | biofilm metagenome | biome: Water; feature: Cathode Biofilm; material: Biofilm; isolation source: microbial consortium enriched at the cathode of a solar microbial fuel cell | place: USA: District of Columbia ... | reverse complement strand
CATCGATAGCGGCGAATTGTACAAAAACGGGGGCTATGGTTCCCAGCAACAACCCCGGGCCGCCTTCGCGGCCATGGTGGCCCTGCTGGATGAACAGGTTGGCGACCTCCGAAGGAAATTAGAAGAATTGGGCATTGCAGCGCATACGCTGATCATTTTCACCTCAGACAACGGCCCCCACCTGGAGGGGGGCGCAGACCCCGATTATTTTGACAGCAACGGCCCGCTACGGGGCTACAAACGCGACCTGTACGAAGGGGGGATCCGGGTGCTCATGATCGCCTGCTGGCCCGGAAAGGTGGCCCCCAACAGCCACTCAGACCACATCTCGGCATTCTGGGACGTGGCCCCTACCCTGCTGGATCTGGCCGGGGTCCCGGCCCCTGAAAAGATGGATGGTATTTCCTTCCTGCCCGAACTGCTGGGCCAGCCCCAGCCCTCCCATGAATACCTGTACTGGGAATTCCACGAAGAAGGGGGCAAACAGGCGGTGCGCATGGGGCCCTGGAAAGGGGTGCGGCTTGGGGCAGACCAGGACCCGGGGGCTCCCCTGGAATTGTACCACCTGCCAACAGACCCCGGGGAGGAGACAAATGTGGCAGGCAACCACCCGGAAATCCTCCGACAAATAGCAGCCATCATGAACAAGGCACATACCCCCTCCGCGGCCTTCCCATTTGCCCATGAGGACCCCGCCCCCGTGGAATAAACACCTTTCCCGCGTGGTCTGGCACCGGCCCGAAAAGCAGGGTCAGGAAACTACTCCCGAGGCCTGTTTGGTATCTGTATACTGTTGGAAGGAAATGATCTTGCCATCCCGGAACCCCCAGAAATGGGCAAACTGCGCGTCCAGTTCCCTGCCGCTGCCCTTATGCCTGGCCTGGTAACGGCCGGTGGCCAGGGCACGGCCCCCTTCCACATCATACACTTCAATCCCGGCCAGGTTAAAATAATCCCATTCGCCCACAAGTCGCATGAACACCCCGTTGAGGATGGCATCGGCCCCCTTGTAGGGGTTGCCGTCGGCATAGGGGAAATTCTCGGCTTCATTCCAGGTGATGTCTTCATGAAAGCTGCCCAAAACGGCAGGGACATCGCCCTTGGCAAAGGCGTCGTACACCATGCGTATGCGTGCGGCAGGCGTGGTTTTTGTGGTTGTACTCATCATTACTTGGCTTTAAATGGCGGATCCCAGGGGGAAGTACGGGATGCCAGGTTGTTTACATCTTACAAAGTCCTCTTTACGAGGTTTTTAAATGTAACAAAAAAAGCGGAAGCATCCCCCTTTTTCTAACAGGAACAGACCAATTATCATGCGTTTCCTGCCATCCGTACAGAATCCGTGACAAGGCATGTTGCTTTCCGGGCCCCAATCCGAATATTTTGTACTTTAAACGTTACATAAACCTCTTAAAACCAACAAGATGAAAAAATTATTCTTCCTTTTCTCCTGCGTGCTCGGGGGCGCGCTGAGTATGCAAGCCCAGGGCGATTTCCGGGCGGGGATCCACCTGGGGCCCACCATCGGGGACACTTCGGATTTCTCCTCTTTTAACTTTGGGGTAGATGCCTCGTACCTCTTTACCATAGACGACCTGTTTTCGGCCGGGGTGACCACCGGGTACAGCAGCTACCCGGGCAAGGACGATTTTTCCAATTACTCCTTTATCCCGCTGGCGGCCACGGGCCGGGCCGACTTTTCCGAAAACTGGTTTGGCGCGCTGGACCTGGGCTATGCCATTGCCACGGACGATGCCGGGGGCGACGGTGGCTTCTTCTACCAACCAAGGCTGGGCTGGACCAACGGGCAGTTTGACGTATACGCCTATTACCAGGGGATCAGTGTGCAGGACGCCACCTTTGATGTCTCCGGCCTGGGCGTGGGAGGCGCCATAAAGCTATAATCGTCATTTAAGGCCCGACAATTTGCCGGGGCTGCTTTCGAAATCCGGGGGCAGCCCTTATCTTTAGTCGCACATCTCAAAAAATCCCGGCCATGAAGCACCTAATCCTATCCCTCCTCCTTTGTTCGCTCGCCCTCCATGTGATCCGTGCCGAAGTGCGGTTGCCCGCCATCTTTGGGGACCACATGGTGTTGCAGCAAAATACGACCGTACCCCTGTGGGGATGGGCCAACCCCATGGAGGAAATCACCGTGACCAGCAGCTGGGACGGGGCCGTGTACACCGCAAAGGCCGACAGCTATGCCAACTGGCGAATCGCCCTGAAAACCCCACCGGCCGGGGGTCCCTATGAATTAACCGTCCGGGGCAGCAACCAACTGCTGCTGACAGACATCCTCATCGGCGAAGTATGGCTGGGCTCCGGGCAATCCAACATGCAATGGTCTGCCAGCGCGGGCATAGACGATGCCGAAGCTGCCGTGGCCGGCGCCAATTACCCGGAGATCCGGTTTTTCCAGGTAGGCCACCGGGCGGCCAATGCGCCACAGCTGGACCTGGAGGGGCAGTGGGAAGTATGTACCCCGGAGAGCATGGAAGGTTTCAGCGCCGTGGGCTACTTTTTCGCCCGCAGGCTACAGGAAATTTTAAACGTCCCCGTCGGGGTCATCAACAGCAGCTGGGGTGGCACCCCAGCCGAGACCTGGATCAACCCGCAAGTCATCGCGCGGGACCCGGTTCTGGCAGAAGCCGCCCAAAAAATACAACCCATGGCCTGGTGCCCCGAAGCCCCCGGGCAAACCTACCACAGCATGATCGCGCCCCTTATCCCCTTCCCCCTGGCCGGGGTGATCTGGTACCAGGGCGAGACCAATACGGCCAATGCCGAAGCCTATACCCGCATGTTCACAGCCCTGATTGAGAACTGGCGGCAGGAATGGGCGACCGACTTCCCCTTCTACTACGTGCAGATTGCCCCCTACCAATACGAGAACCCCGAGGTGGGCGTCCTGGTACGGGAAGCCCAGCGCAATACCCTGTCGGTACCCAAGACCGGCATGGTGGTGGTGAGCGATATCGGGAACACCCGGGACATCCACCCGCGGAACAAGGCAGATGTGGGGAAGCGCCTGGCCCACTGGGCCCTGGCTAAAACCTACGGCAAGGAAGGCATCCCCTACTCGGGGCCGCTCTATAAAGCCATGGAGGTAGAAGGAAAAAAGGTCCGCCTCTTTTTTGAACATGCCCAAAATGGCCTGCTGGCCCGGGGAGGGGCCCTTACCCACTTTGAAATCGCAGGGGAGGACGGGGTTTTTATAGCCGCCAAAGCCCGGATAGACGGGAATACCGTAGTGGTATCCTCCAGGGCGGTAAAGTCCCCCAGGGCGGTGCGGTTTGCCTGGGGCAATACGGCAGAACCCAACCTCTTTAATACCGAGGGGCTGCCGGCATCGGCTTTCAGGACCCAGCCTTGATACAAGGGCCTTGTAAATATCGGGGGCATGCCCGCCCCATCACCATAAATAAATCACCCATGCCCGACAGATGCTCCCAACCCATGATAAAACGCCGTCAATTTTGTACTGCAACCTTGCTGCTTGTCCTTTTCCTGGCCCTCGCGGCCTGCAAACAACGGCAATCAGGAGAAGCCCCTCCTATGGAAGTGCCCGGCGAGATCAGCATAGGGGCCATCCAACAGGCCTATAGGGAGGGTACCCATACCGTTAAAGGCCTCACCCGTTTCTACCTGGAGCGTATAGAAGCCCTCAGCTTTAACGGCCCGCAATTAAACGCGGTGATCACGGTGAACCCCGAGGCGCTTGCCATCGCCGCCACCTTGGATGCCGAAATGCGGCAGGGCCAGACAAGGGGGCCGTTGCACGGCATCCCGGTGTTGCTCAAAGACAATATCGATACCGGCGACCAAATGCCCTGTACCGCGGGGTCCAGGGTCATGGCGGGTTCCTTCCCCAAAGAAGACAGCCCCCTGGCGGCCCAATTGCGGGAGGCCGGGGCCGTGATCCTGGGCAAGGCCAACATGAGTGAATGGGCCAATTTTCACTCCTACCACTCCTCCAGCGGGTGGAGCGGGCTTGGCGGGCAGACCAAAAACCCGTATGACACCAGCCGGAACCCCTGCGGGTCCAGTTCGGGTTCCGCCGTGGCCGTGGCGGCCAACCTCTGCGTACTGGCCATAGGCACCGAGACCAACGGGTCTATCGTTTGCCCTGCCAACAACAACGGCATTGTAGGGATCAAACCCACCGTAGGCCTCATCAGCCGCAGGGGCATTATCCCTATATCCTTTACCCAGGACACCGGCGGGCCCATGGCAAGGACCGTACAAGACGCCGCCATCGCCCTGGGCACCCTTACAGCCCCGGATTCGCTGGACGAAAAGACCCTGGCAAAGGATCGCAAAGCCTATGCGGATTACACGGTTTTCCTGAAAAACGAGGGGCTACGGGGAAAACGCATCGGGTACTACGGCGCCCCGCTGGAAAGTTATACACGCGAACAAACGCTTATGGACAGCGCCATTGCGGTTCTCCGCGAACAAGGGGCCGAGGTAATTGCCCTGGATTCCATACTCCCCGAAGGTACCCGCGACCATTCCTTCCAGGTGCTCCTCTATGAGTTCAAGGATGGGCTGAACCGGTATTTTAAAAGCCTTGGCCCTGAATCGCCGGTGCAGGACCTCGAAGGGCTGATCCGCAAAACCCGGGAGGACTCCCTGGAGACCCGGTACCATGACTTTGAGTTGCTCCAGCTCGCACAGGAAAAAGGCGACCTTTCTTCCGAAGCCTATCGGGAGGCGCTGGCAAACATGCTGCGCATGAGCCGGACCGAAGGGATAGACCGCGTTATGGACCGCCATCGGCTAGACGCCATCATCGCCCCTACCGGGAGTGCGGCCTGGAAAACCGACCTGGTCAACGGCGACAATTTCCATATCTCCAGCAGCTCCCCCGCGGCCATGGCCGGGTACCCGAACATCACGGTCCCCATGGGGGCCATCGAAGGGCTGCCCCTGGGGCTTTCTATCTTCGGGAGGGCCTGGTCTGAGCCGGTATTGCTGGAAATTGCCTATAGCTACGAACAAGCCACCCATCACCGGGCAACCCCTGGTTTATGAAACCCTTTGCCGCACTCGATACAGGGATATAAATTCCCATCCGGTGTTCCTGCGAAAATATGAAAATGCTATCTTACCCCCATAAAAAACGACTCCCATGAAATATACCCGTCCCACCCCAATGTGGCAACTTGCCCTGATGCTCCTCCTGCTAATCACGGCAGGCATGGGCCCTTTAAGGGCACAGCAACCCCCCGGCTGGGTGGCCGAAAGCAACCAAAACAGCGCGCTCCTCCTGGAGGTCATGGCCAAACACTTCCCCGAAAACGCGGGCCGGATAGGCGTAGATGGCTTTGATACGCAGGTCCTGGACCTCAGCCCGGGCTACCGGGAACGCTATAAAAACGACCTCCTGGAGGTACAGGCAGCCCTGGAGGCCCGGCTGCAAGCCACGGAAGAAGGCCCGGTCCGGCAAGACCTGCAGATCCTGTTGATGGAGATAGACGGAAACCTGGAGGAACAAAAGCTCCACCAACAGTATTTCCTGCCCTATTACGACCTGGCCGGTATCGTGTACAACGGCATCCGGGCACTGCTGGAAGACCGTATCCCCGCCACGCGGCAAAAAGCGGCCCTTGTTCGCCTGGAAAAATATGTAGGTAGGGGGCACGGGCAGCCCCCCCTGGCAACGCATGCCCTGCAGGAGATGAAAAGCAGCTGGCCGGGCAGCCGGATGGCCCCCTTTAAAGAGGAAATACAACGCAACCTGAATGCCAGTGACAAGTACCTGCAGGAAATAGGGACCCTCTTTGAAAAATACGGGATCAAGGGCTACAAGAAAGCCTACCGCCAACTGCAGGAACAACTGGCAACCTACAACGATTACATCCGTACGGAAATCCTGCCCCTCTCCAGGGACGATTTTAAGCTCCCGCCCGAGGTGTACGCCTTCCAACTGAAAGAATACGGGGGCGATATGCCGGTAGACGAATTGCAGCGCAGGGCCAGGGTGGCCTTCAAGGAACTGCAGGCCCAGATGCAGATCCTCTCGCGCGAGATAGCGGAATCCCGGGGATGGGCATCCACCGGTTACAAAGAGGTCATCGGGCGCCTTAAGGAAGAGCAGCTGGACAGTGTGGAGATTTTACCCCTCTATCGCAAGCAACAGGCGGCCATAGAGACCATCATTGAAGACCGGGAGATCGTCACCCTGCCCCAAAGGGCCATGAAGATCCGCCTGGCCACCCCCGCAGAAAGTGCCGCCGCGCCGGCCCCTTTTTTCCGGGCGCCCCGGCTGATCGGCAATACGGGTGAAATCGGTGAATTTGTCCTCCCCCTGAGCCTTTCCGGCGGGGCCGAGGGCAACTCCCTGAAAATAGACGACTTTACCCACGAAGCCGCGTCCTGGATGCTGGCCGCCCATGAAGGCCGCCCCGGGCACGAATTGCAGTATTCTTCCATTATCGAAAAAGGGGTGTCACAGGCCAGGGCCATTTTTGCCAGGAACAGCGTTAATTCCGAAGGCTGGGCGCTCTATATGGAAGAACAGGTACTCCCCTATATGCCGCTTGAAGGGCAGTTGATGGCCTTGTGGAGCAGGGCCTTCAGGGCCAGCAGGGCCATCCTGGACCCGGGGCTGAACCTGGGCACCATCACCACCGAAGAGGCACGGTACTGGCTGCGCGAACAAAACAGCGCCTCCGAAGGGCTCACCCGGGGCGAACTGGAACGCTACCGCTACCGGGCCCCCGGACAGGCCACGTCCTACTTTAACGGCTATCTCCGGTTGATGGAATTGCGGGCCGAAGTAGAATTGCTGCTGGGACCCGCTTTTAAGCAAAAGGATTTTCACGATTTTATCCTGGCCCAGGGCCTGTTGCCCCCGGCATTGCTGCGGCAGGCTGTCCTGGAGCAGTTTGTCCCGGGAGTAGTAGCGGCGCAAACCGGAAATTAGCGCAGGGGGCATTGCCCTTGCGAAGCATTTAAAAGATCACTATACTGGGGAGGCCTGCAGCCAAACAGGCCCAGACAGGACAAATACCCGTAACGCCCCCCCGGGGCAAAGGAAGCAACGCTATGAAAATTGAAGACATCGAAAATATCGAACTGGTATACCTCAACCTGAAGGATTACCAGGAACTCAAATCGGCCATGATACAGGCCTATGAAACCATGCCCGATGAATATTGGGAGGAAAAACACATCAAGACCCTCATCCAAAAATTCCCCGAAGGACAGGTGGTGGTCAAGATCAATGATAAAATCGCCGGTTGCGCCCTTTCCATCATCCTGGATTATGAAAACCTCTCGGACCAGCATACCTATAAGGAGATCACCAGCAATTATACCTTTGATTCCCATACAAATGAGGGGGATGTACTCTACGGCATCGACGTTTTCATCAAACCGGAATTCCGCGGGCTGCGGCTCGGGCGACGTTTGTATGACTACCGCAAGGAACTCTGTGAAAAACTAAACCGGCGGGGCATCGCCTTCGGCGGGCGGCTGCCCAACTACCATGCCTACGCAGACCGCATGACCCCCAAGGAGTACATGGAGAAGGTACGGCGGAAAGAGATCCACGACCCCGTACTGAACTTCCAGATTTCCAATGATTTCCACCCTTCCCGCATCCTCCACAATTACCTGGAGGGGGATGCCGCCTCCAATGATTTTGCGGTCTTGCTGGAATGGGACAATATCTACTACCAAAAGCCCTCCAAAAAACTGACAGTCAACAAGAAGGTGATCCGGATCGGGCTCATACAATGGCAGATGCGCCCCTATAAAAACCTGGATGAATTAATGCAGCACGCAGAGTACTTTGTAGACGCGGTGGCGGGCTACCGCTCAGATTTTGCCCTTTTCCCGGAGTTTTTCAATGCCCCGCTCATGGCCGAGAACAACCACCTGTCCGAACCACAGGCCATACGGGAACTGGCCAAATACACGGAGACCATTGTACAGAAGTTTTCCGAGCTCTCCATTGCCTACAACATCAATATCATCACCGGGAGCATGCCGGAGATGAAAGGCGACCGCCTTTTTAATGTGGGCTACCTCTGCAGGAGGGATGGCACCATAGACCGTTTTGAAAAAATCCACGTCACCCCGGATGAAGCCAAGGTGTGGGGCATGCAGGGGGGCGAAGAACTGAAGGTATTTGACACCGATTGCGGGAAAATAGGCATCCTGATCTGTTACGACGCCGAATTCCCCGAACTGAGCCGCCTGCTGGCCGAAGACGGGATGGACATCCTCTTTGTGCCCTTCCTCACCGATACGCAGAACGGCTACTCCAGGGTACGCCACTGCGCCCAGGCCAGGGCCATAGAAAACGAGTGCTACGTGGCCATAGCCGGAAGCGTTGGCAACCTTCCCAATGTGCACAATATGGACATACAGTTTGCCCAGTCGATGGTCTTTACCCCCTGCGATTTTGCCTTCCCCACCAATGGCATCAAGGCCGAAGCGACCCCCAATACCGAGATGACACTCATTGCCGATGTCGACATCGACCTGCTCCGGGAACTCAACCAGTACGGGAGCGTCCGCAACCTCCGCGACCGCAAAAAAGGCCTCTACGAAGTGCGGTGGTTGAAGGATGGAAAATAATTTTGGGGACAACGATCAATTTATGCTTTAAGATCGTATATTCACTTTGCGAGTAGTAACCAACATATGATCCATCCACATACTGAATTACAATTCATCTCTGATGAAATAGGCCATGGCGTTGTGGCCACCCGATTGATCCCTGCAGGGACCATCACCTGGGTACTGGACCCCCTTGACCGGGAGTTTTCACCAACGCACTACGAAAAACTGGACCAGCTTTACAAAGACATCCTGGATACCTATACCTACCGGAACAACAAGGGCAATTATGTGCTTTGCTGGGACCATGGGCGTTTTGTAAACCACAGCTTCAGGTCTAACTGCCTCACCACCGCCTATGATTTTGAGGTGGCCATACGCGACATAAAGCCCGGTGAGCAATTGACGGACGATTACGGCTACCTGAATGTGGAGTCTCCCTTCGAGGGTATCGACGAGGGTACTGAACGCAAGGTGGTGTACCCGGATGACCTTTTGAACTATCATGGGATATGGGACCGGAAAATCCAAAAGGTATTTGGCCGCATCACGGCCCTGGAACAACCGCTGAAACCATTTGTGGGGCAGGCGCTTTGGCAAAAGGTCCATGACATCATAGACGGCAAGGTAGCCATGGATTCCATCCTCAAGAATTACTACCAGCCCGAAGTAGAAAACAGCCGTTCCAGCGGCAGGTAAGCTCCCCATCATGAATACGCCAAACACTACCGGGAAACAGCTGCTGTCCTTCCTCAGGTGGTGCTTGGTGTGCATGGGCCCGGTTGCCTGGCTCCCGCTCTCCTGCTCCGGTGCCCCGGACGCCCCTGTGGCGCCCAAGGGCCCCAACATCCTTTTGCTGGTAGCCGATGACCTGGGCTACGCGGACCTGGGCTGTTACGGGGGCGATATCGACACCCCCAACCTCGATGCCCTGGCGGCCTCCGGGATCCGGTTCACCCGTTTCCACACGGCGCCCATGTGTGCCCCTACCCGCGCCATGCTGCTCAGCGGGCAGTACAACCATATTGCCGGGATGGGACGGCAAAACCTGCAGGCGCCGGTTTTTGGCTATGAAGGCAGGCTGACCGGCAGGGTCATCCCCCTACCTGCCCTGCTCCGTCAGGCCGGCTACCACACCTGGATGGCCGGAAAATGGCACCTGGGAAATGCCCCGGGCGAAGGGCCACAGGACAAAGGTTTTGAAAAATCGTTTGTCCTGCTCGAAGGCGTGGGCAACCATTACAACGGACAGGGCATCTTTGCCAATGGCGCCTCGCACTATGAGGAAGACGGCAAGCCCGTGGCCTGGCCCGCAGGGCGTTATTCCACAAATGTGTATACCGATAAGCTGATCGGCTATATGGATGGGCAAGCCGCAGACGGCCGGCCCTTTTTTGCCTATGCCGCCTTTACGGCTCCGCATTGGCCCCTGCAGGTGGCCCCCACCCACTGGAAAAAATACGAAGGCCGCTATAACGACGGGTACGAGGCCCTAAGGGCACAACGCCTGCAAAGCCTGAAAGAAGCGGGGATGATCCCGGCCGGTGCCGCGCTGCCCCCCGCCCACCCCTCGGTAAGGCCCTGGGCCTCCCTGAGCCCCGAGGAACAACAGGTGGAAGCCCGTAAAATGGAGTTGTACGCGGGGATGGTAGACAACCTGGACGCCAATATAGGACGCCTGCTGGACCACCTGAAAGCAACCGGCCAATATGAACATACCTTGATCATTTTTATGTCGGACAACGGCGCCGCCGGCGAAGACTATTTCAATGAGGCAAGCATCCGTCCCCATATCAGCCCCCATTACGACAACCGGTATGAAAATATGGGCACCGCCAGTTCCATGGTCTCCTACGGGGCTGCCTGGGCAGAAGCCGGTACCGCCCCTTTCCGGTATTTCAAGGAATTCACCACCAACGGGGGCATCATCGCCCCGATGATCCTGGCAGGGGCCATGGTAGAAAGGAAAAACACGCTGTGCCCGGACCTAGTAACCGTTATGGACCTGGCTCCTACCTTGTATGATGCGGCAGGTGTGCACTATCCCGAACGCTGGGAAACGCATCCGGTCTATCCGATGAAGGGCCGCTCCTTCTTGTCCTATGCCCGTGGGAAGCAAAGCCTGGCCCACCCACCGGATTACGCTTTTGGCCTGGAACACACCGGGTATACCATGTTCCGCAAGGGCGACTGGAAAATCACAACCGGCCTGCCACCATTTGAAGGGGAGAATTTTGAATTGTACGACCTCTCCCGGGACCTGGCCGAACAACACGACCTCAGAGAAAAGCAACCCGCTAAATTCCGGGAACTCCTGGAGGAATGGCGGCAATATGCCCGGGAAAACCAACTGCAATTCCCCCGATGATTAGGCCTTTGACCAAACCTTTTACAGGGCTTTATCCGTTTCTTTAGGGGGCAATTTGAAAACAGCCGGCTGGGGGTCCAGGGGTTGGAGTTCCCGCCCCTGCAGCCCGGGATGGCTGGCAGGGATAAAGGTGGCCCTGAACTGGATATAGGCCATGGGCATGGGTTCTTTTGGGTCCCCGTTGGGATGATGGATGTTGCCGCGGTACGGGTTAAAATATTCCCACACAACTTCACCCCCGGGAGTTACCTCAAAAAACCGGCCTTTGGGCCCCTCGTTGATGAAGGTATTGCCGTTTTCCATGCGATGGGCCCCGGAGATGAACCCTCCGTAGAACGAAAGGGTATCTGCGGCCATGTATTTCCATACTGGTTCCGCAGGCCCAAAACGCCCGTTGTCCATGCGCAGGTAATTTCCCCGGGCATCCACCGGGGGTTGAAGCTCGTAAACCGCGGAGTAATAGAGGCTGTCGGCAATCAGCGGGATACGGTTGTTGTAGACCGTCAGGTTCCCCGCCCCGGGCTTGCCCTCCTCAATCCAGCGCACATCGTGCTGCCCGAACAATTGCTGGTGGGTAGAGTCGCCCTGCCGGTAATTCTGGGGGTTCCCCCAACGGTAGAGGATATCGCCCCCTTTGCCCCAGCGGCCCCCGCTATGGCCGGCGGCTTCTTCGGTAGTGGTGCTTTGGTCCAGGATGAAGATCTCATCCAGGGCCGGCGAACTGAGCGCAATTTGTTGGAGGGAGGCGTTGTAATTGATGGCGTTCAGGTGGTATACGTCTGAGCCCCGGTTATAGGCCGTCTGGTTGCGCCAGGCCCTCCCGGCCGCGTGCAACAGGTCCATACTGTCTGGCGTAATGGGCGGTGGCAGGGAGTCTTCTACGTTAAAATCGAGCAATTCAGGATGGGCAGCCACCTCCCCGTAATTGTCCCGGGCCGGGTCAAAATCCTGTATGAGGTGGTCCCAGATCCGCCATTTCCAAACTACGTTCCCCCCGTATTTGCCGTCGGGTTGTATCTCCACCACCGTAGAGGGCCAAAGCCCCGCCGGGGGGATGAATACCGGTTTCCGCCCTGCCTGCAACACCTCGTCGGCAGACCGGGCCTCCCAGGCAATGGCCAGGACGTTGCCGTTGGGCTTCACAGCGATATCATGGTGGGCACAATGGTCTTCATCCGCATACTCAAAATCCCAGAGGATTTTGCTGTCCCAACTGATTTTCTGTATCCTCCCGGCTTCGCCCCCTCCCGCAAATACGGGAAAATCAACATCCTCCGCCAATTGGGTCAAAGAACCATCGTCATTCAGGTATGGGGTATGCGATGTATAATTCCCCTTCCATTCGTGCACAACCTCGCCCTTCCGGTTGACCAGGTAGACCGAGGCGGAATTGGTGGGGGTAAACATCACATAGCCCTCGGCAAGGCCTTCGGAAGTCTTGGTGAGCCCCCTTTTGATGTGGTGCCCGAACATGTTCTTATTGATGGCCAGGGGGTCCGGGTCAGAAGATGCCTGCGGGGCAGCTTCCCTGTCGCCGCATTGCACCGCCAGCCCAATCAAGGCTAGGGCGGAGAGGTAATATGCAATTTTTTCCATCTCAATAAATGTTGGTTGGTTGTTTTCCTGTTGTAAACGCCCGGGGACAGGCCTAAGAAAGATACGTTTTTATTTGATTGAAACCCATTTAACCTTTTGATATTCAATGAAACGCATGGGGATATTATTTTTGGGCCCTCCAGACAATCCCGCTGGTTCCCATCACTTTTATCCGTATCTTTCGATAAAGCGGGTACGATGCAAAACAGGCTCCTTATGACCATATGCCTCCTGGCCCTCTGGGGATGCGGGGACGAGCGGGAACCCACGAAGCATGTGTTTTATCTCCACGGGATGATCATTGAAACACAGGGCATCTACGCCGTGAGCAAGGAATTTGGCCCTTATGAATACACCCGTATCGTGGATTCACTGGGGACCACAGGCGTACAGGTGTATAGTGAGGTACGGACAAAAGAAACCGATTTTGATGATTTTTCGAAGAAGATCTCCGGGCAGATAGACAGCCTTGTCAAAAAAGGGGTACCCCCTTCCGATATTACGGTCATCGGTGCTTCCAAGGGGGGCATGCTGGCCATGAATATTTCCACCATTAACAAGAACGCGGTAAAATACGTACTCCTGGGCGCCAACAGCCCCCATACCGAAACCACCTTCAACTTTAACCTCCATGGCCATATCCTGGGCATCTATGAGGCTTCGGACGCCATTGCCCCGAATGATTACCGCTACTGGATGGAGCGATCGCCCGAGGCACAACGTTTTGAGCAATTACAACTGCATACCGGCCTGGGGCACGGGTTTTTATACCGGCCCATAGACGCCTGGCTGGCACCGGCAAGGGATTGGATCATCACAGAATAGTACCCCCGGCACTACCCTCATACCCCGGTGTTATGAAATATCGTTTTCCTGCCTATCTTTACACGGAAAGGGCCGGCAGCGGAACCCCTTCCTTGACGCCCCTGACACCGCTTATCTTAAACCCAATGAACCGAACGCGTTTTATATGGCTGTCTTCCCTGGGCGGAGCCGCCCTGCTCAGCCCCCTGGGATGGCACGGCTGTACCCCCGGGGAAGAGGAGGTATTACTGGCCGTCCCCGAATCGCTCCTCCCCATTTGTGACCGGGAGACCCTGATTCAAATTGGGGTGTCCTACCTGGAAATGCAGCCCGGGGAGCACCAAAAATCAATGTTGGTGAAACTGCTGAAAGCAAAGGCAGGAGATCGCTGGGAAACCGGGCAAAAACCTTTGGAACAAATCCTCGCCGAGGAATTTTTATTGGGTGAGACGGTAGAAGTAGACGGGTGGCTCCTGGCCCGGACCGAGGCGCGCCAATGTGCCCTGTATTCCCTTATCAACCCCTGACCCTGTATGCATACCGATACCCGAACCCTCCCCGACAATACCCTGATAGAGGGCGACCTGTGTATTATTGGCGCCGGCGCGG
>MRWG01001584.1_pt1 | contig 13961 bp, 10 predicted proteins | sample 1013341 | NCBI WGS metagenome assembly MRWG01 (sample SAMN06117577, study PRJNA244670) | biofilm metagenome | biome: Water; feature: Cathode Biofilm; material: Biofilm; isolation source: microbial consortium enriched at the cathode of a solar microbial fuel cell | place: USA: District of Columbia ... | reverse complement strand
CCCAAACACGCCCCGCCCCTACCATGTGGCATGACTGTGTGGACGCCTATGTCGCGCCGCCGAGCATTCACCATCGTTGAACTGATGGTCGTGATCAGCATCATTGCGATCGTGCTGGGCATCACGCTGCCGGCGTTGCAAGGCGCCAAGGGCGCCGCTCAACGCGCCGCGTGCCTGGCCAACCTTCGAGGCATCGGCAATGGCCTGCAGGTCTACCTCAATGCGCACGATCAGATTCTTCCCTATGCGTTGCCGCTGGATGACAGCGCGTTCAACCCATTAAGCGAAGGCCCAAGCGCAGACAGCATTCTCGCGACGATCGGCGACACCGTGGACACGGCGGACGTGTTCATCTGCCCCGCCGATGACAACATCCCGGAGCATTTGCTGGCGTCTCCTGACGGCCCGGTCGGGCGCCATTCCAGTTACGAATACTGGGCGGGCTGGCTGATGGTCGTTCGCGAGATTGAAGAGCAGGATGAGCGGCCCGAATTCACCGTCACCAAGTTCTACACGGACAACGACGACTTCCCGGTAATGGCCGACTCCGACGGGCGGCATGCGCGCGGACCATATGGTTCGCGCAAGAACGCGCTCTACTTCGGCGACTGGCGAGCCGACTGGATGATCAATGACCCCACGCCACCGGCGCAACCATGACAAAGAATGAAAGCCATCACGAATTGCCGTCGCTCCTGGAAGGGCTGAATGACGAGCCCAATCAGGAATCGACTGCGAAACGCAACGACGCTTCCGGATCAGACGCGCACGGCCGCAGCGCGCTTCGGTGGGCGAGGCCCGTCGGCGTGGCGATCGCGCTGCTCGGCCTGACCAGCGGCGCCGTGATCGCGTTTCAATCCTGGGGACCGGTCTTCACGCCCGAGCCGATGACGGACCCGCTTGACGATGTCCTCGGGTTCACGTTCCTCGATGCAGACTTCAACCGCCTGCCGCTTGAACGGCGGATCGAATTGGCGAAACAAATCGCTGAGCGTCTGCGAGCGATGAGCGCGCAGGACTCCGTGCTCATGGCGTCTTTCGCCGCGGGCATTGCCGGCAAGGCGCGTGAACAGCTCGAAGAGAACATGACCATCCTCATGGTCGATCTCGTTGATTCCTACGCGCAGAAATACGCATCTACTCCTGACGATCAAAAAGAACAGGTGCTGCGCGAATCGCTGATCGAGTTGCTCGCCTTGCAGGAAGAGCTCGATCCGGCGGGCGTCATCAGCGACGACCCGCCAGCCGAGCGTCTTGAGCGATGGAAGAGCGGCGCCGAACGCCGCGCCGATGCTCGAGCGGCGGACGCTTCAACCAACATCCGGCGAAACCAGGCTGAAGATCTGCTCGTGCGCGTGGAGTCGGATGTGAATGATCGCACCAACCCCGCCGAGCGCGCCCGAACCGTTCGATTCATGCGTGACACCGTGCGCTACCTGCGCGGCAGGGATGTCAACACCGGCAAACCCAAGCGCGACTGAGCACAAACCGAAACGCTCATCCCGGCGCGACACCGCCGCCCGCTTTCAGCCGAGCGATGCGGCGCTCAATATCACGAACAAACGCCTGCTCGCGTTTCGAGTCTCGAAATGGCGAGACCTGTACTTCGATGCTCGTCACGTTCCTGACGCCATCAACGACCTCGCCCTGCGCTTCAACGAACACATCTTCATCGCGAACCGTGATCAGATGAAACGCCTTGCGCAGGTCAGTCCCGGTGGAGTGGTCCGTCGAATCGACCAGACCAAGCTGCGCCTGCGTGGATGCATAGATCACCGCTGCGTCCAGATACGCCCAGGTCCCGGTTTCGGTGTTCGCATTCAGCGCCCGTGCAATGCCGTGGGAAGTCGCCCCCCCACACCCGACGCTGAGGCCCCCCGCAGCGCCCAGAATCAGGGCCAGCAGGCAGGCCCTTCGAACTGGCCCGCGGCGGGCGTAGAATCTCCCGTGCGGCATGACGCCGTTCAAGGAGTGAGAACGCCCGGCTTTTCTGAAGCGGGCGATGTTGCGTATGTCCATCAGTGAAACTGTCATCACGCTCCCGCCGCGCGCTGAACGCACGACCATGCTTGGCGCCTCCGAACGAAACCTGAAGATGCTGCGGGAAGCGCTCGGCGTCAACATCGCGGCTCGGGATCGCACCGTACGGATCACCGGGGATGGCGCCTCCGTCGCCGCCGCCCGCCGCGTGCTGGATCATTTGTCCGATGCCGCGACGCACGGCCGTGCGCTGTCCCGCGCCGATGTCCTGCACCTCATCACCGAGGCGAGTCAGCGGGCTGAAGTTGACGCGGGTGAGGATGAAGAAACCGCTGAAACCGATCGAATGCTCCGAGCCGCGTGGGATGACTCGCTGGATGTCTATTCCGGCGGGCGGCCGGTCAAACCGCGATCCGAGAACCAGGCGGAGTATCTCGAAGCGATTCGCACGAATGATCTCGTCTTCGGCATCGGCCCCGCCGGCACGGGCAAAACGTATCTCGCCGTCGCCGCGGCGGTGCATTTCCTGAAAGCCGGCGCCGTCAAGAAAGTCATCCTCGTTCGACCGGCGGTGGAAGCGGGTGAGAAACTCGGCTTCCTGCCGGGCGATATGGAGGCCAAGGTCAATCCGTATCTGCGTCCACTCTTTGACGCCCTCCACGACATGATGGATTTCACGACCATCAAGCGGTTTATGCTGCACGATGTTGTGGAAGTCGCCCCGCTCGCTTTCATGCGAGGCCGGACGCTCAACCGGGCTATCGTGATCCTCGATGAGGCTCAGAACACGACGAAGGCCCAGATGAAAATGTTCCTGACCCGCATGGGGCGAGGGTCCCGAATGGTGGTCACCGGCGATATGACGCAAACGGACCTTCCCCGCCCCGGCGACAGCGGCCTTGCAGACGCCGTGAGCCGCCTTGGGGGCGTTCCCGGCGTCGCCTGCATCCACCTGTCCAAACAGGACATCGTTCGTCACGATTTGGTGCAGCGCATCGTGGAGGCCTACGGCGAAGAGGCCGATGCAGGAAACACCCCCGCGTCGAAGGTCCGTGAAACCGATGGGCCGCGCGAGGCGCAGGACAGTGCGCATGGCTGACGCCCAAAAGTCCAAAATCTCCAAACCCGGGGCCAAGTCCACGTCGCACGCCGCCGTGAGTCGTCGCGCGGAATTGCGGAAGAACCTCCGCAAGCGCGAATCGAAGTGGCGGGCTGCGTTGCTGCGCCCGGATCTCACGTATTCGATTCCGATCGCGCTGGCGTTCGCGGTGCTCGCCGGCCTGCTCACGGCGTGGACGCGCGAGCAACCGCTCGTCGCGCCTGGACGCGTCATGAGCGACACGCGCGTGGTCCGCGCGGAATTCCGCGTCGAGGACGCCGCCGCGCTGGAGACCAACCAGCGCAACGCCCGTCAGAACACAGCGCGCGTGTACAACGCCTCGCCTGCCATCTTTGATGAAATCGAAAATGCGCTGACGCGCCTGCCGACGGCGCTCGCCGATGCGCAAACGCTCGATGAAGTCGCGCCCGAGATTCGACAGACCTTCCAACTGACGGACGCGGAACTCGCCGCGCTGCGCACGGAAGCCATCGAAGGCGACGCCAGCCAGGCGTGGCGTTCGCGCGTTGATGATCTCATCGAACAGCTTTACGCGACGCCGCTGCTGAGCAACGAGACGTATCAACTGGAGCAGACGTCCGGCAGCCGACAGTGGATCGAAATTCGCGTGCCGAATCGCGAGCCGGCCCGACTCCTCAAAGGCCGCGCCATCAACATCGCCAGCGCGCAGCTCGCGACGGGTCTGCGGCAGGCTGTGCTGCAAGCGGGATTTACCGAGCCGCTGGCTTCCATGATTGCGGGCTACCTCGCTCGCCATGTGAATGACCCGAACGGGGCGCGCCCGACGTTCACCTTTGATGCGCAGGCGACGACAACGGCGCAGGACGCCGCCGCGAGCGCGGTCGAGCCGCAATACATCGATTACCCCGAGGGCGATGTCATCTACCGGCGCGGCGAGCGCCTGTCGCGCGATGATTACGCGCTGCTGCTCGCCGAGCATCGCGCCTTTGACCAGGCCGCGACGATGGGCGCCGTCTGGACGCCGCGATTTGCGGCCGTGGGCGAATCGCTGCTCATCACGATCGGCCTGTCGCTCTACATCGCGGGCTTCTGCCGGCGCATTCGCAGAAACCCACTGCGCGTGCTGGCGGTCGCGGCGATGCTGCTTGGCGCCTTGGCGCTCGCCAGCGTGATTGCTGTGCAAAGCCCGGCGCTGATTCCGCTCGCGGCGGCCGCACCAACGGCTTTCGTCGCAGGCATTCTCGTCATAGCGTATGACCGCGGCACGGCCCTGGCGATCGGTTCACTTCATGCCGCGCTCGTTGTGGTCGCGCTGAATCAACCCGCCACGATGATGATCCCTGCGCTCGCGGGTGTGGTCGCCGTCGCGTGGACGCTGAATGACGTGCGGCACCGCAACGATCTGGTCCGCGCCGGACTCGTCACCGGCCTGACGCTGGCGGCTTCCGTCGCCGCCGTCTCGCTGCTCCAGAAACCGATCACGCCGCTGATCTGGCGCGAGATTGTCATTGATGCGAGTTGGGCCATGGGCGCCGGTGTCGCCATCGGCGTCATCACGTTGGCGCTGCTGCCGACCATCGAGCGCGTCTTTGACATCATCACCGGCATGACGCTCATCGAGCTGCGCGACCCGAAGCAGCCGCTGCTTCGCGAACTTCAGCAGCGCGCGCCGGGCACGTACAACCACTCGCTCGCCGTCGCCAATATCGCCGAGACCGCCGCCGAAGCCGTCGGCGCCAACTCGCTGCACCTCTACGTCGGCGCTCTCTATCACGACATCGGGAAAATGAACAAGCCCGACTATTTCGTGGAAAACCAGTCGGGCGGCTTCAATCGGCACAGCAAGCTCTCGCCGGCGATGTCGCTGCTCGTGATTGTCGGTCACGTCAAAGACGGCGTCGAAATGGCGCGCGAGTACAACCTGCCGCGCTCATTGCATCATTACATCGAATCGCACCACGGCACGACGCTGGTGGAGTACTTCTTCCATCAGGCGCAGAAGCAGGCGAATGAATCCGATTCGTCCGGCCCGGATGAGATGGAGTACCGCTACCCAGGCCCGAAGCCGCGCACGCGCGAGGCGGCGATTCTGATGCTCTCCGACGCCGTCGAATCCGCAACGCGGGCGCTCAAAGAGCCCGCGCCGGCGCGCATCGAAGCGCTGGTGCGTCAGTTGGCGCGCAAGCGACTCGAAGACGGCCAGTTCGATGAATGCGATCTGACGCTGCGCGAACTCCAGACGATCGAATCTTCGATCATCAAGAGTCTCACCAGCATCTATCACGCGCGGCTGGCCTACCCCGACAGCAAGGCCGAAGGCCGACGCGCCAGCGCCGTCACCGAACAACCCAACGGCGCCGAGACCCCCAAGACCGACGACTTCGATCCGAAATCAACACAGTTTGAAAAGACGATGTCGCAGTCGGCGTAGCGCCTTGCTCGCAAGCGCAAACGACTCATTGGCCGGGACGTTGCTGTAAGCCCGTTTTCGATACATCGGAAATCTACATAGGTGCTTTTACCCCATAAATTACAGGGCAAAGACTTCATATTTTCATTGACTCTGCGAGTCCCGCGCGCGATGCTCAGCATTGGAAAGAACTCGTCAAGGTTTCGTCTGGATCGAAACCTTCGGGGGCAGAGACGCCGCGCATCGGACCTGACGCAACGTTTTTGAATCGCGTCCGCGAGAGTGTTTGTCACGGCGTTTCGAATGACATTTAGGGGAGGTCTTGCGATGAGCAATACCGCACGAGGAGCGGCGATCGCCTTGGCGATAGCGGCGGCTTTGTCGAATTCCGCCATGGCGGAAACATCGTCACTCTGGCATTGGGAAACCGTCACGATCAACCCGGGTGAGTCGTGGCATCACCACTTTGATGGTGTGCCGGTCGGAACCATTGACACATCGATCTGGATTGAATGGGAGACGGCAGGCACGGCGCACGTTCAACTCGACATGCACGGGACGCTGCACTTAGATCCGGGCGACAGTGTGCATGTTGAAGCGCATGGCTCCGCGCCGTTCGTCGATTGGGAGATGTTCACCAACATCGGTGATGAGCCGGCGAGCATGCACGGTCAATATCAAACCAGCGGCGGATTCGGCGATGATCTCTGGATCGGCCCCGTGCTTCCCGGCGAGATGGGCAGCACGCACATCGAAGTCAATAATCCTGATCCGAGCAGCGGTGGATATTCACTGAGCAAGTGGCTCACCAATGACTCGCCGATCCCTCAATGGTGGGATTACTCATCCACGACGACCTCATGGGTGATGTTCAACCAACTCGACACTTTCCACTTCGATCTGCACTCGGTGGATATCAGCACGGTGAGCTCGTGGCTCTGGATCGACAACGACGGCAATGATCCAATCACGTTCGTCGTGCACTACCACATCCCGACGCCGGGAGGCCTGGCGATTCTCGCCATCGCGACGCCGATCGCCGCCGCGCGACGACGACGCTGATCGCTTCACGCCAGCGCCACCGCATCCACAACGCGCGAATCCGACACGAAGACGCCCCGGAGATCTCCACTCCAGGGCGTTTTCTCATTCATGACGCATTCGCTGGCGACACCTGGCCATCGGGCGTGAAGGTAAAGCTTGCCCCCTGATAGTCGATCACGACATGCGATCCTTCTGAAATCTCGCCCGCCAAGAGTCGCGACGCCAGTGCATTTTCAATGCGCTGCTGAATCACACGCTTGAGTGGACGAGCGCCGAACGCCGGATCCCAGCCTTCAGCCGCAAGTTGCTTGCGAGCCGCGTCTGTCAATTCGATCGACAAGCCTCGATCCGCCAGTCGCTTCTGGAGGAGGTCAAGCTGGATATTCACGATCCGCTCGATCTGCTCCTTCTTGAGCTGGTGGAACACGAGCACTTCATCGATGCGGTTCAGCAGTTCAGGCCGCATGAAGCCCTGGTGGACATCAAGGTCGAGCCGCGCACGCATGTCGAGGCCGTCGCCGGTGGCGCCCTTGCTTTCGATATCAGCGCCGGGGCCGCGGCGGACAAGGTCGCGCACCGCCGCTTCGATCTCCCAGTCTTCAGCGCCTTCTTCAGTCATCTGCTGAATGCGCTGCGACCCGATGTTGCTCGTCATCACGACGATCGTGTTGCGGAAGTCCACCGTGCGACCGTGACCATCCGTCAGACGTCCGTCGTCCAGCATCTGAAGCAGAATGTTGAAGACATCGGGGTGCGCCTTCTCGATCTCATCGAGCAGCACGACGGCGTACGGACGCCGACGAATCGCTTCGGTCAGACGACCGCCCTCTTCGTACCCGACATAGCCGGGAGGCGCGCCGATCATGCGCGCCACGGCGTGCTTCTCCATGTATTCGCTCATGTCGATGCGCACGAGCGCCTTGTCCGTATCAAACATGAATTCGGCGAGCGACTTGCACAGCTCCGTCTTGCCGACACCCGTCGGGCCGAGGAACAGGAACGAGCCAATCGGCCGGTTCGGATCGCCAAGCCCAGCGCGGCTGCGGCGAACCGCATCGCTCACCGCGCGCACGGCTTCCGCCTGGCCGACCACGCGCTTGCCGAGCTCCTCTTCCATGCGCGTCAGCTTTTCGCGCTCCGATTCAACCAGCCGCGACACGGGGATGCCCGTCCACGAGCCGACCACGGACGCGATCTGCTCAGGATCGACTTCTTCTTTGACGAGCGTGTCGCCTTTGTGGCGGCGCTCTTCGAGGCGCTGTTCGGCGCGATCGAGGTCCGTCTCCAATTCGCGCAGTTCACCGTACTGAATGCGAGCCGCGGCTTCGAGGTCGCCTCGGCGTTGCGCCTGCTCGAGCTCGACGCGCTTGGCGTCCATCTGCTCCTTGACGACTTTCACGGCGTCAAGATCCGTTCGCTCTTCCTCCCAGCGGGACGTCAGCGCCGAATCCTCTTCGCGAAGATCCGCCAGTTCCTTCTCGACGCGCTCGAGCTGCTTCTTGGATGCGTCGTCACCCTTTTCAGTCTCAATCTTCAGCGCTTCGCGCTCGATCTCGAGTTGCATGATGCGTCGGCGCAACTCATCAAGCTCGGTCGGCATCGAATCGATTTCAATGCGCAGTCGCGATGCGGCTTCATCGACAAGGTCAATCGCCTTATCGGGCAGGAATCGATCGGTGATATACCGATTGCTCAACGCCGCGGCCTGAAGCAACGCGCCGTCCTGAATGCGAACACCGTGGTGCGCCTCGTAGCGAGCCTTGAGGCCGCGCAAGATGGCGACGGTGTCCTCAACGCTCGGCTCACTCACGAAGACGGGCTGGAAACGGCGCTCGAATGCCGCGTCCTTCTCGATGTGCTGTCGATACTCGTTCAGCGTGGTGGCGCCGATGCATCGCAGTTCGCCGCGCGCGAGTGCGGGCTTCAGAAGATTGCCCGCAGAGACCGCGCCTTCGGCCTGGCCGGCGCCGACGATGGTGTGCAACTCATCGATGAAGAGAATGACCTGGCCCTCGCTCGCCGCGACTTCGCGCAGGACGGCCTTGAGGCGCTCTTCGAACTCGCCGCGATACTTGGCGCCGGCGAGCAACTGGCCGACGTCCAGCGCGACGATCTTCGCGCTCTTCATCGAATCGGGACAGTCGCCGTTGACGATGCGCAGCGCGAGCCCTTCGGCGATGGCCGTCTTGCCGACGCCCGGCTCGCCGATGAGGACCGGATTGTTCTTGGTTCGCCGCGACAGCACCTGCATGCAGCGGCGGATTTCTTCATCACGACCGATGACTGGATCAAGCTTGCCTTGCTGGGCCTTCTCGGTCAGGTCGATGCCGTACTTTTTCAGCGCTTCGTAGGTGGACTCGGCGTTGGGATCGTTGACGTTCTTGACGCCGCTGGCGGCGCGCAACTCGTTGATGGCGTTTTCAAGTGTCTTGCGATCAGCGCCCATGACTGACATCGCTTCTTTCGCAGGCGATGCGACATCAGCCAGCGCGAGCAGCATGTGCTCAGTCGATGTGTATGAATCGCCGAGCGCCTTGGACGCCTGCTCCGCCTTTTGCAGGACTTGCACGAGCGATGTCCCCGTCTGCGCCATGGCGCCGGAGACGGTCGGCATGCGCCCGAGTTCGCTGTCTGTGATCTGACGAAGCCGATCCACATCGGCGCCCGCTTTGCGCAGGATGGAAACAGGCGTGCCGCCCTCTTCGGCGAGCAGCGCGCCGAGCAGGTGCAACGGTGAAATCTCGCCGTGCGATCCCTCCGCAGCGAGCGATTGCGCATCGGCGAGGGCCTGCTGGGCGAGTGTGGTAAATCGATCAAGACGCATAGAAAACCTCCATCAGGGCATTCCCTGTGGAAGGCTATTCATGCAAGCGGCGCGCCGGGCTGGCGTGCTCAAAACGGCGATCCTGCCCGCCGGAAGCGGCGCCAGAGTGGCCAGAACTGTCGGATTGGCAGGGGTCTCGCCGAAACCGAACCGCGACCGTGAGGGAGCGGCTTCCATCAATGACGCCGCTGCACCAAAACCGCTTCCTGACGGGCGCGGTTCGGATCAGTCCTGGCATTCCAACACATAGACACACGCCCGGTAGAGCGATTCTGGTTTCCACAAATATCGTGTGCTTCCGTGGCGCACCCAAGTTCGAGTGTTCGGTGACCGCAGACCAGCCTCGACCAGCCGGCGCGTGGACCAAGACTTGATTGAGTTCATGGCTCGCTCGGGCGGCAGATGCGCACTGATCACGATATGCACATGATTGCTTTGAACGGCCTCGGCATGCAGCAGCCATCTGTTATGTCTGGCGACGTCATCAATCGTGCGTTTGACGACAGCTCTCGCTTCTTGACTCAGCGTCACAGCCGGTCCGCGCCTCGCGCGGTGCTCAAGTTCGTTCCGCCAATGATCCGATCCGAGGCGCGGCGTACCCGGCTTGTTGTGATGTCGATCGACGGAGCCGCGCTCGTCGCCGTGTAGCCACGTGCCGTAGGTTGGGAATGTAATGAAGTAGGCGAGCGGCCAGCCCGAATGACGACGGCGAGGGAGAGGCGCAGCACTGTTCGAATTTCTTTGACTCTCCGATTCGTTCATGGAAATCGGATTCCTTTGGAAACCGCTTCCTGACGGGCGCGGTTCGGATTTGCTGCGCTATTCCTCGGCGCGCCGCTCCTTGATCAGGCGCAACACTTCCCCCACAGCGCGGTCCAGATCGTCGTTGACGATCAGCGCGTCGTAGAGGCCCGCTTCCTGCGCTTCGGCGATTTCGCGCTTGGCCTGTGCGAACCGTTTCTGGATCGCCGCCTCATCCTCGCGGCGACGGTGGCGCAGGCGCTCCAGAAGCTCGTCCTCACTCGGCGGCATGATGAAGACGCCCAGCATCTCCGGCATGTGCTCGCGCACCTGGCGGGCGCCCTGCACATCGATGTCCAGCATGATGAGCTTGCCGTCGGCCAGCGCGCGCTCGACCTGGTCGCGCAGCGTGCCGTACCAGTGCCCGGCATAGCTGGCGTATTCAAGGAAGGCGTCCGCCGCGATGCGCGCTTTGAACTCGTCCTCGGTCAGGAAGAAATAGTCAACGCCTTCGGCTTCGCCGGAGGTTCGCGGGCGCGTCGTGGCGGAAATGGAGAACACCGCATCGGCGATACGTTCGCGTACGACGCGCGTGATGGTGGTCTTGCCGACCCCGGATGGGCCGGAGAGCACGAGCAGCAGGCCGCGATCGGGCCCGGCGCCGGATTCGCGTCCGTGCGTGGTCATGATGGCGCACAGGATACGAAGTCTGCGAGCCGGCGCATTGCACGACATTCGCGATGCGCGCACAACAACGACTCGGCCGACTCAAGCCGGCGCGGGATCGGCGGCGCCCCAGTTAGCCGTCGATGCCTCGCGCCGACTGAATCGACCGAGTCGCGTGGTGTAGTGTCGGCGTGTCAATCGGCGCGCCTGCGCGGCGCCGATTGAATGCCGCACTGGCGTGTCGATTAGCCCCGACGCCGGCGAAGAAGGGTCAGCCCCAGAAGACCCGTCATCATCGCGCTGCTGGGCGCGGGGATGGTTCCGAATGCGTTCGAAATATCGACGATGATGTTGTTGTCCCCGCCATCGAGGCCAAGGAACATCTGACCGCCGAGGAATCGCGATGCGGACTCATCCGTCCCAAAGCCCGTTGTGGACTCCACCGTGAAACGAGCCGCAAAGAGCAGGCCCTCTTCGGTGGGCTCCGCCGCGGACCCGCCGCTGGTGAACCAGGTGCCGGTGAGCTCAGACGTATTGAACGTGAAGCCCGCAAGCCCAATCTCTGGCGCCGTCAGGTCGCCCATGGCGACATAGCTGTCGAATTCAAGCAATGGGAACAACGAGTAGAACGCGGGCAGCGGCGGCTTGTCGTTCGCTGCGCCACCCGGCTCAAACTGGAAGAACGATGTGTTCTGCACTCCGATGCCGGAGTTCGGCCCTTGCGACTGGGTGAAACCCGAGTCAAGCACGAGCACGCTGTCCGGCACCTGAAGATACAGATCGAACGTTCGGTACACGGCGCCCAGTGTGCCGTCATTCAGGTGCGTGGCATTGCCATCTGCACCAATTGAGTTATCGATCTCGACCCACTGGTGGCCGATCACGCCGGCGAAAGCGCCAGACGTAAGCCCCGCCGCTGCGGTCAGCGCGAGCGCAGACCGAACGACACCTGTCCTGCCATGATTACGAACCATTTCTCTTGACTCCTCCGCAGCGCTCGTGCATCGGCTGTCCCCTGTGCAAGAAAACAACCGCGCCGGATGCGCCTGCGCCCTGAACGAAATTGTGCGCTGTCGAATAGCCCCTGTGCTTGGCTCCCGACAAACGCGATCATGCAGTTTTCGAAGCGCCAGTCAATACCTAAGTGATTGAAAAATCCAATCTTGTGACACTTTGACGCGTCCCGAACGTTATCGGACATTCGTGCGCCGGCGCAAGGAAAACGCCCGTGCGCAGGTCACGGGCGTTGAAGAAGAACCTGTTGTCCTGACGCGGCTTACGGCGTCGTCTCGACGCCCCAATTGCTCAGGAGACGCGAGAGATCGTCGCCATCGACGATGCCGTCAGCGTTGAGGTCGCCAAGCTCAGCGAAGTTGATGGATTCCACCTCTTCAACCGAGCAGCCGGCAAACGGGGGCGGCGGAAGCATGTCCGCCGTGCGCCGCACCTGGATGGAGTACGTGCCGCACACGCCATGCGGATCATCGAGCACCCATCCGTCGCAATCGTCGTCGCCGCCGCCGGAGACTGCGAAGCAGATCGTGCCGTTGACGTCTGAGATGACGCACAACTGTGAATACCCGACGGCCGGACCGGAATCGTCGTCCGTTGCGATGACTTCGCAGTCCTTATTCAACCAGCAGAGCTGGGTATCCGTGGGATTGCAGTCGTAGTCGAGGCCACCGACCACCGTGAGGCAATACTGCTCGAGCGGATCGAGCCCGGTGACGCACATGTAGTCCACGTCGTCACACACTTCGGCGTGGCCGGTGGTGTTGTCGATGTTGATTCGAACGATTTCTGAGCCAACGGGCGCCGTGAAATTGATGCGGAACGCTTCGGCGCCGGTCACGAATTCATCGGTGTAGCTCTCACTGCCGATGACGATGCCCGGAAGCGCTGATTCCTCACCGCCCTCGGTGACGACGTCGGAATCGAGGCCGTTGGCATTCGAGCTCTGAGACGTCGTTGTATCCATCATGATGCCTGAGATGAACTCGACGTATACGGTGAACTCACCCATCTGACCGTGCGGCGCGTTCTGGAAGAAACCATTGCAGTTGCCGTCAAAACCGTCCGGGAACCCCGTGACGCCGATGCGCAGGCTGTAGGTGCCGTCGCCGTTGTTGACGAGGATGTCCGACATGCCATCGCCGTTTCCGTCACCGATGATCAGGCCGGATCCCTTGCCATTGCCGAGTTCGCTGCCGTTGTCGTCGGAGACGATGAGATTGCCTTCCTTATCAAACACGCACAGCCAGGTATCCGGCTGCGGGCCCGGATAGCCGCAATTGTCGAGTTTGCCATTGATGATCAGGCAATCCGCGTCGGACATGAGATCCAGTGTCTGACCGCCGAAGGGGCCGACACACAGATTGTTTGGCTCGGCGGGCTCGAAGGCCACCTGACAGATGTCAGCGACCAGTGGCGAACCGACCGTGCCAGGCTCATACGTTGATTCTTCAACTACTTCAGTGAGGATCTGGCCGGACGCAGACGCTGCGACAACCGCCGCCAGGCCTGCCAGGCCGATCATTCGAAAACGAGACATACACATCGCTTCACTCCTCATCGCGTTTTGTCAGGCGTTGCGATGCGCGCGAGACGCGCGGTCGCGTCGCAGTGAACACCGATCGACTCGGCGTTCCGTCTCTCTCTTTGAAAAACAGGGGCGGGCGTGTAAGCCCGCCCCTGCTGTGTGAATCTTCGCGTCAGGGAGACGCGATGTATTCAATTGGGTCGGCTGAAATTCAGCCGGCGATCGTCACCATGCCCCAGTTGGACAGGAGCTTGGCGAGGTCGGCAGCGTCAACGACGCCGTCCATGTTCACGTCGCCGAAGGTCGCCATCGCGGCTTCCTCGCACGCCGTGTCATCCGGATGCGGGCTGTCCGGCTCGGACGGCTGATTCGCATCGGGGTTCTTGTAGACCTTCAGGGTGTACGTGCCGCACACGCCGTGGGGGTCGTCCAGGATCCAGCCGTCGCAGTCATCATCACCACCACCGGAGACGGCGATGCAGATGTTGCCATTGACGTCCGCGATCACGCAGAGTGAGGAGTAACCCGGAGCCGGGCCGGAGTCGTCATCGGTGCCGATGACTTCGCAGTTCTTGTCGATCCAGCAGAGCTGCGTGTCGGTCGGGTTGCAGTCGTAATCCAGACCGCCGACGACCGTGATGCAGTACGCGCCCAGCGGCTCGAGGTTGCTGAAGCA
>MRWG01001583.1_pt1 | contig 13979 bp, 15 predicted proteins | sample 1013341 | NCBI WGS metagenome assembly MRWG01 (sample SAMN06117577, study PRJNA244670) | biofilm metagenome | biome: Water; feature: Cathode Biofilm; material: Biofilm; isolation source: microbial consortium enriched at the cathode of a solar microbial fuel cell | place: USA: District of Columbia ... | reverse complement strand
TAGCGGCTGTTGAGGTATAGAGGATGGAGCCGCTGGCTTGGCAGCGGTAGCTGCAGGTGCGGATGTGATCCCGAGCGCAGAAAGCGTCTGTGCGTCCGCCTCGCCGGTCACCGGCAGCCCACCCTTCTCCTGGAAGGACCTCAAGGCCGAGCGAGTTGTTGGCCCCATCACGCCATCGACCGGACCGGGATCGTAACCAAAGGTCGTCAGGCGCTCTTGGACGTCGCGGACCGCTTGGCTCTGACATAGCGCTGGGGACGCGGTGGCGACCGCGACGACCAGCACAAATCCCGTCAGCCACCACTTCAGTCTCGCCAGCATCTCATACTGTCTCCGCAGCTGACTCCGACCGGAACTGATCGGCCGTTCGGCTAGAGACGTTGAACACCAGCGAACACGCCTGTCGTGCCGATGGGTCCATCATCGGCGGTTTCCCGCCTTGTATGTTGCAGCCATACCAAGCATTTCGCCCCTCAGCGCAGACGAAGGGATATCCTCCAGCCTTTGCGCTTCGGCCAGATTCTCTAGCGCGACTCGGATCCGGAGGCCCGTCTGTCGCGCCTCCGGTCACGGTTGCCCCGGGGCATTCCCTCGCTACCTTTGCGATATATTCTAAGCATATGCCCTAAGTTTGTCATAGGGCCTAGCGCCGACTACGACAGCAGAACAAGGCGTGGTTACGATCGTATTTTGCGCCGAAAGCTGCACCACTCTCCGTATGTGGTCTGCGAGGCGTATGAGGCGTCATACGCGACCCGGCTTGTGGATTTCTCAGACAAAGGAGAAGTATCGGCAGCGGCGTTTCTAAATCCGTGCAGTGCCCGCGGCCGGGCTGACGCCATCGATGCAAAATGCAATTTATTGCCGTCACGCCAACACGAGAGAAGAGCACCGTCTCTGCGTCGTGCCGGTCATGATTTTCGCTGAACTTCTCTAGAAAACAATTCTTCGCTCAGTCTGTGCTTGGGGCGACCTGACTAGTTAACTTTCCTGTTCGTTGGCGGTGTGCCATTTGTACTCGCGCGGCTCACGCCCTAGGCGCTGGTCCAACACACCTAGAATATCAGTTACCATGCTATAGGCTTCGTGCAGCACGTGTTCAAAATAGATCTCCTCACGTTCTTCCTTTCCAGTCGCCGGGTTCTTGCGGATGGTATTGAGTTGGATCATCATCTGACAGACGCCGCCAAAGCGACCAATTCCATACCTGCCCACGCCATACCCCGTAGGCTTTGAAATCGCCTGATCCGAGGATGACACCAGAGGTGCATGCTTGATAAGTTCCGCATGCTTGTTGGCTTTGGCCAGATCTCGGATGATTCGGTATGCGCCGGATTCACCTGCAATCCGCTGGCGGAAGTAGCTGTCATTTTGCTGATTGAGTGGTGCTTCTGTTTTAAAGACGACATCTTGATCGCTTGTTTCATCGAAGTCTGAAATGTCGGTGTCTTTTTCGAACACCTTGCCATTCGAATTCCGAGTCCGTCTGACGTAGCGCCCCCCAAGCAAGCCGAATGGATCGATATTGGCCTGTTTAGCTTCCGCCCATATATGGGCCACCAAAGAATCAACTACAGCAACGGCAAGAAACGCGCGTTGTCTGCTGCTGAAATCGTCGTCAAATTCCTTCAAAGTCGGTTCGACGATTTCGTCATGAAAGTCTCTTGCGTTCATCGCAACCTTGCGCCTTTCATACCGAAGGGATAGGAGTTTTATGTGTGAGAAAGAGGCCCAAGAATCCTTCACGAGGATCAGATTTACTGGACAAGAGCTAAAGCTAGTCTTCTCGCCCCTTTTCGAGTTTTAGGTCAAACCGCCCGCCCAGCCAAGTAAGAAGCAACAGGGTGACACAGCTGATTGCGAGCGCCCCAAGCTTCAATTCAGTGTGAACGCTGAAATCAACTAGGGGCAGATCGATTGCCTTTCCGTCGATCGTAAGTGCGAAACTCAGCGATCCATACAAAGTCAGTCCGATGAGCGCGTAGCCGGCGGAACTGGCCATATTCCTGTAGCGCAACAGTGGATTCGCGAGCAACACGCAGACAAAAACGAGCAGACCGAGAGCCAGGATCGCAAGCGCAATCTCAAAGGCGCTCATATGAGCGAACCAAGCGCCAATGCCGGCAATAAGGCCCGCCACTGCGCCAGCGCCTGCCGAAATCGCTGTCCACCAAGAGCGAATCTTCTTAGCTGGGCTACCACCGTGCTTGTCGCCACGCTCTCCAAGTTGAGAGATCTTCTGGCGAGTGAGTCTATCGATCGCGTTTTCCAAGTTAGTCGTAAAGGAGGGAAACTCGCGCATTATACTGCGGAATTCGGTGCCGCTCACAACGAGTGTTTCGAGCTTGGCAGAGCTTACGATCACGTCCGCGGTGCGCAGCTCTCCAGCCTTCTTCGCGGCCATTTCGCCGACGGTGTAGGGGGCACTTCTAAAGTCGATATGCTGGCCGTTGATGCGCACATCGACTCTACCGGAGAGCATGAAGTAGACACAGTCATCGGATGCGCCTTGTCCGATGAACTTTTCGCCTTGTGACAATGTCCGAGGCGTACCTGCATCCATAACGCGCCTGGCGATTTGGTCGTCGCCATTGATCAGCTCGTTCCTGAGCAGTGTCGCAAGCTGACGCTCCAGCGTTTCAGACATCTGGTCGTTCGCCAAGTTCTCATGCAACTCATCAGAATTCAGCTTCTTCGTTCCAGGCATGATTCTATTTCTTCAAGGTTTTCTATGCTGAGGTGAAAGCTGCTTTTGTTCCGCATATACACACCGTCCATTTCGTGAGGGTTGAAGCCGTAAAAGCGCAGATAATAAAAAAGCATGGCCTTGCGCACGCACAGAGAGAGCATGCCATCTTCCATATCGTACTCGATCTGCAGGCGCTCCTTTTGACGATCGCTTAGGGTGGGGTCGGGTTGCAGGCACAACGGAACATGAGAAGACCAGTTTGTATCTTCAGGCAGGTTGGTGACCTCGCACTCCTTGAGATTGATCTTCTCAATGCGTGAGAGGACGAAATCAGAGTATCTGTCCTTGTCCCCGTCAAAGGCGCGCATATGCCATCGATGCCCATCGCTGGCAATTGCGTGGGGGAAAAGCTGTCGCGGCGATTCTGACTCGGAACTCAACGAAACGTACATGACCTCGACGCACTGGCGATCACGGATTGCGTGCAACACCGTCTTAAGCGTTACCGGATCGGTCTTGCGCGACGTGACAGCAACAGCATCAAACTCGGGGATGTTGGCGGGCCAGATTTCCTCGCGCGCGCGGTAGCCGTGATGAAGCATCTCAAGGTGAAGCAGGTATTCCGCTGCTTCACCCTTTACAAATTGGGGCCGGAAAGATGACGGCGCCACGTATGTCCTTTGGCGGGGATCATAGACCATGTTCTTAGGCGCCAAATCCAGGTAGGAGGTCAGATCCAGCGTGGCTTGCTGCGGTGAAATCTCGAATTTTTGCTGAAGCAGCTTCCGGCCTATTTTCCCTTCCCAAATGAGCTGGAACTCTATGAATTCATAGCGCCTTCTCTGGCCCGGCTTGATGCTGTCATGCTTCATGGTTGTGCTTCCCCCGATTTTTCTAAATTTTAGCATATTGACAACATCTCTGGTATTCCTAAAATATAGGGCAGCAATAGATTTTAGAACCAGCGCCCTGCGATCAGCCGGGCGCGGAGAAGGGAAGCCGATATGCCCTGGAATGAGGCAACCGCGCTCGCACGGATCCAGAAACTGAAGGGAGAAGCCCCGGATTTCGATATCCAGCGCTTCGAAGACTACTGGCCCCTTTACGAGGCGCGTCGGGCGCTCCGCGCCGCACAGAAGCAGCCGGTATCCCCGCCGCTCTTCAGCCTGCCGAAGGGCAAAGCCGTCGTCGTGGACACCGTCCAAATCTATATCACCATCACCAACTACGACGACTACCGCCTCGAAGGAGGCCGGGAGACCGAAAGGTCGCATGAACGCGCTCTGAGGCTGCTGCACCTTTATTACAGCGCCGCCGATCGGGCGATTGAGGCCTCGCCGGCCCAGCGCGTCGACTTCCATAGCGGGCGTGTGCACGCCGTCGTGTTGGAGCGCGGCAATCAGGGGGTCACGCCCGAGACGCTTGCCGAGGCATTTGCCTTCATTGACGATTTCAAGAAGGTTGCCGCCGCAGCCAACAGAGAATTGGCGAAAAGCGCGTTCAATGCCGCTTTCCGCATCGGTGTCGATATCGGGACCTGTGTAGCCATCAACAACGGCACGGGCTATGAGCAGGAGCCCATGTTCCTTGGTAGCGCCGCCAACCACGCAGCCAAACTCGCCGACGGCAAGGAGCCGGGCGTGTATGTGTCCGGACGTGTGCGCAAGATTCTTGGTCTTGGGGGCGTCGGGCTGATGAGCGAGCTTCTCAGCCTCACCGATGCCGAGGTAGCCGCGAAAGCTGCACGGCGCGACGCCGATAACCGGCTCGTCTACGGTGTGCAGGATCGCCAGACCTATACCCGGCGCCTCGTCGAAAACTGGCAGGATGAAATTCGCCGCGGCGAGCTCCCTGCCTTTACTGAGCCGAGCTTCGCCTTCTTTTACAAAGAGCCTCCCCTGAGCGAGATTGACTATGCCGAGCTCAAGCCAAGCAGATCTATCAGAATGGGTTTGGTCTCCCTCTTTGCCGACCTTTCGGGCTATACCCATTACATTGACCAGGCAGTTGCCTCGGGCGATATCCGCGAGGCAGTCCGGGCTCTGTATGTCATCCGCCAGGAATTCCAGAATGTCGTCGAAAAGGATTTCGGCGGCAGGAAGGTCCGCTTCATCGGCGATTGCATCCATGCCGTGATTGCCGAGGGCTCGCGGACCGAGACCAATGAGCGGGAAAGTGTCTCTACGGCAGCGCAATGTGCCGGCGGTCTTCACTCCTCCTTTGATCTCTGCAGGGCGGTGCTCGGGGACCTGGAGGGCCTCGGGCTTGCTGTTGGGCTCGAGCTCGGTCCAACGCCAATTTCCAGGATCGGCATTCGTGGTGATCGCTCTGTGCGTATTGCCTCGAGCATCGCGACCACCCTATCAGAGCAGATGCAGCGCGAGTGCGAGCACAACGGCGTAAAATTCGGCCCCAGGGCCCTTCGCGTTGCACCGGCCGCCCTTGAAGACCTGCTTGATGAAACAGGGTATAGCGCGGAGATGCGATATGGCGAGGTTGCCGTCTGCCTGTCTGCCGCCACCGCCACGGTATCGAGTGCACCCTACGCCCGCGCGCATGCACCAAGCGGCAGCGCTCAGCCGCGGGCACATTTTAAGACTGAATGAACTCGCTGCAGCTCCTTCTCCAAAGCAGCCCGCCTTGGGTAACAATCGAGAAAAGGTGGAAGGATGGCGCGGCTTTCACAGCCGCGCCGAGTCTGGCCGGTGGCCGCGCTGAGCGCGAGTTTTACCTAGAGCTGCGGCCATCAGACCGGCATGGCGTTTGCGTCATGGAGCAAGCGGAGCGCCGGCAGTTCCCGGAATTCTGCCTGGAACGCCATATCAATCCAAGCGGTACATTTTGTGTGTTTTTCCGCTCTGAAACCAGGCTTAGCGGCTCGGAACAAGCCGCCTCCTGGTGGTCGAGTCTCTGCGCCTTCCTGAACAATCAGGTCTACGCAGAAAAGCATCGCGTCTGGCCTCTTGCGGCCGGATTGAGCCATGGCGATGCCGCCGGTGAGCAGCTCGCTATGGAGGAACTTGCCGAACCGCTTGGCTGGAGAGACGAGCTGTGGCGAGGGATGTTTCGTGGTAAAGGCTGGATGTCCAAACGCCTGCCGCGTGTTTCAAAGGCACCCGCCCGCGTAGTGAATGCGCGCTCGCCTTGCCCGCGTGGGTGCACATGGAAGCACAAGGGCCTCCGCCGAGACTCCTGCAAAACAGAGAGCTGCTACCGAAGTTGTAAAAAGCTGCATAAGCCGATCCTGCGCGCCGAGTGCCCTCATAGAGAGGCCATTGAAGCGCTGATTTTACTTGAGCATCGCCGCCGGGAGATCGAAGCGCGGATCGTGGAAGAACTCATCGCGGAAGGGAAGCGCTGCTGCGAAAGCATGAATCTATGCCCGCTGCGTCAACAGCGCTGAGAAACATGCAGATCTGGTGAATTGGTGCTCTTGAGCGTAGCTCCGATCCCTCGCCCGCAAGCCGCCCCTAGCGCCACCAACTTTACCTGCAAAGCGGAAGCAGTTGGTGAAGACCCGCCCCGCCATCGGAACGCCTCTGGAAAGCTGGCGCGGAACAAGTCGGGAAAAGCGGAAGCCATTTCCCGAGAAGTGGAAGCCATTTATTTTCCTAGGTCGATTTTTATTTAATTTTCAATGGGCTGTGCCGCGCCTGGGAAGATTCGAACTGCCAACCTTCTATTCCGTAGTCAGATGCTAGCCAATCGACGCGTTTCGTGAAGGCTCCTTGCCGCCTGCGCACCAAGAAATGGACCACGCGAGAGAACTCGTTTAGGCCGCGAAGAGCACCTGAAATGAGCCGAAAATTGGCTGAGTCTCACTTTCTGTGTCCAATTTTCTGCTAAGTGAATCGCGCTCGAGAGGCGACTGCCTTGATTCACGCAGAAAAATCAATCCATTAGACCCACTTTCGGATAGTCTCACTTTTTAAGGCGAGTCTCATCTTTTAGGGCACCCTACAACAACACTGACGCCCGATCCGGAGGATCTCGAGACCTGCGACGACGCCGTTATGAGCGGCGAGTCCGGCTATCCGATTCCCCTCCACAAAGAGGGCTCAGAGGCCTTTTCTGACGCATTTCGAGTGAAATCAATAGCTTATACTGAGAACTCCTTCAGTGGCGTCATCGTCTATTTGTGAGATTCTTCGTCTTTATGTGAGACGCCACATACTCAGTCTATCTCAGATACCCCGCCGCCTCTTCCAGGTCTTCGGGGCGGTTGGTGTTGAAGAAGGGGTCGAGGGGGCCGGCGGAGGTGTCGACGTCGGGGAAATCGACCTCCACCAGCTTGTAGCGCGCGGTCCAGAGGTCGACCTTGCGGATTTCCTCGTCCAGCATGGCGCGGCGCAGGTCTTCGCGCAGCCGCAAGGGCCAGAGACCGAAGACCGGGTGGGTACGGCCATGAGTGACGGCGCAGGCCATGTCGGCGTCCGCATCCTCGATAGCGGCCAGCATCCTTTCCACCATGTTCGTCGGCATGAAAGGCGCATCGCTGGCGAAGCTGGCCAGCCACTCCGCGCCGGGTGCATTTTCCGCCGCCCAGTCGAGGCCGGTGAGCACCCCGGCCAGGGGTCCGGCATAGCCCTCCACAACGTCGGCGGCGACCGGCAGGCCGAAGGCGGCAAAGCGCGCCGGGTCGCCGTTGGCGTTCAGCACCAGCTTGCCCACCTGCGGGGCCGCGCGCGCGATGATGTGCGCCAGGATCGGCCTGCCGCCCAGATCGCGCAGGCACTTGTCGCCGCCGCCCATGCGCCGTGACAGGCCGCCGGCCAGCAGCACGCCGGCAACTAAGTTCTTACCGGTCATGGGCTAGCTCTGGTCAGGCCGCGTCATCGGCGCGGCCGCTCTTGCGCTGGTGGCGCGGGTCTTCCTCTTCCAGGGCGTCGGGGGCGTGGTCGAAGACCAGGCGCTCCAGCCCGGCCAGCGCGGTGAAGCGCTTGCCCTTGGCGCGGCCCACCAGGGTGAGGCCCGCCTGCTTCGCCAGGTCGACGCCCCAGGCGGTGAAGCCGGAGCGCGACACCAGGATGGGAATGCCCATCTGCACGGTTTTGATCACCATCTCGGAGGTCAGGCGCCCGGTGGTGTAGAAGATCTTGTCCTCGGGACTGATCTTGTGCAGCAGCATGTAGCCGGCGATCTTGTCGACGGCGTTGTGACGGCCGACGTCTTCCATGTAAAGCAGCGGGCGGTCGCCCCGGCACAGCACGCAGCCGTGAATGGCCCCTGCCTCCAGATAGAGGCTCGGCGCGGCGTTGATCTTCTTCGACAGGCTGGCGAGCCAGGAGGTTTTCAGCACGGCGTCCTGCGACAGCTTCACCGTCTCGAACTTCTCCATGAGGTCGCCGAAGACCGTGCCTTGCGCGCAGCCGGAAGTGCGCACCTTCTTCTTCAGCTTTTCCTCATAGTCGGTCTCGCGCTCGGTGCGCACCACCACGACTTCCAGTTCCTCGTCGTAGTCGATGCCTTCGATGACGTCGTCGGGGCGCAGCATGTTCTGATTGAGCAGGTAGCCGACGGCGAGATAATCGGGATAATCCCCGATGGTCATCATGGTGACGATCTCCTGCCCGTTGAGGAACAGGGTCAGCGGCCGCTCCACCACCACAGCGGTCTCCACCGCCTTGCCGTCCTGGTCGACGCCCTCGACACGCTCGGTGAGGCGCGGGTCGTCCGGGTCGGGGCGCAGCTCGAACTCCGCCAGGGCCGCCTTGTCGGCCTTGGCCTGGCCCTTGCGGACCCGGCGCGGGGCCTGCTTGTCGTCGTCTTTCGTGCTCATGAGGGAAATATGAAGCCCGGGGCCGGTGCCTGCAAGGGCGCGCCCCTTCCGGACCCGGAGACTTCATTTGGTCCCGGCGCGGCGAAAAGCTATAAGAAGGCCATGCGATTCCAGACCTTTGCCCTTGTTCTCGGCCTCGGCAGCGCCCTCTGCGCGTGGGGGGCCGCTGCCCAGGAGACCCCGGCGCCCAAGCCGGTGCCCGAGCCGCCGGCCCTGCGCTACGACCTGGCCGCCGGCGACCTGCCGCCGCTGGCCGAGCGCCTGCCCGCCGAGCCGCGCCGCGACCTGCCCGAGCGCGAGGGCTGGCAGAGCGGGCGCTACGGCGGCAGCCTCGTCATGCTGGCGCGCGGCGGGCGCGACGCCCGCGACCTGGCGCTCTTCGGCTATGCGCGCCTGGTGGTGTGGAACGAGAAGCTGGAGCTGGTGCCGGACATCCTGCAGAGCGTCGAGGTGCTGGACGAGCGGGTCTTCACCCTCACCCTGCGCGAGGGGCACCGCTGGTCGGACGGCGCGCCCTTCACCACCGAGGACTTCCGCTTCTGGTGGGAGGACGTGGCCAACAACGCGGAGCTGTCGCCTGCGGGACTGCCGCCGGAGCTGCTGGCAAAGGGCCAGCCGCCCAGGGTGGAGATCGTCGATGCCACCCAGGTACGGTTTTCCTGGCAGGCGCCCAACCCGCGCTTCCTGCCCGCCCTGGCCGCCGCCTCGCCGCTCTTCATCTACCGCCCGGCCCACTATCTGAAGCAGTTCCACGCCAACTACGCGGCCGCGGAGGAACTGAACCGCCAGGCCAAGGCCTTCGGGCTGGCAACCTGGGCCGAGCTGTTCCGCCGCAAGGACCGCCTCTTCTTCCTCGACAATCCGGAGCTGCCGATCCTGCAGCCCTGGGTGAACACCTCGGCGCCGCCGGCCGAGCGCTTCGTCGCCAGGCGCAACCCCTACTTCCACCGCGTCGACGGCGAGGGTCGGCAGCTGCCCTACATCGACGAGGTGATCCTGGACCGCAGCGAACCGCGCCTCATCCCCGCCAAGACCGCCGCCGGCGAGGTCGGCCTGCAGGCCCGCGGCCTGACCTTCCAGGACGGCGCGGTGCTGAAGCAGGCGGAGAAGGAAGGCCGCCTCAAGCTGCACCTCTGGCCCATCGGGCGCGGTTCGCAGATGGCGCTCTATCCCAACCTGAACGCCGCCGCGCCGGGCTGGCGTGCCGTGCTGCGCGAGGCCCGCTTCCGCCGGGCGCTGTCGCTGGGCACCGATCGCAAGGAGCTGAACCAGGTCCTCTACCAGGGCACCGCCCTGCCCGGCGCCAACACCCTGCTGCCGGGCTCGCCGCTCTATAAGGAGGAGTACCGCACCGCCTGGGCGAGCTACGACCCGGAGCAGGCCAACGACCTGCTTGACGCCCTGGGCATGACCTGGAAGGACCCGGACGGTATCCGCCACCTGCCCGACGGCCGGCGCGCCGACCTCATCATCGAGACCGCCGAGGTCGACCCGGCCGAGGCCGACGCCCTGGAGATCATCCAGTCCCAGTGGGCGAAGATCGGCATCGCCGTGCTGGTGCGCAGCCAGCCGCGCCAGGCCGCGCGCCAGCGCATCGGCAGCGGCGCCACGCTGATGAGCGTCTTCTACGGCCTCGCCAATGGCTTGGCGACACCCGCCATGTCGCCGGCGGAGCTGGCGCCCACCAGCGAGAAGCAGAACAACTGGCCGCTCTGGGGCCTGCACTACGAAAGCGGCGGCGACGCCGGCGAGGCCCCGGCCCTGCCGGGCGCGCGCAAGCTGCTGGCCCTCTACGAGGACTGGCGCCTGGCCACCGACCAAGCGACGCGCAGCAACATCTGGCAGCAGATGCTGAAGCTCCACGCCGAGCAGGTCTTCACCATCGGCCTGCTGGGCGCCGTGCAGCAGCCGGTCGCCGCCGACCCGCGCCTGCGCAACCTGCCGGCCAAGGCCGACTACATGTACGAGCCCGGCGCCTACTTCGGCCGCTACCGCATGGACACGCTGTGGTTCGCGGGGAAGTGACCGGGCAGGCAGAGACAAGCAGCGGCGCCTTCGACGCGTAGTCTCCGACCGTCAGAGTCCACTAGCCTCTATGGTTCCCCAGATCGCGGCGGCGGTAATCGCAAGCGAGACCGCCGCGGCAGCCAGGGCGATGCACAGCAGGACGCCGTCTTCCTCCAGAAACGCAAAGGCGATCAGCATGATTGCGAGGGCAGGAATGACGTTGCTCAAGGGAACCGGAACAAGAAGGGTCGCGCCCAGCAGGAGGATCACGAAACCGACGGCCCGCTTGGTCATCTCGAACGGCGTGGTCCATCGCGGTCGAATGAACCGTTCCAGGCGTCCGACCACAGGGATCAGGCGCGCGAGGATACGCCTGAGCCGAGCCTGCGAGATGCGCCGGGCGGCAAGCCGACGGGGAAGAAGGGGTTCGCTGCGTCCCAGGATCATCTGGATGGCCGGAACCGCAAGCAGGATGCCGACGATGGGCGAGAGTCCCGGCACCAGGCCCACGAGAGCGATCAGCAGCATCACGATGCCAAACGAGCGCTCCCTCAGGTTCGCGACGATCCACTCCAGGGTCACGTCGCTCGGGGCGTCACGCAGCAGGCCTTCCAGAATAATCGACGTCGGAACGCGCATCGCTACCTCAACGAGCCGGCCGCCTTTCCTCGGCACACATCGACTGGAGCGCAGCCCCCGGCGTACCTATGGCCGGCAAACTTGGGCGTGAAAGCCGCCTTGGGCCTGCCGACGCCACGGATCGGATAGCTGCCGATCCTATAGCAGGTGCATCGTTCCTGTCCCGGGCGCAGCCAAGGGCATTCGACCGTCTCTCCAGCCGGACGATTCCTCACAGTTACAAATGCCCGCCGTCAAGCAGCGCCCAGAAGAGATTCGCTTCGCAATCTTCCGGACAGGACGGGCAAAAGATCAGCACAGGTGAGTCTGGCAAGACCGGAGCACAGGCTTCTGCCCAACACGAAATAATACTGCGAATACGCTTATCTATATACGAGAAAAAGTCTTAGAATTATTTCATATTATATTTATAAAAAATCACATTCTATAATACTTACTAGCGAAATATTTGTTCCACTTATTGAAATTACATTGCGCAACAGCCATATTATACTCAACGGCAAATCACTGCCGATATCACGAAAGGCGCTTCACATGTCCTTTAAGAAATTCTCCTCCGATCAGGATGCAGCGGGCAAGACAGGCAGTGCCGACAAGTCCAAGGAAGCCGCGCCGACGCCCAAGTCCTAGAGCAACCCGCGTCCAGGCGGACGCGGACAAGTTGCTCTAACCTTTTAAGATAGATCAATTCAACCTCGATCAGGTGAGTCCACCTGAACGAGGATTGATCTAGGCAGCGAACCGGAGGGGGACAGCCCCCTCCACCACCGTTGTCGACTCGAGTGAAAGACAATCGATGACGACCCGCATCAGCGAGAAGACGGTTACCTTCCAACGGCCTTTCGTTCTTGCAGACCTCGATGAGGTGCTGCCCGCCGGCGACTACTGCGTGGAAACGGAAGAGGAGCTTATCGGCGGCCTTTCCTATGCCGCCTACCGTCGAATCTCGACGGTGCTCCGCCTGCAGGCAAAGTCCGGGCTTCCTCACCTGACGCGGGCGATGACCATCGATCCGGAAGAGCTGGACAAGGCATTGCAGCGCGACTGCGGCCAAGCCCAAAATTGAATGGAGGGCACCCAAGAATGCGAATGCCACGCCCCCTGTCGGTACTGATCCTCATGGCGGTCATGGTCGCGGGCGCTGCATGGTACGCGCCGCCACAGGACGAGACAGCCCAGGTCGCTGTCATGCTGCCGCTCACGACCTATCACATGCTCGCCCGGAAGGGCGAAGCGGAGGTCGATTCGACAGGACGTCCCCGCTCCGTCGTGCGGGTCATAGAAGATCTCGCGGCGCAGTGATGCTTTCCCGAAACCGGCTCCCGCGAAGCCTTGCGGTCATTTGAGGAAGCGAAGAAATGATCACTTCACGCCAGGATTCGAAGCAGGTCTGTCCGGACTGCGCAACTGAGTACTCCAAGCCGACAGGGCAAGTCACCGACTGCCCGAAGTGCGGAGCCAAGCTCCCGGCCGGACCTGGCGCAGAAGCGCCACAGCCGGTCCAGAGCGTGTGGGGCGCGCCCTTCCCGAGGTAAAGACATAGCAGCGCCGGAAAACGCCGGCTTCCGCTGCGCGGAGGCTGTTGGCGCTCTACGAGCACTGGCGCCTTCTTCGGCCGCTACTGCATGGACAAGCTGTGGTTTGAGAAATGAGCGGTCAGGCTCTGTCGCCAAGCTGACGGGATCCTTGAACGGATCACGCAGCATCGCAGTCAGAGCTTAATCGGTTAGACTTCCTCCGAAGGCAAAACCCGGTCCAAGTGCAGGGAGTGTCCCAATGCCCCAGGATGGTCGTTTCTATTCCGCCACGCTTTCTCCCAGAGCCAGGCTCCTGACCTATGGGGTCGGCCTGGGTGTCGGCCTTGGTGTGCCGCTTGCGCTCGCGATCGGGTTCACCGCGGGATTTGGTGATCCCGCCTTCCTGCTTCTGCCTCTGCCGTTTGCCGGCGCCCTGCTGCTGGCTTGGCTTTTCCGCACGACCGGCTATCGGGTCGGCCCGGATGCCGTGATGATCCTCAGTCCCGTCAGAGAAGTCTCGGTGAAAATCTCCGCTCTGGACTCGGTAAGCTTTCCGTCGTCCAAGCCGCCGGGCAACGTTTTCGGGCTTTGGCGTGTCGAGGGGTTGTGGGGCGCGAGAGGAACCTATTGGAACAGGTCCTGGGGAAAGTTCCGCGTCTACGTCACGGATGACAGAAACCGGGTCGAGCTGCGTCTTGCCAAGGGCGGGCGTGTTCTCCTGTCGCCGGACCGTCCCGAAGATTTCGTCCGGGAGCTCTCATCCTTCCTGGATCGCCCCTCCTGACCAGAAACAGGTCTTCTGCATCCTCTCGTCAACCAGGCCTTGGAGCGACCACTCTTCCTCTTCGCGAAACTACGGACTGACGCGTTCTCGGAGTCCGCCTATCCGGCTTGCTCGGCGTCCGCGCGCAGTCCCTTCGCCACCGTCTTCTGCCTGTCGAATTCCGCGCGGCGGCGCGCGATTTCTTCGGGGCCCAGCTTGTCGAGGTTCATGTAGTCCTGCTTCCACGCGGCGCTCTCGCTCCAGCGCAGCGGCGACTGCACGGTGGTGCGTGCGGCCGGCGCACCCTCCAGCAGCTTGAAGGCCAGTTCCAGGGTGACATCCTGGGAGCCCGGGTCGTGCGGCCGCCCAGCGGCGTTGCCCAGCGGGAAGTCGGAAAAAAGAAAGCGCGGCACGCCGACGTACTCGACGATGTCCTTGGCGCAGCCCAGCACCACGGTCGCGATGCCCGCCGCTTCGAGTTGGCCCGCGGCGAGGCTGACGCTCTGGTGGCACACCGGGCAGTTGGGTAGCAGGAGCGCGGCGTCGACGCCGCGCTCCTGCTACCCAACTGCCCGGTGTGCCACC
>MRWG01001582.1_pt1 | contig 13986 bp, 14 predicted proteins | sample 1013341 | NCBI WGS metagenome assembly MRWG01 (sample SAMN06117577, study PRJNA244670) | biofilm metagenome | biome: Water; feature: Cathode Biofilm; material: Biofilm; isolation source: microbial consortium enriched at the cathode of a solar microbial fuel cell | place: USA: District of Columbia ... | reverse complement strand
CAGCATCACGCCGGGCACCGGGTCACAATCATGGGGCGCAACGCTCCGCCGGATGGTTTCTTTTCTGAGCCCGTTGCCTTTGCCCCGCTTCGCCTCGAACCGGCGTCGATATCGACTGCCCTTTTCGAAGGGGCGGATTTCTTCGTGCATGCAGCCTTCGACCATGCACCCGGAAAATACCGGGGCGGCGAGGGGGATGACGCGGAAGGGTTTCGGCGGCGCAATCTCGATGCCAGCCTTGCACTTTTTCGCGCGGCAAGGGCCGCTGGGGTTTCCCGAACGGTGTTCCTCTCCACGCGCGCTGTCTATGGGCCGCGTGCGCCCGGCGTGATGCTGGACGAGATGGAGACCTGCCTTCCCGATACGCTTTATGGCGAGGTGAAGCGCGCTGCCGAAGAAGCGCTTTTAGCGCTCTGTGATCACCGCTTTCACGGCGTCAGCCTGCGGGTGACCGGCGTCTACGGGCCGGCTGGCATCGGACGGCGGCACAAATGGGCGGGGCTTTTCGAAGACTATCTGGCGGGCCGTGAGATCACGCCGCGCGCGGCGACCGAGGTGCATGGCGAGGATGTCGGATCCGCGGTGCGGCTGATGCTGGAAGCACCGGTGACGGCGCTTGCGCAGGGCCTCTTTAACGTGTCCGATCTGGTGCTCGACCGTCGCGATCTTCTGGCGCTGGTGGCGCGTGAAACGGGATGTGACAATGCGCTGCCGGAGGGTGCCGACCGCAGTGCCGTCAACGCGATGCACACCGAACGGCTGCGCGCACTGGGGTGGGACCCCGGCGGCGAAGCGCTTCTGGAGCGCACCGTCAGGACGTTGTTAAACGGCTATTAACCGTGTTGTGGTGAGATGGTGTTGTGTCGCCGTTCGGTATGAGCGGCGGCAGACCACCACCGAAATTTTCCCCGTGAAGCATTTCTGGTGAAAAGTGGCGAGACCGGCGGGCGTTGCCTGCGGTTATGCGAGCCGTTGCCGCACGTTTACGGTAAAACCTCATCCATCGATTCAAGATGTTGATGTATTGATTCATGTTTTTCGCGCAATGATTCACGTTGTTGCGCCAAGGCTTTGACGCAGAATCGAAAAATCGCGCTGCATTCTTTGCGTAAAGGGGCGGCGGGCCGGGTATCGGGGCGGAGCCATGCGGCAGGTTTCTTGACCTGTCATTGGCGCGCAGCTACGCCCGGTTCAGACAGGATGAAGGGACCAGGAACCATGAATGCACCGGAAAACCCCACCGGCGACCTGACGCTGCGCACACAGGCAATGCCCGGTGACGCCAATGCCGCCGGCGACATTTTCGGTGGCTGGGTCATGGCGCAGATGGACCTTGCCAGCGGCATTCGCGCTGCCGAGCGCGCGCATGGCCGCGTGGTCACGGCAGCGGTGAAGGAAATGGCCTTCGCCAAGCCCATGAAGGTGGGCGACACGCTGTGCATCTACACGCACATTGAAAGCGTGGGGCGCACATCGATCCGGCTCAAGGTGGAAGCCTGGGCGCAGCGTTATCTCTCGCCGACCATCGAGATGGTGACGCATGCGGATTTCGTGATGGTGGCGCTCGACGTCAATGGCAAGCCGACACCTGTTCCGCCGGAGGAGTGAGGCTTGGCGCATCGGCACGAAAATCGGAATTGATTTTCAGAAAGCACGGTGCGCAGATTCAACAGGCTAGAGCGTCCTTTGTGCGTCCGAATGGACGCACGGCGCTCAGGCCTCCGGCGTCTCGTCGAGGCGGGTCGCCAGAACACGGTCGATGCGGCGATTGTCGAGATCCATGATCTCAAACCGCCAGCCCATCGCATCGGTGCTTTCGCCGGTCTTCGGCAGATGCGTGAACTCGGACAGAAGGAAGCCGGCGAGCGTCGTGTAGCTGCGGTCAAGCGGCAGGGTGAAGCCCAGATGGTCCGCCATTTCGTCGGCGGGCATGGAGCCCGGCAGCAGCCACGAACCGTCAGCGCGCTCGACAATGTCCATCTCGCCTTCTTCGGCATCGGCGCGGAACAGGCCGGCAATCGATTCCAGAATATCCGACGGCGTGACGATGCCCTCGAAATGACCGTGCTCGTCATGCACAAGCGCCATGGGCATGTCGGCTTCGCGCAGGATGGAAAGCACATCCAGCGCATCCGCCATGTCATGCACGACGGGGGCAGGGCGCACATGGGCGCGAATGTCGAGGGGGTCGCCCGCCAGATCGGACGCCAGAAGGTCGCGCAGTTTGACGACTCCCACAATCTCGTCAATCGAGCCTTCGCCGGCCGGCAGAAGTGAGTGTCCCGAGGTCTTCAGGTTGGCCGCCAGCGCCTCTTCGCCCGCCGAAAGGTCCAGCCAGTCGATTTCGCCACGCGGCGTCATGATGGCGCGCGCCTTGCGGTCGGCAAGACGCATCACGCCGGCGATCATGCGGCGTTCGTCGGATTCGATGGTGCCGCTGCTCTCTGCTTCGGCGATCAGCGTCCTGATCTCCTCGTCCGTCACGCGCTGGCTCGATTCCGCGCTCTGCCCGAGCAGCGCCAGAACCAGACGGCCCGACACGTCGAGCAGCCAGACGAGGGGCAGGGTGATGCGTGACAGGAGCCCCATGATCGGCGCAACCTTGACCGCAATGCCTTCGGCATTCTTGAGCGCGATCTGCTTGGGCACCAGCTCGCCGACGATCAGCGACACATAGGTGATGAGCGCCACGACGATGCCGACGCCAAGCGGGTTCGCCACGCTGGTCGAAAAGCCCTGCGTAATCAGCCATTCCGAAAGCCGGGTGCCCAGCGTTGCGCCGGAGAAGGCGCCGGAAAGGACGCCGACCAGCGTGATGCCGATCTGCACCGTGGAGAGAAAACGGCCGGGATCGGCGGAAAGCGCCAGTGCGCGGGCCGCACCCCGCTGCCCCTGATCGGCGCGCGACTTGAGGCGCGCGGGCCTTGCCGACACCACGGCAAGTTCCGACATGGCCATGAAGCCGTTGAAGAGAATGAGGACGAACAGAATGACGATTTCAACGATGAGCATGGTTGCTCTTTAGCACCCCGGAAAGGACGGCGCGAGCCTTGGTGTGTGTGTATGACTGTTTCAGCGCACAGCTTTACTTGCAGGCGCGATAGCCGTTGCGGCGGCCCTTCAGGTCGAAGTGGAAATGATCGCGGTGATCGTAATTGTAGCCGGGGCCGAGAACGGTGGTGAAATAATCGCAGCCTTCGGCGCGAACCGAGTTGAGCAGGCCGCGTTGGCGGAAGGCGAAGAAGCCGGGCTTGCGCACATCGACTTCGCGTCCGTTCTTCAGTTCCACACTCATCACGTCGAGCGCGTTGCCCTTGGAATGCTCCGAGGCGACGCTGGTTCCGGCGATCCGGCGGCACGAATAGCTCGAGCCCTGGCGGATCTTGCCGATGCCGGTGAAATAGCGGGTGCGTGCGGCTGGTGCGAGCTCGTTCTTTGTCCAGCGGGCGAAGGTTTCGGCCATCTGGCAGTTAAGCGTTGCGGCGGGCGCCATCTCGATGCCGCCGGACAGTCCGCTGACCTTGATCGGCCAGTCGATGCGGCATGCGCCGCCATCATTGATCGGCTCAAGATCCTGATACTGGACGCCGAGGCGCTTCAGGCGTTTGCGGCATGCGACCTCTTCCGGCGGCATGACGCGCGCGGAGCTTTCGTCACGCGGTACGGTAAAACGCGGATAGGACACCATCATCGGATTGGACGGGACGAGCGCCTGAAGGCCCTGCGCCCTGGCCGGCGCCGGTGATGCAGCCGGTGCTGCGGGTTGCACCAGCTGAGCCTGAACCGGTGCCGGCGGTGCAACCTGTTGCATGACTGGCGCTGGCGGGGCGATCTGGCTCACCGTGGCCGCGGGAACGGCAGCGGTGCGCGCACCGAGATCCACGGACGGGCGCGGCGACATCACATCGCTGACGGAACATGCGGAGAGGGTTGCAAGCGTCAGGCCGGCGAGCATGAGCCGCACGCGCGGACGCCGCACCGGTGCAACCAGCCTGTCAACTCGAATACCCGCCATGAACACGCCCCCGTCACCTCTCGGATTTGCTGAGAGAAGCTGAAGCTTAGCGCGTCAAGGTAAAGGAAGTATCAGTGACGCCGTTCAGACCTGTGACGTCTTTGTGGCGAGGGGGAGGACCTATCGGCAATAGGGGCGGTCGTTGCGTCGCGATTTCATGTCCAGATGAAAGTGATCGGCGTGGTCCGCGTCGCTGCCGGGACCGAGCACGGTGAGGAACGGGCCGCAGGCCGCCTTGCGGAACGCGTCGAGAAAGCGCGCACCGTCGCTCTTGGGGTCGTCCTTCTTGGAGACGGTCAGTGTGGCGCCGTCTGCCAGCGTGAAGGCTGCAATGTCGAGCGCATTGCCGAAGGCGTGTTCGGAGAGCGTGTTCGTGCCGTTGCGCGCGCGGCAGACATAGGCGGAGGCGTGACGCACGGAACGAATGGGTTGCTTCAGGTGCTTGCGTGCAAGGGCAGGCACCTGTCCGGAGAAGAAGCGGGCCAGCGCCAGCGCAGTCGTGCAGTTGAGCGTGGCTTCAGGCTGCAGCGAAATCTTCCGCGACAGGTCTTTGATGACAAGGGGATGCGGGATGCTGCAGTCGATGTCCTTGTCCCCAATCGGCTCCCGATCCTCGAAGGTGACGCCAAGCTCGGACAGCGCCTTGCGGCAGGCTGTTTCTTCCTTCGGTGTGCTTTGTGGTCTGGGCTGATCCTTGCGCTGCGGTGCTGGCTGATCCTTTTTGGTCCCGGCCTTTTCTTTTTCTTTGCCTTTGCCTTTGTCGGTCGGGCGCGGAGAGGGGATCGGCACAACGACCGACATCTCCTGACGCTTTACCTCACCCCGCATATGCGGAATGGGTCCCGAAGAGGGAAGCGTGATGCGCCCGCCCTTTTCGGCAAGGACACTCTGCGCCGGAGACAGTGTCAGCGCGAAAAGACTGAGCAGAATGGGCCGAAAGGCGCGCCGGACGGCAGGTCTGTGGATCATGCGGGTTGATTGCATCAAAACCCGATAATCGGGAAATAAGCGCATTTTCTGATCGGCATTTTATCGCGCGCCAATGGCGTCGAGGGCTTCATCCAGCCAGTCGCCGAGCATCGGCATGCCGAGAAGATAGGTGGCCACCCGTTTCGCGCCGTGCTGTTTGGCGTCATTGACGGCATTGGACCATTCGCTGATGTCGTAGTCGCCCCGACCGATCCAGGCGAGCGCCATCAGTTCGGCCGCTTCATCCACGTTGAGGTCGGCCACGAGTTCGCGGAACTCCTCTTCCGTCAGATCCTCTTCTTCCTCTTCAATGAGGCCGTCATGCTGGTGGGTGTCGCGCGCTTCGCCATCGATCTCCACTTCATGCTCATGGCCGTCGTCATAGTCGCTGTTGAGGCCGGCGCTGATGGCGCGCGCCTTGCCTGCGAGCAGGCGCACTGTGTCGGGATCGATCGACAGTTCCCATTCTCGTTCGACAGGCTTCTGCACGTCCATATCCTCCAGCAAACGCTGTCATGATAGCGCAGAAAATGTTGAAAGCGCGATGCCTGTCGATCGCTCCGTGAGAAAACCCTCAGGCCACGCTTCGCCGGCGGCTGCGGATGGCGGGAACGATCTCGACGGCAAGGATCGCCGCAAAGATCAGACCGCAGCCCGCAAGGCCGAGCGGCGGAAGCCGTTCGCCAAGGAAAATCGCGCCAAACAGGGCGGCAAACACGGCCTCGGTGGAGAGGAAAATGGCTGCCTGCGGCGCTGTCGTGTAGCGCTGGCCGATGACCTGCAGCGTGAAGGCGATGCCGCCGGAAAAGACGCCTGCATAGAGGATTTCCGGCAGCGCGATGCGGATGGCGGCAAGATCGATGGGCTCTATGAATGAAGCGATGGCGAGCGCGATGACGGCAGTTACCCCGAACTGTGTCACGGACAGGGTGACGGGACGCCCCGTGTGGCTGGCGCTGCGCCCGATCATGATCACCTGAAGAGCCCAGAACAGGGCGCAGAGGATCGTGAGCCAGTCGCCGATCTGGAGCGAAACCTTGCCTGCGCCGGAAAGGAGCCAGATGCCGGCAAGGGCGGAAAGTGCTGCCGGCCAGACAATCCGGTGCGGCCATTGCCGAAACAGGAGGACGGCGAGAAAGGGGACCATCACCACATAAAGCCCGGTCAGAAAACCGGAATTGGTGACGGTCGTTGTAAGAAGCCCCACCTGCTGCGCAGCCATGCCGGCAAAGAGGAGCACGCCGATGACCACGAAATTGCGCTTGTCCAGAACCGTCAGGCTCGCTGTGCTGCGGCGGCTTTCCCACAGGGCGAAGGGCAGCACCGAGAGGCAGGCGATTGCAAAGCGCAGACCGATGAAAAGGAACGGGCCAATCGCATCCATGGCCGTGGACTGGGCAACAAAGCCCATGCCCCACATGGCGCCGGCAAGAAGCAGAAGAAGATTGGCCTGAACCCGTGTCATGCGCGTATCCGGATCGTAGAAAGAGCGTATTCCTTACGCAGCGCAACCCTGCGGCGCAAGGGCCGCAGGCCCGGCGGCCTATGGTCCAGAACGGCAGGAAAGTTTCGGGCTATTCCGGTCGGAATATGCGGATGATCTCACCCTTGCGCTTGTCGGTCAGAAGCCAGATCGAACCGTCAGGCGCGACATTCACATCGCGGATACGGCCGAACGCGCCCCGGAACAGGCGTTCCTCACCGGTGATTTCCCCGTCCTCATCGCGTTCGAGACGGGCAACGAGGTGGTATTTAAGGGCCGCAACCAGAAGATCACCTTCCCATTCGGGGAACATTTCGCCTTCATAGACAGCCGCTCCCGACGGGGCGATGGAGGGGTCCCAGTAATATTCCGGCTGTTCGTAGCCGGGGGCTTCGGTTCCCTGACCGATCTGCGTTCCGCTGTAATTGACCCCGTAGGAGATGACCGGCCAGCCATAGTTCTTGCCGGCCTCGGGGCGATTGACTTCATCCCCGCCGCGCGCGCCATGTTCCACCGTCCAGATCGACTGGGTGACGGGATCGAAGACCATGCCCTGCGGGTTTCTGTGCCCCATGGACCAGATCTCGTGCGCGGCGTCGGGCGTGTTTGCAAATGGGTTGTCCTGCGGGATGCTGCCGTCGCGATTGATGCGCAGGACGGAGCCGGCATGATCCGTGGGATCCTGCGCGCGGCCGCCTTCGCCGCGGTCGCCGATGGTGAAGAACAGCGTTCCGTCGGGATGCAGCACGATGCGCGAGCCGAAATGCTGACCGGCCCCGGTTTTCCGGTTCATCGAAAAAATGGTGGTCACGTCTTCAAGTCGTGGGGTCTCGCCGTCCAGAACCAGCCGGGCGCGTGCGATGGCCGTGCCGGCTCCGCCCTCACCAGGTTCTGAATAGGAGAGGAAGATCGTTCCCGTCTCGGCAAAGTCCGGCGCGACTGCAACATCCAGAAGCCCGCCCTGTCCGGTTTCGGCGACGGCAGGCACACCCGGAATGGGAGCCGAGAGGGCGCCATCGGCGTAAAGGCGCAACTGGCCCGACCGCTCCGTGACGAGAGCGCTGCCGTCGGGCAGGAAATCGAGCCCCCAGGGATTGGAAAGACCGCGCGCGAGCGTTTCGGAGGAGACGGTCACCTTGTCCGTGGCAAACGATTTGGCAGCCGCAAATGAGGGCAGGGCCAGAAGGGCGGAAGCCAGAGCTGTTCGCAGGACCAGGTTGTGCATGAAACTTTCTCCCATTACGCGATTCCGTCAACAGACAGGATGTAGCCACATTCAGGCAAGACAGATTTGTTCGTGATTGGAGCAGTTGTACGTTCGGAACGCAAAAATTTGCGTGAAAAACGTCATGACCTTGTTATATTGATAGGGGTCATGAGAAGCGGTTCCGCAGGCAGAAGCTTTCGGACCGTTTCTTTTTATGTCTGCGCCTGTGGCAGGACGGTGTTTCGCGCATCGCGTGCGGAAGCTGTTCCTGTTTTCATGTCTGGAAGGTGAATGAAATGATCAAGGTTCCGATGACGCTCGCCGGAGCTGCGGCGTTGAAGGAAGAGCTACGTTGGCGTCAGCAGGAAGAGCGGCCGCGCATCATCGAGGCGATTGCCGAGGCGCGCGCGCATGGCGACCTTTCGGAGAATGCTGAATATCATGCAGCCAAGGAGGCGCAGAGCCTCAATGAAGGCCGCATCGGCGAACTCGAGGATTACATCGCCCGCGCTGAAGTGATCGACGTGTCGAAGCTGTCCGGCGACACCATCAAGTTTGGTGCAACCGTGATGCTGGTCGATGAAGACACGGAAGAGGAAAAGACCTACCAGATCGTTGGCGATCAGGAAGCCGATGTGAAGGCCGGTCGTATCTCCATTTCCTCGCCCATCGCGCGTGCGCTGATCGGCAAGGCCGTTGGTGATTCCATCGAAGTGAATGCTCCGGGCGGTGCGCGGGGCTACGAAGTGATAGAAGTCCGCTACGGCTGACCATGTCCGGCAAAGTGCCCGCAAGCGCGAGCGGCCAGCCACTTCCCGTCAGAGACGTGGAAGTGGTGGCCCCGAACTTCAAGAAGCGGCTTTCGGGCGTCACCAGCACAATCGTGCAACTGGTGCCCAAACAGGCCGAGAGCCTGGCCATCACAACCGTGGGGCCGGGCCTTCCCGACACACTGCCGAAGCTGCGCTGGTGGCAGGTGCCGGGTCTTTTGCTGAAACCCGAAAACCGTCCGTTCCGTGTCTGGCATGCCCGGCGCAATCCGGAGATGCTGGCCGGTGTGGTGCTGCGTGATGTTTTCCGCGCGCCCCTGAAACTGGTCTTCACCTCCGCTTCCCAGCGCCATCACACGCGCTGGACGCGCTTTCTGATCAACCGCATGGACCGCGTGGTGGCGACGAGCCGCAAGACGGCGAGCTATCTCGAGGTCCCCAATCAGGTTGTGATGCATGGCATCGACACCACGCGCTTCTCGCCGCCGCCAGGCCCCGCCGAGGGGGCGGCGGCCGTCGGCATGCCTGAAGGGCAGCGCTATGTCGGTTGCTTTGGCCGGGTGCGGCATCAAAAGGGCACCGATCTCTTCGTCGATGCGATGATTGCCTTGCTGCCGGAGCGACCGGGCTGGTCTGCGATCATCGCCGGTCAGGCGACGCAGCCGCACGCCGCTTTCGAGGCAGGGCTGAAGGAAAAGGTGCGCGCTGTCGGACTTGCCGACCGTGTTCATTTCGTCGGCACCCGCGAAGACATTCCCGCTTGGTACCGTGCGCTTTCGCTTTTCATCGCGCCGCAACGCTGGGAAGGGTTTGGCCTGACGCCGCTTGAAGCGATGGCGACGGCGGTGCCTGTCGTCGCCACGGATGTGGGCGCATTCTCCGAGTTATTGGAAAATAGCGGTGCGGGCACGCTTGTTGCCGTTGATGATCTCGGTGCGATGGTCGCTGCGGCAGCGCGTTACATGGACGACGACGCGTTGCGGGGCAGGGCAGCCGATGCAGCGCTTTTGCATGCACGGTCGCATTTTCCCCTTGAAGGTGAGGCAAAAACGCTGAACGGGATCTATGAGGATCTGTGGCGAAAGGCTTCAAAGTGAAGATCGAAGGCTTCATCATTCACCTTCAGCGCGCGACCGCCCGGCGACAGCAGGTGGATCATCTTCTGAAAGAACTGCCGGTCAAGGCCAGCGTGGTGGACGCGGTGGACGGTCAGGCAATGAGCGATGAAGAGATCGCAGGCCATTATGTGAAGGAGCTTCACAGGCCGGCTTATCCGTTCGCCCTGCGCAAATCCGAAGTCGCCTGCTTCCTGTCGCACCGCAAGGTGTGGCGCATGATCGTGGAGCGCGGGCTTGATGCAGGGCTGATCATCGAAGACGATGTGGCGCTCGACGTCGCGCTTTTCGGGCGCTGCTTTCAGATGGGGAAGGCCGCCTGCAAGGGGGCTGCCTATGTGCAGTTTCAGACGCGGCCTGTGAAAGGCGCTTTTCGCACTGTCGCACGCGGTGATGGGATTGACGTGGTTTCGCCCGAAATCACGCAATTGCGCACGTCTGCCCAGCTGGTTTCGCGCGAAACGGCGGAAAAACTGCTCGATCTCAGCGAACGTTTCGACCGTCCGGTGGACACCTTTCTCCAGATGCGCTGGCTGACGGGCATTACGCCGGTCTGCGTTGTTCCGTCTGGCGTTTCCGATCGCACGCAAGAGACGGGCGGCAGCACGATTCAGGGCGGCAAGACGCCCTGGCAGCGGGTCTCGCGTGAGTATCACCGCTTCATGTACAGGCAGGCCGTGCGACGCCTGTCGGCTGCAGACCGATGCTAATTCTGGTCATCAATCTCGACCGGGAGAAAAAGCGTCTTCAACACATGCGCAAGGAGTTCTCCGCGCATGGGCTCGCGTTTCAGCGTGTTGCGGCGGTTGATGCCGCCCGGCTTTCCGACGAGACGATTGCTGCGTATCGAAAGGGCAAACCGAATTTCTACGAACTCGGCGTCGGTGAGGTGGCCTGTTTTCTTTCCCATCGAAAATGCTGGGAAATCGCGGCGGAAAGTGCGGAAAACCACACGCTTGTGTGCGAGGACGACCTCTTTCTGGGCGAGAATGCCGGGGAAGTGCTGGCCTGTGGAGACTGGATGCCTGCCGACGGCGGGATCGTGAAGGTGGAAGCGTCACGCTTCAAGACCCTTGTGGGCAAGGTTCCCGTGGCGGAAATTGCGGGCCATGGCGTCTTCGCGCTTCATCGCGATTATGCCGGTGCGGGCGCCTACATCATCTCCCGCGACTGCGCGCGCGAACTGCTGGCGCTGACGGAGACGTTTTGCGATCCTGCGGATCAGTTTCTGTTCAACCGTACGGTGCCGGGCTGGCATGGCAGGCCGATCTATCAGCTGATGCCCGCAGTGGCGATCCAGGAAGTTTTTCTGAAACCGGCATCCGGTCAGGCGCTTGGCAGCGCTCTGCAGGGTGAGCGGCGCACCAAGCGGCGTACGGGCTTTGACAAGCTGCGCCGTGAAGCGGCGCGCCCCTTCGAGCAATTGGGTGGGGTGATCAGCGGCGTGGTAACCGGACTTTTCTCCGACCGTCGCTGGGTGCGTGTCCCTTTCCGCTGAAAGGAAGGGACGGATCTCACCACAATGATGGGCTCTTGTCGGTTAAATTAGATCTCGCCCGATTTATGCGGCAATTGATATTTTATAAGGTCGTTTATTGCGACTCAGGAGTCGGTTTAATCTGATTTCTGCAATAAATTGGCAGTGTCGAGTAAATGAAGCTATACCTGATAAACCTTCGCAGGGCAGAAGATCGCCTGGCGCTGCTCCGCGAGCGTTTCGGGGCGGCGGGGCTTGAGGTTACGCGCGTCGAAGGCGTCGACGGCAGATTGCTGGACCAGTCCGAGCTGGATCGGCACATTTCCGGGGAAGGGCGCTGGGGACGGCTGACGCCGGGCGAGGTCGGCTGTTTTCTGAGCCATCGGGCCTGCTGGCGCGCCCTGCTTGAGGATGGCGGGCGCTTTGGCGCTGTCTTTGAGGATGATGTTCTGCTTGGCGAGAATGCCGGCGCGGTTCTGGGCGACACTGCCTGGATCCCCGAGGACGCGGATATCGTGAAGATCGAGACGACCGCATCCCGTGTCTTTTTGGACGCAGAAGCCCGTGGCGCTGTCGATGGTCGAGCGCTCCATCGTCTGCGTTCGTCGCACTATTGCGCGGCAGGTTACATCGTCTCGCGCGATTGCGCGCAGAGGCTTCTGTCGCAGAGCGAAGCATTCTGCGAGGCGCTGGACGATTTTCTCTTCAGTGGTCTCTCGCCGGTCTTCAAGTCATCGAGGATCTATCAGCTTTCACCGGCGATCTGCGTTCAGCAATGGGAAACGACGGGCGACGGCAGAACGCATGACCCGCACACCAGCATTGAAGGGCGCGACGACAAGGTGAAGCGCAGGCTGCCGCCAGGCGAGAGGCTGCGCGAGGTCTGGGGTAAGGAAAGCCGGACGCTGACAAACAAACTCATGGGACTTGCCGGTAAACGCCGGCGGCAGGTCGTGGAGTTCCGTTAAGATGCAGGATCCGTCTTCCTGGCTTTCCAGCCGTGATCAGATCGCACCTGATTGGCGAGACCGCATTTTCGTGTTCTGGCTGGGGCCAGCGGAGCTTTCCGAAATGCGGCTTGAGGGGCTGCGAACACTGACAACAAGCGAATGCGGGGTCCACCTCGTGACCGAGCAGACGCTTGCGAGCTTTGTTCTGCCCGGACGGCCCTTCCATGCGGCGTTCGCGTTTCTTTCGCCGATCCACCAGTCCGATTATCTGCGCGCCTATTTCATGCATCATTTCGGCGGCGGCTACACGGACATCAAGCGCTGCCACGCTTCATGGAAACCCGCATTTGAGGCAATCGAGCGGGAAGAAGCGCTTGGCGCGGGATATGGTGAAGTGCCGGGTGGCACGGCGCGTTTCCATAGGTCGAAAATCGCAGGCCAGCGGTATTTTCTGGATAGGCCGGCCGGTGCGCTGGAGATGGCCTGGCGCTATCGCAGGACAAAGCGGCTGCGTGCGCATGTGATCGGCAACGGCGCTTTCGTCTTCCGGCCTGACACTGAATTGACCGGTCGCTGGCTTTCGATTGTCGAAAAGCGGCTGGATATTCTTCTGCCGCATCTCAAGGCCAATCCCGCGCGATACCCGAAGGAAGTGCCGGGCGTTGATTATGGCTACGGGCCTTCACGCTACCCGGTGCCGTGGAGCTTTCTGCTTGGGGATGTGCTTGCGCCGCTCACGCTCGAATATCACCGGCGCATTCTGCAACTGGTGCCTGCGCCCGATTTCGAAAACTACGAATAGCAATGCCGGGTAAGTGCAGGAAGTCGCGATATGCGGCTTCCGCGTGCCTAGTCTATGGCGACGAGGCCTTCGTCCTTGACCTGGCGGATGGTGAGCGCGGTGCGCACCGTGTCGACATTGGGCGCGGAGGTTAACTGCTCGATCACGAAGGTCTGGAAGGTGGTGAGGTCCGGGGCCACGCAATGCAGCATGAAGTCGGAATCGCCTGACACCATCCATGCGCGGCGCACGATTGGCCATTTGAGCGTGCGCTCGGCAAACGTCTTGAGCTCCGTCTCGGACTGGTAATGCAGCCCGATGAGGCAGAACGCCACCACGTCGAGACCAAGGGCCGGTGAATTCAGGAGGGCGCGGTACCCCTTGATGATGCCGCTCTCTTCGAGCCGTTTGACACGGCGAAGACAGGGCGGGGCGGAAATGCCGACGCGCCGCGACAGTTCCACATTGGTCATTTTGCCGTCGGCCTGAAGCTCGCGCAGAATTTTCCAGTCGATTGCGTCAAGATCGGCCTGTAGCGGCATTGTGTTTCCCAATTCTGTTGCCATATCGCCGTGCGTCCATCTCGGCGCACAAAGGACGATCTACATTTTACTGGAGCATCGGAACAGCCCGAAAAGCGGAAACGCCCCAGCGCGCGAGAATCTCTCCTGCACGCAGACCGAAATTAGGGCATGCGTCATGGCAAGCCAAGCAATGCATTTGTTTGCGACGGGCTCTATCCACCGTGTTTGAAGGTATGCAGACTGCGATAAACAGCGGTAGCGGCGTTCGGTAGCTGTTGGAAACGCATTCCTCGCCTTGCACAATCGGGTGGTGAATACTTAGATCATGTCACCGAATTGTCCGGATGGCGGCCTAATAGGTCGGCCGTCCAAAAAATGCGTATCGTTGGCGGGTGGCTGCTTTGATGCGCGCAGAGCCAGAATTGCAGCCGGCAAGCGACCAGATGTCAGCTTCTGCGGGCCATCGAGGAAGAAAGGATTCACTCCATGTCACGTCGTCATGCACCCGTTCTCATCATTGGTTCGGGTCCGGCCGGATACACGGCCGCCATCTATGCGGCGCGCGCCATGCTGAAGCCTCTTCTCGTTGCGGGCATGGAGCAGGGCGGTCAGTTGATGATCACCACCGAGGTGGAGAATTATCCGGGCTTTGCCGATCCGATCCAGGGCCCCTGGCTGATGGAGCAGATGCGCGG